>JGI12269J14319_10006501_pt1 | contig 10144 bp, 10 predicted proteins | sample PeaSoiSIISIP2007_FD_14319 | JGI IMG/M metagenome (IMG submission 14319) | reverse complement strand
TCATGTTCGGCTCCTTTCTCCCGAGCCTGCGGTCGTCGACAAACCACAGTCTACTCGGGTCTAAGGAGCCGACGTTGTTATGCAATCATCTTGGTTCCAGTGCCAACTTTTCCGGGAACCGCGTTAATCAGGACCTGAGATTCGTTCGACAGCAAGATGAGTAGCTGCAGAATGCTCCCTATTTAGATTCTGTGGTTTGTGGCAGTTCTTCGGCTAAATGCGCAGCAAATTCGGGGAAGTCGTCCTTAATGTAGGCGGCAAAATCAGCCTTCATTTTCGCTCGGGATGCTGTCGGCCAGAGATTGAGATCAGCAAGAGCTTCGTCGAACTGTCGGCAGAGGACGTGTTGATAGGCGCGTTCGAGCAAAAGGCGTGCTGTTTGTTCTTCATCGGGCCTCGGACCGTCACTGGATTTCAACCCTGCAAGATTTTCTGACGTTAGATTCGTGGACCAAATTTTGAAGTCGCGATTCTGACTGCTGAAAATCCTGTCACAAAATTCCGGCGTTGCATCAACCATTTTGCCGTTGCGAACGCGGTACACGCGTTCGACGAACGGGCGGCTGGCCATCGGCCCATTGAACTCATCGGGTGCTTCAACGCGTTTCCAGATGACCATCTTTCCGGAAGCGTCTTTCTCGAACTGGTCGATCCCTTCCTCACTGATATCGAACAGCTTGTGAGGCCTCGGAAAAAGTGAGATCACGTTGTATTCCCAGCAGCAGTGATTACCGCCGCCCGTGTCTGTCTGGAACACTACCTCGGGATGCCCGTCGCCATCGAAATCTAGGCCGGTAAGGTTCTGCTCGAAGGTAACGTTGAAGCCCGTGGTACGGTAAACGACGCGGCCGGCACTGTTGTAGATTGCGGCCGTGCAATCATCGCCGCCACCGCCTGAGGCGTTCGCTGCCGGACCCAGTGAAATTTCGTAGCCATCCCAAAGTTTGCGCTTGTAGGATTGCGTGGTTCGCGGATAAGCGCGGCAGGCAATTTCCGTCTCGGGAGTTCGAGGGGGCGCGATTTGGATAGATTGTGCTCGCAACGCTCCAGAGAGAGTCAGAACCTCAACTACAAGCAGCGTCGCAGCAAAGGCGAGCGGCGACAAGCGCATGATGCAATCGTAAGGTTTAGCAGGGAGTCCTAGCAAGGGTTCGCCACCAGAAGGCAACGAAAGCGTTACGCTCACTTACCGGCGAGGCATTCCTACAAATCGTGGCGGTGTACACCAAACGCGATGGACAGTGGCGGGCAGTAGGTGAACCAATGACAGAGTTGCAATCTCTCTAGATTAGCGCCACCAACTCCGTGAGCGCCAACCCCGACGTCCCCATCTTGAAACAGGCGAGGACGGCGTGCTCGCAATCGAACTAGTTATCAGGGAGTTTCTGCCGGATTTCCTTGCCAAGTCCCGATTAATCGGATTGCCGGACATCTTGGTTCAGTACCAACTTTTCCGGTCACCGCATTAAGCAGGCACTTGGCACTCTGAAACGCGCGATTTCGCCCATCAGCGCCCGAGATGTGGGCCTCAGTCCTGCAACAGCTGCCAATCAAAAGGCGGAAAATCAATATGCCAGAAGCGGGGCGAAGGTAGCCCCATCAGAACATCGGCATGGTGATGTCGCCCCAGAAACTGCGCCGGGGGGGAATCATCACGCTTTCAACTGTGGGCGTCGCACCCCCGACGTTGGCGATCACGATCGGCGTCATCTTGGCGGAGAGATCGGTCACTTTCGCAACTGGCAGTTGCGTATCGCCGGGCTCATCGACTCGGGAAAAGATCACTTTGTAATTGTCCTGCGGAGTTCCCATGATCCGGTTCTTGTGATGAGGATCGACGGACGGAACTGCGAACCCCACCCACGATGCCAGGCGGCGAACGGACACCCTGCTGAACATGCGATGGTCCGTTCCGACATCGGCGAACATGTTGACCATGCCGTAGTCCTCTGGAAGGAGGTGGGCCGTGAACGCCGCGCCGGGTTCTTTATCGAGCGCGGCGCGAACTCTTTCGTCTTGGAGGGCGGCCGAGACAACCTGGTGAATCGTATCGGGTGGCGTCGGCCAGATAGCGATCGCCATCGTGTGATCGGCGGGCAAGAGCTCTGTGGCTGTGTGGTCTATCGTGTATCGCCGAAGGGCCACCGCCCCGCCGAGAACCAGCACGATAATCAGCGCGCTCGCAGTGCTCAAAGCCAATCCGCGATTCGGAATCCAGCCCAACAGCAAATGAAAAAGCTTGCCGCCCGGATTCCCGGGTAAAAACATTCCTGTGCGTTTCCGATATTCGGCATACTCGGGATGAGCGGCTTCCACCTGCCTCTCCTCGAAGCGCGCCAGAAAATAGTAGAGGAAGAGCATGCCGAGATAGAGCACGAGAATGATGATCCGCGGCCAGATGGTGAGCAGTCCAAATCCCGCCACCGCCAGGCTCAGATAAAACGGATGGCGAATGTGCGCGTACATCCATGACTCAGCGGCCTTGCGCTTAAACAGTTTGGTGGCGTAGACCTGCACACCGCATATCAAAGCGGCCAATAGTCCCAGACCGAAAGCCCAGGAACCGATCTGCCACCGCATGATCTCGAGGAAAGAGCTCGTCGTGATCACCGAATGGGGCAGAAAGAAGGATTCCATCCACGCAGTGGCGCGCCATCGATGCAATCCTTGGAGCGTGGGTGCGTACAGCGAATACCAATAGAACGCGAACGGGCTGATCATTATCACTACTTCGATCATCACGAGCCCATACAGCGCCGAAGCCAGCCACTTCAGAACCTTCTTCATGGCGTACGCCCCTTTCCTTCCATGACCAACAGTGTTCCGTCAAACATAGGGGGAAGGATCACCGAGAGAAGATGGCTTTGTCCGGAGGTCCGGCGAAAGCCCCCCGCTTTGGCCGCAAACGCCTTCTCTGCGCGCCTCTCTTAGCACACGGATAGGTGACCGTCAAACGTTAGCGAAGCGGCTGTCGGTCGGTTCGGGGTCGCGTAGCTGAGTCGCGAGCAGCGACCCGGCTAGCGGAAACTGTCGCTTCATTGCGCGCGGACATGCTGCCTTTGTGTATAATCCCCTCGATCTAGCAACTTCCTGGCGGAGGTCCTTCTATGGCCAATCGTCTCCCGGTCAGACCTTCTGCTCTCTCTCGTCGTTCTTTGCTGGGCCTTTTCGGCGCCGCTGGGGGGACTCTGGCGCTCGGTGCGATGGCGCTTCGCTCGACGGCTTCCCAAGTACGCTCAGCGACGCCCCCATTCACCGGGCCAGAGGCAAATCCCTACTGGAATTCCGTGGGCCCATATGTCACGGAACCGCAGAAGGCGCCGCTGCTTCTGCTTACAGACCGCGGGGTTCAGCTGGAAACTCCGCGATCCTATTTCCAGACAGCCATCACTCCGAATCACGCTTTTTACGTTCGCTGGCATCTGGATAGTATTCCAAACGCCGTGGATTTGAAGACCTGGCGACTACAGGTCGAAGGAAACGTGGCCAAGCCGGTCTCATACAGCCTGGCCGACCTCATCCGCAAATTCCCGGCCGAAACAATCGCCGCCGTAAATCAATGTTCCGGCAACAGCCGCAGCCGCCTGGAGCCGCGCGTGGCCGGAGGCCAGTGGGGCAATGGCGCCATGGGCAATGCTCGCTGGACCGGTGTGCGGTTGCGCGAGCTGCTTCGCGCGGCCGCCCCGAAGAACGGTTCCGTGCAGGTCCAGTTTCAAGGACTCGATAGCGGCCCGGGGCCCGAAGGTTACGGCTCGCACTTTTTTCAGAAGTCACTCGACATGACGGACCCTGTCCTCGATGAGTGCATTGTCGCGTACGCGATGAACGGCGAGCCGCTCCCGATGCTTAACGGATTCCCCGTCCGCCTTGTCGTGCCCGGCTATTTTGCAACCTATTGGATGAAATGCCTTACCTGGATTCGCGTGCTAGACAAGACCGACGACAATTTCTGGATGAAGTCCGCCTATCGCATCCCGGACACGCCGCGGGGAAACACAACTCCTGAGGATGTGAAGGCCGGAACCGTCAAGATGATTCCCATTAATCGCATGCCCGTGCGCTCGTTCCTCGTCTCACCCGACGGCGATACGAAAATTCCTGCGGGAATGCCCGTTCAGGTGCGCGGCATCGCCTTCAGCGGCTATGGTGGTGTGACGAAGGTCGATGTTTCGGTCGACGGGCTGAAAACCTGGCAACCCGCGCGGCTCGATGAGGACCTCGGGCGCTATTCCTTCCGCACGTGGGAATTCACCTGGACTCCGAAAGGTCCCGGCCGCTACACGCTCGCCGTGCGCGCCTCCGACAGCGCGGGAAATACGCAACCCGACCAGACCGTCTGGAATCCAGGCGGCTATCTCTGGAACCGGATCGAGCGACAGGACTACTTCGTCGGCGCCGCTGAGTGAGAGGAGGAACTCCGTGGGATTGGTGAAACGCTACTTCGCCTTGTTTCTCGGCGGCTCGCTCGCGATCGTACTGGCCGCAGGGCTTCTCTTCGCTCAGGTCGAACAGGGGAATTACGCACCTGCCACGCTCGGCCAGCTCCAGCAGCCCTCTCCCGCGGCGCTCACCGACGATTCCGTGTATCAGGTTGCGGCGTATCCGCAATACACTCCTGAACTGGCGGAAGGAGAAGGCCGCGCCGAAACCGCGAGCTTCTGCAGTCTGTGCCACAGCACTCGCTACATCACCATGCAACCGCCGCTGCCCGCGGCTACCTGGGAAGCCGAAGTCACCAAGATGCGCAAGACGCTCGGCGCTCCCATCCCCGATGCCTCCGCCGCGCTGATCATCAAGTATCTCCAGACTCATTACGCGCCGGAAACGCGCAAGCAGTAGGGTCGGCGAGTGAATTTGACCTCGCGATCCACGACATATCGACGCCATCCGGACCAAGTCCCGATAAGTCGAATTACCTGACATCTTGATCCAGTACCAACTTTTCCGGTAACCGCGTTAATCAGGAGTTGACAAAAAGCGGCACCTCCAACAGGGCGTTTCCGCTATCATTTGCTATCCGACGGAATCGACGATGGACTTTCTCTCAAGGGCTGCAATTTTCTGTGTCTTGGTCCTTGCCTTAGCATTGCTTTTCACACCGTATGAGGCTTTCCTCGAAGGCCTAATAGCGCTCGCCATCGTCGTCGCCGCCGTGGTTGGTTTCCTGATGCATCCGCGCAGGGAGGTGTTCTACGTGCGGACTAGCGTTCGACTCATTGCCCCGGATCGAAGCCAAGCTATTGAGAAAGACCTGCTGGCGGTGAGAGTTGAACTTGCTAGACTATGGTTGCTGTTTGTGCCTACGCTTCTGGCAGTGGCTTTTCTTGTGTTCTTCCCAGCCGGTGGCCCCACGAAGTTCAGTTTCCTGAATTGGATCTTCACGTCGCGGCAGGCGTATCTAGCGTTTTTCGTCTGTCAGTATCCGCCTCTGTTGGTTCTTCTCTTACTCTCGGAATGGATTGCCGAGCGAAGAGTAATGCGGGATGCCGAGGCGTGCAGCGCGAGATCCTTCTCCATCTATCCCACACGAGCTGGGCGATTTGGGCGAGTTTCTTACCTGTTCATGGGAGAACACGGAGAATATTACGGTGGGGAATGCGCGTACTTTAAGCTGATTGACTCCCGAGAACTGGCGTCGATTGTTTTTCACAATGTTCGAACGCCAGAATTGAACAGGATTGCAATGGGATTTTTGTTCCATCGTCTGATTATCATGGGACGCGGCGTAACCGACTTAGACAAGCAAACAGCTGCGGCTCAAGCCGTCTTGGCCGAGACGGCGTCCTTGTCTTAGTCTCAACTTTACGCGCTCGCCTTTCGCAACCGCTTCGGCCAGATGCCGTTCTTCCCCGGCGACAGGATGCCGTTCGGATCGAGCGCATCTTTCAGGGTTTCATGCAGCCGCAGAAGAGCATGATTGTTGTACGAATACGTGTTCATGATGTCGCCCATGAACGTCGTGTGCGTGCGGTACTCGCCCCAGCCGCGCGCCGCGGATTCCCGTATCAGCCGCCTGTAAATTGCGCGGGTTTGCCGGTTCTTTTCCACGTCGTGCACGATCGGAAAGAGGTAGATGATCACGAAGGCCCGCCCGAAGTACCAGAAAAGCGGAAAGGATGCGGCCGCGCCGCCCGGAGAACCCAGGTCCTTGTAAACCTTTTCGAAAACCTGCTGCGATTCGAGTACCGCCTCCCCCGTCATGGGAATAATCGGAGCGAAACCCAGGTGCCCCACAGCGTTCGCGCCGATGACCGAAAACATTTGCAGGCTGGGTATTCCGAACGGCACGGGGTCTGCGATTTTGGCCACCTCATCGGCGCTCAGCGGAAACCGGTACGACGGGCCGTCCTCAAACCGGACCCCCTGAATCCCTGAGAATTTCTCCTTCGCATATGCCCACTGAGCGGCGATCACCTTGGAGGGCCCGTAAAAAGGCAGGGATATGCTCCAGTATGCGACGTTCTTCCGTGCTCCGTACTCCTCGAGACCCTTGATCGAACCGCTGGAGCGAAGAGCGGTCAATTCCGGATCGGGCGGGACGTACGCCAGCGGGTTCGCCACCTGCGTCGTGGCCTGCACCGTTCCGGAGGCCACCAGATTCGCGAAAATCTCGACCATGGGAGACAGATCATCGTGCCTCGGCACCATCACCGTTCCGGAACAGTAGGCCTCCGGTTCCGGGAGCAGCCAAACCCCCATCTTGGTGACGACGCCGAAATTTGACTGCGAAAACATGCCGTCCACATACGGCCCAAAACCGTACTTGTACTGCTGCCACGTCTTCGATCCCGGAAGCGCGCCCATACCGGTGCGCACCACCTCGCCGTTGGCGAGTACCACTTCCATGCCGCAGACGGCCCCGAAATGATCCCGCATCGGCGTTCTGCCGCCCCCGCGCTCGAGCGAATTACCCATCGGGCTGCCCCAGCCCGGGTCAGGCGGGTCAATCCACACTCTCAGGTTTCGTTCCTGGATGTAGCGATAGAGATCGAAGTAGCTGACGCCCGGCTCGACCAGCGCGTAGTGGTTCTTGTCGTTCACCTCGAGCACGCGGTTCATGCGCTTCAGGTCGAGCACCACACTGCCGCTCAAGAGCGGCGCGGAACCTCCGTAGCCGAGGTTCTTGCCTGTAGAGACCGTCCACAGCGGAATCTTGTAGCGGTTTGCGATCCCGAGCACCGCCTGTATCTGTTCGACGCCATCGGGCGCGACCGCCCCCGACGGAATCGGTTCTTCATCGTCGTGCCAGAGAGGGGAATAGGCGTCGCGGTAGGTATCGATGTCCTCGTCGGACGTGAAGACCCAATCCCTTCCGACAACTTTTTCGAATTGCTCGAGCGCGGCTGCAAAATCGCTTGCGCTCACACCAGGTGGCGTTCTCATCGTGCGCTCCGTGCTTCCAGCGTTCTCATTCTCATGCTCTCGTCGCTCCCAAACACCCGGTCCTTGCCGGCGGCTTCCTCAAACCGCTTCAGAGCGGCGGCCAAATTGCCGGGACTTACGCCAAGGGGGAGCTGCATCGGCGTTAGTGCTTGTTGTTGCGCGTAAGGTACGCGGCGATCGCGTCGAGGTCGGCGTCGCTGATTTCGGTCTTGCGGAAAGTCGGCATGAACAGCACGCCGTGGCGGACGAATATCTTGATGGCGGGCGCGGTCAGATCGGTGCGCTCTTCCAGCACGGCGGGATTTTGCCCCCGCGCCTTCAGCATCTCCGTCCCCGGTTTGCCCAGGCCGGTGCCATGGCAGGGAAAGCACCACTTGTCGTACACCTGGTGCCCCCGGTCGATTTGAGACTCGTCCGGAGCGGCGAATGCCGGCGCCGCAAACGTCAATCCCCACAGAAGCAAAAGGAAGGCTCTCGCGTTTTTCATGCTGTTGTCTTTCTTATGCGGCGCGCGTCGACAAAGTCCTTCCCATTCACGCCTTGTTGAAATCGCATCACACACATCGCCGATGTGGTGCAAGTAGTGAGGCGGAATTTTGCACACGAATGCTCCGAAGTCAAGCCAAGCTCCTGGGCCATGCCAGCATCGAAGTGTGGATTGGCGATGCGGCGAAGATCAAGACGAAGCGAGTCCGCCATCTTGACGCTGGGCCTGGAAGACAGCGCGAAACCCTCCGGCGCGTTGCGCATGCTGCGGGCCAACTGAGGCTGAAGCTCGATCAGTTGATCATGCGGTCGGTATCTACTTCGCCGGGCTGGTCTACCTTTATGCGGGGTGAAAGCCCTGCGCGGACCGTGGCCGACGTTCCATAACGCCACTGCCATGCAACTGGCTCCCCCGGCACGACGAAGTTCGTAAAGCTCAGAGAGATGCTGACATCGAGTGACTTCACCCAGTGCCACCAGCCGATGGGGACGAAGACGAAGTCTCCTGGCTCAAGGATCGCATCGAGGATGGTGACGCCCTTCATGGAAGGAAACTTTTGGTAATCGATCTTCTCCAGGTCTATGTCACTGAAACATTCATGGTTACACAGGTTCCGCGTCTCGAACGGGGGAATCAGCTTGATTTGCTTACGCCCGTAGATTTGCGCAAGCATCCCGTTCGCTGCGTCATGGTGTAGCGGTGATATGGTGCCTTTGGGGCCGAACCACATTCCGGCCTTGCGTCTAACATGGCGCGGGTCGAGAAAGCCCTCAGGGCACGCGAAGTGGCTGAGCAGACGTCGGAAGGGCCTGCGGTTGAGCAGCGAGTTGCGGCCCTCGATGTAATAATCGTTCGTTTCGCCGCCGCTTTGGAGCATACCGACGTACTCTTTCATCGAGATTTTGGCGTTATTTCTTGCAAAATTGCGCGCGTAATGCGGATCACGATTGCGCGCGCGATTGATCTCAACGGTGCAATTTCCGAAGTTTTTTGCGAAGTAATCAGGGGTCCAAACTCGAAGGGCTTTCCAACCGCGCATAAGTCCCCGGATCACGACTGGACGGTTTGCGAAGTAATATTGTCGGTAGAATTCAGACGAACTCAAGCGATCTACTTTGCCGAAGCTCGAAAAACGGAGCGATTGCTTATACTGCGCCGCAAGGGCTTCGAGAAACGAGCCAATATAGCCGTCGTGCTGAGATTGCTCACGACCCGAGTTTCGCGTGCGGTTGTATTTGTTCGCAGGCACACCTACACCATAAATGTCGCATCAATGGTCCGGACCGTCGCCTATCAGATCTTAGTAGGCATTAGGAATTTCGAGAGAGTCTTGACCTTCGCTACAGGCCTCGCGCGAAGCTTTTTGCTCTTCTTCGCAGATTTCTTTGCTGGCATCTTTTTTCTCCCTTCCTGACTCGCAACCCTCACAAGTAGCTCCAGCAACTCCCCAGCCGGGGCTTCCGGATCTAAAACCGACCAGTTTTTGACAGAATTTCACCAAATTAGCAAGCACGATTCCCGGTCAAATCGACCGAGGCTCCAGAAATCGCGACCAGCACCGATTATCCGTTGAGTTAACATGGCGAGTCGGCAAGTAACTCCTGGTTAGTCGGACAACCGCGTTGTGTCTGCCGCATGCCGCTAGCAGCTCTCAAATTGTCATCGTCATGCGTTACGTGAGTGGCTCCTAGCCCTGAAGCGGGCCAACCTTGCTGGTCTACCCCATCGGCGGTACTCTTGCGCAATGCGGCCTCTTCGGTATTCCATCAACGTCACATTGGACGGGTGCTGCGATCATCGTGTCATTCCACCAGCCGAAGACTTGCATCGAAACGCCATCGAGAACCTCAACCGGGCCGATGCGCTCCTCTTTGGCCGGGTGACGTACGAAATGATGGAGGCAGCGTGGCGGCCGCCGGTGCGGACAGGAGCGAGGCCTGATTGGATGGAACCCTTCGCCCGGACGATCGACGCGGCAAAGAAGTACGTCGTGTCGAGCACCCTGGACCGGGCCGATTGGAACGCGGAGCTAGTGCGCGGGGATCTGGGGACGGCCGTTCAGCAACTCAAGCGGGAGTCGGGTAACGGACTGTTCGTGGCAGGCGTAAAGCTCCCGCTGGCGTTGGCGGAGCTGGGATTGATCGATGAGTACGAGTTCGTGGTGCACCCCAGGCTAGCGGGCCACGGGCCGACGTTGTTCGCGGGGCTATCGAAGCATGTCGACTTGAGGCTCGTGAGCCGGCTGGAGTTCGGCTCGGGGGCGGTGGCGATGCG
>JGI12269J14319_10006497_pt1 | contig 10146 bp, 8 predicted proteins | sample PeaSoiSIISIP2007_FD_14319 | JGI IMG/M metagenome (IMG submission 14319) | reverse complement strand
CAGCAGCGGCAGCTCCCCGCGGCTGCGCTTGCCGGGCGCCGGCCCCAGGCTGCCCCGCCGGTTCAGCACCGCGGCGACCACGCCCGCCTGGTTGATCCCCATCCACGTCCCGCCGCCGGAACGGTCACGGCCGGCAACCACATCGGGCTGGTCGGGCCAATGCGCCGCGGGCGGATCCCAGGCGCGCGCCAGAATCTCGTCGCGGTTGGCGGCGAGCAGCACCGGGGTGGGATGCCCCGGGCGAAACAGAATCACGACAGTACACATGCCGCGCCATGCTGGCGTCAGCCGGCGCGGAACACCATGCGCGGCTCACGCGACGGAAGCAGCGCAGCCATGCACTGGATCATCGCCACGCGCCTGCGCGCGACCACCAGCCCGCGCGGCGTCCTCAGCGGCTCGCGACCTGCCCCGGCTCCGGCCGCAGCACCGAGCACGGCGTCCGGCTGTGCGCCAGCGCCGCGCACGCGCCCTGCGCCCGCGCCGCGGTCAGCCCGACCACCTGCGCGCGCCACAGCGGCACCCCGCGCACGTTGACCCGCTCGATCCGCACCTCGCCGGCCTCGGCGGCCCGGTGCGCCGATGCGGCGACCTCGCGCGCGGCGTGCTCGGTCGCGTAGCTGCCGGCCTGGATGCCCCACCCCGCCGCCGCCCGCGCCGGCTTGGCCGCCACGGCATGCACCTCGTTCAGCGTCGCGGCATGTGCCGACCCGATCAGGTTCGGCGCGTGGCTGGCGACCAGTGTCGTCGGCGCGCCGGTCGGCACGCCCATCTCCGAAAAACCCTGGTTCAGCAGCGCCGCCATGTGCACATCGCGCGCGGCGTTGGAGCCGGCGCCCAGCACCACCCCGATCAGCCGCACGCCGCCCCGCACCGCGCTGGTCACCAGGTTGTGCCCGGAGGCCTCGGTGTAGCCGGTCTTCATCCCGTCGGCGCCCGGATACGACCGCAGCATGCCGTCGTGGTTGAACACCGTCCGCCCCTGGAACGTGAAGCTGGGCGTGGAGAAGTAGCGGTAGTCGCCCGGGAAGTCGGACACCAGCCGCCGCGCCAGCAGCGCCAGGTCGCGTGCCGTGGTCACCTGCCGGTCATCCGGCAGGCCCGACGCATTGGTGAACGTGGTATGCGCCATGCCCATGGCCCGGGCGCGCAGGGTCATCATCTGGGCGAACCGGTCCTCGCTGCCGCCCAGCAGTTCGGCCAGCGCCGCGGCCGCGTCGTTCGCCGACTTGGTCACCAGGCCGAGGATCGCCTGCTCGACGGTCAGCCGCGTGCCCGGAACCAGCCCCAGCTTGGACGGCTCCATCTCGGCGGCATGGGCGGACACCGGCACCAGCGCGTCGAGGCTGGTCCGCCGGTCGCGCAACGCCTCGAACGCCATGTACAGGGTCATCAGCTTGGCCAGGCTCGCAGGGTGGCGCGCCGCGTCCGGGCTGGCCTGCTCCAGCACCGCCCCGCTGGCGACGTCGACCACGATCGAGCTGTAGCGCTCCGAGCCGATCTGCGCCCGGGCGCCCGGTGGCAGGACCATCAGCAGTGCCAGCGCGGCCGCCACGTGCCACGCCAGGCGCAAACCCCGCATCCGCTGCCCCCGCGCCAAGTCCATCCGTCGCCATCTCCCGCCGGCCAAGTGAAAGTGTAGGAGGCACCGCGCGCGCCTGTCCAGCCGAAATCTCTGCGATTCACGAAAAAACTGAATGGGTTACCCGCCGATCCTTCGGTTCGTCAGCGCCGCCTCCCAGCCTCCGGCCGAGCTTTTTTGTGCAGTGCACAAAATTTCTCTTGATCGGCGATCGCGATGGACCTATATCCGCGTCGTGCTGCGGTGCAGCAATAAGGCATCGAAAATTCATCGGACGATCGGGTGCCGTCGCCAACCGGATGCGGGCGGCGCCGGGTCGGGCGACCCAGGAGACAACCAATGGCACCCAAGGTGAGCAAAATGGCAGACACAGTGACAGAGACAGTCGAGGCGGTGACCGAAACCGCAGCGGCGACGATGCAGCAGGGCTTCGAGCAGACCGTGAGCGGCCTGAAGAACGGCATGGCCAAGGCGGCCGCGGGCATCGAGCAGACCCAGGCGAAAATGAAGGAAGGCGTGGAGAAAGCTATGAAAACCGCAGAAGAGTTCGTGACGTTCGGCCAGGGCAACCTGGAAGCGTTCGTGAAGTCGGGCCAGATCTGGGCCGCCGGCGTGCAGGAGCTGCAGAAGCAGATGGCCGCCACCGCCCAGGCCTCGTTCGAGGAGACCGTGGCGACCTTCAAGGCGATGGCCTCCGCCAAGTCGCTGAAGGACGCGTTCGACCTGCAAACCACTCTGGCGCGCGGTGCGATCGAGAAGACGCTGGCCGAGTCCGGCAAGCTGACCGACGCCTCGCTCAAGCTGACCGAGCAGGCGCTGGCACCGATCACCGCCCGCGTGACCTTGGCGGTGGAGAAGTTCGGCAAGGCCGCCTGAACGGCCTCGGCTGAACCGGCCAAGCCTGAACCAGATCGACGGTTTCACGGCGCCGCCGCACCCCTCCCCCGGTTGGCGGTGCCGTGACGAAGAGGCCCGGGCCACAAGCTCGGGCCTTTTCTTTGTCCATGCGTTCAGTCGTGGGCTGGGGACCATCCGCGAGGTAGCCCTTTCATCCGGTGCCAGCCTTCCGATATGGTTCGCATCGTGCGGCCGGCAGGCGGTGGCCGGCGGGGTGCGCGGGCGGCGGGCGGATACGGAAGGCAAATGAGCGATAACGACAGGCGGGGCGGCGACGGACCCAACACCGGTGTGGTGGTTAAGGCGCGCCCAAAGACGCGCAAGCCGGCGATGTACAAGGTCCTGATGCTCAACGACGACTACACGCCGATGGAATTCGTCGTCCATGTCCTGGAACGCTTCTTCCAGAAATCGCGCGAGGAAGCCACGCGGATCATGCTGCACGTGCACCGCCGCGGCGTCGGCGTCTGCGGGGTCTATACATACGAGGTCGCGGAGACCAAGGTGACCCAGGTCATGGACCTGGCACGGCAGAACCAGCATCCTCTCCAGTGCACCATCGAGAAGGAGTGATGGCACTTGCCATCGCATGAGCGAATCGCCGTAAGCTGCCCCCATCCGGGACGGGTCGGCCCCGCGTCCCGGGCCACAGCGTGCAGGCGTGCGCGCAGGAGCGTCGGACCCTATGTTGTCACGTAACCTCGAGCAGACGCTGCACCGGTCACTATCGCTGGCCAGCGAACGGCGGCATGAATACGCCACGCTGGAGCACCTCCTGCTCGGCCTGTGCGACGACACCGACGCCGCGACCGTCTTGCGGGCCTGCGGTGTCGACCTCGACAAGCTGCGCTCCGACTTGTCGGAGTTCCTCGACAAGGATCTTGCCGGCCTCGCCACCGACCGCGCCGGCGATCCCAAACCAACCGCCGGGTTCCAGCGCGTGGTGCAGCGCGCGGCGATCCACGTGCAGTCCTCCGGCCGCGACGAGGTGACCGGCGCCAACGTGCTCGTCGCGCTGTTCTCCGAACGCGAGAGCCACGCGGTCTACTTCCTCCAGCTCCAGGACATGACGCGGTTGGACGCGGTCAACTTCATCGCCCACGGCATCGCCAAGGCGCCCGGCCGCTCCACCCAGCGCCCGGTCCAGGGCTCCGGCCCGCAGGCCGAGCACCATCCCGAGCAGGAGCGCGAGGAAAAGCCCAACCGGCGCAATCAGGACGCGCTGTCCAACTACTGCGTGAACCTCAACAAGAAGGCGATGGCGGGAAAAATCGATCCGCTGATCGGCCGCGAGCCGGAAATCGAGCGCACCATCCAGATCCTGTGCCGGCGCACCAAGAACAACCCGCTGTACGTCGGCGATCCTGGCGTCGGCAAGACCGCCATCGCCGAGGGCCTCGCCAAGCGCATCGTCGAGGGCGACGTGCCGGAGGTGCTGGCGAAATCCACCATCTACGCGCTCGACATGGGTGCGCTGCTCGCCGGCACGCGCTACCGCGGCGACTTCGAGGAGCGGCTGAAGTCGGTGGTCAACGAGCTGGAGGCGCAGACCGCCGCCATCCTGTTCATCGACGAGATCCACACCGTGATCGGCGCCGGCGCCACCTCGGGCGGCGCGATGGACGCGTCGAACCTGCTGAAGCCGGCGCTGGCGTCGGGCAACCTGCGCTGCATCGGCTCCACCACCTATAAGGAGTTCCGCAACTACTTCGAGAAGGACCGCGCCCTGGTCCGCCGCTTCCAGAAGATCGACGTGAACGAGCCGACGATCGAGGATTCGATAAAGATCCTGCGCGGCCTGAAGGCGAACTACGAGAAGCACCACCGCGTGCGCTACACCGATGAGGCGATCCGCGCCTCGGTCGAGCTCTCGGCCAAGTACATCCACGACCGCAAGCTGCCGGACAAGGCGATCGACGTGATCGACGAGGTCGGCGCCAGCCGGATGCTGCTGCCGGAGAACAAGCGCCGGAAGACCGTCACCCTGCGCGACGTGGAGGAGATCGTCGCCAAGATCGCCCGCATCCCGCCCAAGAGCGTCTCCGCCGACGACAAGGAGACGCTGCGCAACCTGGAACGCGACCTGAAATCCATGGTGTTCGGCCAGGACCGGGCGATCGAGGCGCTGGCCGCGGCGATCAAGCTCGCCCGCGCCGGGCTGCGCGAGCCGGAGAAGCCGATCGGCAACTACCTGTTCTGCGGCCCCACCGGCGTCGGCAAGACTGAGGTCGCGCGCCAGTTGGCTTCCACCATGGGCATCGAGCTGGTCCGCTTCGACATGTCCGAATACATGGAGCGGCACAGCGTCAGCCGGCTGATCGGCGCCCCGCCCGGCTATGTCGGCTTCGACCAGGGCGGCCTGCTGACCGATGCGATCGACCAGCACCCGCACGCCGTGCTGCTGCTCGATGAGATCGAGAAGGCGCATCCCGACCTGTTCAACATCCTGTTGCAGGTGATGGACCACGGCAAGCTGACCGACCACAACGGCAAGACGGTCGATTTTCGAAATGTCATCCTGATCATGACGACCAACGCCGGCGCGTCCGACCTGGCGAAGGAGGCGATCGGCTTCGGCCGCGACACCCGCGCCGGCGAGGACGAGGAGGCGATCAAGCGGCTGTTCACCCCGGAATTCCGCAACCGGCTGGACGCCACCATTGCGTTCGCCGGGCTTACGCCGGAGATCGTTGCGCGTGTGGTGGAAAAGTTCGTGATGCAGCTTGAGGCGCAGTTGGCCGATCGTAACGTGACGATCGAGCTCTCGTCGGCGGCGAAGGAGTGGCTGGCCGAGCGCGGCTACGACAAGCTGTACGGCGCGCGGCCGCTGTCCCGCGTGATCCAGGAGCACATCAAGAAGCCGCTCGCCGAGGAGCTGCTGTTCGGCAAGCTGGTGCGCGGCGGCGCCGTGAAGGTGACGATGCGGGACGGCAAGCTCGACTTCGAGTACGTCGAAGCCGCGTTGCCCGCGCTGCCGAAGCCGGACGAGGACGGCGACGGCGGGTCCGACAAGGAGCAGGAGATCGTCGAGTAGGGGGCGGGCGGCGCCCACACGGTCATGCCGGCCCCCGGGTCGGGCCGAAGGCCCACCTGAGAACAAGCAAAGCCTGCCTGCGGCAAAGGCTGGGGGCCGGCTGTCCACGGCGCTGCTTCTCGCACTCGCGCTCGGCGGCGGGGCGATCGTTCAACCGGCCGCCTCCTGTGCCAGTGCCGTCGCCACCGCTTGCAGCACGTCGTCCCAGCGCCGCACGGTGCTCTGGCGGAACAGCCGCGCGCTCGGATACCACGGCGTGTCCGCGCGCCCGAGCAGCCAGCGCCAATCCGGCGCGAACGGCAGCATGATCCACACCGGCCGCCCCATCGCGCCGGCCAGATGCGCCACCGAGGTATCGACGGTCACCAGGCGCTCGATATTCGCCAGGATCGCCATGGTATCGTCGTAGTCCTGGATTTCCGCGCCGAGGTTGATCAGCGGCGCGCGGCCGTACCAGCCGCCGGCCTGCCCGGTCTTCGGCCCCTTCTGCAGCGCGAGCAGCGCGATCCCCGGCACGTTGCCGATCGGTGCCAGATCGGCCAGCAGCGCGGTGCGGTTGCGGTCGTTGTTGTGGGTCGGCCGGCCGGCCCAGATCAGCCCGATGCGGCGATACCCCGCGGGCACCAGCCCATCGAGCCGCGCCGCCCAGTGCGCGACGCGCGCCGGGTCGGCGTGCAGATAGGGGATCGGCGCCGGAACGTTTTCGGCCCGCGTGCCCGCCAGCCGCGGCAGCCCGGACAGCGCGCAGAACGCCGCGTAGTCCGGACATTCCTGCCAGCGCGCGAACACCGTGGCGGCGGGCGCGATCTGGCGCAGCAGGGGAATCATCTCGGTACCGCAACCGATCGCGATGTCCGGGCAGCGCTCGCGCGCCCAGGCGATATAGCGGCTGAACTGGATCACGTCGCCAAAACCCTGGTCGGCGACCAGCAGCAGAGTGCGGTCGGGCAACTTCGTGCCGTCCCATTGCGGCTTGTCGGTTGGCGGCATCAGCGGCGCGGCGCCGCCGATCCGAAAACGCCACTCGTATTCCTCCCAGCCCGCTTCCCACTCACCGCGCAGCAGCAGCGCCTCGGCGCGGACGAAATGCGCGCCCGGCAGCGACGGGTCGATGCGCAGCGTGCGCGCGCCGCACTCCAGTGCCGCGTCAAGTTCCAGCCGGTGGTAATGAATGATCGCCTGGTTGTGCAGGCACAGCGGATCGGCCGGCGCCAGCGCGGTGGCGCGTTGCGCGGCGGCCAGCGCCTCATCCAGTCGGCCAAGCACCCGATACAGTTCGCAGATGTTGCGCAGGTAAAGCGGCGTGTCGATGCCGTGGCGCAACGCCCCTTCCATCAGCGCCAGCGCCCGGTCCGGGTCGCCGCGGCGGAACGCGACGATGCCGGCCAGGTGCAGCGCGTCGCCCTGGTTCGGCGCCACGGCGAGGATGTGATCCAGCAGACGCTGCGCATCCTCGATGCGCCCGGCGCGCTCGTATTCGCCGGCGATGCGCAGGACCTCCGCCAATGGCACCGGCACCGCCCCGCGCAGGTTCGCTTGCGCGGCGGGGGTTTCCATCACCCCGGCTCCCCGACACGCCAGGCGAACGGAACGCCATCGATCCGGTAGCCCAGGCGCTCGATCACCGGCGCCAGGATCGGGATCACCGGCTCGAGCTGCGCGCGGTAATGCCGCCAGCGTTCGACCGAGCGGTCGTACAGCGGCTCGGCCACCTGGGCGTAGCTGGCGGTGCGCGCGTAGCGGCGGTTCTCGTGGAACGTCAGGCAGGCCTTGTCGAATTTCTCGCCGATGAAGCCCAGCATGGCGCGCACGCTGGCGGCCTGGTCGCTGACGATGTCCTCGTAGCGGATCGGCAGGTAGCGCAGCGTCATCTCACCCCGGTAGTGCTGCACCAGGTCCATCACGCGCACGTAATGGCGCGCGGCGGTCTCCAGATCGGCCGCGCAATAGAACCCGTGAGTGAACGCGTTGGAGAACGCCGACACCATGATGTCCAGCGGATGGCGCAGCACGTGGATCAGCGGCGCCTCCGGGAACAGCAGCGCGATCAGCCCCAGATGCATCTCGTTCAGCGGCATCTTGTCGGTGAACCGCGTCGCGCCCTTGCGCAGCACGCCAAGTTGCCGAACTTTCTGCAAGTAGTAATCGCGAAGATTGTCCAGTCCCTCGCGCTGATCGCCCATCCACAACTCGGCCAGCGCCTCCGGATAGCCCAGCGGCGAGGCCAGCATGCGCGGCATGATCGCGGTGATCTCGCTGATCAACGGCAGCTCGTCGCCGGCGGCGATCCTGGGATGCGCCGACAGCGTCTGCTCCACCAGCGTGGTGCCGGAGCGCGGAAAGCCCAGGATGAAGATCGGCTGCGGCACGTCGCTGCGCACGCCGGCGCGCGGCAGGATGCGCAGCCGGCCCTCGGTGAAGAAGTTGCGCAGGCGGTCGACCATCTGGCCCGCCGCCTCGTCGAGGTAGGACTGGCCGGACAGCTCGCGCGCCAGCTTCTTGCCCTCGGCGAACGCGGCCCAGGCGTCGTCGTAGCGGCCCATCTGGTCGAGCAGCCTGCCCTTGTCCAGCAGTTCGTTCGGCCCCAGCCGCGCGTCGCCGGTGACGGCGCCGTCGATCAGGGCGAGCGCCTCGTCGTACCGGCGCACGCGCCCGAGCAGCGCCGCGCGGGTCAGGCGGATGCCGACATCGTTGGGGAATCGTGTTTCGGCATCGTCCAGCACCTTGGCCGCGGCTTCGAAGTTGCGATCGGCCTCCTCCAGCCGGGCGAATCCGAGCTGGGTCTGGCGGATGTCCGGCGCCGCGGCGGCGGATTCCTGATACAGCGCGCGGGCCTCCTCCATCCGCCCCTGGTTCTTCAGGTTCCAGGCGAGGTTGGCGAGCAGGATCGGATCGCGCGCTTCGCTGAGTTCCAGCACGCGTCGGTAATGATATTCGCCGATCTGCGGCCGGTTCGCCTCCGTCATGATCATGCCCATCAGGTTGTGCGCCTGCGGGTTCTCCGGGGCGATGCGCACGGCGTTGCGGGCGTGCATCTCGGCTTCGGCGAGGCTGCCCTTGCCGAGCAGGATCAGCGCCAGTTCGTTGGTGGCGACGAGGTTGTTGGGATCCAGCGCGACGATGCGCCGGATCAGCGCCTCGGCGGCCTTCGCGTTGCCCTGCGCCTTGCGGATCTCGTACAGGATCGACAGCGCGCCGGGGCGGTCGGGGGCGAGTTCCAGCACGTCGAGGCAGAGCCGTTCCGCGGTGTCCGTGGCACCCTGGCGGTGCGCGGCCATGGCCCGTTCCACCAGCGGCACCAGGTGGCGCGTCGCCTCCGCCGGCGCGCGGGCGCGAAGCTGGAGGCTGCAGCAGCGGATCGCGCGAAGGCCGCTGCCGCAGGGGCAAAGCTGGGTGGCGGTCATGCTCATGCGTTGTGGTTCTGGCATGCTCGGTGCGCGGGCGGCAAGGCGGTAGGCGCCCACGCGTCCGGGCGGTGGGCGGTGCCGGCGGCCGCCGCGCCGGGGCCGCGCCACCCCAGGCCAGGCCGCAGAGGGCCGGGTCGGCGCGAGACATGTCGCATGCGCGCCGTCCGGGTGATCGACTCTCCGGGGGTACCCACGCCGTCGTGCCGGCGCACGGCGGGGTCAACGACTCGCCGTCGGGCAATCCGGCAACTCGTGGGCGGCCGGCCTCCGGCGTTCGCCCCAGGGGATTCTCACATCGCAAAATACCACGTTAAATCGATGGGTTGCGGTGCCATTTCGTCGACGCGATTCGTCGGTGCGAAAGTCTGAAGACCTGCACGGGCCCGTCGCCATGCGGGATGAGCGCAGGCAATCTGCGAGGGCCAAGCGTCATCATCGAGCACCCGGCGGTCGCCGGGGTCGCCGTCGTCGGCAAGCCCGATCCGGAGCACACCGAGATCGTCAAGGCCTTCGTCGTGCTCCGCCCCGGCATCGACCCTTCCGATGCGCTCAAGACGGATCAGCAGCAGCACGTCCGCAGCCGCCTCTCGCTGCATGCCTATCCGCGCGAGATCGAGTTCATCGCGGAACTGCCGAAGACGCCGAGCGGCAAGGTGCAGCGGTTCCTGCTCCGATGGCGGTAGCAAGCGGCCACGCGCTCCGACCTGAAAGGATCGCGGCCAAGGGATTGGCGCGTGCAGGTCCGGGGGCGGACCTTCCGCTCTCGCCCGCGCCTGACCGGCTGGACTGACACCGGCCGGCAATGGCAGCATCGGCGCGGCGATCACCATGAACCGCGAGGCATCGATGCCAACCTATGACTACGGCTGCGAGCGCTGCGGCCCGTTCACCGAGTCCCGCCCCATGGCGGAGTTCGCCTCGCCGCAGCCCTGTCCGAACTGCGGCGACCCGGCGCCGCGTGCCTTGACCAGCCCGGCGATCGGCGGCGGCACGCGTGAGGCATCATTCGCGCCGCCGGGCTACGCGCATCCTGGCGGCTGCCGTTGCTGCGCAGCCCCGGGCCGGTTCTGCGCCGAGGCAGTGTGAACCGGAGGCCAAGACCCGACAGATCATTCCGTCGCCGTGGCCCTCTCCGGGTGGCAGTGCCGCCGCCAAGACCGTGTGTATCGGCAAGGCACGAAAAACCCGATGCGGGACCGTCGGGCACGGCAACAACCGAGCCCCGC
>JGI12269J14319_10006495_pt1 | contig 10148 bp, 8 predicted proteins | sample PeaSoiSIISIP2007_FD_14319 | JGI IMG/M metagenome (IMG submission 14319) | reverse complement strand
TTGTACCTGGCTGGTGGCTCAGTGCTCGACGCGGCTCTCCGGGATGGCGAGCGGGCCGAGTCTCCTGGCGAAGCGCGGAATGCTGGGACCAGTTAGCTTCTTTGGCCCGATCAGCCCTTGCCGCCTGCCTCGTGGATCCCTAACCTTCGCCTATCGCTTTTCGCGACCGAATCTCTCGGTTCCGATTTGCACGGTTGAGCGAAACGGAGAGAGCTGATGAGCGACTGGACCGAGTTCGGGGTTCGCGAGGGCATGTCGATCTCGGCGCGATCGCCGGTGCGAGAGATTCCGGAAGTGGCTCAGTTCTTCGGGGCGTTTCTCGCGGAGAACGCTGCAATGCTTGCGGAACCATTTCGCGGTGTCACGACCGATGGGGTCGTGGCAGCACGCGACCGGGTTCGGACAGGGATCGCGACCGCAGCGATCCGGGAGGCGGCAGGGGGGGTTCTGGAATCGCTGGATACACCGACGCGCTCGCGCTTGAGCTTCCCGTTCGACTCGAACCAATGGCGGGCGTGGTTCAATCCGCACATCAACGTGTACCGGCACGGGGTCATGCTCGAGGAGCTGTCGACCGTTGCCCGGAACGCATTCCTCGACCTGCTCCGCGTCACCCTGTCGAGCCGTGGCTATGCGCAGGCACGCGACATCATGCGCCTCAATGATCTGCTTGCCGAGCTGACCGGACGGGCGGATGACTACGGGGAGTGGCCGTATTTCGTGTCCTTCTTCGGCGTGCCTGCTGCGGATGCGCCGTGGGGATTCCAATTCGACGGGCACCATCTGGCGATCAATTGCGTCGTCGTCGGTAACGAAATGGCGATGACTCCGATGTTCATGGGTTCCGAACCCTGCGAAGGACGAGCCGGTCGTTTCGCCGGAATTCGAGTGCTCGATGTCGAGAAGCGTGCCGGCCTCGATCTGATCCGTTCGCTCGACGCAGATCAGCAACAGGTTGCGATCCAGTACGCCTCGATCATGCCGGGTGCGATCCCACCCCACCTGCGNCATCCGGTCGACAACCTGACGCAGACCGGTGCATTCCGCGACAATGCGGTGGTCCCGTACCGCGGTATCCGAGCCGACGGTTTCTCGGACGCACAGCGGGCCAGACTGGCGGATGCGATCAGGGCCTACGTCGGGTGGGCGAGCGACGGCTACGCATCAGTGAGGATGGACGAGGTTGCCGGGCATCTCGATGAGACCTGGTTCGCCTGGATGGGCGGCACCGGTCCGACCGATTCCTTCTACTACCGTCTGCACAGCCCCGTCGTCCTCATCGAGTTCGAGCATCTTCCGGGTGTGGCGTTCGACAATCCCGAGCCCTCGCGGCATCACATCCACACCATCATTCGCACGCCGAACGGCGGTGACTACGGTGCCGACCTCCTGACCGAGCACCACGCACGCTTCGACCACGCGGGGCGCGCTACGAACGCTCCAGAGCGAGCCTGAACCCCGCGGCAAGAGCGTCGACGAGCTCCTCCCGGCTCACGTCCCGGCCCAGCAACTCGCGCACCCCGACGCCCCCCAGGCTCGGTGCGATGGCTCCGCGAAGGTACCCGGCAGCTCGCGGGGGCTCGAGCAGCACCGACCCGTGCTGGAGCAGCGCACCCGCCCGCCGCGCCTGGGCGCTCCCCACCAGCTTCCGGCCGTGATCGTCGAGCAACTCGTGCGCCGCGGGCCGCGCGAAGCAGTCGGCGACCGCCGCGCCCTCTCGCGCGTCGCGGCGGATGTTGGCGGGCAGCGCGCGAGGAATGGTGCGCACGCCAAGCGTCTCCAGGCCGGCGGCGACCGCCTCGTGGATTCGCGAGCAGGATTCGAGGACCCGGCCGCCGAAGATGGGATCGGTCGACCTGCACACGACCGAGTAGGTCACCTCCTGGTCGTGGAGCACCGCGCGCCCACCGCTCGGGCGACGCACCACATCGACGCCGTCGCGAGCGCATGCGTCGAGATCCACGTCATCGATGGATTGCATCCTGCCGAGGCTGAGGCACGCGGGGCGAAACCCATAGAGGCGCACGGCGCCGGCCGTCTCACCGCGCGCACATGCGTCGAGAAGCGCGAGGTCGCGACGCATGTTCTCCTCGCCCGGAGCGGGAGCGTCGATGATCAGCGCGAGGCGGGTTCCGGCTTCGACGCTCACGGCATCAGACATTGAAGCGGACGTGGATGACGTCGCCGTCGCGCATGACATAGTCGCGACCCTCGAGGCGTTGCTTGCCTCGCTCACGAAGCACCGCATACGAACCGGCGTCGAGCAGCTCCTCGGCACCGGTCACCTCCGCGCGGATGAAACCGCGCGCGATGTCGGTGTGGATGCTCGCCGCCGCATCGAGCGCGGTCTCCCCCTCGCGAAGGTTCCAGGCGCGCACCTCGGTTTCGCCCGCCGTGAAGAAGGTGATCAGCCGGAGCAGGCGATAGGCGCTGCGTGCCACGCGGTAGAGGCCGGGCTCCTCGAGACCGAGGTCGTGCAGGAACGTCGCGCGGTCGTCGGTGTCAAGCTCGGCGATGTCGTTCTCGATACGCGCCGAGACCGCGATGGCTTCGCCGCCGGCGACTGACGCGCGCTCGACGACCTCCTTCGGGACGGGAGACTGCGCCGCCGCCTCCGCGACGTTGACGACGACCATGAGCGGTTTGCCGGTGAGCAGCCAGAACTCGCGCAGCATCGACTGCTCCTCTGCGGTGAGCGACATCGTGCGCACCGGCTTGCCCTGATCGAGGTGCTCCTGGACGCGATGCAGGAGCGCGATCAGGTCCGGCTCCTTCTCCTTCTGCAGGCGCGCGGTTCTCTCCGTGCGCTCGAGTCGCTTGGTCACCGTTTCGAGGTCGGCGAGCTGCAGCTCCAGCTCGAGCACGTCGATGTCCCGCACGGGATCGACCCCGCCCTCGACGTGGGTGACGTCCGGATCCTCGAAGGCTCGCACGACGAGCGCGGTCGCGTCGGCTTCGCGGATGTGGCCGAGGAAACGGTTGCCGAGCCCCTCGCCCCGGCTCGCGCCGCGGACCAGCCCCGCGATGTCGGTGAAGGTGACCGTCGCCGGGATGACCTTGGGCCGGCGGAACAGCTCCGCGAGCCTGTCGAGCCGCGAATCGGGGACGGGCACGACCCCCGTGTTCGGCTCGATGGTCGTGAACGGATAGTTGCCGACCGCCGCGCCGGCCTGGGTCATGGCGTTGAAGAGGGTCGACTTCCCGGCGTTCGGCAACCCGACGATGCCGACACTGAGGCTCAAATCCTTTCCAGCTCGAACGCGGTGTGCAGGGCGCGGACCGCGTCGCGCACGCGCGGGCGGTCGATGATGCAGGTCACGTGGATCTCGCTGGTGGCGATCATCTGGATGTTGATGCCCGCATCGGCGAGTGCTCGGAAGATCTTCGCGTAGATCCCGGGTGTCCCGCGCAGCCCGCTGCCGATGACGGTGACCTTGGCGATGCCCGCCGTGGCCGTGTATCCCTGCGCATGCACGCTCTTTGCAACGGCCGCGAGCATCCGGCGCGCCTTCGGCAGGTGCGACTCGGCGATGGTGAAGCTCAGGTCGGTGGTGCCGTCGTGGCTGACGTTCTGGAGCACGATGTCGATGTCGATACCGGCGTCACCGAAGGGGCCGAAGATCGATGCGGCCACGCCCGGCTGGTCGGGCACGCGAAGGATCGTCACCTTGGCGACATCGGTCTCGTGCGCGATGGCGCGCACCTTCTGGCGTATTTCCATCCTGCTCTGCTTCGCGATGATTGTCCCCGGTTCGCTGTCGAACGTGGATCGGACGCGGATCTCCATCGCGTATGCCTCGCCGATCTCGACGGCGCGTGGGTGCATCACCCGCGCTCCCGCCGACGCGAGCTCGAGCATCTCGTCGTAGTCGATCGCCTCGATCACCCGCGCGCCGGGAACGATCCGCGGGTCGGCCGTGTGCACGCCCGGCACGTCGGTGAAGATCTCGCAGCGATCGGCGCGGATCGCAACCGCAAGGGCGACTGCGGTGGTGTCGGAGCCGCCGCGCCCGAGGGTGGTGACGTCCATGTCCTCGGTCGCACCCTGGAATCCGGCGACGACGACGACGTTGCCACGAGCCAGCTCGTCGATCACGCGCTGCGGGACGATGTCGACGATGCGCGCCGTCCGGTGCGCGCGGCTGGTCCGGATGCCCGCCTGCGCGCCCGTGAGCGAGATCGCGGGCGTGCCGCCGGCGTGGAGGGCCATGGCGAGCAGGGGTGCGGTGATCGTCTCGCCGCTGCTCAGGAGCATGTCCATCTCCCGGGAGGGCGGATCGGCGGTGACGCGATGCGCGAGCGCGATGAGTTCGTCGGTGGTGTCGCCCATCGCGCTCACCACCACGACGACCTCCATGCCGGCCTGCAATGACTCGCGGATGCGGCGTGCGACACGGCGGAGTTTCATGGGCGTCGCGACGCTCGACCCACCGTATTTCTGGACGACGCGGGTCATGCGGACACGTCCACGCGGGTGCCGTAGTTCTGCGGCGAGAGATGCATGATCTGTCCCGCGACGCCCGCGGACCGCGCGGCGAGCGCCATGGCGTCCCCGATCGGCTGTGGGTCCAGCGGAGTCAGCGCGATGACCGACGGCCCTGCCCCGGCAAGCGCGGCGCCCGAAGCGCCCGCGGCGATGGCGGCGTCCACCGTCTGCCTGGCTCCGGGCATGAGCGCGAAGCGGGCATCCTGGTGCCACCGGTCCTGCATCGCCACGCGGAGGCCGGCATGGTCGCCGACGGCAAGGGCACGGACGAGCAACGCGCAGCGGCTGGCGTTGAAGATGGCGTCGCCGCGGCTGAATTGCTCGGGCACCACGTTGCGCGCCTCGGCGGTCGTGAAGGGATGCTCGGGGATGAACAGCACGGCTCGAAGCTCGTCGGAGACCGGCATTTGCACAGCGCGCGTGCCCGGCGAGCAGATTGCGAGACCGCCGAGCAGCGCGGCGGCCACGTTGTCGCCGTGGCCCTCCAGCGCCGCGGCGCGGTCGAGCACGTCGTGCTCGTCCCAGGGGGCGTGGTGCAGTGCGGAAGCGATGAGCACTCCGGAGAGCGCCGCGGCGGCGCTCGACCCCATGCCCCGCCCGATCGGGATGTTGTTGACGCACGTGAAGTGCACCCCCGTGGTGGCGACGCCCAGCTCGGCGCAGGTGCGCGCGTATGCACGCGTCACGAGGTTCTGCGCCGGATCCCGCAGCTCGTCGGGAGCATCCGGACCCGGGTCGATGGCCAGATCCCCGGTGCGCTCCTCGGCACGGACGGTGTTCTGGAGATGCAGCGCGAGCGCGAGGATGTCGAACCCCGGCCCAAGGTTCGCGACGCTGGCGGGAACGGTGACACGGACCCGCACGCTCCGCTCAGACCTCGAGGGCGCGCGCCAGTGCGCTTATGTGGGCGGGGATCTCCAGGATCGGCGTGAAGGCGGCTTCGACGGCGCCGGGATCCTTCAACCCGTTGCCGGTGAGCACGCAGACGGCGTGCGTTCCCGGCGCGACGGCCCCTTCCGCGATCGCTCGCTCCAGGACCGCGAGTGAAGCCGCCGAGGCTGGCTCGCAGAAGATCCCCTCGAGGTTCGCGAGCCGTCGCTGCGCATCGAGGATGGTGTCGTCTTCCACCGACGCGATCATCCCCTCGGACTGGTCGCGAGCCTCGATCGCGCCCCGCCATGACGCCGGGTTGCCGATCCGTATCGCCGTGGCCACCGTCTGGGGGTTGTCGACTGGTCGTCCGAGCACGAGAGGCGCCGCCCCGGCCGCCTGCCCGCCGAACATCCGCGGCAGGCGGCTCGTTCGTCCGTCGCGGTGCTCCTCGCGAAAACCGCGCCAGTAAGCGGTGATGTTGCCCGCGTTGCCGACCGGGAGCGCCAGCACGTCGGGAGCGTCACCGAGCTCGTCGACGATCTCGAAGGCCGCGGTCTTCTGGCCCTCGATTCGATACGGATTGACGCTGTTGACGAGGGTCACCGGGTGGTGCTCGCAGAGCTCGCGAACGATCTGCAGGGCGACGTCGAACCCCCCCTGGATGCTCACCACCGTCGCGCCGTGCACGCGCGCCTGCACCAGCTTCCCCGACGCGACATGCCCATGCGGCACCACCACGACGGTGCGAAGACCGAACCGCGCACCGTACGCGGCCGCCGACGCGCTGGTGTTCCCGGTCGAAGCGCAGATGATCGCCCGGCTGCCCTCGTGCAGTGCGGCCGCGACCGCCACCACCATGCCTCGGTCCTTGAACGAGCCGGTCGGGTTCAGCCCCTCGAGCTTGAAATGCAGCGAGGCGAGACCGAGCGAAGGGCCGATCTTCAATGACTCGACGCATGGCGTGTCGCCTTCACCGAGACTGATGCGGGGCGCAGCGGGCGCCAGCGCGAGGCGGTCGGACCAGCGGGCGATGACGCCCCGCGCGCGGCTGCTCACGCGGCGCCGCCCGACGCCTCGACCCGGTCGAGGGCGCCGAGGATCCGGTTGACGGAGGTGAGCGTGTCGAGCGTTTCCAGGGCACGGTCATGGACGGCCCGCGGCGCCACGCCGGTGAGGACGGCCACCTCGGCGCTGGGCAGGTCGAACGCCGCATCGACCGCGACGCCTCTGTCCTCGAGCGTCTGGAGAACCAGGGCACGCGCGTCCGTCTCAGAGGAGAGTCGAACGCGCACGTAGCCGGCGACCTCCACGTCCTCGTCGCCGAGCATGACGGGAGCGGCCGGCAGCGTGCCCGCGGGCACACCGTGAGCCCCCCGCGTGCGGACGGCTGTGACCACGTCGCTCACCACGGCGCTCGCAGTGGCCGCGCCGCCGGCCCCGGCACCGCGGAGCGTCACCGTCCCCGCGAGGTCGCTCGAGATGATGACAGCGTTGTCAGCATCATCGACATCGTGCAGCCGGTGGCCGGCTCCGACCGCGGTGGGCCGGACGCTGAGGCGGACCGCCCCGTTGGGAGCGCGTTCGGCGTGCGCGAGGAGTCGGACGTGATAGCCGAGCTGCGCGAGCGCTGCGACGTCATCCCCGGCGACGTCGCGGATGCCGGCGCGGTCCACCGCCTCGGGCGCGACGTGGACGCCGAAGGCGAGCCGGGACAGGATCACGAGCTTGTGGACGGCATCCCAGCCGTCGACGTCGAGCGATGGATCCGCTTCGGCGAACCCACGACGCTGCGCATCGGCGAGCGCCGTCTCGAAGCTGACTCCAGCCGCGCGCATCCGCGTGAGGATGACGTTGGTCGTGCCGTTGATCACGCAATCGAGCGCGGTGATGCGATCACCGAGCAGGCTCCCCTGCAGGAGCCCGACGATCGGCAGTCCCGCACCGACGCTGGCCTCGTAGTGGAGGTGGGCGCCGTGCTCGCCGGCAAGCGCGGTCAGGCGAGGGCCGTCCGCGGCGATGACGGCCTTGTTGGCGGTCACCACCGTCTTGCCGGCGCGCAGCGCGGACTCGATCAAGGCCGTCGCGGGGTCGGTGCCACCCATCACCTCGACGACGATCGCGACCGCCGGATCGGCGACCACCGCCTGCGCGTCGGTGAGCAGCGTGACGTTCTTCAGGTCGATGCTTCGGGATCGAGATCCGTCGCGCACGGCCACGCAGCGGAGCACCGGTGTCGCGCCGGCACGCTCGCCGAGCAACTCCCATTGGTCGATGAGACGTCTGGCCACCGCCGTGCCCACCGTGCCAAGCCCCAGCAACCCGACGCCGACAGATTCCATTGCCGGGACAGTCTATGGGTGCCTAGATGATGTGGCGTCTCCAGGCCAGGAGCACGGCGGCGGCGCGGTCCTTGCAGCCGAGCTTCTCGAGGATGTTGCTCACATGGGTCTTCACCGTGTTCTCGCTGAGAAAGAGCTGCACGGCGATCTCCGCATTGTTCTTGCCGTCCGCCATCAGGCGCAGCACGTCCCGTTCGCGCCGCGTGATGGACGGCATGTGCTCGGCCGCGGCGCTCACCAGTTGCGGATCGAGGAGCGACTCGCCGGCCGCGACAGCCCGGATGGCTCCGGCGAGCTCCTCGCGAGTCGCGTCCTTGAGGAGGTACCCGAGTGCCCCGGCCTTGAGCGAGGGAAAGATGTAGTCCTCGTTGCGATACGTGGTCAGGACGATCACCCGCGCCTCGGGGTCGCGGGCGCGGATCTTCCGGAGCGCCTCGATGCCGTCCATGACCGGCATCTGGACGTCGAGGAGGATCACGTCCGGGTGAGTCCTTCGCGCCTGCTCGACGGCCTCGGCACCGTCCGAAGCCCTGCCCACCACCTTGATGTCCGGTTCGAGCTCGAGCATGGTGCACAGACCGTCCCGGACCACCGGATGGTCGTCCGCGACGAGGACGCTGATCATGCGCTGACCGCTTCGGTCAAGGCCTCGGTGAAGGGGAGCCGGGTCGTGACCGTGGTCCCGTGCCCCGGAGCGCTCGCGACGGTCAGCGTGCCGCCGGCGCTGCGCGCTCGTTCCGCCATGCCGTCCAGGCCGAAGCAGTCATCTCGCGGCGCGCTCGCGGAGGGGTCGAATCCGATGCCGTCATCGTGGATCGAGAGGATCAGCTCGTGGGCGTGGGCTCGCAACTCCACGTCGACGTGCTCGGGCTTGCCGTGCCGGGCCGCGTTGGAAAGCGCCTCCTGCCCGATGCGGAGGAGCGCCACCTCGGCCGTGGGCGAGAGCGGCGGGTGATGGGGCACGGCACGCGCCCGGAAACGCGCGGGGATGCCCGTGCGCTCCTCCCAGGCTTCCACCTCGTGGCCGATCGCGGCGACGACGCCGCTCGCCGAGAGCGGCGCCGGCCGGAGGTTCCAAACCGACCGTCGCGCCTCCTGCAGTGCCCCGCGAGCGAGCTCACGAGCCTTTTCGACCGACGATCTGGCCCGACCTTCGGAGCCTCGATTCAGCAGCGTGTCGGCGGCTTCGAGCTCCAGCACGATCCCGGTCAGCTGCTGCGCCAGCGTGTCGTGGATCTCCCGTGCCAGACGGGTGCGCTCCTCGAGCACCGCGTGGTCGGTGAGTGCCTGCACCGGGAGGTACATTCGCCGGGACAGCAACGTCGTCGCGATGAAGGCCAGGCCGACCAGGAGGATGAGGACCGGCAGCACCGTGACCGGGAAGAGGCGGTGGACGCTGTCGTTGACGCCGAGCGTCAGGGCGCTGAGATTCGGCTCCATCGAGCTCACCGGCACCGGGTTGAGGACGATCCAGTGAGCGCTGTACACGGGCGCCGTGAAGATGTCCGTGCTCGCCTTGTCGATGTTGACGGTGAGCGGTGTGTCCGGCATGGCGCCGGTCGCCTCCATGTGGCGAAGCGAGTTGAGCAGCCCGGATTGCGGGGGTGTGAACACCGAGTTCGGCACGGCGGCCGGGAAGTCGGCGGAGGCCTGCTGAGCGCTGTACAGCAGCCATCCGGTCGCGCTGACGAGCATCGGGTCTGTGGCCGCCGGGGTGACCGTGACCAGGGCGGTGGCGATGAGCTTCTGCAGCGTTTGGGCGGTCACATCGACTCCGACCTGGATGGATGACGGGTCCTGGTACCAGGCGCTGACGCCCGTCGAGCCGTCCTCGAGCAGTGGGTAGGGATCCGTCCAGAACGGTCCATCCTCGCTCCGCCCCGGCGCACCCTGCTGGATCCAGACGTTGGGTGCGGTGGCGGCGGGAATCCCGCCCTCTGAGCCGGCCAGGATGTCGGCGCGGCCCACCGGGTCGTACACATGGGTCACCGAATCCGGGTCGTGGGTGCGGGTTCCCGAAAGGACACTCGCGACTTCGAACGCCGGATACGCTCTGATCGCTCCGGTCTTCGGATCCTGGAACCACACCGCGCTGATGCCGGTGTCCTTGAGGATCGCCGCGACCACCGCGACCACCGCAGGCTCTGCCGTCGCCTTGGCGAAGCGCCCATCAGCGGCGCCGGCCAACGGCATGATGAGCGTGCTCCCGTCACTCGAGATGGTGCCGAAGGTGCTGCTTCCCAGTGGCGTGAGCGCGGGGGTCGGGAATGTCGCTTTCACGGGGAGCGCCTCGAGCGCCGTGGCGAGCGCACCGCCCAGGGCCTCCTGGACCGCTGCATCGATCTGGCCCAGGCTGGAGTCGAGGGCGGCGGCGCGGCTGTCGAGCGCCGAATCGGCGAGTGTCTGCTGGTGCTCGAGGATCGCCGTCTCGGTCGCGTTCGCGGTGCTCT
>JGI12269J14319_10006493_pt1 | contig 10148 bp, 7 predicted proteins | sample PeaSoiSIISIP2007_FD_14319 | JGI IMG/M metagenome (IMG submission 14319) | reverse complement strand
TATTCCTTGTTCAATAGGTTATCGAGACGCGCAAAAAAGTCGATCGACTTGCCCAGATGATAGGTGCCCTGCAGATTCAGCAGCAGGTAGCTGGGAATCCAACCTGTCCCCGTGGGTGAGATGTAGGCGCCCGCCGCGTTGGTGCCTCCAGCCTGATTGGCGTTGTTCTCATCGCCGTGCAGATAGGAGCCCGTGGTCACGATGAGGTTGCCGCCGACATCCCATTGCTTGTTGAACTCGTAATCCAGCGCAAGGCGGCCGGTGTGGCGCGGAATCAGCGGGATTTGGTCACCCGAATGGACCAGGATGTTGCCATTGGCATCGGCGGTGCTGTTGGAGGCTGCACTGACGACAAAGCTGGACCGAAACGTGGCATCGACATAACTGTACGCGAGACGCCACTTGAAGCCGCCTTGCTTGCCGCCGAGCGCCAGGTCCAGTCCCTGGCGGCGCGTGCTGCCGACATTGGCGAAGTAGCCCTGATTGGCGCTCGTGGCGATGAACTGGATGTCATCGCTGTTGACCGTATGGAACACATCCGCGCTCCAGTTCAGCCGATGATCGGGCCGATTGCCGCGCCAACCGAGCTCGAAGGTCCGGGCCACCACCTGCTTGAGATCCGGATCGCTGGCAAAATCATTGGGCAGGCCGCAGGGCGCGGCCGGATTNGCGCAGCCCAATTCGATCACTGTCGGTGCGCGGCTGGCCTCGTTGTAATCGGCATAGTAGGTGGTGGCGTCGGACGGTGTCGCTGTGATTCCCAACGCAGGATTGATGCGACCGAAGGTGTGGTCGCCGATCAGTGGACTGGCCTGATCGAACCCGACGCCGAAATCGCCGAGGTCGCTGTCCACGCTCCCGCCGGTGAGCGTTTCGGTGTTGCTGTTGTAGCGAGCCGATGCGGTGAGGTGGAAGCGCTCGTTCGGCGATAGGGTGTCGGTCAGATAAGCGCCAAAAATCCGGTTGGCGCCGTTGAGCGAGATGACTGTTTCGTCGTTGAGCGGACTGAGTTGGTAAATGAGCGTTCGATTCGGCGCCAGCGCTCCGTATTGATACATTTGCACAAAGGAGTTCTCGGTGTCCTCGTAGTCCAGCCCGATGATCCCCTGATTTTTCCAGCCAAGAAGATCCTGCGAATCCGTCAGCTGCACACCAATTCCGGCGGTGCGCTGGACCAGGCGCGACACCGCAGCCTGGCCCGTGGCGCAATAGGCAATATCGGCCCGGTCAGTCGGCGCTGCGGTGCAATCGATCGGCGGCCCGCTGTAGTCGCCCGACAGGTAATTGTCATTGCTGTTGCCGTTGCTGCTGCCCGTGATGAGATGACGGTAGTAGAGATTGCCCGACAGCAGCAGATGCTCGCTCAGAAACTGCGTGGCGGTCAGGTTGATGAAATGCAGCAGGTTTGCCGTGTAGTCCGGTGTGTAGCTGGCTTCGCGCCGGAAATACAGCATGCTCAGCGGCGTCGCACCGTTGCCGTAGAGACTCGTATCGGCATAGGTGTAACTGAGGTCGACGTCGGTGTGCTCGTTCTGCCAGCCCACCTTGCCAAATCCCTGATAGACCCGGGTCGGCGACAGGTCGCGCCAGCCGGTCTCGTCGAAATAATTGCCAGTGAGGAAATAGTCGAAGCCGCCGACCGCCCCACCGGTCTCGCCCTGGACCGAACGCCGCCCGAAGGAGCCGCCAGAGGCTTCGAGCTCACTCCCCGGGTCGTCGTGGCCGCTCTTGGTCTGCACCGACAGCGCCCCGCCCAAGGTATTGAGGCCAAAAACCGGGTTGGACCCCGACATCAGCGTCACGGTCGAAATCGCGGATTGCGGGATCAGGTCCCAGTTGACGGTATCACCGAAGGACTCGTTGACGCGCACGCCGTCGACATACACCGACAGACCCTCGGGGGTGCCGAGCAGTGGCGAGGCGGTGAAGCCGTGGTAGTTGATGTCGAGTTGAAACGGATTATCCGCGCTGGCGCTGACACTGACGCCACTGAAGTTGTCGCCGAGGTAATTGGCCAGATCGACCGTTTGCTGGCGCTGCATATCCTCGCTGTTGGCGGTTTGCACATTCGAGGGGATCTGATTCAACGGCAGTCCGAGACCGGGTAGCGGTGCATTGCCGATCACGACGACCTGCTGCAGCTCCTGGGCGGTGGCCGGGTTAACCGGAGCCGCAGCCGGGTTCTGATCGGCAGCCAGTGCGCCGAACGGCCGTGCCAGCGTCGCCAGCCATAGCGCAACAATGCGCATCCTAAAGCTCCGCCGTGTCATCCATTGCCCCTTCGGTTTCAGTATCTTCTGCGTCGCAGCAAGTCTCGCTGCACCCACACGCGCCACCGGCGCAACGGATGGGTAGAACTCACCCACCGAGCGATTATTTCCTGAATCCGCCGGGACTGAGGAATGCTGTATCGAACACTTAATATTTTCTAATGGTTAGGCTGTTGTCCTACACCGGTAAGCAACTTTGTCCGATAGGCGCTTAATTCGCAAGGGGTAAAAGTGAGTAGGCGTGGAGCGCTGGAGGACTCCTCTCATGACATTCGACGTTGCGATTCTCTGCTCAATCGGCACCGCCTTCGCGATGTGTCTGGTGAGCTTGGCGCAGGACCTCATCGCCTACTGCACGGGCGCCCGCGATACTGTGTTTCCGGCACCGGAGATCGCACTTGTGCGCGCAGCGCTCCCTGAAGGCTGCCTATCCAATGGCAGCACGCACCCTCACGCGGGTGGCATCGCCCTGACAGCGCTGGCGCGACGCGATGGTTCAGTGCGAATGTGCGCAGGAGTGTGGCAGTTGGACGATGCGCCCAGACACAACCCGGCCACGGTCGTCCCGATGTATCGCTCAGTGCGTCTTCAGAATTCCGACCATTCGCCATCGCCGGCGGCCGGCGCATTCACGACCCGTCGCGGCGTCGCAGCGGACTGATCGGCGACGGACCTGTTGGCGACGCCGGCAGCTTTGCTGGAGGACGCGTTCGTGCGTGCGGCGTCCCCTGGAGGCTGCCTCCAGGGACGGCTCGCCACTCGGCGCTCAGTCACCGGCGCCGCGCTGGGCGTGTTGGAGAGCGCGGCCTCCTCCTCCACCTGGTAGCTCGATATGGCTTCGTCGAGCGCATAGGTCTGCGCGACGATGGCGTGACTGGCAGCGGCGGCCTGCCCTACGAGCGCGGCATTCTGCTGTGTGGTCGAATCCATCTGCATAACGGCCTTGTTGACCTGCTCGATGCCGCAAGACTGCTCGCGGCTGGCGGCGGCAATCTCGGCGACGATGTCCGTGACCTTCTTGACGGCGCTGACGATGTCCTCGAGCACTTTGCCGGACTCATCGACCAGCTTGCTGCCCTCATCAACCTTGGCAACGCTGTCCTGGATCAACGCCTTGATCTCCTTGGCCGCCGTCGCGCTTCGGCCCGCCAGATTGCGCACCTCGGTCGCCACGACTGCGAAACCACGTCCCTGCTCGCCGGCGCGCGCTGCCTCCACGGCCGCGTTCAATGCCAACAGGTTGGTCTGAAAAGCGATCTCGTCGATCACACTGATGATCTCGGCAATCTTTCTCGAGGCCGCGTTGATGCCAGCCATCGAGGCGACCGCCGCGTTGACCACGACGCCGCCCTTTTCTGCTTGCTGGCGCGCCGCCATGGCCAGCTGATTGGCTTGGCCCGCGTTATCGGCGGTCTGTCGCACGGTGGCTGTCATCTGCTTCATCGAGCAAGCGGTCTCTGCGAGGTTCGCGGCCTGCTCCTCGGTGCGCTTCGATAGATTCGCATTGCCAGTGGCAATCTCCTGCACGCCGGTCTTGACTTGGGAGACCGCCGATTTGATCTGTTGCACGACCGACATCATATTGTCGATCAGGACGTTGATGCCCGCGGACAGCGTCTCAAACGCACCATGCTTGCTTGCCAGCTCTATGCGCGCCGTTAGATCGCGCTGCTTGCCGCGTTCGACGACGCCGTTGACCTCCTCGATCAAGGCACTCACCGTACCCAGCAGGTCGTTGACGCCGTGGCAGAGCGTCTCGAGCTGACCGCTCTTTCCCTGCAGCGGGATGCGCGTCGTCAGATCACCGTCGAGGGCCGACTTGACCGCCGCCTGCGTCTCCTCCACAGACTTTTGCAGTTGCTGCGACAGCAGCACCTGAGAGGTCACGTCGATCGCAAACTTGACGATCTTGAATGGCTTGCCGTTGGCGTCGAAGATCGGATTGTAGGTCGCCTGGATCCACACCTCCCTGCCATACTTGCCGATGTGCTTGTACTGTTCCGCGTCGTACTCGCCCCGTTGTAGCTTGGCCCAGAAAGCGCGATATTCGGGACTGTCGCGATAGCCCGGGGTGAGGAACATGCTGTGGTGCTGGCCCTTGATTTCCGGCAGCGTATAGCCGAGGGCGCTCAGAAAATTCTCATTTGCCGTACGTATGGTGCCATCCATCTCGAATTCGATCACCGCCTGCGCCTTGCTGATCGCCGCGAGCTGCCCCTCGGTGTCGGCTTCGCGCAATAGATGATCGGTGATTTCGGCGGCGTATTCGACCACCTTGAATAGCTGACCCTGCGAGTCGAAAATCGGGTTGTAGCTTGCCCGAATCCAGAGATCCCTGCCGCCCTTGCCGACGCGTTTGTAGCGACCGGCATCGTACTTGCCATGACTCAGCTTGGCCCAGAAGGCGCGATATTCGGCGCTGTCGCGGTATCCGGAGTCGACGAACATGCTGTGATGGCGTCCCACGACTTCTTCGCGCGAGTAGCCGAAAGTTTGCAGGAAGTTGTCATTGGCCGAGCGGACCGTGCCGTCCAGACTGAACTGGATCACGGCCTGCGATTTGTCGATCGCGGCCACCTGGCCGCGCAGATCATCGAGCGTCAATGCATCGATGGTGACCTTGCGGTTCCTGACACTGCGGCCCGCGCGCTTTTTGGCAGGGGCCCTGCCGATCTTGCCGGTTTTGCCAACCATAACTCGATCCTCAGAGTTCCAACCCATGGAGAACGGCGCACGCTCGCAGACCGCCTCAGCAGATTGAATCAGAGCCGCTCGACATAATGAGTGCGCACGTCGCATTCTTTCGATTGTGCGCTGCACTTGCGCCGTCGAGAGCCAGCGGCTCGAACAGGCGACCGACGCGCTCCGCCCATGGGCTTGGGGTTTCATTGCACAATAGGTATCGGCCGCGTATGCGCGGGATCTTCTATGCCCAGCAACAAACTATCGAGCTATCGCGCCAAGCGCGACTTCCGACGCACCGCGGAGCCGCAGGGCTCGGATTCAGTGGCCGCCTCCAAAAAACTGCGGTTCGTGATTCAGAAGCACGCGGCCCGACGGCTGCACTACGACTTGCGGCTCGAGCTCGACGGCGTGTTCAAGTCCTGGGCGGTGACGCACGGCCCCTCACTGGATCCGGCCGATAAGCGCCTGGCGGTCGAAGTCGAGGATCATCCCCTCGAATACGGCGACTTCGAGGGCACGATCCCGCAGGGACAGTACGGCGGGGGCACGGTGCAGCTCTGGGATCGTGGATTCTGGCAGCCATTGCCTGGAACCGATGCCGCGTCCGCGCTTAAATCCGGACAGCTCAAGTTCACACTGGAAGGCGAGCGACTGCACGGCAGCTGGGTTCTGGTGCGCATGCGCAACGACCGGCGGGGCGGCCGGCACACCAATTGGCTGCTGATCAAGCATCGTGACGAGGCCGCTGCGGACGCCACGCGCGCTGAGGCGCTATTGGCCGAGGATCGTTCGGTGGCCTCCGGACGCAGCATGGCGAGCATCGCCGCCGGCCGCGGCAAGGGACCAAAGCCCTTCATGCTCGCCACGCGCAGCAGCGCACAGCCTGATGCCGTCTGGCGGTCGCGGCAGGCGCCGTCCGATCCGCCACAGCCGGCTGTGGCACCTGCGGCGCGAGCGCCCAAGCGCGCTCGGATGCCGCAGTTCATCAAGCCGCAGCTGTGCACGCTTGTGGACCGCCCCCCCGCCTCAGAAGGCTGGGTGCATGAAATCAAGCTGGACGGTTATCGCCTGCAACTGCACGTGGAACACGGCAAGGCGACCCTGCGCACACGCAGCGGATTGGACTGGACTGGGAAGTTTCCGGAAATCGCGCGCGCCGCATGCTCTCTGCCCGACTGCATCGTGGACGGCGAAGTCGTGGCGTTCAATGCCGAGCGCGTGCCGAGCTTTGCCAAGCTGCAGGTCGCGCTGTCCGCGCGGGACACGACGCAGCTGACCTTTTTCGCTTTCGATCTGCTGTTTTTCCAAGGCGAGGACTTGAGAGCGCAGCCGTTGGCGGTGCGCAAGCAGCGTCTGAGCACCTTGCTCAAGCAGCACGGAGCGCCCTCGATGCGCTATTTGCAGCACTTCGAAGCCACGGCCGACGCGATGCTGGATTCGGTCCGCCAAATGTCGCTCGAGGGCGTCGTCTCCAAGCGCCTCAGCGCACCGTACGTCTCTGGACGCAGCGGCGGCTGGACCAAGGCGAAATGCCGCGCCGGCCACGAGGTCGTCATCGGCGGCTACACGNTACGCGATGGANTGCCGCGCTCGCTGTTGGTCGGCGTCAATCGCGACGACCACCTGNTNTATGTCGGTCGCGTCGGCAGCGGCTTTGGCCGGCGCGCAGTCGGGCTGCTGTTGCCGCGTCTGAAGAAGGCGGCAGCATCGAGCAGCCCCTTCCGCGGCGACGCCGCGCCGCCCAATGACAAGAATATCCGCTGGCTCCAGCCGCAGCTCGTGGCCGAAATCGAATTTGCCGGTTGGACCGAATCGGGCCTGGTGCGACAGGCGGCCTTCAAGGGTCTGCGCGAGGACAAAGCTGCCAGCAGCGTGCAGGCGCAGCGGCCATCGAGACTGCAGCGCAGGGACCTGCCGAACCTGCCCGGCACTGCAACCGCCGATCCGGTCGCGAGAGCGCCCCGTCGCTGCGCTCGTGGGCGCGTTGCCGCCGACGCCGCAGCGCCCGGCGAGGAAACGGTCCTGGGCCTGCGTCTGTCCCAGCCCGATAAGCACTTATGGCCGGATGCCGGCGATGGCCGGCCCGTGAGCAAGCTCGATTTGGCGCACTATTACGCTGCGATCGGCGCCTGGATGATTGGCCACATCGCCGGCCGGCCCTGCTCGCTGGTGCGAGCCCCGGATGGCATCGCGGGCCAGAGATTTTTTCAGCGTCACGCCATGCCCGGTCAGTCCAATCTGTTCGAGCTGATCACGGTCAGCGGCGATCGCAAGCCCTACCTCGAGATCGACCGCATCGAGGCGCTGATTGCCGCCGCGCAGAGTGCGGCGCTCGAGCTGCATCCATGGAACTGCGCGCCGCACCTACCGAATGTCCCGGGCCGGTTGGTGTTCGATCTCGATCCGGCCCCGGATATCGACTTTGGCGCGGTCATCGACGCGGCGATCGAACTGCGCAAGCGTCTTGAGGCAATCGGCCTCGAATGCTTCTGCAAGACCACCGGTGGCAAGGGCTTGCACGTCGTGACACCGCTGCTGGGCCCGCGTGACAGACTCGACTGGCCAGCGGCCAAGATCTTCGCGCAGACCCTCTGCATTCAAATGGCGCAGGACCGTCCCGAACGCTTCGTGACCGTCATGGCGAAGCAGCAGCGCAGCGGGCGGATTTTTCTCGACTACCTGCGCAATGACCGCATGGCAACCGCCGTAGCGCCGCTGTCGCCGCGCGCGCGCGCGGGCGCCACGGTATCGATGCCGCTGCTGTGGTCGCAGGTACGCTCGGGACTGGAGCCGAAGCGCTTTACGGTGCGCACGGCGCCCGTGTTGATGGCGCGCGACAAGCCGTGGGCAGACTACGACCGGGCGGCGCGATCACTGCGCGCCGCGATCACGCGTCTCACGCGCACGGCGCCCCGCGCGCGGGCCTCCCCGCCCGTGCCGCGCCGCTCAGCACTGCGTGCCCGAATCGGCGCGCGCTGACATCCAGCAGCGTTGCGCGCGCTAGCATCCGCGCGCTCGCATCGGATGACCTGCACAGGCGCGAGAAGGGTATGATCGAGTTTCCGGGGATGCGGCGCCGCTCGCACCGCGACCCAAAACTGGAACTTTGGGGTAGCAACATGGCCAATAAAAAATCTTCGTCCGGTGTCTATCGCGTCACGGAAATCATCGGCACCAGCGCCGTCTCTTGGGAAGAAGCGGCCAAAAGCGCCGTCGCGACCGCCTCCAAGACCTTGCGCGACCTGCGCGTGGCCGAGATCGTCAAGCTCGATATGAAGGTCGAAAACGGTAAAGTGGTCGCCTATCGCGCGCGCGTGGCTCTGTCGTTCAAATACGAGGCGTAAGTCGCGCCGACGCCACCGCCTCTGGCGATTCGCGCGACCATGCGGTAATGTTCCTAAGGCATGCGATCATTGCCGCAGTGTTGTCGGCGTACCGTCACCGCGAGCGCTGCGATACTCGGCGCCTGTGCGGCTATGGCGAGCGGTGCGGACAACGGCCAGTCAAACTTGACCATCGCAGCCGCGCAGCACGGGGCGAGCTCCATCGATCCGGCGCGCGCCGGCATTTGGAAGGCGGTCTCGCCGGCGAGCGGCAGCATGCGCGGCGAGTTCGACAACAACGACCCCATCGGGCTCGCGGTCGGTAAGAGGATCGAGGCGGACTGTTCACTCAACTGGGTCGATCCGGACTTTGGCAAGCGCTACTGTTTCTCGAGCGCGACCTCGCTGGTGTATTTCCTCAATTCGCCGCGCGCGTATCTGGCTCGCGCCCGTAAGAATTGGGCTCAGCTCAGCGAGGCGACGCACTGAATCTGCTGACGCCTCGACAATTCCTGGCCCACGGCCGGCGCGTTAACTGACGCCGGCGGTGCCGAGCGGCAGCGTACCCAGCAATTCGGCCGCGCCGTTCCATAGAACCTGAATGCCAATGCAGAACAGCAGGAATGCCGACAGCCGCACGACAATGCTCGTTCCGGTCGGGCCCACGAGATGGGCCAGCCGTGCGGAGTAGCGGTAGCAGACATAAACCAGCAGCGCGAGCAGGGCCACGGCGGCCAGCGTTTCGACGAAGAACTCCAGCAATGGGGCATGAAAGCCGCTGGGGCGACTGGCGCCGAGCGAGATCGCCACCGAAATCGTACCGGGGCCGGTGGTGAGCGGCATGGTAAGCGGGTAGAACGCCAGGCGACTCGGGGGCACATCCATCGAGCGCGGATTCGGGGTCTCGCTGCGGCGCTGTTCAGTGGCGTCCGGCTCGTTGAGCATGCGCCAGCCCGACATCGACACCACGATCCCTCCGGCCACGCGCAGTACTGGAATCGAGATGCCGAAGAAACTCAGCACGTAGGCGCCGATATAGAGCGAGGCGGCCACGATCGAAAACGCATAGATCCCCACCCAGCGCGATACCTGCGCGCGGATGCGAGACTCGAGCTCGCGGGTCGCGCCAAAAAAGATGAAGGCACCGGACAGCGGGTTGACGATCGAGAACAGTGCTCCGAATGCGAGCAAGAATGTCTTCAAAGAGAATGGCTCCCGGCGCCTGAGCGAGGCTATTGTATCGGCTATTATTCGGCGCTGCGGCTGTCGCGGTCACTGCACCGCATCGTGGGCGCTGCGCTGCTGCAGCCGGCGAACCTCAGGCTTCAGGCTATGCCGATCGGGTGAGGCGACATCGATCAGATGCCTCACCATGAGCCGCGCCTCGAAGCGCCGACGTTTATCTTCGATGGATACGAGAGCACCCACGCAGAAAAACTGCAGCGGCGCTATTTTATTGCGCGAGCGGCGCGCCGCGGGCGCGCCTGCCTAGGTGATGTAAATTATCACAAATAATCTATAACACATTATTATATATAATATAAAATGCAAAGATCGCGGTGCCTTCGCAGGCGCGGGGCTTGCGCCCTTGGCGGCAGATTATTGGAGAATCCCGGCGGAGCTGGGATGCAGTCCGTGCGCCCGAACTCATAGCTGCACTTCTATCAACAAGGCGCGCTCAATGAACACATGCCTTCATGTCCTGTATTTGCTCTGTTCGGCCGCTGCGGTCTCAATGAGCACCCAGGCGGCATCGCCGGGGTTTATTACATCCAGCGAGGACGAGGCGCGCTGGCGCAGCCAGGCGCAGGACACCCGCATCGTTCGTGACGACTGGGGCATCGCTCATATTCGCGGCAAGACCGACGCG
>JGI12269J14319_10006488_pt1 | contig 10153 bp, 11 predicted proteins | sample PeaSoiSIISIP2007_FD_14319 | JGI IMG/M metagenome (IMG submission 14319) | reverse complement strand
TGCGACGGCAGTGATCGCCGCGGACCCCCCGATGACTATCCCGATGCTGCTCACCAGCTTCTCCCGCTGGCCGAAGACGGGGGTCACGTCGTCGCCGAGGACGAGCACGTCCGGATTGCCGTCGCCGAGCACCACCAGGTCCACGTCATGCGGTGACAACATCGACCCCGGCGTCTTCCAGCCGGGCGGCGTCCTCGGCGGCGATGCCGGCGTCGGTGACCAGGACGTCGATCTCGGCGGGGGTGCAGATCCTGGCGAAGGCGAGCTGCCCCACCTTCGAGCTGTCCGCGACGATGATCACCTTGCGGGCCTGCCGTCCCATCAGCCGGTTGATGCTCGCCTCCCCTTCGTGGTGCGCGGTCGCCCCGGCCACGGCGTCGATCCCGTCTACGCCCAGGATCGCCACGTCGAGCCTGACCTGCTCTAGCACGTCGGTGGCCAGCGGACCGGTGAGCTCGTAAGACTGCGGCCGGGCCACCCCTCCGGTCGTCACGATCTTGATGTGCTGCCGGATCGCGAGTTCGGTCGCGATGTTCAGCGCGTTGGTGACCACGGTGATCGTCGGCGAGGGCCCCGCGGAGACCAGATCCGAGCGGGTGGCCAGGGCCCTGGCCACCTCCGTGGTCGTGGTGCCGCCGTTGAGGCCCGCGACCTGGCCGGCCCGGACCATGCTGGCGGCCAGGGCCCCGATGCGCTGCTTCTCGGAAGGATGGCGCTCCGTCTTGTAGCGCAGCGGCAGGTCGTAGTTCACCGCCTCGGCGACGGCACCGCCGCGGATCCTGGTCAGCATCTGCTGGCTGGCCAGCTCGTCGAAGTCCCGGCGGATGGTCGCCGCGGACACGTTCAGGGCCTTGGCTGCGTCTTCCACCTGGAGCTGGCCCGCCGCGGCCAGCAATTCCAGCAGCTCATTCCACCGGCGATAACGGCTCACCGGCGCCTCCTGCCGTCGTGACTGGACGGGCCGCCGGTTCCCGCGGTCCGGCCGCCCCTTCCTGAACTATGCCCCCGGCCCCTATCACGCCGAGCAGCCGGGCCACCTCTGACGCGATCGCGTCGCGTCCCGCCGAACCGTACCGCCTGGGATCGACCACCGCAGGCTCGGCGGAAAGGAAATGGCGGACAGCGGCGGTGAAGATCTTGTTCAGCTGGGTCGCGATGTTGATCTTCGTCATCCCGGCCCGGATCGCAGCCGCCAGGTCCCGGTCCGGGACGCCGGACGAGCCGTGCAGGACGAGCGGGACGCTGACGGCACAGCGGATCCTGGCGATGAGGCCGAGGTCCAGCACCGCGTCGCGGGTCAGCATGGCGTGTGAGCTGCCGACCGCGACCGCCAGCGCGTCCACCCCCGTGGCCGCGACGAAACCGGCGGCCTCGTCCGGATCGGTGCGGGCCAGCGGCGAGTGCACGCCGTTCTTGCCGCCGATTTCCCCGAGTTCCGCCTCGACCCAGGCGTCCCGTTCGTGACACCACCGGGTCACGTCGGCGGTGGCCCGGACGTTCGCCAGGTACGGCAGCCCGGACGCGTCGTACATGACGGACCCGAGGCCGAGCCGGACTGCCGCCCGGACCAGTGCCGCATCGGACGCGTGATCCAGGTGCACCGCGACGGGCACCGCGGNCGAGCACGCGACCGCCAGGCAGGCGCGGGCGATGGGCTCGAGGACGCCGTGGTAGGCGGCACAGTTCTCGCTGATCTGGAGCACCACCGGAGCCGCGGCGGCCTCGGCCCCGGCGACGATCGCCTCGGCGTGCTCGATGCCGATGACGTTGAACGCGCCTACGCCGCGCCCAGCGGCCCGGGCCGGCCCGATGATCTCACCCATGGCGGCCAGCGGCATCAGCGGACTCAGCTGGGCTCGAGGATGACCGAGCGGGCCAGGTTGCGCGGCCGGTCCGGGTCCAGCCCGCGGGCCCGCGCCACCGCGACGGCGAGCATCTGCACCCGGACCAGTTCGGCCATCGGGTCCTCGTCGCCGAACCAGGCGGTGCCGCCGGCCGCGCCGATCTCGTCGCTCAGCCCGTCCGGCGGGGTCCCGAACAGCCATACGACGCTATGCTCGCCGGTCACGGCGACCGGGCCGTGCCGGAACTCCATGGCGGGGTAGGCCTCCGTCCACATGCCGGCTGCCTCGCGCAGCTTCAGCGCGGCCTCGTTGGCCAGGCCGTAGGTCCAGCCGGTGCCGAGAAAGGTGAACTGGCGAGCGGTCAGCATCCCGGNCGGGAGGGGGGTGGCCAGCACCCGCTCCGCGGCGTCGGCCGCCGGCCCGGGATCNTGCCCCAGGTGCGCACGGAGCAGGGCCAGTTCGGTGGTGGCGAACCGGGTTTGCACCACGGATTCCTCGTCCGCGAAACCCAGGTCGATGACGTCGTCCGCGGCCTGCGCCACCGGGGCCCACGCGGCCGCGGTGATCGCGACCGTGGGCACGGTGCCGCGCAGCCGGGCCAGCAACTGCAGGATCTCGGTGGTGGTCCCGGACCGGGAAAGCACCAGCACCCGGTCGTAACGCCGCTCCCGCGGCATCTCGGAGGCGGCGAACGCGTCGGTCTCTCCGTGCCCGGCCTCTTCCCTGGCCGCCGCGTAGGACTGCGCCATGAACCAGGAGGTGCCGCAGCCGGCGACCGCGACCCGTTCCCCCGGAGCCGGGAGGGATCCCGCCACGTCCGCGGCCAGCTGGCCCGCGTGACGCCAGCAGGCCGGCTGCGAGGCCATCTCCCGTTCGGTGCGGTCACCCGCGGCCAGCTCTTCCTGCATCGCTGATTCCTCTCCTGTGGTCATGGCGTCGGGTCTATGGGGTCAGGTCCCGGCGAGCCCGGTCGCGGCCACCGACCGGATGAAATAGCGCTGGGCCAGGAAGAAGATCGCCAGCATGGGGACGAGGCTCATCACGTTGCCGGCCATCAGCAGGGTCCATTCGGTCGAGTGCGCGCCCTGGAACGTGGCCAGGCCGAGCGGCAGCGTCATCTGGTTCGTGGACGTGATGGCGATCAGCGGCCACAGGAAGTTGTTCCAGGAGTCCAGGAACGTCAGCGCCGCCAGCGTGGCCAGGGCCGGCGTCGCCAGCGGCAGCACGATCCGGATCAGCACCGTCAGCCTGCTGGCCCCGTCGACCCGGGCGGACTCCTCGTACTCCAGCGGCAGGGTCCGGAAGAACTGGCGCAGGAAGAAGATGCCGAACGCGGTGGCCGCGTTCGGCAGGATCAGCGCGCCGATGTGGTCGATCCCCACGGCGGCCAGGACGTGCACGCCCAGCCACTTCGTGATGATGAACTGCGGGATCATCGTGACCTGGAACGGCACCATGAGCGTGGCCATGATCACCGCGAAAGGGCGGTCCGGCCGAGGAAGCGGAAGCGGGCGAAGGCGTACCCGGCCAGCGAGCACAGCACCAGGTTGCTCAGCACGGTCGCCACGGCGACGATCGCGCTGTTGGTGAAGAACCGGCCGAACGGCGCGCTGGCCAGGGCGTCCGGATAGTTGGCGAACCTGAGCACGTGCGGGGTGAGCACCGGCGGGAAGTGCAGCGCCTCGGCCGGGGTCTCCACCGAGGTGATGAGCAGCCACGCGAACGGGAACAGCAGCACCAGCGTGGCCGGGACGAGCACCAGATGCCACGGGCTGAACGGCAGCCGCCGCCGTCGCCGGGCGGCCGGGACGCTGCCGCGGGCCGCGACCTTGCTGCGGGCGGGCGCTGAGGTCGCCGTCATGAGCGGTAGTACGTGAACCGTCTGGCCACCCGGAACTGGATGACGGTGATCACGATGATGACCAGGAACAGGAAGTAGGCGATGGCCGACGCGTAGCCGAAGTTGAACTGCTGGAAGGCCTGGTTGTAGAGGTAGTAGACGAGGACGGTGGTCGCGTTGAGCGGACCGCCCTGGGTGCTGAGGTACACCTCGTCGAACAGCTGGAGCGCGTTGATCGTGAGCCAGACGGCCAGGAACAGCGAGGCCGGGCTGAGCAGCGGGAGCGTGATGCGGCGGAACGTCCGCCAGGGGCCGGCCCCGTCGATCGCGGCGGCCTCGAGCAGCGTCTGCGGGACCCCCTGCAGGGCGGCGAGGTAGATCACCACCGCGAAGCCGGTCCAGCCCCAGATGGTCATGAGCACGATCACGTAGAGCGCCTGGGACGGCGAGTTGAGGAACTGCTGCGGCGGCACGCCGATCCGGCTGAGGAAGTAGTTGACCACTCCGTAGGACGGGTCGAACAGCCAGATGAAGACGATCGCCTCGCTGATCGTGGAGACCGCCATCGTCGCGTAGGCGGCGGTCCGGTAGACCGAGATGAAGCGGATCTTCCGGTTCATCGCCACGGCGAGGAACAGGCCCACGATCATCGTGCCGGGCACGAACAGCGCGGTGTAGATCAGGGTGTGCTGGATGGCCTGCACCACGACCGGGTCGTGCACCATCTGCCGGTAGTTCGCCAGGCCGATGAACGGCGTGCTCGGCGAGAGCAGGTTGGACCGCTGGAAGGACATCAGCGCCGACCACACGATCGGCGCCGCGCCGAACAGGCCGATGATCACGACGGCGGGCGTGACGAACGCCCATCCGGTGAACTGCTCGGAGTCCGCCACCTTCCGCCGCACGTCGCCGGGGCGGCCCCGGCGCGCGCTGATGTGCGAGACCGTCACGTCAGCCCGCCGCCAGGGCCTGGTTGACCTGCTGAGCCGCGGCGGTCAGCGCCGCCTGCGGCTGGCTCTTGCCGAGCAGTACCGACACGATCATGGTGCCGAGGACCTGCGAGATCTTCGGGTACTGCGGGATCTGCGGCCGGGCCTGCCGGACGTTGGCCAGGTTGGCGATGAAGGTGGCGACCCCGGGCAGCTCGGCGTTCATCTGCTGGCTCAGCCCGGCCGCGTCGCCCACCGACTGNCGGGTCGGCAGGTCGCCGGTGTGCAGCGAGAAGTACGTGACCTGCGCCGGCGCGGTGAGCCAGAGGATGAACTGCTCCGCCGCGGCCACCCGCGCCGCCCCGTTGTTGAAGACGACCCAGTTGTCCGGCCCGGAGATGGTCTGGTGGCCGCCGCCGGTCCCCGGGTAGGACGGCATAACCTGCACCCCGTAATGCACGTTCGGGAATGCGGACAGGTCCCACGGCCCGGTGACCAGCATCCCGATCTTGCCCGAGTTGAACAGGTTGGCGTAGGCGGAGTCGGTCGGGTCCAGGTACATCGACTTGTCGGTGACGGCCATGGCCCGCAGCGTGTCCAGCGAGGTCAGCCCGGCGGGCGAGTCGAACGCCGCCTGCTTGCCGTCCGCGGAAAGCAGCTGCCCGCCGGCCTCCCACAGCAGCGCCTCCCAGTGCCACACCGTGTCCTCGCTGCCGGGGGTGACGTAGGCGGTGCCGTACTGCTTGATCGCCGGGTTGGTGAGCTTCATGGCGTCCGCCTGGAACTGCGGCCAGGTCCAGTCCGGGCCCGGCGGCGCCAGGCCGGCCTTGGCGAACAGCGTCTTGTTGTAGACCACGGCCAGGTTGTCCACCAGCGCCGGGACGCCGATCACCTTGCCGTTGACGGTGGCCACGCTGCGCTCGCCCAGCCAGAAGTCGTTCCAGTTGACGCCGGGCCGCGTGACCACCTGCGTGAGGTTCGCGACCTGCGGGATCTGCGCGACGTTCGGCGCCCACGAGCCGTAGAGATAGGCGATGTCCGGCGGGCTGCCGCCGCGCACCGCGGTCAGTACCTTCTGCAGCGTGTCGTCGTTGTTGACGTACAGGCTGCTCACCTTCTGGCCCGGGTGCTGCGCCTGGTACTCGGCCACCAGGTGCGCGAAGGCCGTCGCCTCGGCCCCGGTGTAGCCCTCCCAGATCTGGATCGCCTCCGAGCCGCCGCCGCTGGACCCTGTGCTGTCCGTGCCGCAGCCGGCCAGGACGACGGCCGCCGCCGTGAGCACGGTGAGCAGTCCTGCCCGGGTTCCCCGCAGCCGATGCCTTGCCTTCGCGCACTCCGCTGCCATCCCGCACTCCGCTCGAAGATGCTTCAAGTCATCACGAATTGATCAGCATTGTGCAGGGAGATCGGATCTGTTTGCAAGATCTTGCGTGAAAATGACTGCGATGGAACACTAATGAGCTGTGATCAAGGTGACGTTCGTCGGTGCCGGGAGCGTTGAGTTCACCCGCAACGTGGTGACCGACCTGTGCGGCTACCCGGAGCTGCNCGGCGGCCTGCACCTCGCGCTGTACGACATCAGCGCGGAGCGGCTGGCGCACGCGCAGCAACTGGTCAGCCGGATATCGGCGCAGACCGGCGCCGGGGCGACGGTGACCGCGACCCGGGACCGGCGCGCGGCGCTGGCGGGCGCCCGGTACGTGATCAACGAGGTACAGGTCGGCGGGTACGACGCCACCCGGGCTGACTTCGACATCCCGGCCCGCTACGGGGTGCGCCAGACGATCGGGGACACGCTGGGCATCGGCGGGATCTTCCGCGGCCTGCGGACCATTCCCGTGGTCCTGGCCCTGGCCCGGGACATGCACGAGGTCTGCCCGGACGCCTACCTGCTCAGCTACAGCAACCCGATGGCCATGCTGCCCTGGGCGGTGTACGAGGGAACCGAGTTCACCCGGGTGTTCGGACTGTGCCATTCGGTCCGGGACACGCAGGCGTTCCTGACCGGGCTGGTCGGCGCCGACCCGGAGCGGGTCCGGTTCCTCACCGCGGGCTTCAACCACCAGGCCTTCGTGCTCCGCTTCGAGCAGGACGGCGAGTCGCTGTACCCCCGGCTGGCCGAGATCATCGAGTCCTCGCCCGAGCTGCGCCGGCGGGTCCGGGTCGAGATCTTCCGCCGGTTCGGGTACTTCCCGACCGAATCCAGCGAGCACTCCGCCGAGTACGTGCCCTGGTTCATGCGCCACGACGACCAGGTCGGGCAGTTCCGCATCTTCGTGGGCGACTACCTGGCCAGGTCGGAGGAGAACCTGCGCGAACTGGCGGCGCTGCGGCGTGACCTGGCCGCGGACGCCCCGCTGGAGCTGGAGCCGGCGAACGAGCTGGCGTCGCTGTTCATCCACGCGCTGGAGACCGGCACCGAGCGCGAGCTGCACGTGAACATCCGCAACGACGGGCTGATCTCCAGCCTGCCGGACGAGTGCTGCGTCGAGGTGCCCTGCCTGGTCGGGCCGGGGGGCGCCAAGCCGGTGCCCGTCGGCGCGCTGCCGCCCCAGCTCGCCGCGCTGAACCGGACGTTCCTCAACGTGGTGGAGCTGACCGTCCTGGCAGCGCTCGAGGGATCCCGCGAGCACGTCTACCAGGCGGCGCTGCTCGACCCGAACACCGCCGCCACGCTCACCACCGCGCAGGTCGTCGCGATGTGCGACGACCTGCTCGAGGCGCACCGCGACCTGCTCCCCGCGGCCCTGCTCCCGCCGGCCCTGCGCCGCTGACCGCGGCGGTGAAGTTCGACGTCGGCCTGGATGGCCGGATGTTCTACCCCTGCCCTTAGCGTTCACCGGCGGGCTCGCGCACCTGGAGCCGGCCCCGGTCGATCACCACGGTGCCGTCCTGTTTCGTGGTCTGGAACAGCGCGGTGTCGCTGCCGTCCTGCCGCCAGACCGACACCGTCAGCGGCTCGCCGGGCAGCACCGGGCGGCTGAACCGGCCGGACATGGAACGGAACCTGGCCGGGTCGGAGTTGCACAGCACGTGCAGCAGGGCGCGGCCGGTGACTCCGTAGGTGCACAGGCCGTGCAGGATCGGCTGGCTGAAACCGCCTCGGGCGGCGAACTTCGGGTCGACGTGCAAGGGGTTGCGGTCCCCGGACAGCCGGTAGATCAGCGCCTGCTCCGGCCTGGTCTGCTGGATGACCCGGTAGTCCGGCTCCCGGTCCGGCTGCTGCCACAGCGGGTCGGTGCCGCGCTCGCCGCCGAAGCCGCCCTCGCCGCGGATGAAGACGCTCGTCCTCGACGTCACCAGCGGCTCCCCGGTGGCGGCGTCCACCGCCACGTTCTCGGTGACCACCAGCGCCCCTGACCCCTTGTCGTAGATACCGGTCACGGTCGATACGGTGCGGACGGTCCCTGCGACGGGCAGTGGACGGTGCAGGTCGAAGGCCTGCTCGGCGTGCACGAGCATGGCCCGGTCGAAGTCCCCGAGGCTGCGGGCGGCCCGCGCCTGGGCGAGCAGCACCGCGAACGTCGGCAGCACCTTCTGCTCGATGCCCTGGCAGTTCTCGGTGGTGAATTCCAGCTCCTGCAGCGGGTCGCCCAGGCCGGCCCCGACCCCGACCGCATAGAGCAGGGCGTCCTTGCTGTCCCAGGACCGCACCTGCGGCTCGCTCGGCACTCCCACCAGGCTGTGGTCTAGCCCCATGACACCCTCCGGCACCGCCTATTGCTAGAACAACGTTCTAGAAATAGATTGTCAGGCAGGGCGCTGGCGTGTCAACCAGGCCCGGCAGCGCGCCGAGGGAGTGGTGAGCGTGGGCATCCTGGACGGCAAGGTCGCCATCGTGACCGGCGCCAGCCGGGGCATCGGGGCAGAGATCGCCCGCCGGTTCGGCGAGGCCGGCGCCGCCGTGGCCGTGGCCGGACGGACGACCGAGGCGGGCATGTCACCCTTCCCGGGCACGATCGGCGAGACCGCGGCGCAGATCCGTGCGGCCGGCGGGACCGCGGTGGCGATCCGCGCCGACCTGTCCAGGCCGGAGGACAGGGAGCGACTGGTGAGCGAGGTCAGCCAGCAGCTCGGCGCGCCGGACATCCTGGTCAGCAACGCGGCCGTGACGTACTTCAGCCAGGTCACGGACTTCACCGCGCGCCGTTACCAGCTGATGTTCGACGTCCAGGTCGCGGGACCGTTCCACCTGGCGCAGCTGGTCGTGCCGGGGATGCGGGAGAAGGGGCAGGGCTGGATCCTGAACATCTCCTCGGTCGCGGCGCGGCACCCCGCCTTCCCGCCCACGGCGCTGGCCCGGCGCGGCGGGACCGTCTACGGGATGTGCAAGGCCGCGCTCGAGCGGTTCTCCACCGGCCTGGCCGCCGAGCTTTACGACGACAACATCGCCGTGAACGCGCTGTCGCCGAGCAAGGTGGTCCCGACTCCCGGCACGATCTTCCACCACCTGACGACCGAGGACGACCCGAACGCCGAGCCACCCGCGGTCATGGCCGAGGCGGCCCTGATGCTGTGCAGCGCCGAGCCGAAGACGCTGACCGGCCGGGTCACCTACTCCCAGGAACTGCTGTCCGAGATGACGCGGGACTAGGCTCCCGCCTGATGCCTGCCAGCTCTGCGGCCCCACGCGCGCCGGCCGGAGCGGCCCCACGCGCGCCGGCCGGATGGGTGCGGGTCGACTGCCACCTGCACACGGTCGCGTCCGGGGACGCCGTGCTGACGCTGGAGCAGCTCGCCGAGCGGGCCCGGCAGGCCGGCCTGGACGTGGTGTGCATCACCGACCACAACGTGACCTCGGCCGCCATCGCGGCGACCGAACGGGATCTGGGTGTACGCGTCATCGTCGGCGAGGAGATCAGAACTCCGGACGGCGACGTGATCGGGCTGTTCCTGACCGAGCGGATCCCCTACGTGCTGCCGCTGCCCGAGGTCGTCGGCCGGATCAGGACCCAGGGCGGCCTGGTGTACGCGCCGCATCCGTTCGACCTGGGCCGCTCCAGCACAGGCCGGGTGCTCCCCGGCCTGTGCGCGGAGGGCGCCGTGGACATCATCGAGGTCTTCAACGCCAAGATCGCGGACCAGGCGCTGAACGACCGGGCGGCCGAACTGGCCGCGGCGTATGGTCTGCCCGGCGCGGCGGGCTCGGACGCGCATGACGCGCCCGGCGTGGGCGCGGCCTACCTGGAGATGCCCGACTTCGACGGCCCGGCCGGCTTCCTGGCCGCGCTGGCGCACGCGCAGGTAACCGGAGAATTCCGCCCGCACGCCCCCCGCTACCCACGGCGCCCCTGACTCGAACGGGCACTCGAATTTTCATGATCACGAAGACTTTTGTGCTTTATATGACCTAAAAGTCTTCGTGATCATGGGGATTGCCTGTTTCACAGCCCGATCCGGGCCGCTAGCCGCTCGCGGTGGTAGTTGCCGTCACCGAGGAAGAGCTCGCTGGACTTCGCCCGCTTGAAGTACAGGTGGGCGTCGTGCTCCCAGGTAAAGGCGATGCCGCCGTGGATCTGGATGTTCTCGGCGGCCACGTG
>JGI12269J14319_10006485_pt1 | contig 10155 bp, 10 predicted proteins | sample PeaSoiSIISIP2007_FD_14319 | JGI IMG/M metagenome (IMG submission 14319) | reverse complement strand
GCCCATATTAAAGGTGCGCATCATCTCTTCGTCAGAAACCGCGCCCAGCGTGCGCAGATGCTCGAAGATGGGGAGCACGGGCCAAGAACCAATCTCAATCTGCGCCGCCGTATTTTTAGGCAGAATGCGGGGCAGGTTTTCCGTGATGCCGCCGCCAGTAATATGCGCCATGCCCGTCGTCACGCCCGCCGTCACCAGTTTCTGAATCACCGAGAGGTAGCTGCGATGGGTCTTCATCAGCGCCGCGCCGGCCTTTTCCTTGATCGCCGTCACGTACTGGCTGTGCTTATAACCGGCCACCTCAAAAAAGAGCTTGCGGGCCAGTGAGTAGCCGTTGGTATGCAGGCCGGTCGAAGGCAGCCCGATCAGCACGTCGCCCGCCTTGATGCCCGCGCCCACCACCATCTTTTCGCGATCCACCGCGCCCACAATGAAACCTGCCAGATCGTACTCGCCGTCCGTGTAGAAGCCCGGCATCTGCGCCGTCTCGCCGCCAATCAGCGCGCAACCATTGGCCTTGCAAGCCTCGGCCATGCCCGTGATCACGCTCTCAGTGACCTCCGGCTCCAGCCGTCCGCTGGCAAAATAATCCAGGAAGAACAGCGGCGTCGCGCCCTGCACGGCAATATCGTTGACGCAGTGGTTCACCAGGTCGGCACCCACTGTGTGATGCACGCCCATCTCGAAGGCAATCTTCAGCTTGGTGCCCACGCCATCGGCCGAACTGACCAGAATCGGACTCTTCCAGCGCTGCATATCCAGCCGGTACAGCGCGCCAAAGCCGCCGATCCCTCCCAGCACATTGCGGTTGAAAGTCTTCTGCGCCAAATACTTGATGCGTTCCTTGGCACGGTCACCACTGCTGATGTCTACGCCTGCGTCGGCGTAGGTCACGGATTTGGGCTTGCGTTCTTCAGGCATGATGCAGGCTTTCTGCGGATGGATTTTCCTGGCGCGAATGGCCGAAAGTACGATTTTAGCAGGATTTGCGCCCAGCTTCATCGACTTTAGCGTCAAAGATGGCATTTAGATTGATATACGGTCCAATATGTAGACGCCACTGCGCGAAGGCAGATGCCCTACTTTTCCCATATCCTGGTAGATCAAAATTTGGTGGCGGAGGGCGGGATCGAACCGCCGACCTACGGGTTATGAATCCGTCGCTCTAACCATCTGAGCTACTCCGCCGTTAGGAGGCAGGGCGCGCGCGGGCCAAACAACTGCATCCAGGCCGTGGAGGCCCGATTTGGCGCAATCCCCAGTCTCGATGATACGGGGCGTTGGTTTGAAGGTCAAACCCGGCTTTCGGCCCGCTTACCCGCTATGATGGAATCGCGCGCCGATGCGGGCCGTCGGCCTCTATTGGAAAGCACCCGTGCATCGCCTAACTTGTTTCCGGAGAACCTCATGCCCACTCTGCTGCATATTGATTCCAGCCCCCGCTCCGCTTCAGTCTCCAGTAGCCTCGCCGCCGGTTTTGTCGCTGATTGGCAGCGGCAGAACCTCGACGCTGCCGTCCTCCACCACAACACCTCGCTTGAAAACTTGCCCTACCTCGACGAGTCGTCCGTCGCCGCTTTCTACTCTCCAGCCGACGCGCCCACGCCCCAGCAAACCCCAATTCTCGCCCTCTCCGACAAGCTGATCGATGAACTGCTTGCCGCCGACGTGCTGGTCCTCGGTGTGCCCATGTGGAATCTCGGCATTCCCGCCTCCCTCAAGGCCTGGATTGACCTCATCATTCGCGTCGGCCGCACCTTTGCATTTACCGAAGCTGGCGTGGCCTCGCTCGTCCCGCCGGGGAAAAAGGTGTATGTTTTCAGTTCGCGCGGTGGAACCTATCAGCCTGGCACCCCTTACCACGCATTCGACCAGCAGGAGCCGTATCTCCGCACATTCCTCGGCTTTCTCGGCATGACCGACATCGTTTTCATTCACGCCGAAAACCAGAGCAACGGTCCGGATGCCGCCGCCGCTGGAGTCGCCCATGCACAGTCCGCCGCCGCCGCGCTCTTCGCCTGATCGCGTCGCAAACCATTACACTCAACACCATGAGTTCTCTTCGCATCGTCGGCGTGATTCCCGCCCGTCTCAGTTCCACTCGCCTTAGCCGCAAGGTGCTGCGCCTTATCGCTGGGCGCCCCATGGTCGAGTGGGTTTGGCGCGCCGCCGCCGCCAGCCAGTTGATGGACCCTGTTTTGGTGGCCACAGACTCCGACGAGGTCGCTGCCCTTTGCCGTGAACGCGGCATCCCCGTCGCGCTCACCTCGCCCGACTGCGCCAGCGGCTCGGACCGCGTCCGCGAAGTCGCCCGGCAGATCGACGCTGACATCTTCGTCAACATTCAGGGCGACGAGCCGACACTTACCCCTGCCTTCTTCCCGCCCCTGCTCGCCCTCTTTGACCGTCCTGAGGTCGAAGTCGCCACACTCGCCGTCCCTTGCGCCCCGGACGAGATCGCCGACCCCAACGCCGTCAAAGTCGTCACTGCGCTTGACGGTCGGGCTCTCTATTTCTCCCGTGCCACCATCCCCCACGACCGCGACAGCTCTGGCCAGGCCGCTTATCGCAAGCATCTCGGCATCTACGCCTACCGCAAGGCTGCCCTGGAACGCTTTGCCGCCTTGCCACCCTCTCCGCTTGAGCGCATTGAGCGCCTCGAACAGCTCCGCCTGCTGGAAAACGGCATAGCCCTCTACGTAGCAGCCGCCCCTTGCGACACCATTGGCGTCGATACCGAAGCCGATCTGCTCCGCGCCGAAGCTGTTCTTCATTCTCGCGCCTGACTTATTTCTTCCAGGCTCGCCAGAAGGAGCTGAGGCCGAGGTAAAGGAAAACGCCCATGACCAGCGCGGTCAGCAAGAAGGTCCCGTGATCGGGTCCGTGGGCATAACTGGAACGAACACGCCACAGCGTGGGCGCAAAGACGAGGACAGGCAGCAGAAAAAAGCCGCCCATGACCTCCAGCCAAAGAGTGTGGCCGACGCGGCGGAAGGGGCGCAGAAATCCTCCCACGCCGCGCGCCAGTCCGCGGCTGGCCTGCCCAGCGGCCTGACCCGCCGCGCGGCTGGCAGGCAGACCGGGAGCGGGATGGGCTGCGGCCTTGGCGGTCTGGCCAACGATGCGGCCGGTGACGCGCATCCCAATGCCCAGTACGCGTCCGATGGTTTGAGGTTTCATTCCGTTTATGATGGTAGCAGCGACGACGGTGCGGCTGCACGGCAAAGAAAATTGCGGCGGGAGTTGCCGGAAAGTCGCATTGGACGTAAGGTAGAGGAAACCATGTGGCAGTCAGCGCGGCATTTGGCGCGGGCCGCCGTTTCGGAGGTGCCTGTGAAACCCGAATTACGTGAACTCATTGAGCAACTCGGCGAAGCGATTCATGAGTCGGTGATCGAGAGCGAACAGATCTCCGGGGTGGTCCAGGAGATTCGCCAGCAGGGTTTCGATGTGCTGCTGATGCTGGAGGCCACCATTGGCCTGAACCAGACAGTAACCAGCGAGCCGGGTACCGATGGCGCTGCCGATGGGGAGCAAGATCCGAGCGGCGAGGCCCCCTTCAGCCAGAACGATCTCCACTTTCTGCGCTCGCTGCGCATCTCGGTCGAGGGCGAAGAAGATCAGGAACCGCCGTCAGCCGATGCATGAGCGGGCTATCGCCGCGATGTGCCGCCCGTCGGTGCCGCAGCAACCGCCCAGAATGCGGGTTCCGAAGCGCTGACGAATGCGCGCCATGACCTCCGCGAACTCCTGCGGGTCGTCGCTATCCAGATTCTCCGCGCCATCAAACTCCTCGGGCGATTTCTTCGAAGTATTTCCCTGCAAGCCAATCAATCGGTCTTTCACGCCCTGGCGCGCCTGTTCTGCGGCATTCAGCGCGCTCTCAAAGCGGAGCGGGTGAACGCAGTTGGCCAGATAAGCGGTAGGCGAAGCCTGGGCGTCGATGGCCGCGATGGCCTCGGCAACGGGAGTGCCGTCGAGCAGTGTTCCCTTGGGGCGTAAAACAAAACTCAGCAGCGAGGGGCAGTTCACCGCTCTCATCGCATGCGCCATACCCAGCGCCTCGGAGAATGCGGGCAGCGTGGTGGCCAGCAGAAAATCCACGCCAGCTTGCTCCAGCGCGGCAATCTGCGGCGCGTGATAGCGGGCGGCGGCTTCCGCATTGAGAGACTCTTCCGGCTTGTACGCATCGCCACGGCAGCCGAAGATGCCGCCGATAAAAATGCGTTGACTGAAATCGCCAAACTCGGCGCGTAACTCATGAAGTAACTCGACCGCATCTCTACTGACCTGAGTTACGTTGGGAAAGTCGGTACTGGCTAGCCGCTCGGGCGTAGAGCGCCAGGTGGGTGTGCAGAGCAGGATGCCAACGTCCGCGGCGCGCGCGATCTCCGCGTACTCGCGCCAAAGGGAACAGAGCGCGGCGCGGCCTGCGTTGCTATACAGCAATGCGGCGTGGGCGATGTGCGGGTCGAGAGGAATGCCGGAATCGCGGCGAATGCGTTCGAGGATCGCGCCTTCGGTAAGCAAGAACTCCCGCGCGCCCAGAGCGGCGACAAAACGGGAACGAGAGGCCGATAACTCGGGGTTGGAAGCCATGGATTTTAGTGTAGTACACCACTCAAGTAGTCTTTTTGTTTTGAATGGGCACGACTTTTAAGTCCCCCACCGGCTTGGTCGACCCGCCGCGCATGAAACTGTAACGCCGACCTCCCGGTCGGCTGTTACTTTTTATCGATGGAATCGCCAGTTTCCCCGCCAAAAAACTCCGCCACGTCCGTAATGGTTGTGGTGACGCGATAGGGCGGCAGGCTGGCCAGGAAAGTTTGGCCGTAGCGTTTGGTGCGGATGCGGTTATCCAGCAGTACCAGTACGCCGCGGTCTTCCAACGAGCGGATCAGGCGGCCAAAGCCTTGCTTCAACGTGAGCACCGCGGCGGGAACCTGGTAGTCGAAGAAGGGCTTGCCACCCTCTTCTTCAATCGCTTTCATGCGCGCCGAGACCACTGGGTCGCTGGGTACGGCGAAGGGCAGGCGGTCGATGATGACGCAACTGAGCGCCTCGCCCTGCACGTCCACGCCCTGCCAGAAGCTGGAAGTGCCGAAGAGCACTGCATTCGGCGTTTCGCGGAACTGTTCCAGCAGAGCCTTGCGAGGCGCTGTGCCGTGCAGCAGGATGGGGAAATCCAGCACCGGCAACAGGCGTTCGTATAAGTCGCGCATCTGGCCATAACTGGTGAAGAGGCAGAAGGCGCGGCCTCGGGAGATCTCCAGCACCCGCTGAATGCAGCGCGCGGCGGCCTCCTGAAACTCGGGATCGCGCGGGTCGGGCATCTCCGGCGGCAGGTAGAGCAGCGCCTGCTTCTCATAGCGGAAGTGCGAGGGCACCACCAACTCCCGTGCGTCGTTCAGCCCCAGCCGCTTGCGCATGTGCTCGAAGCCGCCCTGCACGGTCAACGTGGCCGAGGTCAAGATCACCGTGGGGATCGTCTCGAAGACCTGTTCGGAGAGCAGCTCGGAGACATCGATTGGCGTGGCCTGCACAAAAGTGGCTCGCGATTGCGCGTGGAAAGCGTTGCGCGCGGCGGACTTATCCGAGCCGCCGGAAGTGATGCGACGCTCCATCCAATAGACCATATTGTGTGCATTGGATTCCAGCAGAAACTCCAGCTCCGAGCGCAGCCGCATCACACGCTTTTTTAACCCCGGTGCCTCTTCCACGCCCTTCATGCCGTCCATCTCAGTCTCCATGCGCTTGAGGGTGGCGCGCACGGAGAGATACAGATCGCCTGAGGTCTCCAGAAACTCCTCGCGACCCACAAACGGCTGCCGCCCGTCACCGGCCATGGGCAAACCGGCAAAGAAGAGCCGCGCCCGCTCGCGCAGTTGCGTGGTGGCCGCGGGAATATTCTGCGCGCCTTCTTTGCCGCGCAGGAGGACCTCCGTGTCCCGCGCCAACTCTTCGAAGCGGAGGTTGCTCACCGAAAGCCCAAAATAATTGGAGGCAACCTCTTCCAGCTCATGCGCTTCGTCGAAGACCACGGCCGCCGCATCGGGCAGAATACCTGCGTCGGGCGCACCGGCGGACTCGCGCTTCAAGGAGAGATCGGCAAAGAAAAGGTGGTGATTGACGATGATAATGTCCGATTCCAGCGCCTTGCGGCGCATCTCGGTAATGAAGCAGCGGCGATAATCGGGGCAACTGGAGCCGAGGCAAGCCTCGGAGCGCGCGTCCAGCTTCTGCCAGAGCTGGCTTGATTCGGGCATCTCGGAAAGCTCGGAGCGGTCGCCAGTCTCCGTCTTCTCGGACCACTGGCTGATCTGGCGGTACTGGTCAATCTCTTCCAGTCCGGTGAGAATTGGTTGGCGGCGCAGGGCATCCAGCTTGTGCAGGCACAGATAGTTGGCGCGGCCTTTCATATAGCAGACGCGCAGCTCGCCCAAGAGCGTTTCCAGGAAGGGAATATCGCGAAAAAAGAGCTGATCCTGCAGAGCCTTGGTGCCGGTGGAGACGATGATACGCTGGCCAGTGCGCAGGGCAGGCAACAGGTACGCCAGAGTTTTACCTGTGCCGGTGCCAGCCTCGACAATCAGGTGGCGGCGTTCACTGAGCGCGCGCTCGACGGCCTTGGCCATCTCGAACTGGCCGGGGCGGTACTCGAAGGGCAGCGCCGACTGCGCCAGAATTCCGCCCGGCGAGAAGAACTCATGCAGCGAGGGCAGTGCGCGGGTTGGAGCGTCGGTGGGCGGCATGGGATCGGGCGGCACGATGCCGCTCTCCCCATCATAGTGATGCGGAGCGCCGGGAGAGGCCAATTGAGCGCGTTGTGAGCGAATTTGTCGCTGGAGCGCTACCGACAGCGATTACTTTTCCCGCCTCGATCGCGTGCTGCGGCTCGTCGCTCTGAATCTGGCAGCGGCTGCCGCACATCCACTGGCCAATCGCCGGGGACTCCTCGGAGATTGCACCGTTCTGCATTCCGGCGGCGTGCTTCATGGGTTTCTTGCGTGCCTGAAAGGGGCGCATTGCGGCGACAGCCTTTTCCGACGCGGCGTAGTAGGGGTTGATGTTTCTGAGCGGTTGCGCAGTCCCGTTGCTGGCCATGATTTCCTCCGCTGTGCGGAGGAGCAATCGGATGGCCTGAATAGCGGCCACAAATGAGAGATTTCCAATCTTTCTGCGCTTCCGGCTCAACTCAGCTCGAAATCCTCGTCTGGCGTACTGGAGCGGTACTTATCCTCATGCGCCTGGCCGCCGTGTTCCTGGCTTTGCAGCGGGTCCATCCATTTACTCACCAAATAGGCTTCGTCTGGGCTGGAGATGCCCTCGATATCGGTTGCGCTCTTCATCAGCTTTCGGCGCACGTCGGCGGCCTTCTGTGTGGCGGCAGCCTTTTCCGCCCCGGCGGCGGAGTAGAGGCTGGCTGAGTTCATATCCATTTGATTTCCGTGAATGTGCATCGCGTCCCCCTCTCGGTGACCTAGCGCGCAATCGACTGTCCGAAAAATGGACAGAAAGATGAGAGAAAGCTTATGCTGGAGCGCTGAATCGATCATCGTCCCGGTTGACTTTGCCCACTGGACTAAGCATACTTAGTCCATGGCTTATACCGTTCATCAGGCGAAAACCCACTTCTCCCGGCTGCTCAAAGAAGCAGAAGCCGGCCAGGAGGTTGTGGTGATGCGCGGGTCGAAGCCGGTGGCCAAGATTGTGCCGATCAATGAGCCTTCCGAATCCGAGATGCCCTTCCGTTTGATGGGGGCCTTTGCGGGCAAGATCAGTTGGGATGAGCACGCCCTTGATCCGATGACCGACGAAGAGCTGGTCGAGTGCGGTTGGGGATGGATGCTGGATGCGCCGCTGGTCCAACCGGCCTCCGAGCCTACGGACAAATGACCTATCTGCTGGATACGCATACGTTTCTCTGGATTTTGAATTCTCCGGAAATTCTCCCCGCTTCGGTCCAAAGCATCTGTCGGGATCGTTCCGCCACCTTGTTGGTTTCCATCGTCACATCGTGGGAGATGGCCATCCAAAGCGCAATCGGCAAATTGGATGCCGCCTACGTTTTGGATCACTTTGAAGCTTTGTTGACCCAAGGAGGGTTTACCATGCAGGAGACCACGATCCAGCATGTGATTCGCGGGGGGCGTCTGCCCGCGCATCATCGCGATCCCTTTGACCGGCTGCTGGCAGCTCAGGCTCTGGAATTGCGTATTCCGCTGCTCAGCCGCGACAGGATTTTTGATAGTTACGGCGTAAAGCGGATTTGGAACTGATGAATTCCCGCAGCACAAGCCGATAAAGAAGAGAGAAGAACCCGCCGGATCAGCAACATGAAGTCCGGGCGGCGATTGGAGAGAAGTTTTGTCGAAGTTTCATCGGTCGGTTGTTCCGACAAAGACGCACGCCGTCGCGGTACCCCTGGTGGCCATTGTGGGCCGCCCGAACGTGGGCAAATCCACGCTCTTCAACCGCCTCACCAAGACCCGCCGCTCGATTGTGGGCGACGAGCCTGGCATCACGCGCGACCGCATCTATGGCGATTTCGAGTGGCTGGGCCGCCCGTTTCGCCTGGTTGATACTGGCGGCATTGTTCCCGACGATCCCGAGCTGATCGCCACGGAGATCTTCTCTCAGGCCAAGGTCGCGCTCGACGAGGCCGACGCGCTGGTGATGGTGGTGGATGCGCGTACTGAGTTGGCCAGCCCCGATTACGATCTGGCGCAGCTCTTGCGCCGGGGCGGCAAGCCGCTGTTTTTGGCCGTGAACAAGGTCGAGGGCGAAGCCATGGCCATGGAGGCCGAAAACTTTCGCCAGTTGGGCATCCCCGCCCTCTATCCCATCAGCTCCGAGCACGCCCTTGGCATCGGCGACTTGCTGGAAGCCATCGCCGAAGCCCTGCCGGAGGACTCCGCATCCAGCGAGTCCTTCGCGGACGGCGAGAGTTCCTCCGAGGACTCTTCTGCCGATGAGACGACAGACGATTTGATCGAAGAATCCGCAACGGATCAGGAAACCAGCGAAGACGAAGTCGCCGAAGAAGACTTAGCGGAAGACGAGTCCTTCGCGGACGGCGAATCCTTTGAGGACGAGCACGAAGAATCCAATCTGCTGAGAACGCACGGCGAGTACGAGCAGCACGAGACCTCGATTGCGATCATCGGCCGCCCCAACGTAGGCAAATCCACGCTGCTGAACGCGCTGACCGGCACTACACGCGCCATTGTCTCGCCGATTGCCGGAACCACGCGCGATGCGGTGGATGAAGTCGTCGAGTTCGAGGGGCAGCAGTTGCGCTTTGTCGATACGGCCGGCATTCGTCGCAAGAGCAAGACCCACCTGATGGCCGAAAAGCTCAGCGTGGTGATGGCCCGCCGCCACCTGGAAGCCGCTGACGTGGCCCTGCTGGTGGTGGATGCTACCGAAGGCGTGACCGGCGCGGATGCCACCATTGGCGGCTATGCCCATGAGAGTGGCCGCAGCGTCATTGTGGTGGTGAACAAGTGGGATGCCGTCACCACCGGCCGCACCGACGGCAAGCCTGCCGCCGACCGCCAGATCTACGAGGAGCAGCTCCGCCGCGAACTGAAGTACCTGAACTACGCGCCGGTGATCTTCCTTTCGGCTCTCGAAGGAACCCAGACGGCTGACGGCAGCAAGATGCTGCGCGTGCTGCATGAAGTCGTCTCCGTGGCCGCCGAGCGCCGCAAGCGCGTCACCACCGGCCAGATGAACCGCTTTCTGGACAAGATCGATTTTCAGCGCGCCCCGGTGCCCCTCTCCAAGCGCGTCCGCATCTTCTATATGACCCAGGCCGCAGTCGCCCCGCCCACCTTTGTTCTCTTCACCGACCGCGACATCAAGCTGCACTTCAGCTTCGTGCGCTTCCTGGAAAACCAAATCCGCGAGGCCTTCGACTTCAAAGGCTCCCCCATCTGGTTCAAGATACGGCCACGTAATGTGAAGAAGGACAAATAGGCTCCGGCTTTTCTTTGCAGGAGGCGTATTTTCTGGCGATTTCCAGGCAGTATCCAGCAGATTTATTGTCTGGATACTGAGCCTCTTGCAAAATTCAATTGTGAGGGGCAAGAAGCGTCAGGGCACGACTTCAGTCGTGCCGAAAGATCAGCAAAAAGATGTTGGGCTTTAGCC
>JGI12269J14319_10006481_pt1 | contig 10161 bp, 7 predicted proteins | sample PeaSoiSIISIP2007_FD_14319 | JGI IMG/M metagenome (IMG submission 14319) | reverse complement strand
GACCGTCATGTTCCTGCCGATCTCGCCGAGCCCGCCGAGGGCGACGATGCGCAGGCCGCGGGACGGGAGCGCGGGAGGCTCGGGGAGATCGGGGTGGGGGTAGCTCACGCGGGCGATCCCGGCAGCTTCACCCCGCCGGCCACCAGGTCCAGCACCAGCTGGTGGCGTTCTGCCTCGGTGGCGGCGAGCAGGGGGCCGCGCACGGTGCCGCCGGGCTGGCCGAGCAGGTCCAGGGCGGCCTTGGTCATGACCGCCCCCTGGTTGCGGAACAGCCCCGTATACACCGGGATGAGCTCGTAGTGGATCCGCCGGGCCGCTTCGACGTCGCCGGCGCCGAACGCGTCGATCATCTCGTGCAGCCGGTCCCCCGTGACGTGGCCCACGACGCTGATGAACCCGACGGCGCCGAGGGAGAGCCAGGGCAGGTTCAGCATGTCCGTGCCGCAGTAATAGACCAGGTCCGTCCTGGACAGGACGTGCGAGGTGGCGGCCGCGTCGTCCTTGGCGTCCTTGACGCCGACGATCCTGGGGTGGGCGGCCAGCCGGACCAGGGTGTCCGTGGCCACCGCCGCGCCGGTGCGGCCGGGGATGTCGTAGATCAGCATCGGCAGGCCGGTCGCGTCCGCGACCGCGCTGAAGTGCGCTTCCAGGGCGGGCTGCGGGGGCTTGTTGTAGTAAGGAGTAACGACGAGCAGGCCGTCCACCCCCGCTCGTTCGGCGGAACGGGCGAGTTCGATGGTGTGGGAGGTGATGTTGGTGCCGACCCCGGCGACCACCTTGGCGCGCGTGCCCACCGCCTCGAGCACCACCCGGAGCAGGCGGTCCTTCTCCTCGTCCGTGGTGGTCGGCGCCTCGCCCGTGGTGCCGTTCAGCACCAGCCCGTCGTTGCGCATGTCGGTGACCAGGTAGTCGGCGAGGCGCGCGGCCCCGTCAAAGTCGACGGCCCCTTCGGGGGTCATCGGGGTCACCATCGCCGTGATCATCTGGCCAAACGGCGCGCTGCTCATCGTCATACCCGAACGCTACTCGCAACCAGGTGCGCCGAGTAGTCGGCTTCCCGTCAGCGTGGCGGGAAATCCCGCCGTGCCGTGCAAGCGGCTGACGTGGGCTCGGATACCCACGTCAGCCGCTCTGGCTAGGTGATCGCCGGATCGGAACGGCTCTGCGCGGCCAGTGCTGCGCGGAGTTGACCGGCGGTATCGGCGTCCAGGGTCATGGCGTAATCCGCGTCCCGGTCGGCGGGCGGCCGGATGTGCCCGAGCCTGGTCGCCCACCAGCGGCCGGCCTGCGACCGCCACACGTGCCAGGCCGGGTAGTCACGCGCGATCCCGGCCAGCTCATCGGCCGCCTCGGTCCCGGCCACGGGCGCGGTGTGCAAGTTAGAGGCCGCCGGCCGGGCTGGTGAGCGCGGTGGTGGCCTGGGATTGGGCGGCGGACAGGGCTGCGGCCGGCGAGACCGACCCGTCCAGCGCCGCGTTGATGTTGGTGTAGATCGCGGTGGACAGCGCCGGGTAGTTCGGGGTGCCGGCGGGCCGCGGGATCAGCTTGGTCTGGCCCACGATGGCCAGCACCGGGTTCAGCGCGATGACCGTGGGCGAGTCCCGGACCACGGTGGTGGTCGGGATCTCGGAGAACTCGGTGGCCAGGATGGTCTGCGCCGCCGGGCTGGCCATGAACTTGATGAAGTCCAGGTCCGCGGCGATGTTCTTGCTGTGCGGGTTGATGTACAGGTTCCACCCGCCGATGTTGGAGTACCCGGGGGTCGGCTGGCCGGCGAACGTCGGCATCGGCACTACGCCGACCTTCCCGACCACCGATGAGGTGGACGGGGTGTTGGCGTCGGAGTAGGCGTAGTCCCAGTTGCGCAGGAACGCGGCGTCCCCGTCGGCGAACGCGCTCATCGCCTGCGGCTCCTGGAACGTGGTCACCGCCGCGGGGGTGACCCCGCTGGTGATCAGGCTGCGCATGAAGGTCAGCGCCTTCAGCGCCGCCGGGGTGTTCAGGGTGGCCTTGGTGTAGTTGGCGTTGGTCACCGTGCCGCCCGCGTCGGTCAGGTACTCCATGAAGTCACAGGTCAGGCCCTCATACGAGTCGCCCTCCCAGACGAACCCGTACTTGACCAGGTGCTTGCTCACCAGGGTCGTGGCGTCGGACTCCAGCTGCTGCCAGGTCGTCGGCGGCGACATCCCCGCCTTGGCCAGCAGGTCCTTGCGGTAATACAAGAACCCCTGGTCCTCGAACAGCGGCGAGCCGTAGACCTTCCCGTCATACGACGCGCCCTGCACCAGCCCCGGCGCGAACTGCGCCCAGTAGCTGGCCGGCAGGTAATCCGACAGCGGCAGCGCGAACCCGTGCGCGCCGAACTGGGCCGGCCAGATCACATCCCCCATGAACACATCCGGGGTCGACGACCCGCCCGAGATCTCCGTGGCCAGCGTGGCCCGGTTCGTGTCCGTGTTCGTCGGCGCCGACACCAGCGTCACGTGGATCTTCGGGTACGCCTTCTCGAACGCGTTGATCAGCACCGTCCGGGTGTCCCCGTACTTCGTCGTGGTGATCGGGCTGGCCGACCACACGATCGTGCCCGACGCCCCCGCCGCCGTCGACGGCGGGGCCGGCGTACTGCTGCTGCTGCTGCTACTGCAGCCCGCCGCGGCCAGCGCCCCCGCCGCCACCGCCAGCACCACCAGCTGCCACCGTCTGGCCCGCCGGACCCCCGGATACCTCAACGATCTTCCACCTACCATTGATGCTCCCTTGACACGAGGAGGGACACCACAGCACCCCTCCGCTCCTGATCTCCTGCTACATGGGGCCAGGCGTCCTGACCCGGACCGCACCGGTGACCGGTTATTCCTCCCGGAGCGGGCCAGAAAGCCCCGCCAGGGGCGAGCGTTCGCAGGCGGCTAGCTCCACCGACGCCTCGGGTGGCGAGCGGCCGGGACACCGCGAGGGGCTCGAGCCGTGGTTTTCCCTCTCGTCAGGCGTGGATGACTCATAGCGGACTTCCTTCGAGACTGAGCCGGAGCAGCCAGTTTTCCTGGATAACGTTATCTCGCAGTTATTTCTCAGCGTGATGGAACGTTCTTTTCAGGTCAAGCCCAGTTTCCATCTCGTTTCCAAAATGTGACGTCTATGTCTCGGGTGGGCAGAGAGCAGCCATATTGGGGCATTATCCAGCTTCGGTGGTCGGCCGCCTAGATCCTCAGGACGCCAGAGAGAATTGCCGACGCGCCGCGTCGCGCGACGATGCGGATGGACGTGAAATAACGTTATCCGACGCCTTTTATGGTCTCCGGACGACAATGTGACAGGCAACGTTCGCACCTGCTGGTGTGCCCGCTGGGGCTGGAGAGATCTCGATGTCTGGCGGCTCCTCGCGAAGTCTAAGCGTTCCGTAGCGCCGAGGCCTGCGGCCGCGGCCGCGACGCGCGGGCCGGGCTGTGCAGGTGAGCGGAGTCGGAGATCCTGATGGTGCGGCGGGCCAGGAACAGTGCCGCGGTGGTGGCGATGGCGAGCGCGACGGCCACGATCTCGGCGATCGTCGCGGCGGACGCCGCGGCCGCGATGCCCGACCCGACGCCACTGGTCCGAGCCTGCATGTTGATCAGCCGCGACCCGCTTACCAGGCCCGCCAGCATCCCGATGCCCACCCCGGTCGCGGTCAGGATGGTCGTGTTGACCACGAGGGTGGCGATCACCTGGCGAGGGGTGAGTCCCATCGCCGCCAGCACGCCCACCTCGTGCCGGTGATCCCGTATCCCGACCGCGGTCGCGGTGAGCAGGTTCGCCAGCCCGATGAGCGCCAGCACGATGACCGCCACCACGATCACCAGCTGCACCATCCCGAGCCCGTCGGCCGGATTGGCCGCCACCTGCACGTCCAGCGCGTCATGCGATGCCCGGAGCAGCGTCTCCCGTGCCGCGGCGGCCGACACACCCGGTTTCAGGACCAGGCTGTACACCAGCTGGCCAGGCGCGCCGCCCGCGTCGGTCAGCGCGTCGAGCCCGAAATCCAGGACGTCGCCGTTGTTGTCCGGCTCGATGGTCCGCCCGACGATATGCAGGATCACCGGCACGCCGTCGATCGTCGGCGATATCCACCCGCCGACGCCGATGTGCATCAGGTCGAGGAAACCCTGGCCCGCGACTGCCTCGTTCGCCGCGTGGAACATCCGCCCCTGGACCGCCTGGAACGGGTAAGGCCGCCAGGAGTAGCCCATGGCACGGGCGATGAAGGTGCCGTTCACGCCGGGCAGCAGGGTGTCGAACTCGGCACCAGGATAAGAGGCGAGCACCTGGTCGTCGTGACTGATCAGGGCCAGGGTCTGCTTGTCGTTCAGGCCGCCCTGACTGACCGTGACGGCCGCCGCCAGGCCGATCTTCCCCGGATCTCTGCTGAAGCCGTCGATGGTCGACCAGCAGGTCAGCGCGATGGTGATCATCGCCATGGGGATGGCGATGCCGAACATCGTCAGCGCCGCGGGCAGCCGCCGGGTCAGGCAGTCCCTGGCGCCGAGCACGAGCGGGGCCGGCAGGTGGACGAGCAGGCCCAGCCGGGCGATCAGGGACAGATGGCCGCGGGGCGGGCTGGGCTGGACGGCGGCGACCGGCGACACCCGGCCAGCGCGCCAGGCCGGGATGACCGTCGCGATCGCGACGGTGAGCACGGTGCCGCCACCGATCAGCGCCATCCAGGGGCCGGAGAGCGGGGCCAATCCCACGGGCGTGCCGTCGGGCGGCCGCACGAACTCCGGCGAGGTCATGATCCGCGCCGCGGCCAGCCCGAGTGCGGCTCCGGCCGCCCCCAGCACGGTCTGTTCGGCGAGCAGCATGCGCACCACCTGACCGGGGGTGAAGCCGAGCGCCTTCAGCATGGCGATGTCCTGCCGCTGCACGAGCACCCGGCCCGCGGTGACGTTGGCGATCGCGCACGGAGCGGCCACCAGGGCGATGACGCCGAACAGCGCGAGCAGCAGCCCCAGCAGCCTGTCGTTGCTGGCCATCGAGCTCTGCACCTGCCGCCAGGTGGAGTAGCGCAGGACCGCCGAATTCTCGGCCGCGCCGTTGTAGAAGTTGTAGATGTCCTGCACGACCTCGCTGGTGGCGACCGCGGAATTATCGCGCAGCCGCAGGCCTACGACCTCCTGCGTCTCACTCGGCCGCGGCTCCACCTTGGCCAGCAGCCTGGGCTGTACCCAGATCAGGCCAGGTGTCCATTGCGGGTAGAAGCCCTGGTCGGCAGTGTCGGCGATGCCGATGACCCGCATCTGGACCATGGTGCCGTCGATGCCGTCGACGACGATCTGGTCACCGACGCCGACGTCGACGGCCTGGGCGAACGACGCTTCGACGACGGCGCCGTCCTGCTCCGCGGACCGTAGCCAGGTTCCCGCCACGATGAGCGGCGTGGACATCGCGGGCGGAACGGGCGTCATGGCGAGCAGTTCGACGGGCGACTTCACCGCGCCCTGCTCCAGCGTCGCCGACGCGGCCCGGTAGGGCTGGCCGACCGCCGAGACGCCCGGCAGCGACCGCAGCTCGCTCGTGTTGGTCCCGCTTTCGAAGTAGATCAGCACGTCCGCCCCTTGGGTTCTGGCGAACAGCTGCTGCCATGGGTTGACCGCACCCTCCAGCAGCATGGTGGCCAGGGCCAGCGCGGCCACCAGGCCGGCGACGACACAGATCGTGAGCAGGGCCTGGCTTCGGTGGCCGCGTAGGTCCGCGCGCGCCCACCGAAGCGTCCCTCGCATCGGGCCCTCAGCCTCTCAGTTCCAGGACGTCGCGGACGCCGTTGAGGCCTCGCGCGATGGGGACAATGGCGGCGTCGTCGGCCACCATCCCGTCGAAGAGGTTGATCACCCGGTCGGCCAGGCTCGCTACGCGGGCGTCGTGGGTGACCATCAGGATCGCCTGACCGTGGTCGTGCGTGCGGTGGAGCAGCCTGAGCACATCGCGGGTATTGGAGCTGTCCAGGTTGCCGGTCGGCTCGTCGGCTAGCAGCAGGCTCGGCTCGTTGGCCAGGGCGCGCGCCAGCGCGACGCGCTGCTGCTCCCCGCCGGACAGGCGGCTCGGCGCGGCACCCGCCTTGTCCGCGATGCCCAGCTCGGTCAACAGTTCCTCCCTGCGCTTCCTGGCCTGCCGCGGGGTCGCGCCGGCGAGCAGGGCCGGCAGTTCCACGTTGTCGGCGACCGTCATGTTGGACAGCAGGTTGAAGAACTGGAACACGAACCCGATATGCCGGCGGCGCAGGATCGCCCAGCCGGCCGTGGACAGGCCGTCGACGCGCTGGCCCAGGAGCCAGATCTCGCCGCTCGTGGCCGGCTCGAGCCCGCCCAGGACGTGCAGCAGGGTGGACTTACCCGAGCCGGACGGGCCCATGATCGCGACGAACTCCCCGGCGGCGAGCTCGATGCCGACTCCCCGCACGGCCTCGACCGCGACCCCGTCGGAGCGGTATACCTTCACCAGCTTGGACGTTCTCAGCAGTGTTGACCCGGGGGGACAACCCGCCGGAACCGCCCGCTCACGAGAGGTAGCCATCCCCTCCGTTCCCCTCCGGGGCGGCCACGGCAAGCCTTTCCGCGCTGACCCGCTCACACGAGTTCCTCCAGGCATCGTTCCAGCCAGTCGAGGTCGGCCTGCAGGTGCAAGACGGCACCCTCGATCAGCAACCGGGCCGTGGTGTCAGCCGGGTCGGTGCCTGCCTGCAGCTCCATGAGCCGGCGCATGAGGCCGAGATAATGCCTGCGCTGGACGTTCATGAGTGCTATCCGGTCCGCCAGTCCGGCCATCGGGGCGAGGATCAGCTTGCTGAAGAACTCGTCGCGGATGCGAGGCCCGTCACTGGGCTCCTCGACCCACGCAATGAGGGCTTCGCGGCCGGCGGGCGTGAGCTCATAGACGCGCTTGTTCGGCCGGGTAGCCTGCGCCACGTCCTGGCTGCGGACCAGCCCATCCTGCTCGAGGCGCTTCAGCGTGACGTAGATCTGCCCGATGTTCGGCGACGGGTATGCCTGGCCGAAGGTCTGTTCGAGAGCGAGCTTCAGCTCGTAGCCGTGAGCCGGCTCCTTAGCGAGAAGCGCCAGCAAGGGCTGCCGCACGGTCCCGTCACCTCCATCAGGGCCGGAAGGGGCTCGCGCTCAGATTATCGCTGTACATAACACCTATGTAAGCCCCCACGCCCGGTGAACTCGTGACGGAGGCGGCGCGGGCCCGCCGACGCGGTCGCAAACATGTCGGACTCGTTATCGAAGCCTGGTTGACACATACCTAACGGCGGTGCATAACATGCATCTACGAATGCACCGACGGTGGTGGGTGGTGGCCTGCATGCGGCGTGCGATGCCCGGCATCCTGGCCATCGCCGCCGGACTCCTCCTCACCGCTGGGTGCGCGTGGGGAGGTGCCTCGCCGGGCGGGGCGGCTCCGTCGACGAACGGGATCGGGCCGATCACCCTCGCGATAGGTAAGGACAACACCGGCTGGCTGCAGGGCGTGATCACAGGGTGGAACAAAGATCATCCCAACCAGAAGGTCACCCTGCTCCTGCTGCCCGAGGCATCCAACGACCAGCTGGCCGAGCTGGTCGCGAACCTCCAGGCCAAGAGCGACGAGTACGACGTCATCGACATGGACGTCATCTGGACCGCCGAGTTCGCCTCGAACGGCTGGATCATCCCGCTGCAGCAGAGCAACTTCCCCGAGCTGAAGGACTTCCTCAAGCCGGCCGTCGACACCGCCATGTACCAGGGCCGCCTGTACGCGGTGCCCGACTACAGCAACGCTGATCTGCTCTACTACCGCAAGGACATCCTCGCCAAGGCGGGCGACAAGCCTCCCACAAGCTGGGCCCGGCTGCGCCAGCTCGCCGAGACCGTGGCGCCGAAGTACGGGCTGTACGGGTACGCCGGCACCTTCGCCCCGTACGAGGGGCTGACCGTCAACTTCGCCTCGGCCGTCCAGTCGGCCGGAGGGTCGATTCTCTCCGCCGACGGCACCAAGGTCACCGTGGACTCGCCGCAGGCGCTGAGGGCGCTGGAGTTCCTCGTCAGCGGGTTCCAGCGGGGCTGGATCCCTAAGGTCGCGCTGACGTACGAGGAGGAGTCGTCCCAGGCCGCGTTCGAGGCCGGTAAGTTCCTGTTCCTGGACAACTGGCCCGACGTCTACGGAGCGTTGTCCGTGCCCGGCCCGGCCAACAAGGTCTACGGGAAGTTCGGGTTCGCGCCGTTGCCGGGCCTGAACGGCCCTGGCTCGGGCTCGCTGGGCGGCGCCAACCTCGCGATCAGCGCGTATTCGCAGCACCAGCGGACGGCGCTGGCCTTCATCAAGTACATGACCGATCTGCCCAACGAGAAGGAGATGCTCGAGCAGGGGTCGTTCCCGCCGGTCTGGACGCAGCTGTACACCAATCGGAGCCTCATCCGCAGCTACCCCTATCTCCCCGTGCTCGAGCAGGCCATCAACTCCGCGCAGCCACGCCCGGCGATCACCAACTATGACCAGGCGAGCCTGGCCATCTCCAGCGCGGTGTACCAGGCCCTCATCCGTCAGAAGAAACCCCAGCAAGCCCTGGCGGAAATGGCCGCGCAGCTCACCCAGATCATCAGCGACGGCTGACCAAGCCAGGGCTGACCGCACGGGGGCCGGCCAGCCCTGCACCGGACCGAACCCCGGCCCGGAAGGCCCCGAACGGCCGGAAGGGCCCGACCAGCAGGAGATCAGGAGCGGAGGGGTGCTGTGGTGTCCCTCCTCGTGTCAAGGGAGCATCAATGGTAGGTGGAAGATCGTTGAGGTATCCGGGGGTCCGGCGGGCCAGACGGTGGCAGCTGGTGGTGCTGGCGGTGGCGGCGGGGGCGCTGGCCGCGGCGGGCTGCAGTAGCAGCAGCAGCAGCAGTACGCCGGCCCCGCCGTCGACGGCGGCGGGGGCGTCGGGCACGATCGTGTGGTCGGCCAGCCCGATCACCACGACGAAGTACGGGGACACCCGGACGGTGCTGATCAACGCGTTCGAGAAGGCGTACCCGAAGATCCACGTGACGCTGGTGTCGGCGCCGACGAACACGGACACGAACCGGGCCACGCTGGCCACGGAGATCTCGGGCGGGTCGTCGACCCCGGATGTGTTCATGGGGGATGTGATCTGGCCGGCCCAGTTCGGCGCGCACGGGTTCGCGCTGCCGCTGTCGGATTACCTGCCGGCCAGCTACTGGGCGCAGTTCGCGCCGGGGCTGGTGCAGGGCGCGTCGTATGACGGGAAGGTCTACGGCTCGCCGCTGTTCGAGGACCAGGGGTTCTTGTATTACCGCAAGGACCTGCTGGCCAAGGCGGGGATGTCGCCGCCGACGACCTGGCAGCAGCTGGAGTCCGACGCCACGACCCTGGTGAGCAAGCACCTGGTCAAGTACGGGTTCGTCTGGGAGGGCGACTCGTATGAGGGCCTGACCTGTGACTTCATGGAGTACCTGACCGACGCGGGCGGCACGGTGACCAACGCCAACTACACCAAGGCCACCCTGAACACCCCGGCGGCGCTGAAGGCGCTGACCTTCATGCGCAGCCTGATCACCAGCGGGGTCACCCCCGCGGCGGTGACCACGTTCCAGGAGCCGCAGGCGATGAGCGCGTTCGCCGACGGGGACGCCGCGTTCCTGCGCAACTGGGACTACGCCTACTCCGACGCCAACACCCCGTCCACCTCATCGGTGGTCGGGAAGGTCGGCGTAGTGCCGATGCCGACGTTCGCCGGCCAGCCGACCCCCGGGTACTCCAACATCGGCGGGTGGAACCTGTACATCAACCCGCACAGCAAGAACATCGCCGCGGACCTGGACTTCATCAAGTTCATGGCCAGCCCGGCGGCGCAGACCATCCTGGCCACCGAGTTCTCCGAGATCCCGACCACCACCGTGGTCCGGGACTCGCCCACGGTCATCGCGCTGAACCCGGTGCTGGCCATCGTGGGCCAGACCAAGCTGATCCCGCGGCCCGCCGGCACCCCGAACTACCCGGCGCTGTCCACCGCGATCTACACCAACATCAACGCGGCGCTGGACGGGTCGGTCTCGCCGGCCGCAGCCCTGTCCGCCGCCCAATCCCAGGCCACCACCGCGCTCACCAGCCCGGCCGGCGGCCTGTAGCCCGGCCCCACGCCCGGGGCTA
>JGI12269J14319_10006480_pt1 | contig 10162 bp, 7 predicted proteins | sample PeaSoiSIISIP2007_FD_14319 | JGI IMG/M metagenome (IMG submission 14319) | reverse complement strand
CTTCCGTCGTAGATCGTCAGAATAGGCCTTCGCCATCTCTTGCTTGCAGCCGGATCGCCAGAGCTGGTCTATATTATCTCAGAAAATGGTCTAAGGGTTAACTGGCTGTCTCAAAATCGGGGTCCACTCCAGCACGCGAGCGAATTTACCGTCCTCGACGGTGGAGTCTCTCGCTCTGCTTGGTCGTCGATGAGCGGAAATGGTGGTTTGCCGATGGGACGATCGTGACTGTTCCGATCGCTTAACGTCATGGGTCCAGACTCGAACGACGTAAGCTTCGACGCGCCGGACGGGAGCTCCGCGCAATATGACGTGCATGGATGCGGCGGAATGCCGAGGCGTTGCAGTGTTCCGGCGAGCCGGTGATGGTCCTCATTTGGTCCCGAACGGTTCGGTTTTTTGGAGAGTTGAGGTGGGGAATCGAGGCTTGCGCGGCCTTCGGCCGGGGTCTGCCGCCAATCCTGCGGCGGAACTGTTTGGGCTGTCATGGGCCTTCGACAACTGCTTCGACCCAAAAAATTGACAATGCCTAACCGCACGTTGATACTCTGGTAGTGGATTTGGCGCTTGTCACTTGTCGGACGAGGCGGAGCGGCTTGGTTTGTCGGACCGTCGCATGGCTCTTCCGGTTGTTGGCCAACTTAGCTCCAGTCACCACAGCGGAGGGGAATACAGGATGGTTACGTTTCCGAAGCGAATTGTGTTCGTCGGATTTGGCGCGGTGGCGCGTTGCACGCTGCCCATTTTGATCAAGCACCTCAGCATCGATCCCAAGCGCACCACGATCATAGAATTCGAGCCCAACGACGACGCTTTGAAGCCCTGGGTCGAGCGGGGCATGACATTCATCAAGGATCGTGTGACTCCCGAGAACCTGGGGAGTCTGCTGGGACAGCACCTCTCGGACGGAGACCTCCTCATCGACCTGGCGTGGAATATCGATTGTTGCGAAATCGTGCAGTGGTGCCACGATCGGGGCGTCCTCTATGTAAACACGTCGGTGGAGGTCTGGGATCCCTACGCTGGAGCCGACAGCAAGCACCCGACCGAGCGAACCCTCTACTGGCGCCACATGAATCTGCGGCGCATGATCTCCACCTGGAGTGAGCCCGGGCCGACGGCGGTGATCGAACACGGCGCGAACCCCGGCCTCATCAGCCATTTCACCAAGCACGCGCTCCTGGACATCGCGCAGCGAGCACTCGCCGAAACCAAATTCGGCGGGGCTCAGGCGGAGATGATCGCGCACCATGCCAAGGCGCAGAACTTTAACCATCTGGCCCAGCAACTCGGCGTCAAAGTCATTCACTGCAGCGAGCGCGACACGCAGATTACAGATCAGCCCAAAGAGGTGAACGAGTTCGTCAATACCTGGAGCGTTGAAGGCTTCCGCGAAGAGGGGACGACCACCGCCGAGATGGGCTGGGGCACCCATGAAAAAGAGCTGCCCGGCTACGCCTTCGAACATCCGGTCGGGCCCAAGAGCCAGATCTGTCTGGCGCGGATGGGCATCAACACATTCGTAGCGACCTGGGTGCCACCGGATCACAACATCCTCGGCATGATCGTGCGCCACGGCGAGGCGTTCACCATTACCGAGAAGCTCACGGTTTGGGAAGACGGCAAGGCGATCTACCGCCCCACGGTCCACTACGCTTATTGTCCCTGCGACGCCGCCATTGCCTCGCTCCACGAACTGCGCGGCTACGACTACCGGTTGCAATCGCGTATCCGCATCATGACCGACGAAATCACCGGCGGAGAAGATATTCTGGGCGCGCTGGTGATGGGACATCCTTACCAATCGTGGTGGTGCGGCACCGATCTCGATATCGAGGAGTCGCGCCGCTTGGTACCGCACCAGAACGCTACCACGATGCAAGTAGCCATCTCGGTCGTCGCCGCCTGCATGTGGATGGTCGAGAATCCGCGCCGCGGGCTATGCGTGCCGGACGACTTGCCCCATGAATATGTTCTGGGCGTCAGCAAGCCCTATCTGGGAAAATTCATTTCCGTGGCCTCGGATTGGAACCCGCTGAAGCATTACTCCAACGCCTTCAGTGGATATAACAAGCCGCAGGTCGACATGTCCGACCCGTGGCAGTTCAAGAATTTTCTAATCACGGAAGGCGACGGCATATGAACTCCAGCGCGGCGCGACGGGAATTTACGGGACTCGCGCTGACGCATCTCGCGCGCCTCTGGATCGCGATTCACGCAAACATGTAAGCTACGGACAGTATGCCATGGATCAAAAGACACTGCTTCAGCTGGCCAAAAAGCATGGCACACCACTGGTCGTCGTGGACCATAAGGTGCTGCGAGAAAACTACCAGCAATTCCGAAAGTACCTGCCGCTCGTGCAGGTCTACTATGCGGTCAAGGCGAACAGCGACCCTGCGATCGTGCAGACGTTCTACGATGCCGGAGCCAGTTTCGACGTCGCCAGCGTGGCCGAGTTCTTGAACGTTCACGAAAAGATCAAGCATCTTCCGGCGAAGCAGCGGCAGGATTTCATCTGGGATCGGATCATTTACGCGAACCCGATCAAAGCGGTTGAAACGCTGCAGCGGCTGGATCCATACAAGCCGTTGGTGACCTACGATAACCACGAAGAGGTGATCAAGATCGCCCGCTATGCCCCGCACTCAGGCCTGGTGCTGCGGTTGCGCGTCCCCAACACCGGATCGATGGTGGAGCTGTCAAGCAAGTTCGGCGCCTTGCCTGGCGAGGCCGTGGACCTGATCGCCTTCGCTCACAATAATAAGCTCGAAGTTGAAGGGCTGAGCTTCCACGTCGGCAGCCAGTGCACGAACCCGAAGAACTACAGCCAAGCGTTGCATCTGGCCGCGGGAATCTTCTCCGAGGCCAAGGCGCGTGGCTTCGATCTCAAGCTCCTCGACATCGGCGGTGGTTTTCCCGCCCACTACGACGACGCGGTTCCCCCCTTCAGAAGACTCGCCAAAATGATTAACGCCGAGTTGGACCGTCTGTTCCCCGAACCGATCGAAATCCTGGCTGAGCCGGGGCGTTTCCTGGTCGCCTCTGCCGCCGCTGCCATCGCCCAGATCATCGGCAAGGCCGTCCGCGGCGGCAAACTTTGTTACTACCTCAATGACGGCGTCTATCACACTTATAGCGGCATGATCTTCGACCACGCCCAGTACCGCCTGAGAAGCTTCAAGAAGGGTCCTACTCAAATCTGCTCCGTCTTCGGCCCTACGTGCGACGCCCTCGATACCATCAACCTGGCCGAGCAGCTCCCGGACATGGAGATGGGCGACTTCGTCTACTCCGAAAACATAGGCGCCTATGCCGCCGCCAGCAGCACGTCCTTCAACGGCTTCCCGCCGGCCAAGGTCGTGCATGTCAACCAGTGACGAGGTTGGGGGATCCGTTTTCCCTATGCGGATACCTTCAGCTTCTTCAAAAGAACTTTCGAGTTCCGTCCGCTGTGGTCGTATTTCTCCCGGCGGGTCGGCGGAAGGTCGTCGGGTGTGCCTTCGGCAAAGCCACCTTTCGACTGGAAGTAAGTAAACGTCTGCGTCGATAGCGCGATCAATTCAGCCAGGCCCATTTCGCGAGCTTTATTTTCGACGAATTGAATCAGCTTTCGGCCGATCCCCTGATTTTCGTGGGATGGATCGACATAAAGACTAGCCAGTTCGCCCTGTTCCCGCGCGGGATAAACGTGCAGCGCCACGCACGCGACCGGGTTCTTGTCGATTTCGAAGATATAGTAATCCGCCAGGTTCTTCTCAATCTCTCCGCGCGTCCGTCGCACCAGCTCTTCAACTTCCACCGCCTTCTTGGTTAACAACTGGATAGCCCGGATATCTTTCTTCTTGGCCGGCCGGATCTGTTCGTATTCGTTGGCGTAGATAAGCGTGCCGATGCCCTCGTTGGAGAACACTTCGGACAGCAGCCCTTCGTCCTCGCGGCCATTGATGATGTGGACGCGATGCACGCCCGCGGCGCAGGCGGCTGCCGCGTGGCGAGCCTTGGAAACCATTTCCGCCTCAAATCCGCCGCTCTCGGACTGTACCAGTTTCTGCAAATCCTCCACCAGCATCTGGCGAATGAGTTGCCCGTTGTGCCGCAACCCATCCTGAGACGTCATGAAAATCAGCTTGGTTGCCTTCAAGGCCTCAGCCGCCGCGAGTGCAATGCTATCGGAGTTGACGCGGTACGTCTTGCCGTCGCGGTCAAAGCCGAGTGGCGGCACCACGGGAACGATACCCTGGTTCAACAACATATGAATGAGTTCGGTGTCGACACGCTCGACCTTCCCGGTAAACAGGTGGTCGACTCCCTGGAGGATCCCCACCGGATGCGCAACGATGGCATTAGAGCAGGCGGCGCGGAGGTCGTTGGCCGCAAGGCCTTGCAGGATCTCATGCGCGAGACGGTTCGCCGCGTCTATGGCCAGCTGCAAGGTCGGGGCATCGGTCACGCCAGTGCCATCGAAATTGGACGCATGGACACCCTGCTTCTCGGCGAGAGCCTGAACTTGCTCCGCAGCGCCGTGCACGAGCGCCACACGGATGTTCAAGGAGCGCAGCACGGCCACATCCAGGAGGATGTTGGCGAAGTTCTCCTCCGTGACGATGGCTGCATCCACTGCAAGAATAAATGTCTTTTCCCTGAATTGCGGGATGTATTGAAGAATCCCGCGCAGGTCGGTTAGCTTCACATTAGCACCTAGGGTCGGTTGTCTGGTGGCCTGCTGCCAGCTTCCAAATTGGGGATGCTTCCGCTTTACACCGAAACGGAGCTCCCGCCGCCTGGTCTTGGACGGCTCGAAGCACAGCCGAATCAAGCCTGCGGATCTCTGCGTCGATTTCACAACAGTGTAACGCACGCGGCATTAGAATAAGCTGACGACAGTCGTTTGCGTTCGCCGAAGGCTGAATTGTTATGGTAGCCCAGGCAATTCAACTAACCGAAAGTCAGAAGCGTCCGTGCCGAACCACGGCCCACTCACGAGCAGATAAGCTTCCCTCGCCTATTCTCCGTGGCAAGAGAGAGGCTGTCCCGAGGGCTCGCCAGCGGTCGGACGGGTAGAGTGCCGCGGTCGCTGGGAGCCTCAGGATTGTGCCCGGATGAATGTGGGCGGAAGGACCAAAACGTCGCGGAGTGCAAATGAAATTACGGTACCCACAGTCGGGATTAGCCATGCAGGCGACCTCTCGGAGCGCCCTGCGTCCCAGGCGCTTCCCAATCTCACCGAGAGTGGCCCGCTCGGGGTCGGACAACCGCAATCGCGATGGCAGCTTCGACCGCAGAATACGGTTCTCCGCGGCCCGATACTCATTCTGCGGCAGAGTCTCCTGGTTCACAGAGCCAGTCACGTACGCCGGCAGTCGCACCGACTTCTTGTTTCTCATGCCGACTGCCTGTCTTACCCGGGCCAAAGGTGCGTTCAGTTTTCTTGACCACTCGAGATGGACAATCGAGAACTTTCGAAGGCAAGATGCATCCTTCAATCCGCGCGCAGCCCTGTGACGGAACTACAGGATGCTGAGGAAGTTGGCGAGGTCCTGTTTCTCTTTGTCTGTGAGCCCAATCTTGAAGCGGCGATTGTAGAAGTCCACCAGGGCGGTCAGATCGCCGGCGGAACCGTTGGCGAAGTAGGGCGCGCGGGCGGCGAGTCCGCGGAACTGCTGCATCAGGATGGAGCCGACATCCGCACATTTTCCGGTGATGAGTGCACGGCCCGGGTCCTGAGTCAAAATGATCCGGCCCAGTTGCGGGTGAGGCGGGGCCGAGGCGTTGCAGGTGATGCGGAACAGCGGCAGCTCGGGCGATTCCCCCTTCGTGAGCAGAGCCGTGGGCAGATTGGTGGTGCCGATGTCGATGGAGCGCCCGGTGTTGAACAAACGGTCGGCGCCGGACCGGTGGCAGCTGGCGCAGGTGACCTGCGTGCCGTCCGCCAAGCGGAACTGACGCGAGGCGAAGAGGTCGACACCACGCAGGGCGGATTCACGAAAGGCACGTTGACGGATGGCGACATCGGGCGCGGAGAGATTGCGCCAAGGATCGAACGATGCCGCGAGGTTACCGGACGCGGGCACCGCGCCGGCGCCGGCGACACCGCTGGCAAGGTTATCGGCGCCGAGCAGCGGAGGTCCGCCGGGTTCGCCGAGAAGGCCGCCGAAGTTATCCCAGTGTTGCGCCATAAAGAGCTGGCGTTCGAAATCCTCAATCTGTTTGAGCTGCGCGGGGGTGGGGACGGCCGAGGCCTGCTCGTGAGTGAGCGCGGCAGAGATGGCCTGGGACTGGAGACTGGGCTCGCGGCCGTCGGCCATTAGAGTGACGCCACTGGGCAGGGCGACGTACTTCAAATTAGCCGCGACGCGCGGGCGGCGGTACACGGAGATGGAAGCGGGGTTCTTGTTGCAACCGGTTGGGTCGCGGACGACTTGGATGCGGAAATCCGGCTCGATGCGCTGGCCGGAGGCGGCGAGCGGAGGCCAGGGGAGGGCGATGCGGAACAGGCCGCGTTCGAGCAGGAGCGAATGCGACGCTTCTTTGTCCTGCGGGAGGCCGGGGCAGTTGGAGCCGTCGATGGCGGCGAACAGAGGGTCTTTGCCCTCGGTTTGGGCCCAGCGCAGGCGGATGAGATCGAGAGAAAGGCTCATGGCGCTGGTGGGCTGGTGACAGGTGACACAGGAGCGTCCGTTGGAGCCGAGCGGGGTGAAGAAAGGGTGATCCTTGGTCTGGACTTCGCCGGACTGATTCAGGAGGCGGAGCTTGCCGGAGGGGTCGTCGTAGTCCTTCGATGCCGGGAGCGGCGTGCCCCGGGCCGCATCCCACCAGGGCGTGACGACCTCGTAGCGGGCTTCCAAGAGGTGCACCGGGTCGATTGCGGCGTGCGGCTGCGGCGGCTGCTGCGCGTGCAAGCGCTGTGCATACAGCAAAGCCGCGCCCAATGCCAGCACGGCCCCCGAAGAAACGATCGCGAACGTGCGGGACGCGGACATTCGAATTACAGGATAGCGATAAATACGGCAAGCAAAAGCGCCTGCGCCACGGAACCGGTCAACGGTACCGGTCCGTGGCACACGCGCAAGGGTCGGACGGCTCAGACGTTCTGCGCCGATTTCGCCGCGAAGAAGTTGGGCGGAGTCAACGGGATCTGCCGCATGCGGACACCGGTTGCATCGAAGACGGCATTGCCGATGGCGGCTCCGATGATGGTGATGATGGTCTCCCCAGCGCCGGTAGGCGACGCTTTGAGGTTATTGATCAGGACCGTGTCGATTACGGGAAGCGGGTTGCCGAAACTCAGAACAGGGTAAGTGCTCCAGTCGCCGGAAGTGATGAACCCGCCGGTTGGCTGGTTGCGGAACTTAACCTCCTCGACCAGCGTGCGGCTGATGCCCTGGATCACCTGACCCTCCATCTGGTTGCGGAGACCATTGGGATTTACGACCGGGCCCGTGTCGATGCCCGCGGTGACATTCGTCACAGTGATGATGCCCGACTGCTGATCGACGCTGACTTCGGCGACCAGGGCGCAATAGCCGTTGCCGCCTTCGTACAGAACGCACGCGAAGCCCCGGCCGGTGACGACGCCGGTACGGGCATTGCCGGGTTTGGGCGAAAAACGGGTATCCCAGTTCGCTCTTTGTGTGACGGTGTTGATGACGTTGATCAGGCGCGGGTCCGCCAGATGGCGCGTGCGGTACTGGACGGGGTCCAGCTGCAGGCTGGCGGCGACTTCATCCATGACGCTCTCATGGGCCCAGGTGTTCTGGAGGCGATCGGGAGATCGTAGCCAGGCGGTCCAAAAAGGAGAAAGCACGACCCGGGTCAGCACGCGGTGGCTGGCGATGGTGCCGGTACCGTAGCTTACCCCGTTGAAACTAGACGTGACGTACGGGGGGATGAAGTTGCTGCCGTTCGTGGCTGTGCTCGCCGTCGCATTGGCGGGCGTGGTTGTGGGAACAAACTTAGTGGTGGGGAATCCGGCGAGGTAGCCCGGTATTCCGTTGCCGGGCGTGCCGAATATAGCGCCCTCACCGCGCTGCGCCCGAAAGGCTACGTAGTCCCACGCGATAATGCTGCCGTTGGCGTCGAGGCCGACCGTTTCATTGCTGACCGTGGCGTGGCCGTAGTGCTCGGCGCCAGTCATTTCATCGCGGCGGGTGTACTGCATGCGGACGGGCTTGCCGACAGCCTGCGAGAGGAGCGCGGCATCGTAAGCCGCCGGGTCGGCGCCGTTATGGCCGTAACCGCCGGAGCCCTCGACAAACGTGACCAGAATGTTCGGCGCGGGAATTCCCAGCAGGGTGGACAGGACAGCTCGCGTGGTGGCATAGACGCCCTGAGTTGCGGACCAGATTTTGACGGTCGCCGTCTTGCCGGTGCCTCCGCGGACGTCCGCAACGGCGCAGGAACTGGCGAGCGCGCCGTGCATCTGGAACGGGTAAAGGTACTGGGCCGTGATGGTCTTGCCGGCTGTGCCCAGAACCTTGTCGACGTCTCCAGTGTTGACTTGGAAGGCGTCCGCCGAAGGCTGCGCCGTCATGTACGTGTAGAGGTCGGTTTGAGCGGGCAGGGTACTGCCGGCCGACCAGGTGACCGCGGCAGCCAGCGCCTGGGCGGCGTTGAGGGCATGCCATTCCGTGTCGGCGACGACACCGACAAAGTCATTGACCTGCACCACCTGCGGGTTGCCGGGCATGCCGCTGACGGAGGTTTTGTCAATAGTCATGACGTGGGCGTCGAGGACGGGCGGCCGCACGACTTTGCCGTGAAGCATGCCGGGGACACGAACCTTCTGCGCGTACTGGAAGCTCCCTTTGGCCTTGGCTGGAACCTCGACGCGCGGGACCGATGTTCCGATCACCTTCCACGTGGACGGATCGTTCGGCACGGCCTTTGAATTCACCGTAAGATTAAACCGTTGTCCCTGGACCAACTGGCCGTAGCTCACCGTGTAGGTCGGATCTCCCCCTTTGACCGAGAACACACCGTTGGTGACGGCGAGCTGGCTAACGGGAACATCGAGGTATTGAGACGCCAACTGGAACAACGCGTCGCGCGCGGTATCGAGAGCGACGCGCAGGCCGGCGGTGCCGAACTGCGTCATGGTAGACAAGCTGCCCACAGTGAGGAACTGATCGGGAGTGACGCCGCTAATACCAATCACCAGCGTGATGCGGCTCGGGGCCACGGACAGTTCTTCGGCGGCGATCTGAAGCTGGGCGGTGCGCATACCCTGGCCGTGTTCGTGTTTACCCGCGAAAACCGTGATGCTCTCGTCGGCGCCGATGGCGAGCCAGTTGTCCACCTGAGTGGCATCGATAAGGCCCGTAGGGTTGATGGGGCTCTGCGCGTTGGCTTCCGTTGCGGTGACCCCAGCCGCGGAGAAGCCGACCATCATGACGCCGGCGGTCTTCAGGAAGTTGCGGCGGGAAGGCTCGAAGAAGTTCAGAGCCTCGATTGCTTTTGGGGAGAGCGGTAGCGCTCCGTCGAGTTTGAGAGGATTTTTCGGTTTCATCAGAAAGCCTCCTGGGCATAGTTCTCAATTGCGTCGATCATGCGGGTGTGCGCGCAACACCGGCATATGAGACCGCTGAGAGCTTGTTCGATATCGGCGCGGCTGGCGTTCGGGTTGCCCTTGATAAACGCATAGCCGTACAGGATGGGGCCGGCTGTGCAGTAGCCGCACTGCATGGCCTGCTGGTCGACAAACGACTGCTGGATGGGATGCAGACCATCCGGGGTTGAACGGCCATCGAGGGCGCTGAGACCTTCCAGGGAAGTGACGCTGTGCCCGTCGGCGGCGGAGATGGCAGTCTGGCAGGAACGGATGGGATTTCCGTCCAGCAGCACGGTGCATGCTCCGCACTGGCTGAGTCCGCAGCCGAATCTCGCGCCGTTGATTTCGAAGTTCTCCTGCAAAACGTACAGCAGGGGAGTATTTGGGTCGTCAACGGTTACACTGGAACTCTGCCCGTTGACTTGCAGTTGGTATGTGGCCATAGCGGTGTCCGCCCTCCTTGTAGTTAGGTCTTGAGGATTATACTTGGCGGGACACGCAGTGTCAATTCCTAGTCTTGTCTCATGCAAGATGAGCCTGAAGCGGGGGTTCGTTTCTCACACAAGATGAGCCTGAAGGGCATGCTGGGGATTGATCATCCGCATGAAGTCC
>JGI12269J14319_10006469_pt1 | contig 10174 bp, 10 predicted proteins | sample PeaSoiSIISIP2007_FD_14319 | JGI IMG/M metagenome (IMG submission 14319) | reverse complement strand
GTCCTGCGCCGGTCCCCGGGCGGCCCGAAGGTGATGCGCGCCCAGCTTGAGCACCTGCTGGAGGTCACCGAGCTGCCCAACGTCACGCTGCAGATCGTCCCGTTCGACGCCGGCCCGCACGCCGCGGCCGGCGGCCCGTTCAGCATCCTGCGGTTCCCCGAGCCGGACCTGCCCGATCTGGTCTACCTCGAACAGCTCAACAGCGCCGTCTACCTCGACCATCCCGAAGAGGTCAGCAACTACCTGACGGTCATGGACCAACTGGCCGTACAGGCCAAAACCGGCACCGCCAGCAGGAATATGATCAGAACGCTACTGCGACAACCCTGAGTCCGGCCTGCCCGTAGGCATCCATCGAAAGCAATGTTGTCCGGAGGAGCTACCCTAGTGACCGACAGTCAGTCCGTGTCCAGCCAGAAGCCAAAGATCGACACGGCGATTGCGCACACGGCCCGGATCTGGAATTACTGGCTGGGCGGCAAGGACAATTACCCGGTCGACCGCGCGGTCGGCGACCAGATCCGCCAGATCCACCCCGGCATCGGCGACTACGCCCGCGCTGACCGGGCGTTCCTGGTCCGCGCGGTCAGGTACCTGGCTCGCGAGGCGGGAATCCGCCAGTTCCTGGACATCGGCACCGGCCTGCCCACCAGCAACAACACTCACCAGGTCGCCCAGTCGGTCGCGCCGGAATCACGCATCGTCTACGTCGACAACGACCCGCTGGTTCTCGTGCACGCGCGGGCCCTGCTCACCAGCAAGCCCGAGGGCGCGACCGCCTACATCGACGCCGACCTGCGCGACCCCGCCGCCATCCTCGCCGAAGCCGCCCACACGCTGGACTTCACCCAGCCGGTCGCCCTGACGCTGCTCGGGGTGGTGATCTTCATCAACGATGACGAGGATGCCTACGGCATCGTGCGCGGCCTGGTGGATGCCGTCCCCTCCGGCAGTTACCTGGTCCTGTCCCACACCGTCACCAGCCCAGCGACGGGGGAGATGGACGCCGCCGTCGCGTTCTGGAACGAGCACGGGACACCGAAGCTGACCCAGCGCACTTCGAGCCAGATCACCCGCTTCTTCGACGGGCTGGACCTGCTGGAGCCGGGGGTCGTGTCTTGCTCGCGGTGGCGCCCCGACGACACTCCGGGGGGCGAGCCCGACGAGGTGGCGATGTTCGGAGGAGTCGGCCGGAAAAGCTAGGCCGCGGCGGTCACCAAGTCGCGGCGTGGGTCCTCGCTAACGATCCCTGCGGGGTGCGAGCGGCCGGCGTCAGCACGTCGCCGACCGCCTCGACCAGGCGCGTCATCTCGTAGGCCACCAGGTCCGTGTCGCACTCCGGAGCGGTCAGGACGGTCAGGCTGGACCCGTCGCTGATGGCCATGACGAGCATCAGCCCGCCTTCCATCTCCACGAGGGCCTGGGTCGCCCGGCCGGCCTCGAACAGCCGCGCCGTGCCCTGCATCAGGCTGGTCAGCCCCGAGGTGATAGCCGCGAGCTGGCCGGCGAAAGCCGTGGGGATGCGGTCCGACAACGCCAGCGGCACTCCGTCCGCAGATACCACGGCCGCGTGTGCCACATCCGGGACTCGCGTGGTGAAGTCGGTGACGAGCCAGTTCAGGTCCTGGCGGTACGCGTAACTCATCGGTCGGCTCCTCTCCGGAGTCGGGGCTCAGGTCCTTGGCGCGGCGTGCCCCGTGCTGGAACCCGCTCAGGCGGCTGCGAGCCACGTCGGGTGACCGCGGCGCCCGCGGCGGCATCGGGGCCCGTGATTCGGACGCGGATCCCGGACGGCCGGTAGCCCCGCCATCGGGCACGCCCCCGACCGCGGAACCGGGGATGAGGTTGGCCCTCGGTACGCGGGTGGGCAGCCCGGCGGCCGTAAAGTCGCCACGGACCGGCTCCGCGATGATCTGGGCCGCGTGCTTGCCCATCGCCCAGCCATCGGTCCCGGACTCGGACCCACCGCGTCCATCGGTCCCGGACGCCCCGCGTCCATCGGCCCCGATCGGCTGCGCGGCCGTGGCCGTGGCCGGACTCGCGGTCGGGGCCACGGCCGGCGCCGAGGCCGGTCCCGACGAGCCGTTGCCAGCCGCCGCATCCAGCGACGTGCGGCTGCGGAACCAGTCCGACGTCGCCGCCGTGGCCGGCGCCGTCTCACGCGCCCCGGTAACGGCAGGCTCGGGCACCACGACCTCGCGCCGGTGGCTCGCAGGCTGGGCGTCCGCGAACGGTCGCGCGGCCTGGATGTCCGTGAACGGGCGTGTGGGCTGGGCGTCCGCGAACGAGCGTGTGGGCTGGGCGTCCGCGAACGGGCGTGCGAGCTGGGCGTTCGCGAACGAGCGTGTGGGCTGGGCGTCAGCGAACGAGCGCACGGGCGCGCCGTGGCCGCCCGTAATTCCCCGGCCCTGGAAGCCTTGCTGATTGGCCAAGGTCCACGACCGCGGGCCGTACAGGTTGGCCTCCCGCTCGGTGATGGTGTCCGGCAGCCAGACCAGGGCGCTCAGCCCGTGCGGGGACCGGGGCCGCAGCCGGACCCGTACCCCGTGCCGTTCGGCGAGATGGGCCACGGCGAACAGGCCCATGTGCCGCGAGACCGAGACGTCGATGACGGGCGGGTTGTCCAGCCGCCAGTTGATCTCGGACAGCCGGGCGTCGGGAATGCCGACCCCGCTGTCGCTGACCTCGATTAGCACGCCGCCGCTGGTCGGTTCCTGGGTGGCCACGTGTACCGGCGTGTCCTTGGCGGAGAAGATCGTGGCGTTCTCGATCACCTCAGCCAGCAGGTGCACCACGTCGGAGACCGCCGGCCCGGTGACCGCGATGCCCGGCTGGACCTTCAGCGATACCCGGCTGTAGTGCTCGATCTCCGAGACCGCGGCCCGGGCCACATCCGCCAGCGAAACGGGGTCGCTCCACTTGCGCGCGCTGTCGTGCCCGGCCAGCAGGAGCAGGTTCTCCGAGTTCCGGCGCATTCGGGTGACCAGGTGGTCCATCGCGAACAGGTTGGACAGCCGCTCCGGGTCAGCCCTCGTTCTGCTCGAGGGAGTCGATCATGCGCACCAGGCGCTCGATCAGGGACTGGCTGCGCCGGGACAGGTTGACGAACATCGCGTTGAGGCTGTTCCGCAGGCNNGCTTCGTNGCTGGCCAGNCGCACCGCCTCCGANTGGACCTGGTCGAACGCGCGGGCGACCTGGCCGATCTCGTCCGTGGACAGCACGTCGATCGGCGCCACCGCCAGGCTGATGGGCGAATCCTGGGCCTCGCCCAGCAGCCGGACCCGCTCCGGCAGTTCGACCGTGGCGACGTTGAGCGCGCCTTCCCGCAGCCTGCGCAGCGGACCGACCAGGGACCGGGCCACGACGACCGTGGCGAGCAGGACCAGGAGCAGGATGAGCGCGGTCACGATGGCGGTGACCACCGCGGAGCTCTCCGCGCTCCCCTGCAGCGTCTGGGCTCGCGCGACGATGTTCCTGGCTACGGCCAGCTCGGTCTGCTGCATGGCGTCGACCTTGGCCGACTGAGCCGAGTACCACGCCCCGGGTGCCTTCGCCGGGCTGATGTTCAGGGCGCCCGCGTCGATGTTCGGGACGCCGGTGCTCACGACGTAGAGCTCGATGTTCTGGGCCTGGTTCACCGCGGTCCCGTACACGTCGTTCACGAAGTTGTTGTAGGCGCTCTGCTCGGCCGGCGTGGCTGTGGTGTCGAACGCCGTCAGGTCGGTGAGCTCTTCGGACTGAGCGGTGAGCAGGGCCTGCAGCTCGCCGTCGGCGAAGAGCTGCTGGTTGAACGCGTTGTACAAGATCCCGCGCTGCTGCGCGGCCTGGTCCTTGGCCAGGGACAGCGAGTCCAGCGTCTGGACGTCGTTGACCAGGCTGGAGTCGGACGTGCCCTGCGCGATCTGGTCGTTCAGGGCGATCATGTCGGTGATGGGGGCCCGGTAGTCGACGACCACCGCGAGCGCGGACTCGCTGGCCTGCGCCGAGACACGCAGCGCGTGGAGGTGCTGGATATCGGAGAGCACCGTGGCCACCCGGGCCTGGATGTTGGCCGGGAAGGAACCACCGATCCCGGCGGCCAGCGTCTGGACCCTGGCCGCCGCGGCGTTGGTCGCGGCGTACACGCCGTTCAGGTCCGCGGCGCTGGTGATGGGCAGGAGCCCGGTCGTCTTGTCGCGCTCGTCCTCCAGGGCTTGCACCAGGCCGGTGACCTGCTGCCCGAGGTCGGCGAGCTGCGACACGCCGCCGAATTGGGCGGCGCTGTCCGCCGCCGACGCCACCCGCAGGCCGCCGAAGACCAGGCCCATGAGGAGGGCCAGCACGATCACGGCGATCAGCCGCGTGGACACCGGCCAGTTCCGCATCCTCAGCGCGCCCCGGCTGGTGAATCGCGACGTCGTTGGCTCGGCGGCATATTGGCTGGCATTACCGGCGCGCGGTGCCACGCTCGCCACCCTGTGGTTCCCCATCGCTGATGTTCCTCGACCGACGCAACTGTCCCCACTCAGAACTAATGCCTCACGCTGCACCAGTGTGGGATGCCGTAACTGTAGTGGGACAAGCGCCGAAATATCCGGCAAATGATCGCGTAGTGAAAATCAGGCCAGGCCCAGCCCGGTGGCCGCTACCGCGCTCGCCCATCACGGTGAGGCCGGCGGGGAGGTCGGGGACGTCGTGGGCGCGTTGGCCCAGGCCGTCTTGTCGATGACCGTCGAGCCAGCCATGCTCGGCAGGACCTGGATGAATTTACCCTGCTGCCACTGGAAGACGAACGCCGCCGCGGCCCCGTTCTCGCCCAGCGCGTCGAACCTCACCGGACCCTGGACGCTGTCCAGCGTGACGCCGCTGTGCAGGTAGGCGATGATCTTGGCGTTGTCGGTGCTGTGGGTGGCGATGACCGCCTGCGCCACGATCTGGCCCACCGAGTAGGCCTCCGCCACGTCGGCGTTGATGCCGGACGCGGTGCCGCCGTACTTGGCGAGGTACTCCTGGACCATCTGCTGGCTGGCCGCGTTGACGTAGCCCGGGTACCAGCCGTCGGGCACCATCATCCCGTTCTCGTTACCCTGGCCGACCGCGGAGACGAACGCGGACCCCTGGTCGGGCCCGGACGCCGCGATGAAGAACTTGGGCGTGTAGTGCTGCTGCTGGAACACCTGCATGAAGGTCTGGACGGTAGGCACGTCGGTGGACCCGAGCACCACCAGCTGCGCGCCGGATGCGGCGACCGCCTGGGCGGGTGCCGTATAGGCCGACTGGATTTCCGTGAAGGTGTTCGAGTACACGGTCTTGATGTTGAGATTCTGCAGCAGCGTCTGGGCCAGCTCGACCGGCGGGTCCGCGAACGGGTCCTGGGCCATCGGGTAGGCCGCGGTCTTCGGCCGCTCGCTCGCCGGCAGGCTGGCGATCCAGTGCACGAACGGGACCATCTCGTCCGCGATCGGCAGGCTCACGTCGAACGTGTTGCGGTCGGCCTGGTTGGACACGGTGTCGAAGACCGACGGCGCGCCACCCGCCCCTTCCACGAACGCGTAGCCGTACCGGGCCGCCACGGCCGAGGCCGGACCCGACAGCAGCGACGAGAACGGCCCGAAGGCCAGGTCCACGTGGTCCTTACCGAACAGGGTCTGGTAGTTGGTGACCACCTGATTCGGCAAGCCGCCGTCGTTGAGGATCTTCAGCACGACCTGCCGGCCGAGCAGGCCGCCGTGGGCGTTCACGTCCTTCTGCCACAGCTTGTACCCAGCGTCGAACGCCAGGCCGTCCGCCTGGAAGGGGTCCGGGTTGTCGGCGGGTCCGGGGCTCAGCGACAGCGACGCGCCGATGACGATCGGGCCGGTTGAGTTGCTCGCCGGGGTCGTCGACGTTGAGGTGCTGGCGCTGGTGCAGGCGGACAGCACGCCCACGCCGAGCAGCACCGCGGCGCCCATGGCAAATCTGACAGGCTTCACGCCCTCGGTTATACCTGGCGAAACGGCCAGATGCCGGGTAAACGACATGAATCCCACTAGCCACCGCGCAGTTATCAGGTCACGCAGAACTCATTGCCCTCCGGGTCGTACAGCGTGACGGAGCTGCCGCGGACGTTGTCGCTCCGCCAGGCCAGCGTCGCGCCGGCCTGGACCAGCCGCTCCACGTGCTCGCTGACCAGCCGCTTGCGGGCCTCGCCGCGGACCTCGCGCCCGGCCACCCGCACGTCGAGGTGGACGCGGTTCTTGGCCGTCTTAGGTTCGGGCACCCGCTGGAAGTACAGCCGCGGTCCCTCACCCGCCGGGTCGACCCGCGAGGCCACCTCGCCGAACTCGCTCTCCGGTATCCCGATCGACCCGGCGAATTGTTCCCAGCTCTCGAACCCCTCCGGCGGCGGCTCGACCACGTAGCCCAGCGCCAGCCCCCAGAATTCGGCCAGCTTCTCCGGCTCGGCGGCGTCGATCACGACCTGGATCTTGGTGTACATGACGGCTCCATCACGACGGCACGGCTGCGCCGCCATCCTGCCACACGAGCCGTGTCTCGGCCGAGTAACCGCCGCTCGTCCGCTGCGTACCCCCACAGGTACAGGTCGCGCAGCAGCGCGATCTCGGCGCCGTGGTGCAGCATCTCCCGGTTGATGTGCAGGACCAGCGCGGCCATGGGCTGGTCGGCCCACGGTCCCTCAGCCGGCCCGCAGGGCCGGGCGAGGTCGTCAGGGCCCAGCCCGCGCACGCCCCCCATCCACAGCGCGTACACGGAGTCGAGCTGAGCGAGCGCGGTGCCGGCGTCGCCGGGATAGCAGTGCGACATGTAGTCGTCGGGCGGCCCGCCGAAATGCGCTGCGACCCGCATGCCGAGGACGCCCACGGTGAGGTGCCCGAGGCGCCAGGCGATCGTGGTCACCGGCGGCGGATCGGGCGCCGGGCGGGCGAACTCGATGACGAACTCGCCGCTGCCCCCGGTCATCGGCGCCGAACTGGTCCCGCGCGGCCGCACGTTCCACGCTCCGGCCACCGGTTCCCACCGGTACTCCGTGTCGCTCAGCCCGTCCAGCCGGGGCCGCAACTGCGATCGCCAGTGCCAGTCCAGCTGCTCGGCCAGCTGGGCCGTCCAGTCCACGTCGCTCATGCGCTCACCCTAGACGCCGCGGCGAGCGGAGCTAGGCTACCGACGTGACGCGGGAAGATCCCGGTGCGCCCCGAGGCGGCGTGCACGGCTTCGGCGCGGCTCTGACCAGCTTTGTCGGCCGCGCCGCCGAGGTGGCCGAGCTGTCCGCGATGCTGGCGGAACGCCGGCTCGTGACGGTGACCGGGCCCGGCGGGGTCGGCAAGACCCGCGTGGCCGAACAGGTGGCCCGAAGTACTGCCAGCCGGTTCGCCGACGGGGCCTGGCTGGCTGAGCTTGCCAGCGGATCGGACCCGGCGCTGGTGCCCGCGGCGGTGTGTTCGGCCCTGGGCATCTACCAGGTTCCAGGCGCGGCGGTAACGGATGCGCTGGTGACGGCGCTGTCCCGCCAGCAGCTGCTGCTCGTGCTCGATAACTGCGAGCACGTGCTGGCCGCGGTGGCGGAGCTGTGCGAGCGATTGCTGTCGGCGGCCGACGACCTGCGGATCCTGGCCACCAGCCGCGAGCCGCTCGGCGTGCCGGGCGAGGCCCGCTACCGCCTGCCGCCGCTGGGCCTGCCGGCCCCCGGCCGGCCGGCCAGCCCCGCGGAATCGGACGCCGTCGCGCTGTTCGTCGAGCGGGCCCGCCTGGTCGACGCGCACTTCACCGTGAGCGGTGAGTCCGCCCCGGTGGTGGCCAGGCTGGTCGCGCGCCTGGACGGGATGCCGCTAGCCATCGAACTGGCCGCGGCGCGGGNGGAGGCGCTGGGCGCGGCGGGGGTCCTGGACCGCCTCGACGACGGACTCCGGCTGCTGGGCGCAGGGCACCGGATGACCGCGGACCGCCACCGGTCCATGACCGCGGCGGCGGACTGGAGCTACCGGCTGCTCACCGAGCAGGAGCAGCGGGTGTTCCGCTTCCTTGGGGCCTTTCCGGGCCCGTTCAGCCTGGAGGCGGCCGAGGCCGTGGCCGGCGCCGACGCCGGATCTGCCGTGTTGCGCCTGGTCGACTGCTCGATGCTCGCCCCGCCGAGCCCCGGACCGGACGGGCGGGCCCGCTACCTGATGCTGGAGACCCTCCGCGCCTACGCCGGAGAACGCCTCACCGAGACCGGGGAGCAACCCGAGGCGGCCGCCCGGCTGGCCGCGTACGCCCTGGTGGTCGCCGAGCAGGCCGCGGCCGGGCTGGAGACGAGTACAGGTGAGCTGGCGGCCGCCGCCTGGCTGGACGCCGAGGACGCCACCGTCCACCAGGGCCTGGCCTGGGCCCTGGAGCACGACCCAGACCTGGCCTTGGTCCTGGCCCTGGCGCTGGCGCGCTGGTGGATACTCCGCGGCCGGTACGCGGCTGGGCACGCCTGGCTGGCCAGGGCCGCGAAGCCCGCCGCGCCGGGGGGAATGGCGTGGTGCGAGGCCCAGATGCGGCTCGGCGACCTGTCCAGTATCTCTGGCCCGGAGGTGGACCTGGGCTATTTCACCTCGGCCCTGGACGCGCTGGCCGACGGCCCGCCGTCGCCGCTGCTGGCCCAGGTCCTGGCCAAGCGGGCGGGATCCCTGGCCAACCTCGGCCGGGTGCCGGAAGCGGCCGACGACGCCCGCCGCGCCCTGGCGCTGGCCAGGCAGATCGGCTATCCGGCCGGCCAGGCCCGGGCGCTGTACTGGCTCGCCGCGACAGCCCATTACGGAGGTGAGCCGGAGGAGGCCCTGGGCTGGTTGCGGCAGGCCCAGCGGATCGATCCAGCCCGCCTTCCCGGCAGCCTGGTCCGGGGGTGCATCGGTGGCTTGACGATCGCCCTGATCGCGACGGATGAGCTCGAGGAAGCCGAGCAGACCTGCGCCCGCGCCCTGGACCTGGCCCGCCAGGCGGGCACCGTGTACGAACAGTGCACTGCCCTGATCTTGATGGCTGAGCTGGACCTGCTGGCCGGCCGGATACCGGAGGCCAAGGCCCATCTGCGCGAGCAACTCGAACTCGCGGGACTGGTCAGCGACCTCGTATGCCTCCTCGACTGCCTGGACCTGTGCGGGCTGATCTGCGTGCGGACGGAGCGCTGGGCCGATGCCCTCACCGCCTGGGCCGCCCTGACCGCGCTCCGGCAGGACACCGGCGTGCTCGACCCGCCTAACGACGCCCGCAGGCGCGAGGAGCCGCTGCGCCAGGCCGAGGAGGCCCTAGGCCCGGAACGCACCCGCGCGGCCGAGCGACGCGGCGCGGCCATGGGGGCAGGCGCGGCCGCCGAGTACGCCGCGCTGCTAGTGACCAAGGACCCGCCGAAACCGCAGGCCCCGTCGGAGACCTCGCCCGCCCTCAGCGTCCGTGAGCGGGAGCTGGTCACCCTGGTCGCCCAGGGGCGCACCAACGCGCAGATCGCCGGGCAGCTGTTCATCAGCATCCGCACCGTGGGCACCCATCTGGACCGGATCCGCGACAAGACCGGCTGCCGACGACGCGCCGACCTGACCCGCCTGGCCCTCCAGGTGGGCCTGGTCTAGCCGGGCTGGGCCGCGGCCTGGCTGTGGGTCATTTGACCCTGCTGAGGAATTGGGTCGTTTGCTCTCTGCCGCCCCCGGGCCGGGACCAGGCACGGTAGTGATGACCGCCGGGACCGGCCCGAGCAGGTCGGAGCAAGGAGAAGGCCATGTTCACTAACCCGGGGATCACCGCAGACCTCGCCACCCAGGACCGCGAGCTGACCAGAACGCCAGCCCGCCCGATGGCCCGCCGGGTCGTCGCGTCCCTGGTGGCCGCCGCGGCGGCCGCGGCCGTCCTGATGACCTCCCCGGTCGGAACCGCGCACCTCGCCACTCAGTCCGGGACCTCGCACTTCCGGTCTGGGACCTCGCACTTCCGGTCTGGGACCTCGCACTTCCGGTCTGGGACCTCGCACTTCCAGTCCGGGACCTCGCACTTCCAGTCCGGGACCTCGCACTTCCAGTCCGGGACCTCGCACTTCCAGTCCGGGACCTCGCATATTTAGGCGCAGCCCAGCCTCTTGCCCGGCGTGGCGCCGGACCCCGTGAGCTCCCTGGCCCGCCAGGGAGCTCACCATCGTTAGCCGCCGGCCATCGCACCCACGATGAGGAACGGCTCGCTCCC
>JGI12269J14319_10006467_pt1 | contig 10176 bp, 9 predicted proteins | sample PeaSoiSIISIP2007_FD_14319 | JGI IMG/M metagenome (IMG submission 14319) | reverse complement strand
CCGACTACGGCATCAAGAAAGGACTTGCCGTCCAGGCAAAGACAGCGTAACGTGTTGATTACCGAGAGTCGCGAATCTCAACGGTGTTCCGGGCATAGTCACAGAAATTCCACGCCATGAGAACGGGCACAAATAGCCATACTCCCCGGCGAGTTGCCGCCGCATCGCGCAGCATCGAAGCAAGAATCGCAATCAGTGCCGGCAAGTAGAACAGGCGATAGAACGTGTTTTGCGGCATCCATACGAAAAGGAAGGCGGCATAGACGCCTGCCCACACGAAGAGGTGGGGCGGCGGCGGCACACACGTTACTCCCTTTCGCACTGCGCGCCATAGACAAACGAGGAAAGAAGCAGTCGCGATCAACAGGACTGCGAACGCGGCGCTGGAGATTCCGTCACCAACGAAATCGCCTAGCCTGCCACCAAAAAACAGCCGTAGCGTTCCTCTGATGGAAAAACCTGCATCCGAGAGCGGATTGAAATAGAACCCAGAATCTGTTGAGTGCGAAGTAACCCAAGAAAAGAGGTTCGGGAGCGCCATGCGGTTCGAGACAGCAGTGTAGGCGCCGAGGTAGGCCGCCGCCACGGGTATCAGAGCCGTTGCCAAGTACGCGAACATTGATCGCGAGCTCTTCCTAAGACGCACCAGAGCGACTGGCAGAAATAGAATGGCCAACTCATGGAACAACAGCGCACTGGCCTGAACAAAGCCGGCAAGAACCATAGATTTTCGACGCTCAATGAGGACGTACGCACACAGGAGAAAGAATATTGACGGTACGTACGCATTGGCATCCGTGGCAAGTTTCCACCATGTTGCGGAGAAGCCAAATGCGAGCGCCGCTGGCACACTGAGCGTGGTTGGTACATTCCTTGACCGAAGACATCTGTGGAACAAGAGGACGCAAAGTCCCGCTAGCACGCTATTGACGGCCTGCAAAATAAAAAGCGCTCGAGTATGGATCCCAACCATCTCGCTCAATCTGTAGATCCACGCGCCAGCCAAGCTGTATACCAGGTGGCTGGGGTGGACGAGGGAGGCGGTTGGAAGCCTCTTCTCGATGTTAATTGCAAAGGCAACCCCATCCCAGTAGAAGTTGCGGGTTGGCAGGACGAGGTACAACAACGGGGGTAAAAGAAGCAGCAGGGTGAAACGCGCGCGTCCAAAGGCTTTCGTTCGGTCCAACATCCTAGGCCAATAGCCGGACTGGCCGATCAGGTCCCGTTCGGATGGCTCGACTCTTGATTTTTGGGGCTCCGACGTGGCCATTAACTCCATTGTCCCCTACAGCGTGAGGCAAACGTGGAGCATTGCCCGCCGAAGAACGCCCGAGTTCCGTTGAAAGTAGTGGCTCTCGTGTAACCCACTTTACGAAGCTTTCCCCCCTTTTGGCAACTGCGATCTTGGACGGCGTGAGGGTTTCCAGTTGACAAGGCAGACGCGGGATGAGTTCATGACCCCTCACACGCGGAACTGTTTGTCGGGGACCAGGAGACCCAAGCCCACCCATACCGTTCCCGCTGATCGCAGGGACGTTAGCGTTTCACGTTAGCGCAAACCCTTTTCCACGACGGGGAACGCCGACTCGATGACGTTACATACAGCCGCGTGGCGCTGAAATCCAACCCGCGTTCGGCCACCTGATCGCCGACTTGGGATGAAGGCATGGACCTATCGGGCTTTTTCGGAGCCGCGGGCGAGAGACCCATCGTCGGCAGTAGATGCTAAGCGTGGGATGGGCCTTCAGCGGTCGCCCCGAGAACCGAATGTTTCCTTTATTATTAGCACTATGGCGGGTATTTGGCCGCCATTTTCACGAACTCTAGAAACATTTGGATCATTTCGTACATCTTATACCAAGAACCCTTAAGGGCCCGCGTTGGAGCAAGTATGATCATCGACCGTCGCTGGCCGGTAAAGCGTGGACTCTTCACGACTGAAGACGTCTCTGGTGTGCTCGGGATCGCTCCGCGAACCGTTCGCCAGTGGGCTGATGCCGGACAACTTCCCGGATTCAAGATGGGCAGGCAATGGCGTTTTCGCCCGGGCCGAATCGGCGAATGGCTCCGTCGTCGCTCGGAAGATCAAGATGACGGTTCGAAGCGGTAACTCGAAGCAACCCAGGTCCCCGCCTTAGAGGCGAAACACCGTTTTGAAACACGCCGGCCCTGATTTCGGACCTTCCAGCAACGTTGCAAAACTTAGGCGACACCTTTAGGTGCTTCGACCGGGATATCCCAGTTTGCTGATCGAGCCCATTCCGAACCGCTTCGCCCAGTGGGCAGCAAGTTCATTTCGCCTGCCCTCGATGCGGTTGTTTGGATCGAAGTGAGCCCTACTTCGCCGCCACCAGCGTGTCCGCCGTCGGCCCGCCCTTGCCCAGCGGCCGCGGCAACAGGCTGGGACCGGACGCTTTGAACAGCTTCTCGGGATCCACCTTGGCGTCGATCAGGAAGCCCATGAAGCAATTCTGCATCTCTTCCCAGTTCTGCAAACCCCACACGACTTCCTTCGCGGGATCGGGGTTGAACCGGTTGTTGGCGGAATTGTCGTAGTGCGCGATGCCCTGCACCTTCGTGCCTTTGGGCAACAGCACGGGCTTCGCCAGGTCGTAACCCAGTTGCCAGTTGAAATCGAACTTGCCGCGGAAGACGGTTTCGGTCTCGCCGGTCGGGTACACCACGCGCACTTCGTAGTCCTTGCCGCGAACGTGCATGTGCGGCTGGACGTAGACCAGCTTGCTGTCTTCCTGCGCGATCATCTCGGACACCACTTCAGCGTTGCCGTTACCAGCCGGGATCACTAAATTGTTGGCGGTGGGGCCGTAGCCGGTGACGTATCGCGACGGCGGAGGATTCTTAGCCAGCACCAAGCCCACGGACGAGCGGCTGGTCTGGCCGGGACCCGCAGAAGTGTAGTGGTCTTCAAACACGATGTCCGATCCCTTCGGCACAAACTTGGCCGAGCCACCGAAGTCGAAGGTCTGCTGTAAGAGTCCGGGGTTGAACTTGCCCAGAATCTCGATGCCCTCGCCGGCGCCCTTTCTCATTTCGCCGGTAGCGTAGGAGACGCCGGGGGTGGCATCCGCCATCCACTTGGAACCGGGAGGCCGCACCCAAGCCTCGCCATGGTGCACGACCTTGGAGTTGCCCGGACGCATTTCGGCGGCGACCACCCACATGTCTTCCTTGAAGTTGGTCTTCACCAGCATGTACTGGTAGTCGATGGCGCCGGACGCGGGCACGTGAAATTCGGTGGGCATCTCGACCACCACGTCGGGTTTGATGTTCCAGCCGTCGGTGAAGGTGATCGGCGGAGGGGCGTCTTTCTTGTCGCCTTCGGGCGCGCCGTCGTCTACCCAGGCGGTGATCGTCGCGATCTGGGCGGCGGTGAGCCTGCGCTCATTGCTGAAGTGGCCCACGCCGGGATCGGCAAACCACGGCGGCATTTTCTGGCTGGCCACCGCGACCTTGATCGCCTTGGCCCAGGGCCGCGCGTCCGTGTAGGTGAGCAGCGACATCGGAGCCACCTCGCCCGGACGGTGGCAGGCTTGACAGTTCTTCTGCAGAATCGGAAGAACATCTTTATAGAAGGTGGCCGGCGCCGCCTGGATCGCGGCCGCCGCGGCCAGAGCCGCTATCCCCAGCATCAATGGTCGGATGGAAACCGGGCGCATGAAAAACCCTCCTTGCGTGCCATGCCCAGGCACGTTCGATTTAGGATGAGGGAATTAAGCGTGAAACGCAACCCCGATGACCCTGATGAGCCGACAACGCCCTTGCTCCCGCCCTTACGGGACGGGGCTAGAATGTTCAGCACCAACAGCCCCACTCGTGAGAGTGGGGACGACATTAATTCCGAAAGCATCTTACTGGTTTTCGTTCCAGTGATGTTCTTCGTAGTAGGCTTCCTGAGTCTCCGTTGATTTCCATCAGGTTCCACGCAAGGATTGCTTCGCGCGTTGTGCCAAATAGTGCTGATCGAGCGCCTGGCGGACTAGCGTCTTAATCACCGCCTGGCGGCTGATGTTCAGGTCCCGAGCCGTGCGGTCAAGCTCTTCCAGCATAGCGGCGGTCAGGTCTACATTGACGCGCTGGATCGGCTGGACCATGCGCCCCTTGCCTTTGAAGAACCCGGAGACATCCTTTCCTTGATCGGCCATACGGGCTATGGTTTCAGCACTGACCGGCTTCCCGGGTTTACGAGTTTTCTTCATACAACCGAACCTCCTTTTTCGTAGATCGCCACAAAGTGACGAGATGGAGTCGGATCGCTGATCCAGCCAGTACGGCCTCGAAAACAGTTCCTGCCCTTCTTCGAAGCCGATCCCGCGTTTTGGGTTGGCCCTCAGGCGCTGGCTCTTGCGCGCGTCGAAGCTGAAGCGCATCTGGTATATATGTTATACCACAACGAGGCCGGCCTTAAGTGCTCTCTACGGGGCGTCGATCCGCCAACATGCGTACCTTCTCCCAGAAATACAAAGGCAACGCTTTCCGCAGCAAGGCACGCTTTAATTGACTATGGGATAACGCGCCGGTGGCGTAGCGCGCCAGGAGATCCGCGAGCACCGGACTTCGGCTGGCGGCGCGGACCACCCGGTCCATGCGTCCAGGGTCGGCGAACATCAGCCTGTGAATCCTGACGCTTTTGGATAGCTCGACGCCGATCTCGTTCTTCCAGGCCTGTTCATATCCGCGCATTCGTTCGACGCCGAATCGATTTTCCCGGAGCGCGTCGATGGCCGTGCGCGCGGCGTGTTCCCCGCTTACCATGGCGTAGTAAATGCCTTCGGCCGTGAAGGCATTGACGAAGCCACCAGCATCGCCGCACAACACAACCCGTTCCGCGAAGGTTCGGCGCAGCGGACCCGAAATCGGCAGAGGGAATGCCCGGAAGTTCGCGGGGTTGGATTTACCGGAGATCAGCCGTTTCGCGGCCAAGTCTTCCGCGAACGCGCGGAAGTAGGAATACTGCCGGCCACGCAACTGGGAAAGATAATAATCGAGTTTGAATCCGATTCCGAGGTTGAGATGATTTGCCTTGGGAAAGACATAGCCATAACCATACTGCCCTTGCGTCCGGTAGTACACGTAGATCCGGTCGCGATCGATGAAGTCCAGCTCTTGGTACGGTGTTTCCTCCATCATGTCGATGGCGTATTCGTTCTGGACACTGCCGCTGCGGAGCCCTGCCGCGCGAGCGACAACGCTGTTGGCGCCATCGCACCCCAGGATCACGCGACCACGGTATTCCCGCGGTTCTCCCTCGACCTCCGCCGTGACGCGCACGCCTTCGGTATCGATCAAGACCTTCCGCACCAGCGCGGGGGCCTGCAACTCGATGTGTCCCCGCGCCAGCGACAACAGCAGATGGTCGAACTCGAAACGCCGGAGCATCAGGTACAACCGCTCTTGGGATTCGTACTCGACGGCCACGCCGGATGGGCCTTCGAAGTAGATTTTAGAGATCCATTTGGTGGGTATCGATTCGAGCGCCGCTTCAATGTAGGGGAACCGCTTGGTTACGCGCGCACTGATACCGCCCCCGCAGGGCTTATCGCGCGGGAAGGCGCTCTTATCGAGCAGCAGCGTCGATACCCCCGCTTGACCCAGCACTTTGGCAGCGGTTGCGCCGGCCGGTCCTCCCCCCACGACGATGACATCGAAAGTCACGGCCCTCGCCCCCTCCGCTGACACAAACACATGAAATGGAAAATCTCCGGCGACCAATCAGTCATCGTCGCGGGGCAGCGGCGAGGAATCGGGGTCCGACGGATTACGGAAACGGTAGCCCAGCCAGGGTTCGGTCAGAATGTATTCCGGCGCGGAAGGATCCTTTTCGATTTTTTTGCGAAGGATCCGCACGTAGGCGCGCAAGTACTCCAGCTCGTTTCCATATTCCGGTCCCCAAATCGCATGTAACAGCGTGACATGCCGTAGCGGTGCGTCCATGTGCTTCATCATGAACGCCAGCAGGTCGAATTCCTTGGGCGCGAGATGAATCTCCTCTCCGTTTCGCTTGAGAATGCGGCGGACACAATCGATCTCCAGATCCCCGGCCCGCACGGTTTCCACAGTTTCGGGCGGCTTGATTCGCCTCAAAACCGCGCGCAGGCGGGCGGTGAGCTCGCGCAGCCGGAAGGGCTTCGTAACATAGTCGTCGGCGCCGGCTTCTAAAGCCCGCACTTTGTCTTCCTCGAAATCTTTCACCGTCACCATCACAATGCCGGCCTGGGGCGACAGCAATCTGATCCGCTGGCAGACCTCGAATCCATTGAGTCCCGGCATGTTGATATCCAGGAGCACCAGATCGAAGGACTTTTGTCTCACCGCATCCAAGGCCTCTTCGCCGCTGCGGGCTTCGTCCACGGCAAAGCCGCTCGCCACCAGGGATGTCCGCAGCGCCTTGCGCAGGGGCGCTTCGTCGTCGACAACCAAAATCTTACTTTGCGGTGACGGCATGTTCAGCCGGTGCTGGGGAGCTGGGGATCTTCAGGCGAAACGTCACGCCGGGGTTCCCGGCATCTTCGGGTACAAGGTATAACGTACCACCGTGCGCCAAAGCGATCTTACGGGCCACGTACAATCCTAATCCCGATCCGGCGGAATGCCGTTTCGCTTCCGATCCGCGGTAGAACCGATCGAAGATGAGCCGCTGTTCCGACACCGGTATGGAGCTTCCGGTATTGGAGACCTGGACCACAAAGCCGCCCGGATCGTGCTGGAGCTCGATATCGATGCCGGTTCCAGGGGGAGAGTATTTGCAGGCGTTGTCCAGGAGCTGGCTCAGGGCCAACCGGAATAATTCCGGATCGGCCGATTCTTCGGCCGGCTCGCCGTGTTCGACCAAGGAAATCCGGCGATCCGGCCACCGGCGGGAGTATTGGTCCGCCATATGCCGCACCACCGCGTGCATATCCAGCATTTCAAGCCGCGGCCGGACTTCTTCGCGGTCCAGGCGCGCCACGCGCAGGAGCCGCGAAGTCAGACGGCCCAGCCGCTCCGCCTCGGATTCCACCGTGTCGGCCATTTCCATTTGTTCCGGTCCCAGAGAGCCGGCTTCGCGGATACCGCCCGCGGCGGCCAGAATCGTCGCCAGCGGCGTTTTGAACTCGTGCGCCAGCGCATCCAGAATCGCCGACCGGTACACCTCCGCCTGGGCCGCCGCGGACGCGGCGCTGGCCGTGCGGAAGGCCTGGGTTTTATCGAGATGCGCACTGGTCAGCGCCGCCAGAGGGCCGACCGTTTCTTCTGGATCTACCAAGCTTTCGAATCCGATGGCTCCGGTAACCTTATTGCCCAGTTGCAGGCATCGAACCGACACGCCCGCGGCGCCGTCGGAGCTGTCCCGCCCGGCGATGTAAGCGTCGCGCGTCCGTTCGGCGAGCCGGTTGCGCGAGCTTCCCGCCGTGCGCGTTTCGCCGGTTCGACCGTCGAACGTGGCAATCGCAGTGACTCCGAACAGGCGGCGAAACGGCTCCAGGAACGTCTCTTCAGACGCTTCCGGATCCAAGCTGAGAAGCTGTTGCGAGAGCTGGTAGAGATGGTCCAGACGCTCTTTCTGGGCTTTTGTGAAACGTACTTCGACACGTAATCGTGAAACCAATCGGGTGATCACTAGCGCCGTAAGCAGAAACGACAACAGGGCTAACGCATCCGACGGGCTCATTATATTGAAGGTGAAGAGGGGCTCGATGAAAAACCAGTCCAAGCACGCCGCCGCCAGGCCCGAGATCAGCGCGGCAGAAAGAAAGTCGCCAGTTAGCGATTGCAGAACAACGATGAGCAGGTACACCGGGCCGGCCACGCTCAGCCCTAGATCCAGGCGGAAACAGAGCAGCGTCAACAGCCCCGTCGCAACACCGCCGGCCAGCGTGTATTGAGCGGATTTCCACAAACTGCGGCCGTGCGGTTGCGTCATCAGAGCTGTCCAGTTGTGCCTCGCCTTGATTTTAGCGTGGGCGATTTTAGCGTGGGCCATAAAGGAACGGGCCGGACGATCCTGGAAGGCTGCCCGGTTAGTCCTGCGGCTGACCGTTGGCGCGCGGGAGCGAGAGCCGGAAAGCGATGCTACTGGTCCACATTTTTTCCGGGTCCAGATCCAGCGTTCCACGGTGGGCCAGAGCGATTTTCCTCGCCGCATATAAACCCAGGCCCGAGCCTGCGGCGAAGTTCGAGGCCTGCGACCCGACGTAGGAACGTTCAAAAATGCGGTGCCGCTCGTGGGACGGAATCGGAGGGCCTTCGCTGGAGACTCGGACGACCACCGCGCCGCCGCGGCCTTCGACGCCGGTTATAGGCCCGGCTGCGAGCTCGGATTCGGCATCGATCTGTACGTGGACCGCCGCGCCGGGCGCGGAGAATTTGCAGGCGTTATCCAGCAACTGGCTCAAGGCGAAGCGGAGCAACTCCGGGTCTGCAGGGGCCATGAACGCCGTATCCCGGGAAGCGAAGACGATCTGCCGGTCCGGCTCGATTCGCTCCCACTGGTCCACAATCTGCGCGGTGAGCCCGCTGACGTTGGTGCTATCCGTGCGGGGGCTGACCTCACCTTCATCCAGCCGGGCAATCCAGTCCAGCCGCGAAATCACGCCTCCCAGCCGGGACGCCTCTTCTTCCACCATCCGGGCCATTTCCAACTGCTCGGCGACCAGAGGGCCCGCCTCGCGCAGCCCCCCGGCAGCAGCCAGGATCGTGGTCAAGGCATTCTTGCACTCACTGCCCAGCACATCCATGATGGCGGAGCGAAACGCACCGATCCCGGCCGTCACCGCGGCTTCGGTGGATTCGCGGCGCAGGCGCATCCGTTCGAGCAGAGCGGCTGCCAGCGAGATCAAAGGTTCCGCCGTTCGTTCGGGATCTTCCAGTCCTTGGAACGCCACGGCCCCGATAATCCTGCCCGCGGTGATCATACGCCGGATGACGATGCCGGCGGCGGGATCGTCCTGGTCCTGTCCGGCGACATACGTCGCGCGGGTTTGGCCTTCCCAGTCGCCCCCGGGAGGGGCCGGCGTGCCGGGCGAGGTCAGCGTGAGGAATCTGTCGGTGCCGGCGTCGTACAGGCACACCGCGGTGATGCCGAACACCCCCAGAAAGGGCGCGACCCATTCGCGTCCATCCACCACGCCCGGTTCCAAGGCAAGCAATTGCTGCGCCAGTTGAAACAGGCGATGCAGCTGTGCTTTTGAAAGCTTGGACACTTCCGTCCTTTCGTAAAACCCAATGCTTGTGGGAAACATCACCAGCCGCTGTTATGGAGACCGACGAACGGAGTGGTCCAACAGCGATGGCAGGGACAGGAGACAGGGCCGTCTCCATGAACCTTAACCTCGACCGCATAAAAAAGTCATGAAAAACAGTTCTCCACGGCGGCCACTCAGCAGTTTTGTACAGCGTCGTTAGTTGGGAGGAGCACAGCCGCGATCCTTACGGCGAGTTCCGGGCGCCCCGGTTAGACCTGGATTTATAACTACTTCGCTCTCGGTCGTGAGCACCTGTAATTCTTATGAACCCTATTAAAATTTCCTTGCATGCATCTTTCATGCTTTTTATGACTTTTTCATGACCCTGGTCCCATACTTGGTCACACAGCAACGATTGGGGGGCATCGGGCCGGTTGTATGCAGGTCTGAAAGCTTCAGTTGATAGATCCGTCCGTGCTCCCGTGACGTTACCTGCTGGCACCTTTAGATTACAGCCATACCCCAGTCTGGTAAGGCTGCCCGGTCACAATTCAGGTCTTACCGCACCGGCGCAGTGTCAGAATCCACAGCTTGACTCTATCACTCGCTCTCCCTAGCGGAGAGTAAGGAAGGATATTTATGCAAACAATGCGTAAGATGAGGCGAGGTATTCTCATTGCGGGTGTCTGCACCGCGGGGCTTATGGGAGTGGCTGGACAAATTGCTTCTGCCCAGCAGCCGGCCGCGGATCAAGCGCCAGCCGATGTTTCAAAACAAGTAGCCCAAGCGAAAACGCCGGCATCGCCGGATGTCTTCAAGGTGCAACCGAGCGGTAAATCCTCCGCCGTGACGGCGTCTGAATCCTTGCCGGAGGCCGCCGCGCATGGGGCTACGGCGAAGAAACCGGAGTCCATCATGCTCGCGGACGCCGCAACCGGCCCGACGCCATCGGCGGGAGCACCCGAGCCGAGTCCAACACCCGCCGGCGCACCCG
>JGI12269J14319_10006463_pt1 | contig 10178 bp, 9 predicted proteins | sample PeaSoiSIISIP2007_FD_14319 | JGI IMG/M metagenome (IMG submission 14319) | reverse complement strand
TGCGGGCCGCGTGCAGGATGCGCTCCGACGTAAGTTCGCCGGTGTAGGCGTACCCGGTACGCTCGCCGGAGATGACGCGCACGCCGCAGCCGGCAGAGATGCCCTGCGTGGCCGACTTGACCATGGATTCGTCCACGCTGATCGAGGTCGAATACTGGTATTCGAAGTAGAGGTCGGCGAAGTCGCCGCCCGCCGAAAGTGCCGCCGCCAGATATCGTTCCAGGTCCTGCTCGGCAAGGCCGTACCGCTGAAAGAAGAACTTGTTGTTATCCATCTGCAAAATTAGATGCCTGAGGGGAAAAGAAGACCCAAGGCCCAAGATTAACGGCGTGACCCGCCGTTGATTATCACATACTGCCGTGCCGATACCGGGGTTACCTTTGTGGTGGCGGGGGGCGGGCCTCCTGATTTGGTACAAGCATGTCCTTGCGTCACCGTAGCGGGCTCACGCCTATAATCGGCGGGCGATGGACGCCGACGCCCTAACCCGGTCATTGCAGGATTTTCTGGCCGAATCGCCCGAGGCGGTGGTGGTCGAAGGCGGAGAGGTGATCTTCGACTTCACCACGGCGAAGTATGCCTGCCGCGCCGAGCACGGCAAGTGTCTGCTGCACCTGTGGTCGGAGGAACGCAACACCGTGCGCCGCATTCTGGACATCGAAGTCAAGAATGGCGCTATCCGGTTGAGCGTGCAGCGCTTTGGGCAATCGCGGCTGGGCGTCATGGAGATCTGCCGCAACCGCGACCGGCGCACGCCCACGGCTAAGAAAGCGGCGCGCGCCACCTACCAGCGGCTGCTCGGACGCGTGCTTGAGCGCAGCTTTCCCGACTTCACTCCGGGGCGGCTGAGCACCGCCGCCGACCTCGAGCGCTCCTTCGGACCGGTCTACACGCGCGGCGAACTGCGGCGCGGCAACTCCGGCTGTGCGGTCTTGGGCGTGAACGCGCAGGAGACGCAATCCGCCATCGACGCCAGCGTGACCTTCGGCCTGCTGTGGCTCGATGCCTGCCGCAACCAGTCGCGGGCGCTGGTGGAAGGGCTCAAGCTGTTTATCCCGGCAGGCCGGTCGGCCATTGCGCGCGAGCGCATGGCGCTGTTGAACCATCAGGCGGCCAAGTTCGAGCTGTACGAACTGGACGAGCGCGAAGGCTCCATCGAGCCGATGGACTGCCGCGATCGCGGCAACATTGCCACCCGGCTGGTGCGCGCGCCGGATGAGCCGATGGTCCGCTCGCGCTTCGCAGCGGCCATCGCGCGCGTCGCGGAGCTGGCGCCGGAAGCCGAGATCCGCGTGCTCTCCTCGACCGAGCTGGCGTTTCGCCTCTGCGGGCTGGAATTCGCGCGGGCGCAGTTGGTGCAGGCGCCGGGCTTCCGCAACGTGGAAGAGATCGTCTTCGGCGCCGGTCCCTATCAGGGCACGCTGACCGAGGAGAACGCCGCCGAGTTCGCCGGATTCGTGCGCGCCGTCAGAGCAGCGCGGCGTCCGGACGGGCAGCGTTCGAATCCGTTGTGGCGGATGCAGCCGGAGCGCTGGCTGGAGTCGCTGGTGGCGCGCGACGTGAGCGCGCTGGATTCGCGGCTCGATCCCGCCTGCGTGTACTCACAGGTACCAGCGTTCTCGGCGTCCGACCGGGCGATGATCGACGTGCTGACGCTCACCCGCGAGCGACGGCTGGCGGTGGTGGAACTCAAGGCCGACGAGGACATCCACCTGCCGCTGCAGGGCCTCGATTACTGGGCGCGCGTCGAGTGGCACCGCGCCCGCGGCGAGTTCCACAAGTTCGGCTACTTTCCCGGGATCGAGATCGCGCCGGCACCGCCGCTGCTGCTGCTGGTCGCGCCCGCCCTGCGCGTCCACCCCGCCACCGATGCGCTGCTGCGGTATATCGCGCCGGAAATCGAGTGCGAGCTAATGGGGATCAGCGAGAAATGGCGGGAGGGAATTCAGGTGGTGTTCCGGAAAAGACGCACAGAAAAAGCGGCCACGGATTTACACGGATGAATACGGATCGGAAAGCTAAGAGGTGCTTTCTCGCGTTCTCGCCAGCCAGTACTCGCGCGCAGCCGTCGTCAGCGGATCTGCTTCCGCCTTCTCGCCGCGGAAGACGCGCGAGATGCCGCGGACCAGCCGGCGCAGCGGCAGTTCGCCGTGCTCGTCGGCAAAGAAAATCTCTCCGACCTTGACCGAGCGGTAGAACCAACGCTTGAGAATTGCGAGATTCTCCATGATCTCGACCGCGGATGCTCGCGTCGTTGGCTCAACACCGGCCAGCGTCTCCTGGATGCGCGATTCCATCGACTGCGGCTTGCCTTCCCCTTGCTGGACGGGAAAGAGCACCGGCTCGGCCAGAACGCCGCGCTGGAATTGGAACAGCGCGACTGAGCCGGCCTCCGCCGCGGGCTGAACGACCACTCCGGCCAGCAGGTCAAGGCGGCGCACGATCTCAGGCAGACGCGCGGCGGCGGTGATCTTCTCGACACGCGCGTGCAGCGCCGCCGCCTGCTCGAATTCCAGGCCGGCGGAAGCCTGCTCCCGCTGCTCGGAGAGCTCCCGCACCAGCGATTGGCCGCCGCTATCGAGGAAGGCGCGCACCCGCCCGACCTCATCGCGATATTGCTCCTCGGTGCAGCCTGCAAAACACGGCGCCAGGCACATCTTCATCTCGGAATAAATGCAGCCCGGATAGGCGGGGTCGGGATGAATCTCGAAATCGCAGCGGCGGATTTTGAACAGGTCGAGCGAGTCGTTCAGGAACTTCTCGGCGGCGGCGCGGGTGGGAAACGGTCCGTAATAGACCGAAGCCCCGCGCAGGCCGGTGATGCGCTGCGTGATGTAGGCGCGCGGCCAGGGATTATCCAGGTTGAACTTCACCAGCGGGGCGAAGCGCAGGCGGAGCCGGTCGCGGTAGTTCTGCGGAAAAACGCGCCGCAGCGTGCTGTAGAGCAGCAAGCCCGACTCGAAGTCCGAGCCGGTGAGCTGATATTCCACGTGGCGCACCCGGTCGCGCAAGTTGAGCCGGCGCGCGCGTTCTTCGGGCGCGGAGAGCAGGCGCTTGAGCCGGCGCTTTAGGTTGGTCGTCTTTGAGACGTAGGGCTCAGCTTGGGGATCCTCGGCACCCAGCAGGAAGACGGCCGGCGCCGCCGGGATGGCGGCGAAGAATTCGGCATCGCGCTCGGGCGAGAAGTCCGGGGTTTGAGCGAGCACGGAACTATGGTAATCGGGTGCTGGGAGATTGGGTCAGGAATCACGCACTCTTCACCGGGTCGCGTTCACGCTGCAGTTGTGATAAGAGCGTCTGCCTCTCCACTTCTGTCTTGCTGGCGAAGTCGGAGAGCCACTCGGGCAGGAGCTCGTCATGTCCACCGCCTGGTTGGGCGTAGGCACCCGCGCGGGTGCCCGGCTGCAACGGTTTAGCGGTGATTTTCATGCCCACCCGCTTCTCGAACACCTCACGGGTTTTAAAGATGTGGTCCGTCCAATCGAAATGGCCGTGGTTTAGATGGAAGTCGCTGCGGCTCAGGTTGAATATGGCTACTCTTGCTGTTTCACATGCCTCTCGCAGCTCGCCTCCGTTTCGGCACATGCACTCCTGCAAGCGCAACTTGCAGACGTGTCGGCGCGACTCGGTCAGGGTATATCGCGAATCCCGGCAAAATGCCTCGCGATAGTACTCAAACAATTCATCAACTGCTTTTCCTAGTACTTCAGAAAAAACTGCAACATCAAGAGAAGAAAAGAGAGGCAGGGTCTTCTCATCTTCACCTTCCGGTTTTCTACAGCCTTTTCCAGCTTTCTTTTCCTCACGTGTGCGAATCTTGGCGGATTGCTGCTGCAGCATCTGGAGGAACTGCTCGTTGTAGATCCATTCCTGTCCGTCCATCTGTCGGCGCTTGAAGCAGGCCAGCACAACTGGGGACTCCTTGTCGAAATACCCCTTTGCGTGCGCCCCTGCAAGCCGCCACAATGACCCGTCCAGCGGCAGGTATCCGGGGTGATCGGATTGCGTAGCCAACAGCAGCAACTGGATGTACCAGCCGCGCTGATAGTCCTTCATCTGCAGCCAGGCTGCGGAGCCCAGCATCTGGGTAACGTGCAGGGGGAACCAGGCCAGCTTAGGTAGGAGCTCGTCCACTAACGCGGTCCCCCGGAGGGCCGACGCTGGCGGTAATCCTCGCCATCGAGCCTAACGATGTGGCACATCTCATGAAGCCGGGAGCGCATGCGATCGGTAATACGGTCGCCTAGAGTCTCTTCGCGTATAGCTCGCTGCTCGGCCGACTTCGGCGGCCCGTCTTCCGCGCCGGCGCTCGCGCCATTGGGATAATTAGACGTGAAGATCGTGGTCCGCTTGTCGCTGTAGCGGGTGTTCAGGATGCGGCTGACGGTGTCCCATAGCCAGTTGGTAGGTCGTTCGGCGCCCAGTTCATCGAGCAGAAGGACAGGAGTCTCGAGTACCGGACGAAGCAGACCCATCTCCGTCGCCGCAACCTCGGGATTGTAAGTGTTGAGGATTTCCTTCAGGAGCTGGCGGTAATCATAGAAAAGGCAGGGCACGCCTTTCTCCAGAATAAGCGCCCTGATGATCGCCGTCGCTAGATGGGTCTTGCCGGTACCGATGGGGCCGTGAAGAAGGAGCCCACGGTCCTCTAGCGGATATTTCGCGACGAAGCCTTCGGCCATCACTCGGGCCTTTTGCAGGGAGACGTTGGCTCCGGTCTCGAAATTAGCGAGATCGCAGTGCTGGTAGCGGAGCGGGATGCGGGCTTGCGCGAGCAGGCGTTGTAGACGGCCCGAGAGGGCGCAATCACAACGAGCGACTTGGCGACCCCTGGGATCGGAGCCGACTTCTTTCCACCCGGTGCCGCCGCAAACCGGGCAGAGAGTTTCAGTGGCGTTCACGGGAACCTCAGAACCTGACGACGTTATTAGACATGGTACGAGAAAGGCGGGCCCACCGCATCCGCAGATTGTGGACAAGTACTCTGGAAATAATCGCAGAAACAGAAATTTGGCGGAAGCTGAGTTGCAAGGTCGCCCCCGCGGCCCGGTTCGCGAATCCGTGATCAGCAGAAACCGAGGGAGACGGAAGTGCCACAGAAGCAGTGCAAAATCTGGAATCTCGCGACCAAAATTCCCGAAAAGCCGCATTCTGCGCGGATTTCCACCGTCCTTGGCTTGACAAGCCCGATGAACACGGGCTAAAAACGCGATTGACTCTAAGCTGCCTGGAGGCAGACCACATGAATAAGGCTGATATCGTCGACAAGATTGCTGGGGAGGCGGGGATCACCAAGACCCAGGCTTCCACAGCGCTGGATTCGACCGTCAACTGCATCACCACGTCCTTGAAAAAGGGCGACCGCGTGACGCTGGTGGGCTTCGGGACGTTCTCCACGTCTCAACGCAAAGCCCGCACCGGCCGCAATCCCCAAACCGGCAAACCCATCAAGATCGCTGCCAAGCGAGTGGCGAAGTTCACCGCAGGGGCCGAACTCAAGAAGGCAGTTAACCGTAAGTAGTCCCACAAACAGCCTCTGGCCGGCCCCGCGCTCCTTGCTCGAGCCGGGGCTTTCGTGTTGTTGGGGCATCGCGTTATTTGTGATTTCTGATTTGTGATTTGCGACTTGGCGCGGACGAACTGACAATCACAAATCGCCAAACGCAAATCTCCTCGGTTTGCTGCATCCGCGGGCAGTCCTGTAGAATCTATAATTCCGGGAGAGAGGTTGGGACAAGCTATGAAGGCCGGCATTCATCCCATGTACCGCGAGGTGCGGGTCACCTGCGCCTGTGGGAACACGTTCACCACGCGTTCCACGCACAAAAGCGACATCCACCTGGAGATCTGCTCCAATTGCCATCCTTTCTTTACCGGCAAGCAGAAGCTGCTGGATACCGCCGGGCGGATCGAGCGCTTCCGCCGCAAATACGCCAAGACGGAAAAGAAAGCCTAACCCGGCCCAAGCTTCGTCGCTGCAAAAGCCTCCGGCGGCGGGGGCTTTTTTATTTGCGTGCCTCTTCCTCGCGACTGCCGGCTCTTCTCTTCGACACGCCGCTCAATTGCGGCAGGCCCGAAGGGCCGAAACGCAATAGCCCAGGCCGGAAGGCCTGGGTAGCAGATGTACGAATGCGAGCCCCGGAGGGGCGACACTGTCCCGCTTGGGGTTTGCGAGGTGCCGCCCCTTCGGGGCTCAGGGTGTGATTGGGGATGCTTGCCCAGACCTGCCGGTCTGGGCTATTACCTGTCGGCGCTCCGCGCCTCTGTGCCTGCCGAGCATGGGGAGAAAGCAGGGTTACAATACCGTTGTGAACAAGAAGTGGGAGAGTCCGGCCACGCCCGCTGCGCCGCCTCGCGGGGCACGGGTGCCTGAGTCTGTGCGCATCGGTGGGATCGAGATCCGGCCGGCCACGGTGCTGGCTCCTATGTCGGGCGTCACCGACACCGTCTTCCGGCGGTTCATCCGCGAGATGGGCGGCTGCGGGCTGCTGATGACCGAGTTCACCTCGGCTGACGGCCTGCTGCGCGACAAGCGCGTGCTCGGGCGCTACCTGCACTTCTACGACGACGAGCATCCCATCTCGGCGCAGCTCTTTGGCAGCGACCCGCAAGTGCTGGCTGAGGCGGCGCGCATGGTCGAAGGCCTGGGCTTCGACCTGGTGGACCTGAACCTGGGCTGTCCGGCGAAGAAAGTCGTGAAGTGCAACGGCGGCTCGGGCCTGCTGCGCGACCTGCCGCGCATCGTGCAGATATTCGAGACGGTGCGCGCAGCGGTGAAGATTCCGTTCACGGTGAAGTTTCGCGCCGGCTGGAATGACCAGGAGATCGTCTGCGTCGAGCTGGCCCGGCTGGCCGAATCCTGCGGCCTGGCGGCGGTGGCGCTGCATGCCCGCACCCGCGAGCAGGGATACGCGGGCACGGCGCGCTGGGAGTGGATCGCGGCCGTCAAACAAGCCATCCGCATTCCCGTGATCGGCAACGGCGACATCCGCACCCCCGAGGACGCGGCCGCCATGGTGGCGCAGACCGGCTGCAACGCCGTCATGGTGGGGCGCACGGCGGCGTCGAACCCGTGGATCTTCCGCCAGATCGCGCAGTACGAGGCAGGCGGCGGCTACGAGCAGCCGACTGAGGCCGACCGCTATAGCATGATCCGCACCTACTTCCGCATGCTGATCGAGGAGCAGATGCCGGGCGCGGCAGGCAAGATGAAGCAGTTCGCCTCCTGGTTCAGCCACGGCGTCGCGAACGGCGGCCATCTGCGCAAGGCTATCTACGAGGCCCGGACCGAGCTGGAGATCCTGGCACGGGTGGAGGAGTTCTTCGCGCCACTCGCTACCCAGGCGCAGAGTCTTGCCGTCTAAATATTCACCACGGAGACACGGAGGCACAAAGAAGTGACTTGGGCAAAGGTCTTATGGGGGAGTCTTCTGGCCGGCAGCCTGTGCCTGGCCCAGCACGATCCCCAGTCTCACGACCAGCACATGGCCGACGTCAATAAGCACGGCGCCGAAGCCATGGGCTTCGACCAGGACAAGACCACGCACCATTTCCGGTTATACAAGGATGGTGGCGCGGTCGAGGTAGCGGCCAAGGATCCCGCAGATACGTCTAGCATAGGGCAGATCCGCGACCACCTGAAGCAGCAGGCGAAGAATTTCGCGGCGGGTGACTTCGCGGCGCCGCAGCACACCCACGGAGAGATGCCGCCGGGAGTCGACACCATGGCCAGGCTGCGCTCCAAAATAAGGTATGAGTTCCAGTCGACGGAGGGCGGCGGCCGGTTGCGCATCACCACCGCCGACGCGCAGGCTTTGGCCGCCGTGCACGACTTCCTGCGCTTCCAGATCGAAGACCACGCGACCGGCGACAAGACCAGCGTCGAGTAGGCGGTGTCGGCACTAGCAATTGCTCAGCAGCCTGCAAAGCCGTGCGCTGGCGTGAGCATGATTTCCTTCCGCCCTGCCGAATCTCTTTGGTTAACCCCCTCCGGCCGGCCAATGCACCGCCGTGCCTACCCCTGGGGGTTACGCCGTCGCACCCAAGTAGCTATAATCTTCTGTAGGAGTTCGCTTATGAAGCTCATCGGGGGAGACACGTTCCACTGTCCGTCGCAGGCCCGCCCCAACCTCTTCGCGGGTGACTAGTTCCCTCCTCATTATGGTTCTAAAGCGCTTCAACCGAGGCGGAAATCCACGTCCAACGACCCAAAAGAGGAGCATCCCATGGCCACCACCATCGTACCCACCGCCGGTCCTAAGATTCGCACCGCGCTGCCCGGGCCCAACGCCCAGCGCGTGCTCGCCGGGGACCAGACCTATATTTCGCCGTCCTACACTCGCAGCTATCCGCTGGTCGCAAAGCGCGGCCGGGGAGTGGTGATCGAGGACGTGGACGGCAACGAGTTCTTCGACTTCGCCGCCGGCATCGCCGTGGTTTCCACCGGCCACTGCCATCCCGAGGTGGTCAGCGCCATCCAGAAGCAGGCGGCCGAGCTGATCCACATGTCCGGCACAGACTTCTACTACGAGAACATGATTACGCTGGCGGAGCGCCTTTCGCGCATCGCACCCATGCAGGGGCCGCACAAGGTGTACTACGGCAACTCGGGGACCGAGGCGGTCGAAGCGGCCATGAAGCTGGCGCGCTACCACACCAGGCGACAGAACATCATTGCCTTCTACGGCGCGTTCCACGGGCGGACGATGGGCGCTCTCTCGATGACCGCGTCCAAGGTGCAGCAGCGCCGCCGCTTCTTCCCCATGCTGCCGGGCGTCACGCACATACCGTATCCGTATGTGTATCGCCGGCCCGCGGGCACGGAGGCGCGGCAGTATGCCATCGACTGCGCCCGCTTCATCGAGGAGAAGCTGTTCAAGACCACGCTGCCGCCGGAGGAAGTGGCGGCGATCTTCATCGAGCCCATCCAGGGCGAAGGCGGATACGTAGTGGCGCCGCCGGAGTTCATGCAGGAGCTGCGGCTTATTTGCGATCAGCGTGGCATCCTGCTGGTGGCTGACGAGGTGCAGTGTGGCGCCGGGCGCAGCGGCAAATGGTGGGCTATCCAGCACGCGGGCGTCGAGCCGGACATCGTCTGCATCGCCAAGGGAATCGCCTCCGGCATGCCGCTGGGCGTGACCATCGCGCGCGCCGAGATCATGGACTGGGTGCCGGGCTCGCACGCCTCCACTTTCGGAGGCAATCCGGTGTGCAATGCCGCGGCGCTGGCGACCCTCGACGTGCTGGAGCGCGAGGGCGTGCGCAACGCCGAGCGCGTGGGGCGGCACATCATGGACCGGTTGCGCACCTGGCCGGCGCGCCACCCCATGGTCGGCGACGTCCGCGGGCTGGGGCTGATGATCGGCATCGAGATCGTCAAGGACCAGCGTACCCGGGAAACCGCTCACGATGAGCGCGACCAGATCGTGCAACTGGCCTTCGAGCGCGGCGTGCTGTTCCTCGGCGCCGGCGAGAACACCCTGCGCGTGTGCCCGCCGCTGGTGGTCACGCCGGAACAGGCCGACATCGCGCTGGATGTGCTGGAAGAGTGCATCTCGATCGTGGAGAAAAAGTAAGGCAAGAAAAAACGCCACGGATTTGCACGGATGGGCACGGATAATTCTTTTTCAAGAGATCCGTGAAATTCCGTGTGAATCCGTGGCGTTTTTTGTATCGTCCAACGACGGATGACCCACAAGCTCACCGCCCGTGGCTGGCTGGCCCTGCTCCTCAGCGTGGCGCTGTGGGGATCGGGATTCATCGCCATCCGCATGGCGCTGCCGGCATACTCGCCCACGCACCTGGCGCTGCTGCGCTTCCTGGCGGCCTCGGCGACCATCCTGGTTTACGCCCTGGTCGCCGGCGTGCGTCCGCCTGCTCGCAAAGATCTTCCCTATATCTTGATGATGGGCTTTATCAGCATCACCGTCTACCACGTAGCGTTGAACGCCGGTGAGCGGACGGTGACCGGCGGCGCGGCCAGCATGCTGGTGGCCTCAGCGCCGATCTTCTCCGCGCTGCTGGCGCGGGTCGCCCTCGATGAGCGGCTGCGAGCGTGGGGATGGATTGGGATCGCGATCAGCTTCGCCGGCGTCTCGCTCATCGCCATCGGCGAAGGCAGGGGATTGCACTTCAACCGCGGCGCTTTCCTCGTCCTGATAGCGGCCATAGCGACCGGC
>JGI12269J14319_10006460_pt1 | contig 10179 bp, 10 predicted proteins | sample PeaSoiSIISIP2007_FD_14319 | JGI IMG/M metagenome (IMG submission 14319) | reverse complement strand
CCCTTCCTGCCAACCTGCTCGTCGCGGCCCGCGCCGACCTCGAATACTCGGTCGTGCGGACGGCCGACGGCCGGAGCGTGGTGCTCGCCTCCGTCGCCATTCCCCGGTACTTCCCCGAAGGTGCGAAAGTCCTCGAGCGCCTCCCGGGGACGGCCCTCGCGGGCCGAACGTACGAGCCGCCGTTCGACACTCCTGGACCCGGGCCCGGACGGTACCGGATCGTCCTCGACGACTTCGTGACGACCGAGGAAGGTACCGGCCTCGTCCACATCGCCCCGAGTTTCGGACCGGACGACCTTCGGATCGGAGCGCGCGAGAAAGTAGGGGTGTTCGACCCGCTCGATAGTCGAGGGGCCTTTACCGACGCGGTCCCGCTCGTCCGGGGGAAGTCGTTCAAGGTCGCCGACCCGATCCTCTTGAAGGACCTCGAGACCCGGGGCCGGCTCTACGGTCATACGACCCTCCGCCACACGTACCCGTTCTGCTGGCGCTGCGACTCGGCGCTCCTCTACCGGGCGATCGATTCCTGGTTCGTGCGCACTTCGCGGGCCACCGACCGACTGGTCCGGTACAACGCGACGGTCCAGTGGGTGCCGCCGTATCTGCGGGAGGGGCGGTTCGGGAATTTCTTGACGGAGGCCAAGGATTGGGCGCTCTCCCGGAGCCGATACTGGGGGACGCCGCTCCCGATCTGGCTCTGCACCGCGGGCCACGCCACGTGCGTCGGGAGCTTCGCGGAGCTCGAGAAGCTCGCGGGAAGCCCGCTCCCGACACCGTTCGACCCGCACCGGGTGACGGTCGACCGTCTCGTGGTGCGATGCTCGACCTGCGGGGGGGCGACCCGACGGGAACCGTACACGATCGACGCGTGGTACGACAGCGGTTCGGCTCCGTTCGCGCAGTTCCACTACCCGTTCGAGCCCGGTCCGTTCGACCCGAAGGCCCCACTCGACTACATCGCCGAAGGCCTCGACCAGACCCGGGGCTGGTTCTACGCGCTCCTCGTCATCGCGACGCTCCTCTTCGACCGTCCCGCCTACAAGACGTGCCTCACGACGGGCCTCCTGCTCGACGAAGGAGGGCGGAAGATGTCGAAGTCCAAGGGCAATGCGCTCGAACCGATGTCGCTGCTCGAGCGCTACGGCGCGGACGCGCTGCGCTGGACGTTCCTCTCGTACGATTACACGGAGGCGATGCGGGGCGACGAGAACACGATCCGCAAGACGTCCGCCCGCACGCTCGGGACGCTCGGCAACGTCGTGGCGTTCCATCTCGGCAACGCCCGGGCCGACGGGCTCGCGCCGGTCGCGGAGCGACCCGCTCCCTCGGGTCTCCTCGACCGCTGGCTGCTCTCCCGGCTCGAGGCGACGCGATCCGAGGTCGAGCGGGCCCTCGAGAACTACGAAATCGGGAACGGCGCGCGGGCCGTCGGGACGTTCGTCGATGACCTCTCGACGTGGTACCTGCGTCGGTCTCGGCCCCGATTCTGGGCCGATGCGGCGTCGGCCGACCGAACCGCCGCTCACGCGACCCTTTCCTACAGCCTGGTCGGTCTCGCCCGGACGGTCGCGCCGCTGCTTCCGTACACGGCCGAGTGGCTCTACCAGGAGGTCGGCGAGCGCGCCTACCGGGACCGGGACGGCTCGGTGCACCGGACCGAGTGGCCCCGATCGCTCGCCCCTCGGGACGAACCTCTCGAGCTCGCGATGGCCGAACTGCGCACTCTCGTCGAAATCGGTCGCGAGCTCCGCCATCGCGCGGGAGTGAAGTCCCGGATCCCCCTCGCGGAGCTCGTGCTCTTCGGGGAACCCTCCCCCGCCTTCGTCGCGCTCGGTCCGGCCGGGGTGGAACTGCTCGCAGAAGAACTCAACGTGAAGGGCGTGCGCCGGGTTCCCGCTGGCGACCGGGCACGCTTTCCCGACTCGGCCTGGGTCGTCCGGGAAGACGGCGAGAAGTGGGTGGCCGCGCTCCCTCGGCAGCCGACCGAGGAGCTGGCCGCCGAGGGTTTGGCGCGCGAGGTCGCCCGTCGCCTGCAGCAATCCCGCAAAGACCTCGGTCTTCAGTACACGGAGAAGGTCGCGGTCACCGTCGCGGCCACCGGAGCGCTCTACCGTGCTCTCGACGCACGGCGGAGCGCGCTGGCCCACGACCTTCTCGCGGAACCGTTCGAACTCGTCGAGACTCCGTTGCCCCCCGGTACCAACGTTCGGGAGTGGGATCTCGATGGAGTCACGTTCTCGGCGCGGATGGTCCGTCGACCGTAGCTCCCGTCGGAACCTCTCGGACGACGTCACCGGCGGGCGCCAGTTCGCGGAATATCTCGGCCTCGAACCGCCGGACCGTCACGCGCGGGTCCCGCCAAGCGTGGGCGGGCAAGCCGGCCTTCTCGCACGTTCCCTCCAGCAACTCGACGGACGACCAGCCCTGCTCCGGCGCGACCTGGGGCAGCAGGAGGCCGCTTGACCCGAGGCCCTCGACGATCAATCCATCCCGGCCGACGACCACCGCTCGGATCGCTTCCTCCGGGGTCGTGAAACGGAGCGGGACCGGGACCGTCAGCACCGAGACCTCTACCGTGAGACGGGGGAGTTCGGGCGCCCGGATGGGCCGGAACCGGTAATCCTCCACGGCCGCCGAGACCGCCGCTCGAGCGATCGCGGTGCCGAGGGGCAGGACCGGCAATGGGTAGCCGATGCAGCCTCGGAGTGCGTCGTCCGGGTATCGTTTCAGGGTCACGAAAGCTCCCCGGGGTTCGTCGAAGACGCTCGGTAGGCTCACGCTCGTGGCCTCCTTCGGGAGGTCCCGGCTCCGAGGCGCGCTCAACGCCTCCTCGAGCGCTCGTCGGGCGACCCGGACGGCGGCCGTTCCCTCTTCGATCGAGAGCACGAGGGCAAAAGCGCGGCCCTCGCGGAAAGCCTCTTCGGCCGCGGCGGCGCTGACGATTTATATCCGAGGTCGCGTCAGCGGCCTCCTCTCCATGCCGTTTCCCGAGGCGGTCGAGCGCCTGCTCAACAAGAAGATCTGCATGAACTGCTCGGCCCGGAACCCGCCGAAGGCCGTGCAGTGCCGCCGGTGCGGCTACAAGGGCCTGCGCGTGAAGTCGCGGGAACGCTCGGGGAAGACGGCGTAGTCCGAAGGCGCGCCTACGGCGCGGCTCGGTCCTTTTTGCCGTTCGCGAGCGACATGGGGGCGGCCTTCCTCGCTTCGAGGGCGACCGCGAGACGCTTCCGCGCGAGGAAGAGGAGGTTCCGACTCCCATCCCGCCAACTCGACAACTTCGGGGGTCCCCAGCGTTCCCGATACTGGATGGGCACCTCGAGGAAGCGCACGCCGCGCAGGATCGCCTCGAGCTTCAGCTCCTCGCTGAACGCCATCCCTTCTTCCGCGAGGTGGAATTTCGCGAGGGCGTCTCGGCGCAGGACCCAGAAGCCGCTCTGGCTGTCTTCGAGAGTCTGCCCCGGGATCTCCTTGAGGTACCGATGGTAGGCGAGCCCGAGAAAGAGGTTCAGGACCTGGTTCCCGATGCGATGCTCGGTCGTCATCGACTTTCGGTCGAGATACGCGAAGCGGTTCCCCGTGAGGAAGTCGAGATGCTCGTCGAGGAGCTTCTTGACGAGACCGGGGATCGTTTCCACGGGGTAGGTCGCGTCCCCGTCCGAGGTCGCCAGCACCTCCCCTCGCGCCGCGGCGAACCCGGTCTGGTAGGCTCGCCCGTACCCCGGACGACGCTCGATCAGGACCCGGGCGCCCTCGGCCTCCGCGATCGCCGCGGTCCCGTCCTCGGACGCCCCGTCGACGACGAGGATCTCCCACTCCAACGGCTGGTTCCGAAAGATCGTCTCGTTCGCTTCGAGGGCGGCGGAGCGGAAGAGACGCAGCACGTGCGCGATGGACGGCGCTTCGTTGAGCGTAGGCAGGACGAAGGTCGCGCGCATGGGAAGAAAGAAGAGGAGTGCCCGGCCGCTTAAAGTTCCTTCCGGCGTCCCCGACAGCACGAAGGCGAACGACCGCCGCAAAAAGCGCTCCCGCCGGTGGGGAAGCTTCCCGACCACCGCCGACGTCGGGGTCTGGGCGAGCGGCGAGTCGGCCGCCGCCCTCTTCGAAGCGTTGGGTCTCGGGCTCTACTCCCTCATGACGGACCTGAGGAAGGTCCGTCGGACCGAGGAACGGGCGGTGAGCGCCTCGGGCGAGGACACCACGGGGCTCGTGGTCGCGTTCCTGACCGAGCTTCTCAATTTGGAGCAGACCGAGCAGTTCATCGGACGCGAGATCCGGGCGCACCCGGTCGGGAACCCGCCCACCGCGATCGTCGCGAGCGTCTCGGGGGAGCGGTTCGACCCCGAGCGCCACACGTCTCGGACCGAGGTGAAGGCGGTGACCTTCCACGACCTGGTCTTCGACGTCGGCGGCGGCCGGGCCCGGGTGATCGTCGATATCTAGGCGGTTCGGGAACCCCTACGGCATCCGCTCGACAACCTCGCGCAGCGCGGCGCCGGGGGTCGGGAGACGACCCGCCTTCCCCAGGATCCGCTCGATCGCGGCGAACGTGACGAGGAGGTCCGGCCAATCCGCGATCCCCATATGGCCGATCCGGAAGATCTTGCCGGCGAGCGCGCCTTGCCCTCCCTGGACCAGGATGTTGTACTGCTTCTCGAGCACCTTGCGGAACTCGGGGTCGCCCATTCCCGTGGGATTCTTCACCGCGGTGACCGTGTCCGAAGCGTGCCGTCGGTCCGGGTAGAGCTCGAGGCGGAGCACATCCACCGCGGCGCGCGACGCCTCGGCAAGACGGTGCGTCTTCTGGAGGCGGTTTTCGAGCCCCTCTTCCTTGAGGAGAAGCAGCGCTTCGCGCAGCGCAAGGAAGAGCGGTACCGCGGGGGTCCAGGGCGTGTCGTTCTTCTCGAGCGATTTGAGGTGGGCGGCCAGGTCGAGGTAGAACGACCCCGGGTGGAGCGCCGCGACCGCCCGGTCGGACAAGTGCACGAGCGCGAGCCCGGCGGGCGCCGCGAGTCCCTTCTGGCTGCCCGCGACGACGGCATCGACCCCCCATTCGTCGATCGGCATCGGGATCCCAGCGACCGCGCTGATGCCGTCCACGAGGAACAGAGCGCCCGAGGCCCGGATCGCCGGTGCGAGCGACCGAAGGTCGTTCGCCATCCCGACACTCGTCTCGTTGTGCACGACGCAGACCGCGCGCACGTCCCCCTTCGCGAGCTCGCTGTTGACGGAATCGATGGAGATCGGTTGGCCCCACGGGGCGGAGAGCGTGGTCACGGAGCTCGAGTACCTTCGGACGATCTGGTCCGTCCGTTCCCCGAAGTTCCCGTTCGTGAGGACGAGGGTCCGACCTTCCTTGGGCACGAGCGAGGAGTAGACGGCCTCGAGGCCGGCGGTTCCGCTGCCCGAAAGGATCAATTGATGGCCCTTCGCGGCGAAGAGCACCGGCAGGAGCTCTCGGATCTCGGCGACGATCCCGTGAAAGTAGTCCCCTCGGTGATTGAGGGAGGGCATCGACATCGCGCGCAGGACCCGGGGGTGGATCCGCACCGGACCGGCGATGAGGAACGTCGTCGTCTCGGGGTCGAACGTCATCGCGCACCTCCCGGGGCCGGGACGAGCGCCGTCAGGGGTTCTCCGCGCAGCGCTCGGAGCACCTCGTCCACGGTGTCGGTGCCCGCGCGTTGCTGGGCCTCGTGCGTGGAAGCGCCCAGGTGCGGAGTCGGGATCACGTTCGGACGCGCCAGGAGTTCTCGGTTCATCGGAGGTTCCACCTCAAAGACGTCGAGCGCGGCCCCGCCGAGGTGTCCCGAGGCGAGGGCGGAGAGCAGGGCGGCCTCGTCGACGAGGGCGCCGCGCGCGACATTGACCAGCCAGGCACCGGGCTTCATTCGAGCGAACGCCCGCGCGTCGAGCAGGTGGTGGTTCTCGGGCGTCAGCGCCGCATGGACGCTCACGATGTCCGAGACCGGGAGGAGCTGCTCGAGCGGGACGATCTCGGTGGCGTCGACCGCCTTGCGGACGAACGGGTCGAACGCCATGGTGCGGACCCCGAAGGGCGTCACCCGACGCGCGACCTCGCGCGCGATCCGACCGTATCCGACGAACCCGACCGTTCGGCCGGAGAGTTCGTGGCCGTGCGTGCCCCGTTCCCACTTGCCGGCTTTGACCGAGGTGATCGACGGATAGAGTTCTCGGACCAAGAGCAAGTAGAGCGTGACCGTCAGCTCCGCCACGCTCGTGGTGGCCGCCGCCGGTGCGTTGACCACTCGGATCCCTCGCGCCGAAGTCGCGGCGAGGTCGACGTTGTCGACCCCGACGCCCGCGCGGGCCACGAGCTCGAGGCGCGGCGCTTTCGCGAGCAGCTCGGCCGTGACCTTCGTTCGGCTGCGGACGATGAGGCCCCAAGCTTCGGCGAGATGGCCGGGCAAGGAAGCCGGGTCCGCGCTCGCATCGACCATACGACAGGGGCCGGCCCCGAGTCGCTCGAGGGCCTCCGGGTCGATGGGGTCTGCGACGACGACCAGCCGCTGCGTCGGCATCGCGCGACCGACCGGGGTCGCCCTGAAAACCCTTTGCGCTCCCCCCGAGGTCAGCGGACCTTGGGGACGGGCGTCGCATCGAGCGCGCTCCGAACGATGTCCGTCCCGCGCACGCCGCGGATCCACGGCTCCGGCTTCACGATCACCCGATGCGCGAGCGCGGGGATCGCATACCCCTTGACGTCGTCGGGGACCACGAAGTCCCGCCCGTCGAGCAACGCCCGGGCCCGGGAGAGCTTCTGCAGGGCGAGCGAACCCCGGGGGGAGGCTCCGACCTCGGCGCGCGCGTCGCGCCGGGTCGCGCGGACGAGCTCCACGATGTACTCGGTGAGGCTCGGGTCGAGGGTGATCTCCTCGACCGCGTGCTGGAGCCCGAGGAACGTTTCTGCGTCCGCGACCTTCGGGACGTCGACGTTCTCCACCTTGCGGACCCGGCGCCGCTCAAGGATCGTCCGCTCCTCCTCGGGGGTGGGGTAGCCGATCTGCAGGCGGATCAGGAACCGGTCCACCTGCGCCTCGGGAAGCGGGTACGTCCCCTCGAGCTCGAGCGGGTTCTCGGTTGCGAGGACGAGGAACGGTCGCAGCAGCGGGTACGTCGAGCGCTCGCTCGTTACCTGGTACTCCTGCATCGCTTCGAGCAACGAGGATTGCACCTTCGGCGGCGCGCGGTTGATCTCGTCGGCGAGCAACACGTTCGTGAAGATGGGACCCTGGCGGAAGGAGAACCCTCCCTTCTCCGTGTCCAGCACTTCCCCGCCCGTGATGTCGTGCGGAAGGAGGTCGGCGGTGAATTGCACGCGCTGGAAGTCGAGTCCGAGCGCGGCGGCGAACGACTTGGCGAGCAGCGTCTTTCCGAGACCGGGCAGGTCCTCGAGTAGAATGTGACCGTCCGAGACGAGCGCGGTGAGCACCTGCTCGAGCGCGACCTCTCGACCCACGACCGCGGTGTGCACCGCCTCGCGGATCCGGTCGGCGAGCGCCCGGGCGTCGGTCGGGTTCAAACTGCTCCCTCCCGCGAGGGACCGGTCCGAGGGTATATGGTGAACCCCCCGGAGCCCGGGCGCGACGGGGGTCCGGGCGGGAAGAATATTCCCCAGCCGTAACGACCTCCCTCACGGTAGGCGCACGCCCTCTCCGGGGTCTGACCCCGGCTGGGGGTGTCGGACACCGGGGTTGTCCTCACGTCATCCTCGGCGGACGACCCGTCCGCGTTGAGTCGAGAGGGACCCTTCGTCGGTACCCGGGCGCAGCGTTGCCGCGCCGAGCGAGGTACCCGGCTCGCCCGTATCAGCTTCTCGCCTCCTCCCGGTCGAAGACCGACGGGCTCCCGACGAGGAAGGCGACCGCCGCCAGCGTGAGCGCGAGCAGGCCACCGGCGACCCCGAGCGGGACCGCCCCGGCGGGCAGGAAGAGGGCGCTCGACCAGGCGATCCCGAGCGCGAGGGCGGGCAACATGATCGTCGGCAACGCTCGGAGGTCTCCGCCGACCGGTCGGGCGGGGTCATCGGCGAGCCAAGCGAGGAAGCAGAGGCCCGCGAACCCCGCGAGAAGTTCCGTTCCGAAACCGACGGGGGCCGCGGCCGCCTCGACGGCAATACCGGCCAGCGCCGGTACGGGCGCGTACGCGGCGAGGTCGTGGTCGGAACTCACCCGAAGGACCGCGGCCAGGAGGACGGCGGCGATGGCGACCAGGAGACCGAGTCCGTCGGGAAAGCCCGAGAGGTAGCCCAAGGCCGCGGCGGAGACAAACAGGAGACTGAGCGACATGAGGCGAACGGGAGGGATTGCGGAGCGGCGCACCGGAGTCGTCACCCGGCCCTCCGGATGCGAGGCCGCCGGACGAAGTCGACGAACTGTCCGAGCGACCAATAGTCGTCCCAGTCGATCGTCGGGGCTTCCTGCCAGGCCCGAGCGACCCGGTTGCGTCGCACGAGCCGCGCGATCCGGGCCGCCAACTCCTCGTCCTTTCGAGAGAGCCGGGACATCCCGGCGGCGATCGGCAGGGGAGAGGGACTGAGGACCACCACGGGGAAACCCCGGCGCCGCAAGTACGGGCTCAGGTCGTTCGACTCGTCGTCCGCGAGATTCGAGAAGACGACGGTGGTGAGGCCAGGAGGGAACGACCGTCGGGCCGCAACGGCGCACCGCTCCGCGGGGGCGGCGACCGTGGCGAGATGGGCCTGCGTAAGGGCCGCCTCGATGCGGATCCGATGGGTCCGGCCCGTAGCGAGCGGGACGACGTCCAAGAATTCCCCGAATACGCCGAGCCCGACCCGTGCCTTGACCGTCAGGAAGGAATCACTGAGGCCCAACGCCGCCGCCCGGACGATCGAGAAGAGGCGCTCGTCGATGACTCGGCCGAGCGGAGTCGGCCGGGCGTCGAGCAGGACCAGGAGGTCGCCGGTCTTGTCGAGGTCGTACTCGTTCGCGAGCGGCCGCCCCGCTCGGGCGGTCGCGCGCCAGTTGATCTGCCGAGGGGGGTCGTCGGGCCGCGCAAGGCGGATGCCGTGGAATTCTCCGCTCTCCCCGACCCGGCGGGAATGCGTCTCGCCCGGAAGGGGCGTGGTACGCTCGAGGTGGACCGCGCCGATTCGCAGGAGCTCGGGCGGGTAACGCGTCACCACGAGAGGTGCGGCGGTGGAGACCGCCTCCCGTTCCACCAGTCCCATCGGGTCGCGCCAGAGTACCGTCGGCACGCTGACCTCGGCGATCGTCGGCTCGGGCGCGGTCCAGTTCGCACGGAACCGAAGCTCGGTAGACGACCGGTCGAATTCGGTTTCGGCCGCCTCGCGGAGGCTCGCCGGACGAGCGATCTCGACCACGAGGTCCCGGGCGTCAAGGCCCGGTGCCGACGCGACGATTCCCTCGAACCGAACCTCCTCCGACGAGCCGCGGACCGCAAGGTCGATCCGGACCGGGGGGGCGCTGCGCGGTCCGGCGACCCCCACCGCGACCGGCGCGAGCAGGAGCGGCAATCCGAGGAAGAGCGGGACCGGATTTCGGGTCAGGACCGCCGCGAAGAGCAGTGCGGCACCGACCGCGAGCAGGAACGGCGCGAGCGGGCGCCATCGGAGCGGACGGAAGGGAGGACCTCTCACGTCCGCCTCTCGAGGTCGCTCACGCGCTCGCCGAGATACTCCCGGAACTTGTCCGGGCCGAGGGCCTCCAACCGAGCGACCGCCTCGGGGGAGCGGTTCGCGAGGCGTCCTCCCTTTTCGGATCGGTCGAGGTAGTCGAGCATAGTGATGAGATCCCGACGACCGTTGATACCGGCCTCGAACGACGTGCGAACATGGCCCGGGTCCGGCCCGGGAGTCGGAGCGGGTCGGCCCGCGGGCCAGCGGGTCCCCTCCAAGACACCGATGAGCAGGAACGCCCCCGCGGCGACCGCGACCGACGCTTCCGGTAGAACGAGGGCCTCGTTCGTCCCGGCCACCACCGCCAGTACGGCCGCGAGGGCCGCCACGAAGCACAGGAGGACGGTCAGGCCCGCGTTCATGCGGGGAAACCCTGTCGGTCGAGGTCCTCGAGCGCCATTCGCACGGCTTCCCGGGCCCGTGCGCCGGCTTCGGGTCCCATCGGGTGGGTCGAATAGCGGGCCTCCTCGAACAGGCGGGTAAGGGTACCGGCCGCCTCCCGC
>JGI12269J14319_10006459_pt1 | contig 10179 bp, 9 predicted proteins | sample PeaSoiSIISIP2007_FD_14319 | JGI IMG/M metagenome (IMG submission 14319) | reverse complement strand
TTATGCCGGCGGCGGGTCAGTTCTTCCCGGTGGCACCGACCAAGGTGCTGGACACCCGCGATGGGATAGGCGGCGTCCCGGCCGCGCCGCTCGCCTCGGGCACGACGGCGACGTTCCCGGTTACCGGCGTGGGGCAGATTCCGGCTGGTGACGTTTCGGATGTCTACGTCGTGATCACCGCGATTTCGCCGCAGGATAACGGCTGCCTGCAGGACTACGATTCCGATCTGGTGAATCCGGCGATCTGCACGGTGTCGTTCGCGGCCAGGGAGAACATCACGGATAGCGACATCGTGCAAGTTAGCTCGGCGGGGGATGTGTCGGTGACCAATGCCAGTTCGGGGACGGCCGATGTGTCGGTCACGGTGCAGGGCTACTACCAGAGGTCAGGACTGGTCTGCTGATGGGAGCATTACTATCTCCAACAATTCGAGTTCGCTAACCAGCACCTGGCCAACGATCGGACCGAATGATTCCCGCAGAACCAAGCTGCTTGAGATGTACGAGGAGCTGCAGCATAACTATGCCACGTGTGAGGGATACAAGGCATTTCATACGGACAAGATCTGGGCCGAAGGAACGTACGTGAATCATAATGTGTTCCCGCTAGGCTACGGCAAGGCAGGATATCTCAACGGCACCGACACCTTCACGGGCTATTGTCTGGAGAAGATCAATCATCTCTATTGGACCCAGAGAATCGCGCGCGGTTTTACGGAGACCTGGAATTGGGGATCGGGATACGGATTCAAGCTGGGAGCAACGGTCGAGGGTGCCGGACTTGGAACCGAAACAGACTACACAACTATCACGTCGGTAATCTATACAGCGGGCAAACGAAGCTACGACCATTGGACTTGGGGCGTAAACGGCAATCCGATCTACGGAGGACAGGGTTATGGTGCCAAGTACGGCGGAGATCCCAAGATAATCCACGCATATGACATTCCCTCCGGTACGCCGCCATGCGCCTAAACCGAGATGTGCGCAACAGGCCAGCACCAGATCGACCTGTACGCCGACGACGAGGCAAGTCAACGGCGAGCCTTCAGGTGACTGGCCTGGCGATGATGCTCATATTGGCAGTCGGATGCTCTGCAAGTCCCAGCGAGCGCCAGGTCTTTGAGGATTCTCGCGAAAGTAGCGCCGGTCCGGTCCAGACAGATGAACTGGTAGACATGGTGGTTCAGTTCACGAATCTGACCGGCGAGTCAGTGCATCTGGTTGGCTTGTCACTCGTCGGGGCGCTGCCAAATGTGCGCCTCGTGGGCACCAGCGTGTATGACATCTCTCGCGTTGGCGGCTTCCCAGCAGAAGACCTGGGTAATCTACCCATAGAATGCCCTAGGGAGTTCGCCCCGTCACCGGTCAGCTCACTCGTGGTCGGTCCGCACCAGTACTCCGGCTGGTTCGGCGTACTGACCATCAGAATACTGAAGCCAGGTCGTTACACCATCTCCCGGATCAAGATCTCATATTCGACATCCGGCGGCCCCGGCTGGCAATACTTCAGCAGCAACCTGACGCTGACCGTCCGGAACCCANCACTCCCTGGGCCACGCCCGATATCCAGCCAGGAAGCTTGTATCTAACCGAATCGTTCGGCACCGGGCGGCCATTGCCTGGCCGGGCTACTTTAGCGCGCGCAGGTGCGCACGGAAGCCGGCGCCGAAGCCGGTTGGCGCACCGGAGTAGCTGGTGATCAGGCTGGGCCCGGAGGCGCAGCTGAAGTCGGCGTTCCAGGCCCAGCCGAGATAGCTGGTGGATCGGGCGTCCAGCCATCTCATCAGCGGGCCGATGTACCCGTCCGCGCAGTCGTTCTCGCCCATCTCGCCCACGATCACGGGAACCCTGGCGATCACCGGCGCGATCTGGGCGTTCCAGCACGACACCGTGATGCAGGCATTGAAGTTGTACGAGTGCCAGGAAGCCACCAGGTTGTGGTCCGGGTCAGCCGGCTCATGCTGCAGCCAGCCGACCAGATCGTTGGCATACTCCAGTCCGCCCAGCATGATCACGTTCGACGCACCGGCCGAGCGGATCGCGGTGACCAGGGACTGCATCCCGGCGACCGCGTAGGGAATCCCGGTGCAGGCACTGCCGCCACGGAGCCAGCACCGCCACCCCTCGGCCAGGCTGCCGCCAGCCGCCCGCTCCGGGTACGGCTCGTTGAACAGGTCGAAGATGACCGCGTCGTTGCCCTTGAAGGTGCGGGCCACCGAGGCCCAGAACCGCACCGACTGGCCAGCGTCTGGCATCGGCTTCTGGCAGACCGCCGCGAACGAGGCGCACCCGGACGACGGCCCGGTATAGACGCCGTCGGTCCAGTGCAGGTCGAGGATCGCCACGATGCCGTTGCGGTTGAGCAGATGCACGTAAGCCACGACCGCGTTGCGGTAATGCGACCCGCGGAACTGAGGCTGCACGTAGCCGCCGCCATTCCAGCAGGCCTCGTTCAGCGGCACTCGCACGGCGTTGACATGCCAGCTCTTCATCGCCGACACGGCCGCCTGGTTCATCGGGCCGTCCCAGATGCCGAACCCCTGGACGCAGGCGTACTCGCCACCAGACCGATCGACTCCGTGCAGCACCACCCGCTGCCCACGCGAGTTGACCAGCTCATTCCCACGGACATGCAACTGCGGCGCAGCCCGCCCCGCCGCCCCGGCTACCTTGGCAGCAGAGCCGGCCAGCGCCACACCGACCCGGATCGCGCCTACCTGACCCACCGGAGCGAGCACTCCCGCCACCACGACCGCTCCGACGCACAACCCCCCAGCCAGCACACCAACCCGCGCCCGAAGAAGTCCGCCAGACCCGGCCATCCGCGCCTCCATCTCTCAAAGCCCGAGCCATTGTCAACCCGCACCACCCGTCCGCGCCGGAGAACCCCCGATCGCACCTCACGTGGTTCGGCGAGCGTTGCGCCGTTCCTACCGGGCCAGTTCCGGTCGGGGGCGGCATGACCGCAGTGCAGGCGTTGCGCAGCCAGCCGCACTGCGGTTCGTGCCGACCGCCGACCCGACAACACCCCTCGTTTGCCGTAAGCGAACGCCGACCGGAAACAAACGCGACCAGCACCGCGCTGTTGCGTTACGTAATTAAGTAATTTTCACGCGGGAGAGACTTCGATGAGCGAGACCTTGACCCTGCCGGTGCTGCCGCTCGATGACTCGGTGGTGCTGCCGACCATGGTCGTGCCGCTGGACACCTCGGACCCCGAGGCGCGGGCGTCGATCGAGGCGGCGCGGGCCGCGGCGGCCGGCGACGCCAAGCCTCAGGTGCTGCTGGTTCCCAGGATCGGCGGCCGGTACCCGGCGGTGGGCACGCTCGGCGTGGTCGAGGAAGAGGGCAGGCTGCCGAACGGCAAGCCCGGTGCCGTGGTGCGCGGGGTTTCCAGGGTCACCATCGGGGCTGGCACCGTCGGGCCAGGGGCCGCGCTCTGGGTGCACGGCACGATCGCTGCCGAGCCGCCTGCCACCCCGCGGGCTGCCGAGCTGGCTCGTGAGTACCGCGGGCTGGCCGCCGCGATCTTGCAAAAGCGCGGCGCATGGCAGGTGGTCGACGTCCTTTCTCGGATAACGGACCCGTCGGCGCTGGCCGACAGCGCTGGGTACGCGAGCTACCTGTCGGTCGAGCAGCGTGCCGAGTTGCTTGAGGCGATCGACCCGGAGACCCGGCTGGAGCGGCTGACCGGCTGGGCGCGGGACCATCTCGCCGAGCTTGACGTGGCCGAGACGATCGGTAACGACGTCCGCGAGGGGATGGAGAAGCAGCAGCGCGAGTTTCTGCTGCGCCAGCAGCTCGCCGCGATCCGCAAGGAACTGGCAGCGCTCGACGGCACGCCAGCATCGGAGCAGGACGACTACCGGGCCAGGATCGAGGCCGCCGACCTGCCTGAGCAGGTGCGGGAGGCCGCGCTGCGCGAGGCGGCCAAGCTGGAGCGCGGGTCGGACAACTCCCCCGAGGCCGGCTGGATCAGGACCTGGCTGGACACCGTGCTCGGACAACTCCCCCGAGGCCGGCTGGATCAGGACCTGGCTGGACACCGTGCTGGACGTGCCGTGGAACGTGCGGACCGACGACGCCTACGACATCGCGGGCGCCCGCGCGGTCCTTGACGCTGACCACGCCGGCCTGGACGAGGTCAAGGACCGGATCATCGAGTACCTGGCGGTGCGCCAGCGGCTGGCTGCCAAGGGGCTGACCCTGCCCGGCGGCAGGCGCAGCGGCGCGGTGCTGGCGCTGGCCGGCCCGCCGGGAGTCGGCAAGACCTCGCTCGGCGAGTCGGTGGCCAGGGCGATGGACCGCAAGTTCGCCCGGGTGGCACTCGGCGGCGTCAGGGACGAGGCCGAGATCCGCGGCCACCGGCGCACCTATGTCGGCGCGCTGCCCGGCCGGATCGTCCGTGCCATCCGCGAGGCCGGCTCGATGAACCCGGTGATCCTGCTCGACGAGGTGGACAAGCTCGGCGCCGACTACCGGGGCGACCCGACGGCCGCGCTGCTCGAGGTGCTCGACCCCGCGCAGAACCACACCTTCCGCGACCACTACCTGGAGGTCGAGCTTGACCTCTCCGACGTGCTGTTCATCGCCACCGCCAACGTCGCCGACGCCATCCCGGAGCCGCTGCTGGACCGGATGGAGCTGATCCGCCTGGATGGTTACACCGAGGACGAGAAGCTCACCATCGCGCGCGATCACCTGCTGCCACGCCAGCTCACCCGGGCCGGCCTGGAACCGACCGAGGTCGCCATCACCGACGACGCCCTGCGCCGCCTGGCCGCCGAGTACACCAGAGAAGCCGGCGTCCGCTCCCTGGAACGCTCCATCGCCAGAATCCTCCGCAAGATCGCCGCTAACCTCGCGCAACACCAGCCCAGCGCACCCGATTCACCGGCACCGAGCTCCGTCACCCCGGCCGAGGGATCGTCGCCGGTCACCAGCGGTCCGGTGCCGGTCACGTCGCCAGACGCCCAGCCGGGGGACGGCGTGGTCCCGGCGCAGGGCGTTGCGCAGCCAGCCGGCGCCGGGAGCGAGCCGCCCACCGGCCCCGCTGCCGGTCTTGACCTGCCAATCACCGTGGACCACGACGATCTGACCAGCTACCTGGGCCACCCGCGGCACACCCCGGAGTCAGCCGAGCGCACGGCCGTGCCCGGCGTCGCCGCTGGCCTGGCGGTGACCGGCGCGGGCGGTGACCTGCTGTTCATCGAGGCATCCCTAGCCGACCCGGCCAGCGGCAGCACCGGGGTGACGCTCACCGGCCAGCTCGGCGACGTGATGAAGGAATCCGCCCAGATCGCGCTCTCCTATCTGCGTTCCAACGGGCCAGCTCTCGGATTGCCGGTCAGCGAGCTAGCCGAGCGCGGGGTGCATCTGCATGTGCCGGCCGGGGCCGTGCCGAAGGACGGGCCGAGCGCCGGCATCACGATGACCACGGCGCTGGCCTCGTTGCTGTCCGGGCGGCTGGTCAGGGCCGACGTGGCGATGACCGGCGAGGTCTCGCTGACCGGTCGGGTGCTGCCGATCGGCGGGNTGAAGCAGAAGCTGCTCGCCGCGCATCGGGCTGGGCTCAAGACGGTGCTGATCCCGGCGCGCAACCAGCCTGATCTGGATGAGGTGCCGGAGAAGGTGCGTTCGGCGCTGGACGTACATCTGGTCAGCGACGTCCGCGAGGTCCTGGAGCTGGCGCTAGAGCCGACCGAGGCGCCGGCTCTCGCCGGGCCGGGGCCGACCGCGCTGGCTGCCTAACACCCGTTTCCGGGTGGCGGGCGATTCGGGTCGGCCGGCGCAGTCCGGCCCGGCCGACCCGTCTGTCGCACCGCACCGGTCGGCCCGTCCGCTGGCACCGCAGCAGACCGGCTACCGCGGCCGTCAGTTGATCCGGCGGTCGTAGCCCTCCCAGTAGGGGCCGCGCAGCTTGAACTTCTGCAGCTTGCCGGTCGCGGTCCTGGTCAGCGTCTCCCGCATCTCTACCGAGGTCGGGCACTTGTAGTGGGCCAGCTTGGCCCGGCAGAACTCGATCAGCTCGGCCTCGGTCACCTGGTGGCCCTCCCGGACGACGACCAGCGCCTTGACGGTCTCGCCCCAGTGCTGGTCGGGCACCCCGATCACGGCCGCCTCGGCTACCGCCGGATGCTGGTAGAGGCGGTCCTCGACCTCGACCGAGCTGACGTTCTCTCCGCCGGAGATGATCACATCCTTCTTCCGGTCGGAGATCACCAGGTACTCGTCGGAATCGAGGTAACCCTCGTCCCCGGTGTGGAGCCAGCCGTCGACCAGTACCTTGGTCGACTCCTCCGGCTGCTGCCAGTAGCCGGCGAAGACATGGTTCGACCTGGCCAGGATCTCGCCTTCGGCATCGGTGGCGACCTGCACGCCGATCGCCGCGGCGCCAGCACGCGACTGCAGCCTGGCCCGCTCCGCGGCAGGCAGGTCGTCCCACTCGGCGGGCCGCCGGTTCATGGTGAGCAGCGGCGCAGTCTCGGTCAGACCGTAGATCTGGATGAATTCCCAGCCAAGCTCGACCTCGACCCGCTCGATGGTCTTGGACGGCGGCGGCGCCCCGGCCACGATGATCCGGACCAGGTCTCGGCCGGGGACCGGCTGGCCGACCGCGCGCCGGGCGGCGGCCGCGTCCAGGATCGCCGCGACGACCGCGGGCGCGCCGCACATCAGCGTCACGCCGTGCTCGTCGATCCGGCGCAGCAGCTCCTCGCCGTCGATCTTGCGCACCACCACCTGCGGAACCCCCATCGCGGTCACCGCATAGGGCATTCCCCAGCCGTTGCAGTGGAACATCGGCAGCGTGTGCAGGTAGACATCCCGGTCGGTGACGCTCGCGTGCCAGCCAAAAGAAACGGCATTGAGCCAGCAGTTCCGGTGCGTGAGCTGAACTCCCTTGGGCTTGGCCGTGGTGCCGCTGGTGTAGTTGATGCTGGCGGTGGCATCCTCGTCGGGCTGCCAGGCGGCGGGCTCGGCTTCATCGGATGCCTCGGCGAACAGTTCCTCGTCGGCCACCCCGTCCAGGACGATCCGGTGCTTGGCGGTGACATCGCGCAGCGCCTCGTCTGACTCCGGGTCCACCAGCAGGACCGATGCTCCCGAGTGCTCGACGATGTAGCGGACCTCCTCGGCATTGAGCCGGTAGTTGATCGGCACAAGCACCCGGCCGTAGCTGCTGACTCCGTAGAACAAGATCCCGAACCTGGCCGCGTTGGGGCTGACAACCGCGACTCGCTCGCCATGTCCGACGCCCATCCGGTCAAGCGTGATCGCCACGCCGTGAGCGCGGCGCTCCAGGGAGCGGTAGGTGATCGTGCCGAGCGTGCCGGTCGTGCCCGGCTCATCGACCAGCGCGGGCCGGTCCGGGTAGATCAGGGCGCCCCTGCGCAGGAAGTCGGAGATTGTCAGCGGCACCTTCATGGATGGCTCCTGTGGTCGGACCGATCCCCCGATCTTGCTTCAGCCGGAGTATGGCAGGCAACCGGACTGGTCGACCAGGCCGGGCCGCACCCTCATGGCCTGCGCGGATCGAAGGCGCCGGATGGCACCGTCGCGGGACCGCTGGGTGAGCCCAGCATTCGGCCGGCGTCGGGCGAATCGCTGTGCCAGCATGAGGCAAATGGAGCGTCCCAAGCGTCGCAGAAGTTATCACCGGGTACTCGTGATTCTTCCGGTGGCCGTCCTCGCGGCCTGCGGCAGTGCCGCCACCGCCTCTGGCGCACAGCACTCCTCCCAGCGGACTGTGAGCACCGTCGGATCGACGCGGCGCAGCCAGGCTGCCACGACGAGCGCACCACCGCGCCAAGAAGTACCCAAGGTACCGGTGCCGAGTCGGACAACGGGCGGGCCGCGCCAGACGCCAGGCACCACCGTGCCCGGCGCTTCGAACTGCCCGATGTTCCCGGCCGACAACATCTGGAACACCGACATCTCCAAGCTGCCGGTGGACGCCCATAGCGCCGCGTGGCTGCGGAGCATGAACTCGGCCAGCACCTATCTGCATCCGGACTTCGGTCCGAACCCGGGCGGCTATCCGTACGGCATCCCGTTCATCATCGTGACCAACGCCCACCCCAAGGTGCGGATCTCGTTCCAGTACGCCAGCGAGAGCAACCGTGGTCCGTACCCGTTCGGCCCGGACACGCCGATCGAGGGCGGGAAGAATGCCGGCGGCGACCGGCACGCGCTGATGGTCGACTCCAGCACGTGCACGCTTTATGAGCTGTGGAACGCGCACTATTCTGCGAGCGGATCCACCGCGGGTTCCGGGGCGACCTGGAACCTGAAGTCGAACGCGCTGCGCCCGGCGGGCTGGACCTCGGCGGACGCAGCCGGCCTGCCGATCCTCCCGGGGTTGCTGGAGTACGGCCAGGTTGAGTGGGCGGTCAGGACCGGCCACCCGATCAGGCACGCCATCCGGTTCACCGCGGACCGCACCAGGTCGGCCTTCATCTGGCCGGCTCGGCACGAGGCCGGGTCTGGCGGCAGCCTGAGCCTGCCGCCGATGGGCGCCCGGTTCCGGCTGAAGGCGAGTTTCAACGTGGCCGGGTTCTGCAGCAACTCACAGCCCTACTGCAGGGACGCCAAGGTCGTGCTGGTCGAGATGCAGCACTACGGCCTGATCCTGGCTGACAACGGCAGTAACTGGTACTTCCAGGGCAGCGCGTACCCGCAGTGGCCAGACGCGCTGGTCTCGCTGCTGAAGCTGATCCCGGCCCGCGCCTTCGAGGCGGTGGACACCGCCTGCCTGATGGTCAGCCCCAACTCCGGCCTGGTCAGGGCCGGGCCAGGATGTCCCATCGGGTGACCAGCCGTCCTATCGGATAATCCCGCCTTGTGCCCGCTCAGCCGCATGATTTAGCATCAAAAATACCTCCTGATCTGCGGTAAGGCTGGCAGCGCCGATCCGGGCTGCCCGCGCGAAGGTCCGGGCGAGGGGGAGCATGGGACGCTTGGGGAGTAACAAGCGACCGGAGCTGGACTCAGCGGCTAAGACCCCGGCTGCAGGCCCTCGGGCGCACGCTGCCGCAGTGCCGGCGAATGACTCCATGGGTTTTGTCGACCGAGTGCTTGTTACCTTGACCGGCGCACGCCAGCTGATAGTCCTGATCCTGCTCGCGATCGCCTTCATGACCGTGATCTCCGGCAAGCCACTTGATGGCCTGCTGATCACGGTGATCGCGACCGCGCTCGCCTGGGACGCCGGGATGCGAGCCAGGGCGGCCGCGCTGGCCGCTGCCAGGGTCGCGGCCGCGGCCGCGGCTGGCCTGGCCCAGCCGGACGGTTCGCCCCCGGCCGGCGACGGCCAGGGCCGCGCGGCCGCGGTGGAGGCCGACCGGGTGTCCGCGTGGCGGCCCAGGACCGAGCGGCCCCGGCCGCGCATCCTGGCGCTCGGTGTGGTCGGCGCCGTGAGCTACGCCTTCATCACTGGCTCCTTCACGCGGTACTCGTGGCCAGCCACGGCCGGCGTGGTCGGCCTCGGTTCGGCTGGCGTCCTGGTCGGCTGGGGCGGGCCGATCCGGCAGCGCAGCATCCCGGGCAAGATCGCGCGAACTGGGGTCATCGCCTGGGGATCGCTGCTGGTGTTCGGCGGGCTCTGGGAGCTTGCGGCCCTGCTGGGACAGCCCAACATCACCACCTCGTCCTACGCACACCCGACGATCAGCACCCTGACCGATCCGCTGCTTGCCGCCACGCCTGGCCGGGCGGTCGCGCTGCTGATCTGGATCGCGGCCGGATGGTGGCTGATCGAACGATGAATTCGCACGACGTCACCGTGACCGGCTTCCTGGTCCTGCTGGCCGGAGTGATCGGCACGGAAGTGACAGCCAGGAAGACCCGGGCTCAGGTCCCGACTATCTCCCGGCTCTTCACCCGCATCATGCGCACCAGGACCGGCCGAGTCGGCGTCCTGGTCGCCTGGGCCTGGGTCGGCCTGCACTTCTTCGCCAAATAGGAGTTGGCCGACCCTGCTGCGATGAGCCTGCTCGGGGACCGGCCGGGCTAGCCACCCAATAGTTACCCGGGAGCAACCCAGAAGCCCCCGGTAGGCGTCATACTCTTGGGAGAAGTAACAAAGTGGGTTTTGCCACAATGCCCCTCGGCACGAGGAAGGAAGAGCACGAACCCCCCGATCCGCCATAAGACGGAACACCGCATCGGGAAGGCAAC
>JGI12269J14319_10006458_pt1 | contig 10180 bp, 8 predicted proteins | sample PeaSoiSIISIP2007_FD_14319 | JGI IMG/M metagenome (IMG submission 14319) | reverse complement strand
CGCGGCGCGGCGACGGGCCCGCCACGATCAGGCGAGGTCGAATCGGTCGAGGTCCATCACCTTGGTCCACGCGGCCACGAAGTCACGCACGAACTTCTCCTGCGCGTCGTCGCACGCGTAGACCTCGGCGATCGCGCGCAGCTGGGAGTTCGAGCCGAAGACGAGGTCGACGCGCGTGGCGGTCCACCTCAGGTCGCCCGTCGCGCGGTCGCGCCCCTCGAACGTCCCGTCGGACGCCGGCTCCCACGTCGTTGCCATGTCGAGCAGGTTCACGAAGTAGTCGTTGGTGAGCGCCCCGGGGCGCTTGGTGAAGACGCCGTGGCCGCTCTGGCGGTGATTGGTGTTGAGCACCCGCATGCCCCCGACCAGGACCGTCATCTCGGGCGCGGTCAGGGTGAGCTTGCGAGCGCGGTCGAGCAGCAGCTCCTCGGCCGTCGGGCCCCGCACCGCGCCGAGGTAGTTGCGGAAACCGTCCGCGGTCGGCTCGAGGACGCCGAAGGACTCGACGTCGGTCTGCTCGGCTGACGCGTCCGTGCGTCCCGGCGCGAAGGGGACCGCGACGTGGTGTCCGGCGCTCTTCGCGGCCTGCTCGATCGCGACGCCCCCACCCAGCACGATGAGGTCGGCGAGCGAGACCGAGGTCGCCCCTGCGTGGGCGTCGTTGAACTCGTCGCGGACCTTCTCGAGGGACTCGAGCACCTTGGCGAGCTCGGCCGGTGAGTTGACCTCCCAGTCCCTCTGGGGAGCGAGTCGGATGCGGGCGCCGTTGGCCCCGCCGCGCTTGTCCGTGCCGCGGAACGTGGACGCCGACGCCCACGCGGTCGTGACCAGCTGGGCGATCGACAGGCCGGAGTCGGCGATGCGGCCCTTGAGCTCCTCGACCTGGGCCGCCCCGATCGGCGCGTGCGTCGCAGCGGGAACGGGGTCCTGCCACAGCTGGGGCTGCGCGGGGACCAGCGCGCCCAGGCCCCGCACGTAGGGGCCCATGTCGCGGTGCGTCAGCTTGTACCACGCCCGGGCGAAGGCGTCGGCGAACTCGTCGGGGTTCTCGTGGAAGCGCTGCGAAATGGGTCCGTACACGGGGTCGAGCCTCAGGGCGAGGTCGGTCGTGAGCATCGTGGGGGCGTGGCGCTTGGCCGGATCGTGGGCGTCGGGCACGGTGCCGGCGGCGGACGGATCCTTGGACGTCCACTGCGACGCGCCGGCCGGGCTCGTGGTCAGCTCCCACTCGTAGCCGAACAGGTTGTCGAAGAAGTTGTTGTCCCACGTCTTCGGGCTCGTGGTCCACGCGCCCTCCAGCCCGCTGGTGATCGCGTCGCCGCCGCGGCCGCTGGCGAAGCTGTTCTTCCATCCCAGGCCCTGCTCTTCCAGGCCGGCGCCCTCGGGCTCGCGACCGACGTGCGCGGCGTCGGCGGCGCCGTGCGTCTTGCCGAAGGTGTGGCCGCCGGCGATGAGCGCCACGGTCTCCTCGTCGTTCATCGCCATGCGCCGGAAGGTCTCGCGGATGTCGCGCGCCGCGGCGATCGGATCGGGAGTGCCGTTGGGCCCTTCGGGGTTCACGTAGATGAGGCCCATCTGCACCGCGCCGAGGGGATCGTCCAGCTCGCGGTCCCCCCGGTAGCGCTCGTCGCCGAGCCACGTCTCCTCCGGCCCCCAGTAGACGTCCTCTTCGGGCTCCCAGATGTCCTCACGACCGCCGGCGAAGCCGAAGGTCCGAAACCCCATCGACTCCAGCGCACAGTTGCCGGCGAAGATCATCAGGTCGGCCCACGAGATCTTGCGGCCGTACTTCTGCTTGATCGCCCACAGCAGGCGGCGCGCCTTGTCGAGGTTCGCGTTGTCGGGCCAGCTGTTGAGGGGCGCGAATCGCTGCGCCCCGGAGCCCGCGCCGCCGCGGCCGTCGCCGATGCGATAGGTGCCGGCGCTGTGCCAGGCCATGCGGATGAAGAGCGGGCCGTAGTGCCCGTAGTCGGCCGGCCACCAGTCCTGTGACGTCGTCATCAGCGCCTCGATGTCCTTCCGGAGCGCGTCGAGGTCGAGGGTCCGGAACTCGGTGGCGTAGTCGAAGTCCGCGTCCATCGGGCTGGCCCCGGTCGAACCCTGGTGCAGGATCCTCAGGTTCAGCTGATTCGGCCACCACCTCTCGTTCGCCTGGCTCTCGGCGAGGTGCGTGTTCGCTCCGCCCGAGGCCGGGCACGTGTCGTCGTTGTCCACGAGGATTCCTTTCGTCGCCCCTTCAATGTAAAGCACGGGCCACGCCGTTCGGGCGGCTCGGCGCGCCGGGCCGGGCATCAGGGGTGCGCGCTCGGCCTCGGGCCTCCGGCGCCGGCGTCAGCGCCGCGTCGGCCCGAGTCGTCGCCAGGCGAGCGACACGTAGCGGTGGAACTGGGCGAGGTCCACCCGCCCGACGCCGGTGTTCGCCTCGAACAGCTCCATCACCACGTTGCCCTGGCGCACGACGGCGAGATCGGTCGTGACGGTCGCCGGCACGGCGTAGATCGAGAGGACTCCCTGGAACCCCGCGCTGGCCTCGCCGTACGCGGGCAGCGGCATCCTCGTGACCGAGCCGGTGATCCCCGACGGGTCGGTGTCACCCGGGTGCACGAACCGGCACTGGTCTAGGACCGCGACGATGCGCGCGTACGCCTGCACGGGGTGGCGGTAGCTCGCGAGCGCCTCGCCGATCTCGGGCGGGACGGTCCCCTCGTTGACGTAGAGGGTGTCGACGAGTGACGTCGGCGTCAGACCCTGGGGGGCGAGGACCGTGGCCAGGCAACCGGTGTGCCGGACGGCGTTGGTGAAGCTCTCCGCCTGCCAAGTCGGGGGCATCTGGTTCGCCCCCAGTAGCTGTGACGCGAGCCGCGGCGTTGACGAGTTCGCGATCACCAGCGTCACCGTGACGACGACCGCGATCAGGGCCAACGAGAGTGACGTCACCACGCTCTTTCGGTTCACGGCGCCGGACGCTAACCGGTGCCGGGGCGAGGCACAACCGAATCAAGTTCTGAACTCAGCCGACGTCGACGCTATGGGGGCGATCAAGCGCCCGGAGAATCGAGCGGCGACGGGGCCGCGTGTCCGCCGCGCTTCTGCACCCTCGCCCAATCGCACGCGGGCACCTGGGCGCAACAGCAGACCGGGTCCGGACAGAGCTCGAGGCGCACGCCTCCTTCGACGACGCATCCGCACTCGGCGCACGAGAACTGCACGAGCTCAGGTTAGGGGCGTCACTCCGTGAGGACGCGGCGACCGTCGATGGCGCGTCCGAGCGTGAGGTCGTCGGCGTACTCGAGGTCCCCGCCCACGGGGAGACCGCTCGCCGGCTGGGAGATCACCAGGCCGGGGGCGCGCAAGAGCCGGCTGAGGTACATCGCCGTGGCGTCGCCTTCGACGTTGGAGTTGAAGCAAAGGATCACCTCGCGCACCGGCCCGTTGAGTCGCGCCACGAGCTCTTGGATCTTCAGCCGTTCGGGCGTCACCCCCTCCAGCGGGTTGAGAACGCCGTGCAGGACGTGGTACGTCCCGCGAAACGAGCGCGAACGCTCCACGGCCACGACGTCGGGCGGCGTCTCCACGACGCAGATCACCGTCTGGTCACGACGCTCGTCCGCGCAGATCGGGCAAAGCCCGCCGGCCTCGGCGATGTTGCAGCACCGGTCGCAGAAGGCGAGCTTGGTCTTCATCTCGTCCAGCGACTGGGCCAGGCGGGCCACGTCCTCGGCGGGCTGGCGCATCAGCCAGAAGGCGATGCGCTGCGCCGACTTGGGCCCGACGCCCGGGAACCGTCCCAGCTCGTCGACCACCGATTGGAGCGCGGGCGGATAGCTCACGTGATCTCCTGCGCGCCGGGAAAGAACTCAGTGATGAGATGATCGGCCGCGGACTCGACCACGACGGCGGAGCCTTCGCCCGCGTCCTCGTCGTCGGCCTCACTCGCTTGATGGTCGGACGCCGCGACCCCGCGGGCGCCCGACCCGCCGCGGCGGCTCGCGGCGCCGGACCGACCTGCCGTGTCGACACCGTTCGAGGCGGACACCAGCGACGGGTCCACGATCCACTCGACGTGGAGGTTCACCTTGAACTCGTGGTCGAGGGCCTTCTGGAGCGGGGCGGCGTAGTCCTGGACGCTGCGGCGCGCCTCTTCGCTCGGCAGGGCGATCGTGACGCGCCCCGCGGCGTACGCGGTGACCCGGGCGGGACGCAGGAGCATCTGGGCGGCGCGCGACGTCCGCGACACCACGTGGGCGCTGAACCGCTCGGCGACGTCATCGAGGGAGAGGTCGTCGTTACCCGCCGGTGTCTCGACGAGCGGCGCCGGCTCGACATGTTCGGCCGGCACCGGCGCCGGCGCGGGCGGCGCTGACGACGTCGACCCGATCGGACGGAGGATTGGTGCGGGTGGGGGGCTGGGGGTGGACACCGCCGTGGCGCCTCGCTCGAGCCGGCTGAGTCGCTCATCCAACGCTTCGATCGAGTGGTCGAGTTCGGGCCGCACGAGTCGGACCAGCGCGACCTCGACGACCGCGATTTTTTCCGGGGCGCTCTTCATGTCACGCATTGACCGACCAAAGGTCTCGAGGATGCGCACGGTTCGCGCGAGCCCCAGGCGCTGACCCCACGCCGTGAGGCGTTCGCGGTCCTGGTCCACGGCGTCGGCGACCTCGGGCGCGACCTGGAGGAGGAAGACCTGACGAACCTCAGCGGCGAAGTTCTCCGCGAGCTGCTCCGGGTCCCACCCCTGGGAGTTCAACTGGGACAGCGCGCACAACGCCGCCACGGCGTCGGCGTCGGCGAGTGCCTCGAGCAGGGCGTCAAAGACGGGTCCGACCTCGCGGGTCGAACCGGTGGCGACTAATTGGTCCAGCGCACTCAGTGCGTCGCGCGCCGAGCCACGACCCAGGCGCACGGCCGCCTCGAGCGTCTCTTCGTCAGCCGCCAGGCCCGCGGCCTCACGCACTTCGTGCAACAGCGAGTTCAGCGTCTCGCCGCTGATCAGGCGGAACTCCAGGTGCTGCGTGCGCGAGCGGATCGTGGGCAGCACCTTGTGGGGGTCGGTCGTCGCCAGCACGAACACCACGTGGCTGGGCGGCTCCTCCAGGGTCTTGAGGAGCGCGGCGGACGCCGCCTTGGACAGCTGGTGCACCTCGTCGAAGATGTAGACCTTCCACCGCCCCGGGGTCTGGTGCCAGGCGCCGGCCGTGATCTCGCGGATGTCGTCGACGCCGTTGTTGGACGCCGCGTCGAGCTCGGTCACGTCCAGCGAGGAACCTTGGGTGATCGCCACGCAGCTGGCGCACTGATCGCAGGCGTCCCCGTCGACCGGGTGTTCACAGTTGAGCGCCTTGGCCAGCACGCGCGCCGCGGTGGTCTTGCCGGTGCCGCGCGGACCCGAGAACAGGTAGGCGTGCACGACCCGGGAGTTCTTGACCGCTCCCTGGAGGGCCCGCACCACGTGGTCCTGGCCGCGCAACTCCGCGAATCGGCCCGGTCGATAACGCCGGTAGAGGGCGGTGACGCCCGCGGTGCCGGTCGCGGGAGTGGGGTCGGTCACTCCCCGATGCTAACGGTGGGATGTTTGACGCCGAGGTCCACAGCGATGGTCAGGCGGACCGTGGCACCCGGCTCGATCCGCTGAGAGCTGCTGGCTTCCACCCCTGACTCGGTTCACGGACGGCCGTCGCACGGGACCCGACCACCGCGGTGGACCTCGGCGCGAACAGGCTACCGCGCCGACCAGCGCAGGCGGCTGGGGTAGCCTGGCACGCCATCGCGCAGTTCACCGGCGCGATGGACGCTGGAGGAGTGCGAGAGCGGCCGAATCGGCACGATTGGAAATCGTGTGAGGGGAAACCTTCCGTGGGTTCAAATCCCACCTCCTCCGCCAAGAGGCCTATGCCCCATTGGCTGGACCACGCTTATGAGAATGTGGTCTGGGTTTGGGTTGAGTGTAGATCCTCGAACTCGAGAGGCGTGAGGTAGTTCAACGAGCTGTGCCGTCGCGCGGGGTTGTAGAAGTTCTCGATGTAGTCCGCCATGGCGGCCGACAGCTCTGCGATGGTGGTCCAGCGCTGGCGGTCGAGCAGTTCGATCTGCATGCTGCCCCAGAAGGATTCCATCGGCGAGTTGTCGTAGCAGTCGCCGACGGTGCCCATCGAGCCGAGCAGACCGTAGCGGCGGACGTTCTGGGTAAAGGCCCACGAGGTGAACTGGCTGCCGTGGTCCGAGTGGATGATGGTCTGGGGCGAGGTCACCCGCGAGCCCCCGGCCATCGTGAGGGCGTCGTTGACCAGCGGCGCCTCGCAGCGCCGGTCGATCGCCCAGCCCACCACCTTGCGGCTGAACAGGTCCAGCACGCAACAGCAGTAGACCGTGCCCTCGCGGGTGGGGTGCTCGGTGATGTCGGTGAGCCACAGGGCGTTGGCCTGGGCCGCGGTGAAGCGCCGCTCGACCCGGTCCTCGGCGGTGGCGGCGTTGACCAGGTTGCGCCTCCCCTTCTTGGGACCGGGCAGGCCGTGGATCCCCAGGCGGCGCATGAGCTTGAGGACCAACTTGGTGTTGACGATGATCCCGCGCTCGATCTCGAGGGCCGCGCGGATGCGCAGCACGCCGTAGGTGCCGCGGCTCTTCGCGTGGATCTCAGCAATGGCGTCTTCTAACAGCAGGTGGCGAATGGAGCGGTCGCTGGGCACGCGGAACTTGATGTCGTAGTAGGTGGAGCGCGAGAGCCCCGCGACCCGGCAGCCCTCGCGCTCGGAGTAGCCCAGGTTGCTCAGACCTCGAACAACCTGGAACCTCCTTTTGGGTTTGGGGGCTCCTCCTCGTCGAAGAGGGCGCTCGCGGCGCGCACCAGCTTGAGCTCGGCCTCGAGGTCCTTGATCCGTCGACGGGCCTGGGCCAGGGGATCGGCTTCGTAGCTCTTGGGACCGCGCAGACGGCCCACGTCGATGAGCGCCTGGCGCCGCCAGCGATAGAGCGTTCCAGAGCCGACCTTGAGCTCAACGGCGAGAGCCGTCACGGACTCGCCGGCGAGCATTCGCTCACAGACACTGCGCCGAAACTCCACGGAGTATTGAAAAGGCATGTCCACCTCCTGGTGGGACACGACCAAACTCTCACATGGGTGGTCCAGTTTCCGGGGTCAAGGTCAAAGAACGATGCACAGGTGTGCACACNTTCCCTCCCCGAAGGCCGGATCAAATGTCTCGGGTTCGTGGCTCGAGTTGGCGGCCCTGCACGGGCGCACTCTCGTCGCCGCAGCGATACTGAGGGAGTGAGATCCTCTCGCACCAGGGACTTCAAGGCCGCCGCCGGCCTGGCCGTCGCGCTCTTCGCGTCCGTCGCAGCCGTCTCGTCCATGGTCGCGACCTCACCAGCGGCCGAGTCGACGACGATCACCACGACGTCGCCCGTGTCGGTGTCATTCCTGCCGTCCGGGGAGGGCTGGACCCTGTCGGGGTACCACTGCACGACGGGGATCTGCATCAAGGTGGCGAGGACCCTGAACGAAGGGCGCTCGTGGACGACACTCCTCCTCCCTTCGCGCCTGCGCGAAGTGGTGAACCACACGGTGTCGAACTATTTCCCCCTCGTTGAGCAGAGCATCTACTTCGCCGACGCCAAGAACGGCTGGATCTACGGATCGGGACAGTCCGGCACGTCCAGCACGGGTGCCTACACCCCACCCGACGCCGAGCTCTGGTCGACCCATGATGGTGGTCGGACCTGGTCGGACCTGAGGGCGAAATCATTGGGAATGAAGTTCAACGTCCTGGCCATCAGTGCGAGCCGGGGAACCGTCTTCGCGGTCGGGTGGCTGACCGGCCAGAGCTTCGGACTCTGGCGGTCATCGGCCGCCACCGACTCGTGGCGACGGCTCCGGACCCCCAGCCTCCTGGCGGCCGCCGGTGGATCGAATATGGAAGGCGCCGTGATCCTTAAGGGCGCGAGTGGCTGGCTGATGGTGGGCAACGACCGAGGCGTCACCGGGAGTGCCCGTCTCACCAGGTCCGGTCACTGGGTCACGTGGAACGCGCCATGTGACAGCGTCGGAGGTAGTTTCGCGGTCCCCGTTGCCACGAGCGCAACGACCCTCGTCGACGTCTGCACGATCGGTGGATATGGCATGTACCTGCCCCCCGGCACTCCTCACTACTTGAAGCTTGAAGCGAACTGGATCTTCGTCTCGCACGACGGGGGTCTGACGTTCGCGCCGACCTGGCGCGTCGTGGCGGGCGGCTCTTCGAAGTGGCTCGACCAGCTCCCCAGCCTTCCAGCGTCTCCCGCGCCAGGCGTCGTCCTCGTGGCCAGGTCGGTCTCGCGTGGATCGCTGCTGAGCGATCATCTCTACCTGACGCGAAACGGCGGCCGGACATGGAGCTCCGTGTACGCTACGCCGTCCCGTTCATACGGCAACGCGGTTCAATACGTGACGTTCGCGTCGTCGAGACTCGGTTGCGCCATTGTCCTGATCTCTCCGACACGGTCGACGCTGATCATCACCACCGACGGTGGACGGACGTGGCACCGCTCCACCGCGTAACCGAACGCTGACTCGGTTCGGGTAGTACCGTCTCGCCATGGCGTCGCACAACGTGCCCGACGTAGGCCTCGCTCGCATGATCGCTCGTCGCGCGGCCCTGAGTCCGCGACGCCGCGCGCTGTCGTTCGAAGGGACGTCCTGGACCTACGCCCAGCTCCTCGACCAGGTCGATCGGTTGGCGGCGTCGCTGCGCGAGGGAGGGATCGGCCCCGGTGACCGCGTCGCGTTCCTCGGGCTCAACCACCCGGTCTTCCTGGTGGCGTTCTTCGCCACCCTGCGCGTGGGCGGCGTCTTCGTGCCCCTCAACTTCCGCCTCACCGGCCCCGAGTTGACGTACATCATCAACGACGCCGGCGTGCACACGCTCGTCGCCGACGACGCCCACACGGCCGTGCTCGACGCGGCGCGCTCCGAGCTCATCTGCCAGCGATTCATCGGCGCGGAGAGCCCGTCGGAGGGCTGGGAGGACGGACCCGCGATCCTGTCCTCGCACGCACCACTGACGGAGCCGGTCGACGTCGTCAATGACGACGTCGCCCTCATCATGTACACCTCGGGGACGACCGGCCGCCCCAAGGGCGCCATGCTGACCCACGGGAACCTCGCGTGGAACAACGTCAACGCGCTGCACGTCATGGAGGTGAGCCCCGACGACGCCAGCCTCGTCGTGGCCCCGCTCTTTCACATCGGCGGCCTGAACGTCACGACGCTGCTGACGTTCCAAACCGGTGGTGAGGTGGTGCTGCTGCGATCCTTCGACCCGGGCGAGGTCCTGTCGGCCATCGAGCGCCACGGCGCGACGAGCATGTTCGGCGTTCCCGCGATGTTCCTCTTCATGAGCCAGCACCCGCGATTCGACGCCACCGACTTCTCGAGCGTCAAGCGCTTCATCGTCGGCGGCGCCCCGGTGCCCGAGCCCCTGCTCAAGGCCTACAGCGGCCGCGGCATCCCGCTCTTCCAGGGGTACGGGCTCACCGAGACCTCACCGTTCGTCACGCTGCTCCTCCCCGAGTTCGCCGAGGCCAAGGTGGGCTCCGCCGGTCGCGAGCCGCTCTACTCCGACGTGGCCGTGCTCGACCCCGACGGCACGCCCTGCGCGCCGGGAGTGCGCGGCGAGGTCTGCGCGCGCGGTCCCAACGTCATGGCCGGCTACTGGAACCAGCCTGAGGCGACGCGTCGGGTCATCGACGACGCCGGGTGGTTCCACACCGGGGACGTCGGCTACCTCGACGAGGACGGCTTCCTCTTCATCGTGGACCGCATGAAGGACATGGTCATCACCGGCGGCGAGAACGTCTACCCCGCCGAGGTCGAATCGGTCCTCTACGACCACGCCAAGGTGAGCGACGTCACGGTGATCGGGCTGCCCGACGAGCGCTGGGGCGAGGCGATCACCGCGGTCGTGGTGGTCGCCGACGGCGAGGTCCTGACGCTCGACGAGCTGCGCGACTTCGGCGCGGACCGCCTGGCCCGCTACAAGCTGCCGACCCGTCTCGAGACGATCGACGCGCTGCCGCGCAATCCCGCGGGCAAGGTGTTGAAGTACCAGCTGCGCGAGCGCTTCGGCGGGTAGGCGCGGGTCCTTCGCGTCGCCGGCGCAGTCGCGAGCGCCGCCCGCGCCTACGACGAACTCGTGGATGG
>JGI12269J14319_10006455_pt1 | contig 10183 bp, 9 predicted proteins | sample PeaSoiSIISIP2007_FD_14319 | JGI IMG/M metagenome (IMG submission 14319) | reverse complement strand
CTTCGAGCAGGAGCTCGGCCTGCAGTTCTTGATCGGTATCGAGCCGGAGATGATGTGGCTGCGCAAGCCGGTCGGCGACGAGATGCCGGAAGGCGTCACAAAGCCCTACTGCTATCACATCCACCAGTTCGAGGAGCTCCGTCCGGTGCTGCTCGACGTCGTGTCCTACGGGCAGGCGCTCGGCCTCGACATGAGCTACGGCGACCACGAGGACGCGCCCGGCCAGCTCGAGCTGAACTTCCGCTTCGACCGGCCGCTGCGCACGGCGGACAACATCACGACCTACCGCCAGGTCTGCGCCGCGGTCGGCCGCGAGCACGACCTGCTGCCGACGTTCATGCCCAAGCCGTTCACCGGGGTCTCCGCCAACGGCCACCATCACCACTTCACGCTGGTCGACGACGACGGCACAAACGTCTTCTATGACCCCGACGGTCCGGCCAAGCTCTCGCAGCTCGCGCGCCACTTCCTCGGCGGGATGCTCGAACACTTCCCGGCGCTGATGTGCGTCGGCAACCCGACGGTCAACTCCTACTGCCGCATGTGGGACACCGGCTTCTGGGCCCCCGTCTACAAGAACTGGGGCTGGCAGAACCGCACCACGACCGTGCGCGTCGCAGCCGGCGGCCGCTTCGAGTACCGCGGAGTCGACTCCTCGTGCAACCCGTACCTGACGGTCGCGACCCTGCTGCGGGCCGGGCTGGACGGGGTCAGGCGCGAGCTCGACCCCGGCGAGCCTCAGCAGATGAACACCTATGAGCTGCTCGGCCAGGGCGTCGAGATCGAGAAGGTCCCCGACAGTCTCGGCGCCGCGCTCGAGGCGCTTGCCAAGGACGAGGTGGTCAAGAGCGCGATGCCCGGCCGCCTCTACAAGGTCTTCCACCACTACAAGCGCGACGAGTGGGAGCGCTACCTCGCCGCCGTCACCGACTGGGAGCGCAACGAGTACCTGGAGGTGCTCCCCTAGCCATGTGCGGAATCGCAGGCATCATCTATCGCAACGGTGACGGCGGCCACCGCGTCGGCCGCGACATGACCCGCATGCTCCAATCGATGAAGCACCGCGGGCCCGACTCCACCGGGTATGCGCTCTACCGCGCCCCGACGCGCGACATCGTCCTGCGGATGAAGCTCGGCGAGGCCAACGACCCCAGCGATCTCGAGCAGGCAGACGACCTGCGCCGCCGCCGCAGGCAGGCTGAAGCCCACATCCGCGCCGCTGGGGCCCAGATCCTCGCGATCGAGCAGATCAACCCCTACACGATCAGCGCGACACTCGGATACGAGGGCGAGCTCAAGCACCTGGCCGACCACGTCGAGTCGGTGCCGCACGTCGAGGTGCTCTCGCTCGGTCACGCGCTCGAGATCATCAAGGACCTCGGCGACGCGAAGGCGGTCGGCTCGGCCTACCACCTCGACGACTACTTCGGCAGCCACGGCATTGGCCACGTGCGCATGGCAACCGAGTCCGACGTCGACATCGCCAACGCGCACCCCTACTGGGCCTACCCGTTCTCGGATGTCGCGGTCGTGCACAACGGCCAGCTGACGAATTACCATCAGTGGCGTCGCCGCCTGGAGCGGGCGGGCCACCGCTTCGCGTCGGCCTGCGACTCGGAGATCATCGCCGTCTACCTCGCCGAGCGGATGAGCCAGGGCGACTCGCTCGAGGCCGCGATGCGGCAGAGCCTCGAGGAGCTTGACGGCGTGTTCACCTACCTGTGCGTCACCGAGGACGCGCTCGGGGTCGCCAAGGATGAGCTCGCCGCCAAGCCGCTGGTGCTCTATGAGGGGGAGGACATGGTCGCGATGGCTTCCGAGGAGATCGCGATCCGCGCCGTAATCGACCACGAGATCGATACTTACGATCCCTACGAGAGCGAGGTGCTGGTATGGACGCGTTGACGCTCGACGACGCCTCCGGCCGCGGGGCGCGCTTCGATGCGCGCGGGCTCGTCGAGCTCGACGAGACGGTCCCGCGCATCGCGGAGATCTCCGGTCACGCCGCCAGTTTCGATGCCCACGACCTGACGACGCGCCAGATCAACCTCGAGCTGCGCCGCCTGGTCTACGAGGAAGGGGTCACGGACGTGACCGTCCGCAACCCGGGCGCGCGCCACTCGCTGGGCGTTGGCATCCTCGCGCGCTGCCGGATCACCTTCGAGGGCTCGCTCGGCTACTTCGGTTGCGGCATGATCGATGGTCCCGAGGTCCACATCACCGGCCGCGTCGGCTGGTCGGCGTGCGAGAACATGATGTCAGGCGTCGTCGTGATCGATGGCAACGCCGGCTCGCTGACGGGCGCTGCGCTGCGCGGCGGCGACATCGTCGTCAAGGGGCGCGTCGGCGCCCGCTCGGGGATCGACCAGAAGGGCGGCACGATCCTGATCCTGGGCGACGTCGGCTCGATGACCGGCTTCATGATGCAGCGCGGCCGCCAGATCATCTGTGGCAACGCCGGCCCGGGCCTGGGCGACTCGATGTACGACGGCGTGATCTACGTCGGCGGCTCGGTCAAGTCGGTCGGCATCGATTGCGTGCCGGGCGAGTGGACCGACGACGACACCGAGCTGATCGAGCGCAAGTTCTCGATCTACGGGCTCGGCACGCCGCCGAAGTTCCAGAAGTTCGTGTGTGGGAAGAAGCTCTACAACTACGACGCGCTCGAGCCCTCCGAGCGTAAGCTCGTGCTCTAGGAGGACGCGATGGCCGACGAGACCGCACCGAGTCAGCACAACCGTCTCGGGCATAGCCGCATCTTCACCCCCGAGGTGATCGACGACATCCACGTCAAGGCCGAGCTCGGCCGCTACCGCATGCGTGGCTTCTCGATGTTCAAGAAGATCCCCCACTGGGACGAGCTGATGTTCCTGCCGGGGACGCTCACCCGCTTCGTCATCGAGGGCTACCGCGAGAAGTGCGTCACCAAGACCGTGCTTGGCGCGCGCTTCGCGAAGAAGCCGATCGAGCTCGACATCCCCATCTACATCACCGGGATGAGCTTTGGCGCGCTGTCGCTGGAGGCGAAGATGGCGCTCGCCAAGGGCGCTTCGATGGCCGGCACGGCGACCTGCTCGGGCGAGGGCGGGATGATCCCGCCGGAGCGCGATCTCTCGACCAAGTGGTACTACCAGGTGATCCAGAGCCGCTACGGCTTCAACCCGCATCACCTGATGCTGGCCGACGCGACCGAGTTCTTCATCGGCCAGGGCTGCAAGGTCGGCCTGGGCGGCCACCTGATGGGGCAGAAGGTGACCGAGCAGGTGGCTGAGATGCGCTCGCTGCCGGTCGGCATCGACCAGCGCTCGCCGGCGCGCCACCCGGACTGGCTGGGCCCCGACGATCTGTCGCTGAAGATTCAGGAGGTCCGCGAGGCGACCAACTACGAGATCCCGATCCAACTCAAGCTGGGCGCCGCCCGCGTTTACGACGACGTCCGCATGGCGGCCAAGTGCGGCCCTGACATCATCTACCTCGACGGGGCGGAGGGCGGCACCGGCGCCGGCCCGCACATCGCCGCCGAGGAGACCGGGATACCGCTGATGGCGGCGATCCCCGAGGCGCGCAGAGCGCTGGAGGACGTCGGGCTCGTCGATGAGATCGACCTCGTCGTCGCCGGCGGCATCCGCAACGGCGGCGATGTCGCGAAGTGCCTCGCGCTCGGCGCGACCGCCGTCGCGATTGGCCACTCCGCGCTGATGGCGCTCAACTGCAACAAGGAGATCCCCGGCGTCACCGATTACGAGGGGACTGTCGGCGTGCCGGCGGGTCAGTGCTACCACTGCCACACGGGCCGCTGCCCGGTCGGTGTTGCCACGCAGGACCCCGAGCTGCGCAAGCGGCTCGTGGTCGAGGACGCCGCCCACCGCGTCTACAACTTCCTGCACACGCTCACGCTCGAGTGCCAGATGCTCGCGCGCGCGTGCGGCAAGACCAACGTCCACAACCTCGAGCCCGAGGACCTCTGCGCGCTGACCCTCGAGGCGGCCGCGATGGCGCGCGTGCCGCTCGCCGGGACGACCTACATCCCCGGCGTCTCGGAGGAGCGTACGCTCGCCGAGATCAAGCGCCTGCTCGAGCGCCACGTCGAGAACCCGATCGACTACCTCGCGCCCGAGCGTGACGAGGCGCTGTCATGAGCGCCGAGCCACACGCGCTCCCCGGCGAGCCCGAGAAGATCTTCTCGATCGACGCCGAGTACCTCGCCGGCCACCGCTTCCCCTACCAGGAGGACATCGCGCTCGTCGAGGGCGTCGACCTGCTCGCCGCGACGCCCGGCGAGGACCTCAACTGGCTCGAGGACGTCGAGCTCCTCCAGGAGGACGGCACGCCGGCGGTCTTCGACCGCTACTCGAACTCGTTCCTGAAGATCTACTTCCCGATCCCGCCGGGTCGCGAGAACGAGCTCGCGCGCAAGGTGCTCATCACCCACCTGCAGTCGGGCAACTCCTACGGCATCACGCTGAAGGAGCGCCACTGCAAGTTCCCCCAGCCGGAGCTCGGGCCGTGGGTCGCGGGCTCGCGCACGGTGGGCGCGGACTGGAAGCCGTCGGTGCTCGAGGGCTGGGAGCAGCCCGAGCACTGAGCGAGATGGCGACCGAGCCGCCGCTGCCCCGTTCGGTCCGGCGCGGGCCGCGGATCACCCTGACCTGCAACTGCGGCCGCACCAACTACCTGCAGTACGGCGAGCGCTGGACCTGCGAGGACTGCGGCCGTACCTGGAACACGCTGCGCATCCCGCTCGAGGAGTACCTCGAGCTGCGGCGCACGCAGCTGCGCTACCGCCGCGTCCCGATCGCGGTGAGCACGATCTCGCTGGCGTGCATCGTTGCCTTCCTCGCCCTCGGCAAGGGGCTCGCTGGGCTGATCATCGTCGCGTTCGCGCTCACAGCGTGGAGCATGTTCGCGCGCCCGCTCCACCGCCGACGCTATCGAGCGGCGCTCGCGCGGATCCCCAGCTGGGACATCGAGCCGGAGTAGCGCAGTCGCGGGCGCGCAGCCCGGCCCTCACGGAACGCGTGTCGCGACGGCGGCCGCGGGGCGAGGACGATCAGGCCGCCTCGAGCGTCACCTCGACGCCGTGGACGGCCGTCGAGGCGCCCATGTCGCTGCGCTCGCCCGGGTTCAGGACGTTGACGTTCGCACGAGCGGGTTCGAGCTTGGGCCAGCGGCCCTTGGGGGCGTAGGCAACGCCGCGCGGGAGCAGGTCGGACAGGGCGAGCGTTAGGGCGAGGCGGCCGGTGGCGTTGGCGAGCGCGACGGCATCGCCCTCCGCGAGGCCGCGCTCGGCGGCGTCCGCCGGGTGCACGGCGACCGACGCGGAGCCGATCCGCCGCGCGAGCTTGCGGTCGTTGGCGAAGGAGTCGTTGAGGATCCAGTTCGACGCGGGGGTGAGCAGACGAAGGAGCCCGGGGGCCGGGCGGGGGTCGGCGTGCGGCTCGGGTACGCGGGGGAGCCCATCGGCGCCGGCGCGCGCGCTTGCCAGCTCGATCCGCCCGCTGGGTGTCGGGAAGCGAAGGTCCGCGAACTGGATCTGCGGCTCGTCGCTCATCCAGATCGTCCCGGCGGTGGCGAGCGCGGCGAACTCGATCCCCGTGGGGGCGAGCAGCGTCGAGATCACCTGTGCGTCTGATTCGTGCAGCTCCGGCTCCTCGAAGCCCATCGCGTCGGCGAGGCGGCGGAAGATCTCGGTGTTCGGAAGTGCCTCGCCGGGCGGCTCCGCGGCCTTGACCTGTGCGCCCAGGCAGATGTGGAAGTACGAGGCGACGATGTCGTCGCATTCGAGGAAGCTCGCCGCCGGCAGGACGACGTCCGCGAGGTCGGTCGTGTCGGTTGCGAACAGATCGACCGCCACCGTGAAGAGGTCCTCGCGCGAGAGCGCCGCGCGCAGACGGGTCTGCTCGGGGTTCGACGCCGCGATGTTGATGTTCCAGCAGAAGAGCGCGCGGGCCGCTTCTGCGTCCTCGAGGCGGGTGATGAGATCCATGTGGCTGATCGGCTCGGGCATGTCAGGCCGTCGCAGCGAGACGCCCGCCGCGTAGCCCTCATCCAGCGAGCGGCTGTGGGCGCCGTTGAGATAGAGGACGCCGGTGCCCGGCCGGCCCAGGTTGCCGCTGAGCGCGGCGAGCTGGCCGACCGCGCGGACCGCGTTGCCGCCGCGGGGCTGGCGCTGGAAGCCCTGGCCGATCCACAGCAGCGAGGGCCCCTCGCCGTAGCGATGTGCAGCCTCCTCGATCAGCGCCGCCGGCACGCCGGTGACGGCCTCGCCCCAAGCGGGCGTCAGCGGCTCGAGCACCAGCTCCTCGAAGCCGACGGTGTGCTCGTCCACGAACGCCCGGTCGAGCAGCCCGTCGCGGGCGATCACGTGGGCGATCGCGAAGGCGAGCGCGGCGTCCGAGCCGGGGAAGGGGGCGAGGTGCAGATCGGCCGCGGCGGCGGTTGGCGTGCGGATCGGGTCGACGACGATCACCGATCCGGGTGCCTCGGCCAGCCAGTGTTCGTGCTGGTGGGGCGCCGACGCCGACGGATTCGCGCCCCACACGAGGATCGCGGCCGCGTCGCGCGCGGTGCGCGGGTCGAAGCCATCGGTCGAGGTGCCGAACAGGTACTCGAGGGCGACGTGCCCGGCCTTGTTGCAGATCGTGTCGGGGTCGACCTCGGTCGCGCCGAGTCGGTTGAAGAAGCGCTGGGGGAAGTGGTAGCCGAGCTGCGCGAAGGTGCCCGTGTAGTGGGCGTTGAGCACGGCGTGCCCGGGGAGCGCGCGCAGGCGCCCCGCGATCAGCGCGAGGGCCTCCTCCCAGCTCACCGGCGCGAAGGTCCCGTCGCCCTTGGGGCCACGGCGCACCAGCGGCGTGGTCAGGCGCGCGGCGCTGTCGCGCAGCACGCCGTTGTAGGCCGTCGCGCACTTGCGGCACAGCCGCCCGCGGCTCACCGGGTGCGCGCGGTCACCGCGCACGTGGCGGATGCGCCCGTCGCGCACTGCCACCTCGATCCCGCACGCGTCGTAGCAGTCGCGCGGGCAGGTGGTCCGGACCACCGCGTCCACTAATGCACGATCAGCACGTCGCAATGCGCCCTATTGGCGACCGCGTTGCTGACGCTGTTGCCGAGCAGGCGCTGGGCGAAGCCGGGCTCGCGCGTGCCGACGACGATCATGTCGGCCTGCCGCTCGGCGGCCGCCTCCACGATCGACTCCGCTGGATGTCCTAAGGCCTCGATGTAGTCGGCCTCGAGCCCCTTGCCGGCGAGGAAGGCCTTGGCCGCGGCGAGCTGCGCGGCGTGCGTCCCCGCCTCCTCGGGATCGGTTCCGATCGAGCGCGGCGCCGCCGAGGTAATGACCGGCACCACGCTCGTGACGACGAGCTGCGAGCCGAACGCGGTTGCCAGCTCCGCCGCCCGCCCGAGGGCGCGCTTCGCAGGCTCGGTGTCGTCGTAGCCGACAATGATGGTCTTCACGGTTGTCTCCTTCTCCTGCCTAGCCGGCCAGTGCGGGCGACGGTGCGGCCGAGATTCCCAGCTCCGCCAGCTCGTCGGCGTTGGGAACGGGCGGCGTTTCCTCGCGCCAGTGGATCTTCTCCTTGTCCTGCACGACGCGGCGGAAGAAGAACAGCAGCAGCGAGCCGACCAGGATGCCCACGCCGATGCCGAAGTCCGTCCAGTTGCCGTAGCCGTTGAGTTTCGGCGCGAACGCCCCGACCACGAAGAAGACGATGTTCATGAGCAGCAGCGTCGCGGCGATCGGCACCCATGCCGCGCCGACCCTGATCGGGCGGGGCCAGTTGGGTCGATCCTTGCGCAGGAGCAGGAAGGCGCTCAGCGCGAAGATGTGGCAGAGGACGTAGCCGATGTTGCTCATGTAGAGGATCGCCAGGTTCGAGGTGATGAAGACCACCAGCGCGATGTTCACGACCAGGTCGACCGTCATCGCGCGGGCCGGAACGTGGTAGCGGTTGAGCACGCCGAGCTGCTTGATCGTCATCCCGGCGCGCGAGATGCCGAAGAGCGCGCGCCCGGCATCCGAGGTCGAGGAGGTCATCGACAGCAGCAGCGCCGCGATGATGCAGATCGTGAAGAAGCTTGCCGCGCCGTGGCCGGCGATATGCGTCATCGCGGCGGTGTAGAACTGGCCCTCCGCGCCGGTCGTGACCGCGCCGGTCACGCCGCCCAGGCCGAGCGGCAGCAGCACGCAGACCAGCAGCATGAACATTGCTGAGCTGCGCAGCGCGCGGCTGGTGTCGCGCCTCGTGTCCCGGTATTCGGGCGCAAAGGTTGCGCAGGCTTCGGTGCCGTAGTCCGACCACGCGTTGAGGAACATGAAGACGAGCGCGAGCTTGACGCCGCTCCACGGCCCAGGCCAGGTCGCGTGCACGTTCGAGGAGTGCCAGTCGCCGGTGATGTAGGGGACGATGATGAAAAGCGCCAGCGGGATCATCAGCAGCGCGGCGCAGGCGTAGGAGAGCCAGACCGCTGGCCGCAGCCCGTAGATGTTGAACAGCCAGACGGCGATGATCGTGCCGATCGCGATGAAGTGGGCGAGGCCCAGGTGGTTGGAGCCGATCGTGACGGTCCACGTGGTCTTCGGCCACCACTGCGACTGCGCGAGGTCGCCGATCACCTTGCCGAAGATCGAAAGCACCACCGACCAGCCGATCCAGTACCCGAACGCGGACAGTGGGCCGATCATCGTGCTGTAGCGCTTCCAGCCCTCGTGCGCGTACAGCGAGATGCCGCCGCTGCGATGACCGAACATCGTTGCCGGCTCCGAGTAGATCCACGACTGCAGCATGCCGATCGAGGCCGAGGCACCCCACAGGATCAACGAGCCGATCGTGCCGAAGATGCCGAGCGTGAAGCCGAGCGCGCCGATCAGAAAGCCTGGGTTGCAGAGGGCGATGACGAACCCGTCCCACCAACGCAGTGTCTTGAGGAGCTGGCGCTCCTCGACGGTGGCTGTGGCCAACTTGCTCCCTCCCAGGATCGCGTGCCGCTGCCCGGTCTCCGCACAAGTGCGGATCGTGACCTGGCGCCGATGTGCGCTCTTATACCAGTTGGTTCAAAGCTGGTCAAACTCGCTACGCGGCGCCCGCGCGCATGCCATCCTTGCTTCGGGAACGCGACATGGCCGAGACAGCTGAGCGTAGGCGCGTGGAGAGTCCGGTCGTGGGCGCGCCGCGGCCGGTCGTCCTTGTCACGCTCTCTGTTCGCGTCGATCCCGTCGCGGAGCGTGTCGCGATCGAGAGCGCGCTGGAGGCGGGCGCCCCGCTGATCCTCGCCAACCTGATCATGCTGCCGCCATATCCCACGACCATCATGCTGGCGCGCGAGTGGGTGACGCTGCCGCACGAGGAGGATCTCGAGGAGGTGCGCGCGACGGCGGCGCGCGCGGCGGCACTGGGCATCCCCACGGAGCTCCTGCGGATCTCGAGCCCACGCCCGCTGCGGGCGATGATCGAGCTCGTGCGCGACCGCCGCGCCGGCCTGCTCGTGCTCGGCCCCGACCCGCACCGCACGCCCCGCTGGTGGCGCGCGCTCGCCGCTCGGCGCGTGCGCCGCGAGACCGACTGCCTGGTCTGGATCGCCGAGTAGCGCCCGCCGCGTTCGGGCTAGCGCCCGGTCAGCTCGCGCATCGTGCCGAAGCGGCCGGTGTAGAAGAGGAGCGGTTCGCCGTCCTCGTGGCTGAGCTCCTGGACTTCGCCGATCCACAGGATGTGGTCGCCGGCGGTGTGCGCGTCGACGACGTGGCAGACGATGTGGGCGAGCGCGCCCTCGATCAGGGGGAGGCCGGCGCGCCACGCGAACCGCGGATCCTCGGGGGAGGCGCGCTGGCCGGCGAAGTGCTGCGCGAGGTGCTCCTGGGCGTGCGACAGCACGCTGATCCCGTAGCGGCCGGTGCGCGGGAGCATCTCGTTCATCTTGCAGCGTCCGAGCGAGACGAGCACGAGCGGCGGGCGCAGCGAAACCGACAGGAACGCGTTGGCGGTCATCCCGTGGATCGTCTCGCGGTCGAGCGTGGTCACGACTGTGACCCCCGTGGCGAAGCGCCCCATGACGTGGCGCAGGTCGCGCGCCGCCTGCTCTGCCGCCGCGGCCCGCGGTGTCAGTGTCGCGACGCCCGTGGGCGCGGCGAGCCCGCGGCGAGGCGCCGGCGGCCGCTGCGGCGGCGGCAGCGGCGGCATCATCCCCG
>JGI12269J14319_10006453_pt1 | contig 10185 bp, 12 predicted proteins | sample PeaSoiSIISIP2007_FD_14319 | JGI IMG/M metagenome (IMG submission 14319) | reverse complement strand
CCCCGCCGATCGGCGATCCCCGGCGGGGCCCGTATCTCTCGTGGCTCGTCTACAACGATGCGGTGATCGACCCGGTCCTCGCTGCGAAGTTCGGCGGCTGGGTGTATGAAAAACCTGGGGTTTCCTTCGGCGTCTTCGAGGACATGGTCGGCCACCTCGAGGCCACCCTGTCGCGCACGCCGTACCTGACCGGGGACACGTTTTCGGCCGCGGACATGCTCGTTGGCGGGGCGATCAACTGCGCCGTGCGCATCACCAAAGCCATCCCCGAAAGCCCGGCGCTGATTGGCTTCATCGAGCGGACGGTCGGCCGGCCGAGCTTCGCCAGCTACCTCGCCGCCGACCGCGCGCTGCAGGGCGCTTAGGCCGCCGGCTGGAGCTGTTGTTTGACGCGCTCGGCGAGGATCTTGATGTCGAGCGGCTTGGGCAGGAAGGTGATGCCAGGCTCGTCCTCCAGGAGGTCGGAGAACTCCGCTTCGGCGTAGCCGGAGATGAACATCACCGGCGCCGAGCCCAGGTGCGGTCGCGCCGCCTTGAGCAGCTTGGGGCCGTCCATGCCCGGCATGACGACGTCGGAGATCAGGAGGTCGATCTTGCCGGCGTATTCCTCGGCGAGCAGCAGCGCCGCCTCGCCGTCGGCGGCCTCCAGCACCTCGTAGCCGCGGGCGCGCAGCAGCCGCGCGGCCACCTCGCGCACCATGTCTTCGTCCTCGACGAAGAGGATGCGGCCGAAGCCGGAGAGGTCGCGCGCCGCGGGCCTCGGCGGCGGGGCCAGGGGCGTGACCGCCTTCAGCTCGGGCGGGGGAACGTACACGGGCAGGAAGACGCGGAACGTCGCGCCCTGGTCGGGCGTCGAGTCGACCTCGATCCAGCCCTCGGCCTGCTTAACGATGCCGTAGACGGTCGAGAGGCCAAGCCCCGTCCCCTCCCCGACCGGCTTGGTGGTGAAGAAGGGATCGAAGATCTTGCTCTTCACGTCGGGCGGGATGCCCGGCCCGTTGTCGGCCACCTCGATCAGCGCCACGTCGCCCGGGCCGGCGCGCGGATCGGCGTACCCCAGCGCGCGGGCGTCGGCGAGGCTCAAGCGCGCGGTCCTGATGCGCACGACCCCGCCGCCCTTTGCACGCACAGCGTCGCGGGCGTTGACGGCGAGGTTCATCACCGCCGTCTCGAGCTGGCCCCGGTCGATGCGCACCAGTGGGGAGTTCCGGCCATAGTCGGTCTCCAGCCGCACATCCTCGCGCAGCACGCGGCGAAGCAAGACCTCGATCTCGCTGACCAAACCGCCGAGCTCGAGCACCTCGCGCTGCAGGGTCTGCTTGCGCGAGTAGGCCAAGAGCTTGCGCACCAGGTCGGCCAGGCGGTCGGCGGTGGAGCGGAGCTCGACAAGGCCCTGGTAGGAGGGGTCGCCCACCGGATGGCGCAGCGAGAGCTCGTCGAGCCGGAGCGTGATTGCCGAGAGCAGGTTGTTGAAGTCGTGCGCGACGCCGGAGACGAATTGGCCGATGGCGCGCATCTTCTCCGATTGCGCCAGTTGCAGCTCCATCTGCTTCTGCTCGGACACGTCGACGAGAAAGGCGATGAGGCCGCCCGGTCCGCGAGTCAGGTAGAGCTGGGCGATGCCGGCCGGGTCCTGGGCAAGGCGCACCTCGAATGGGCCTGGTCGGCCGCCGGCGACCGCCGGGGTGACCTCCGCCCACGAAGCGGCGTCGATCAGCGAGGCCAGCTTGGTCCCGGCGAGCCCGCGCTTTCCCGCCATGGTTTCGAGCGCCGCATTGGCGCGGACGATCGCGGCGGTGGCGGGATCATCGCCGTCGAGGAGCGCCGCGCCGAAGGGAGCAGCGGCCGCAAAGGCGTCGAGCTCGGCCGGAGCGCCGCGTTGGGCCTTGAGCGGCGCCGGCGAGTGGCCGAAGGAGGGCTTCGCCGCCGGTAGCGCCGGCTCGACAAGGAGCTCGACCAGATAGCGGCGTTGGTCGAGCACGCTCAGGCGGGCCGCGGTCGGACCCGCCTTGGTCCGCAGCATCACCCGGCCGGTTTCGCCGCGGCGGGCCTGCCCGATGGCGGCGAACAGGCCGCCCTGGTCGGCGGACTTCGGCAGCCGCCCGCCGTCGCCGGCCACCGCGATCCAGGCGGCGTTGTTGGCCAGCACGCGCCCGTCGGCGGTGGAAAGCGCCACCGGCTCGCTGATCGCCTCGATGAGGTTGATGATCTCCAGGCCCTCGGCCGGCCCGGCGCGCTGGCTGCGCAGCGCCAGGATGGCGAAGAAGGCGACGCCGGCCAGCCCGGTCAGCAGCAGCACCCCGCCGAGCGACTGCGGCCCCGCGCGGATCGCCGGGTAGACGCCGAAAGCGAGCGCGAGCAAGAGGAAGACGCCCGCGGCCACGGCGAACGGGTCGAGGCGGCGCAGGCGTTGGCCTTCCGTCCGTAACTGCGGCGTGCTCACGCGGCCCCCTCAGCCCGACCGACCGCGGACATCGCGAATCAGTTGCGCGATCATAGTCTTCCGTCAATTGAGTCGGCATCGCGGCGGGTGACGGCGGCGCTCGCCCCAGATGTTAGCCGGCGTTTACAATCGAGCGCGCCGGCGTTGAGCTTGGCGCATCACGAAGCCGATGACCTTGGCGACGGCTTCATAGTGCTGGCGCGGGATGGACTGGTCGATGTCGACGGTCGCGTAGAGGGCGCGGGCGAGTGACGCGTCTTCGACGACCGGCACGCGATGCTCCTCGGCGACAGCCTTGATGCGCAGCGCGACCTCGTCCATCCCCTTGGCGACGCATACGGGCGCCGGCGTGTCGCCCTGCTCGTAGCGGAGCGCGACGGCGAAGTGGGTCGGGTTGGTCACCACGACGGTCGCCTTCGGGACGTTCTGCATCATCCGCCGCCGCGCGCGGTCGTAGCGGATCTGGCGCAGGCGCGCGCGCACGTGCGGGTCGCCCTCGGACTGGCGGAAGTCCTCTTTCAGCTCCTCTCGCGTCATCCGCATGCGGGTGAGGAAGCGATGGCGCTGCCAGAGCCAGTCGAGCGCGGCCCCTATGCCCAGCACTGCAAGCACGCTCACCAAGAGAGCGCGCAGCGCGTCGCCGGCGAGCGGAAGGGCGCCGATCGGGTCCATGGTCACGGCTTGCAGGAAGTCCGGCAGGCGCGGTCGGATGGCGAGATAGGCGATGCCGGCGACGAGGCCGATCTTCAGCGCCGACCGGAGGAACTGGACCAGCCCGTCTATGCCGAACAGCCGGCGAAAGCCGGCGATCGGCGAGACACGCGACAAGTCGGGCTTCATGCGTTCGCCGGTGAACAGAAACCCCTGCTGGATCAGGTTGCCGCCAACGCCGGCGAGGGCCGCGGCCATCGTCACCCCGATCACGATGGGCGCGGCTGCGGCCGCCGCCTGGCGCAAGAGGTCCACCCCGCCGTCGCCCGAAAGATCATATTCGCTGGCGTGGGCGATGAAGGGCCGCAGCTGTTCGGCCAGGTTGCGCGCCAGGTAGCCGCCGGCGACGGCGACGAATCCGGCGGCGGCCGCGAGCGAGGCGAAGGCCGGGACATCGATCGATTTGGCGACTTCGCCGCGTTTCCTCGCCTCCTCGAGTTTTCGCGGGGTAGGCTCTTCGGTCTTCGTGGCGGCGTCGTTCTCTTCAGCCATGCGTCACACGAAGTTGCGCAGGAAGTCTTCGTAGGCGCTCGACCAGACCACCCCGATGCCGCCGAGGCTGAGCGCGAAGATCGAGAGCCCGAGCAGAAGGCTGAGCGGCGTGGCGACGAAGAAGATCTGGAACTGCGGCATCATCCGCCCGACGAGACCGGTCGCGATGTTGAAGACGAGCGCGAAGACCACCACCGGCGCGGCGAGCTGCAGGCCGAGCGCGAACGACTTGCTGACCGTTTCGGCTGCAAGCGCGCCCACGTCGTTCAGCGGCAGGGCGCGCATCGGCGGAAACGGCGTGTAGCTGTGCGCCATCGCCGCGATGAACAGCCGGTGCAGGTCGGTGTCGAAGATCAGCGTGATGCCCATCAGGGTGAGGAAGGTCGAGAGCGTCGTTCCTGGAATGGCCTCGGTCGGGTTGGCGGTCTGGGCGAAGGCGAGCGTGGTCTGCACCGAGACGAACTCGCCCGCCGCGCTGAGCGAGGTCAGAAAAACCTGCAACAGGGCGCCGATGGTCAGCCCGATCAGCACCTCGCGGCCGATGTAGAAGGCAGTCCCGTCGACCGTCGCCGGCTCGACCGGCAGGTAGGGCTGGGCGATCGGGCCGATGCACATGGCGAGCACGAGCGCGAACGACAGGCGGATGAGCGGCGGCACGTTGCCCTGGGCGACGCCCGGCATGACCATGACCAAAGCGCCGATGCGGGAGAAGACGAGAGCGGCCGCCCAGACCTGCGCAGCCGTCGCGTAGTGGCCCATCCGGCGTCACATCGCCGCGATGCGGGCGGCGATCTGGTGCATGAAGCCGCCCATCAGCGCCCCCATCAACGGCAGGAAGACGAGCAGGGCGACGAAAATCGCCAGGATCTTCGGCGCGAAGACCAGCGTCGCCTCCTGTATCTGGGTCAGGGCCTGCATCAGGCCGATGGCGACGCCGACGATCAGGCCGACGATCAGGATCGGCGCGGCAAGCTGCAGCGTGAGCCAGATCGCGTCGCGGCCGACGTCGAGAACTTCCGCGCCGGACATGGGAAGGGCCCTTTCAGTGAAACAAACGCGAGCGGCGTCGGGAGGGCCTCAGACTGACCGGAACATGGTTAATGGGCGGCTAATTCAAGCCTCCGGCTAGCGCGCGATCGCCTTCGCCAGCGCCTGGGCCGCCTGCGCTGGCGTCTGCTTGTCCTGGTCGCGGTCGACGCTGAGGTTGGCCTTGCGCATCGCCTCGACCGGAATCGCGCCGATCAGCGGCTGGAGCGCCGCCTTGAAGCGGGCGTCGGTCGACCGCTTGGGCGAGAGCAGGATCACTGCGTCGTAGGGCGGGATCGCCTGCTTGGGGTCGGTGAGCACGACCAGATCGTCGGCGGCGATCCGACCGTCTGAGGAGAAGGCCGAGATCACGTCGACCGCGCCGCTGGTCACCGCCTTGTACATGAACGTCGGCTGGAAGCGCCGCTCGGCCTTGAAGTTGAGGCCATAAGCGCTCTTCAGAGCCGCCCACTCCGGCCGCGAGAGGAACTCGAGATCGGAGCCGAGCGTCAGGTCCGACGCGTGGGCGGCGAGGTCGGCGATCGAATGGATCCCGAGCCGATCTGCCTGGTCCCGGCGCATCGCGAGCGCATAGGCGTTCTCGAAGCCCAGCGCGCCCAGCACCTCGACATGGTCGCGGGCCGCGAGCGCCTGGGTCAGCTCGGAAAGCAACTGGGCGCGCGGCGGGGTGTCCGTGCGCTTGAGCACATTGGTCCACAGCGTGCCGGAATAGTCGACGTAGGCGTCGATCTCGCCGCTAGCGACCGCCTGATACGCCACCGCCGAGCCGAGATCGTCCTTCTCGGCGACCTGAAAGCCAGCTGCGCGCAGGCGGTCGCTCATCACAGTGGCCAGGATGTACTGCTCGGAAAAGTTCTTCGCGCCGATCGTCACCCGCTCGCCCGCCCCGGCGCCGTGGGCGAGGGGCGCCAGCGCGGCGAGCGTGCCCACGATGAGACCGGCCGCACCGGCGATGACGCGCCGGCGGTCGCGGAGCGCCGCGCCCGCCTCGATGAGGCCGAGCAGCTGATCGACGACGAGCGCCAGGCCTGCCGCCGCTGCACAGCCGAACAGGACCAGCACCCAGTCCTCGGTCTGCAGGCCGGAGAAGATGTAGTCGCCGAGCGAGGTCTGGCCGACCGGCGTCGAGAGCGTCGCCGTGCCGATGGTCCAGACCGCCGCGGTGCGGATGCCGGCCATGATCACCGGCGCGGCGAGCGGCAGCTCGACCATGAAGAGGCGCTGGCGGTCGGTCATGCCGACGCCCTTGGCCGCCTCCACCGCGGCCGGATCGACGCCCAGGATGCCGGTGGTCGCGTTCCTTAAGATCGGCAGCATCGAGTAGAGCGTCAGCGCCAGCAGCGAAGGCAGGAAGCCCAGCGCCTGGAAGCCGACCCCCAGCAGGCCGCGGCTCAGCGCCGAGAGCGCGAGCAGGAGCGGAAAGAAGAGCGCCAGCAGCGCCAGGCTAGGGATCGTCTGGATGAGGCCCGCGCCCATGAGCGCGCCCCAGCGCAACCGCGGGTTGCGGCTCGCGACGACCGCGAGCGGCAGGCTGAACGCGATGCCGAGCACGAGCGCCGAGGCGCTGAGCAGCACATGCTGTCCGAGGTAGCTGGGCAGCAGCCCAAACGCCGCCGCCAGGCGCTCGTTCATGCGCTGGCCTCCAGCCGCTCGCGCACCCGTTCGGCCTGGCGGCGCGGGGTTTCCATCAGCGCGCGGACGGCGGCGTCGGGCGCGGCGAGAAGCGCGGCCGGCGTCCCATCGGCGCGGATGGCGCCGGCGTCCATGATCACCATGCGGTCGGCCAGCAGCACGGCCTCGGTGATGTCGTGGGTGACCATGAGCGTGGTCAGGCCGAGGTTCTCGTGCAACGCGCGGTAGTCGCGACCAAGTGCATCGCGGGTGACGGGGTCGAGCGCCCCGAACGGCTCGTCCATCAGCATCAGGCTGGGCTTGGCGGCGAGCGCGCGGGCGACGCCCACCCGTTGACGCTGACCGCCGGACAAGGCGGCTGGGCGGCGGGCGGCGAAATCGCGCGGAAGGCCGACGAGATCGAGCAGCTCGGCGACGCGGGCGGCGATCGCGTCCTTCGGCTCGCCCATGAGCTTCGGCGTGATCCCGATGTTCTCGGCCACCGTCAGGTGGGGAAAGAGGCCAATCTCCTGGAAGACGTAGCCGATCCGCCGGCGTAACAGGTGCGGCGCGACAGCGCCGGCGGCCTCGCCGGCGACAAGAACCTGGCCTGTGTCGGGCGCGACGAGGCCGTTGATCATCTTCAGTGTCGTCGTCTTGCCCGATCCCGAGCCGCCGACCAGAGCGACGAACTCGCCCCGTCCGATCACGAGATCGACGCCGCGCACGGCGTGCGTGCGCCCGCCGTCGAAGGATTTGGAAATACCTCTAAGCTCGACCATCGGCGGCACCATAACGCCACCTTAGAGGCGAACGCTCAGATCTGCATCTGCATGACCTGCTGGTAGGCGGCGATCACCTGATCGCGGATCGCCATCACCGTCTGCAGGTTGGTCTCTGCCGATGAAATGGCGGTGACGACGTCGACCAGGTTGGCCTTGCCCTGCACCTGGGCGGTCATCAACTGCTCGGCGTTGCGCGACGAGGCGATCGTGTCGTTGAGCACGCCCTTGAGCATGTCGCCGAAGCCTGGCCCCTGCGCGGCGTCTGCCGCGCCCGCGCCCGCGCCGGCGGCCTGGCTCAAGGACTGGGCCTGCGCCTGAATTGCGGCGTAGGCCTTGGCGGCGGCGAAGGGAGCGAGCACGGCTTAAGCCTATTTTTGCAGGAGCCCGATCAGGCTCGACTGCATGGCGTTGGCGGTGTCGATGACGTTCAGGTTGGCCTCGTAGGCGCGCTGGGCGTCGCGCATGTCCATCGCCTCCATCAGCGGGTCGACATTGGGCAGCTTGACGTAGCCTTTGGCGTCCGCGGACGGATGCCCAGGCTGATACTCGGTGCGGAACGCGCTCTGGTCGGGCGCGATGCGCGTCATCGCCACCCCTTGCGCTCCGCTCGGCAGCTGCACCGGCGTGAACACAGCGACCTGCCGGCGATAGGGGTCTCCCCCGGCGGTCTTCGACACCGAGTCGGCGTTGGCCATGTTCTCGGCGATGATGCGCATGCGCGACTGTTGCGCGCGAAGCGCCGACGCGGCCGCGGCGATGGCGGCGTCCGACGGCGAGACGGTATTGTCGGCCATGGCTTAGGCGCCTCTTCTCACGGTTTGCCGGGCGCCTTCAGCGCCAGCTGGATCATGTTCAGCGACTTTTCGTAGAAGCCGATCGCGGTCGTGTAGTTCATCCGCGCGTCGGTGAGCTTCATCATCTCTTCCTCGAGCACCACCTGATTGCCGTCGAGGCGCGTCTCGGAATCGGGCGATGTCTTCGGCGTCCAGGTCTGCGACCCGCCCGGGCCGCCCTTGACCCCGCCTTCGCCGGCCAGATCGGCGGCGTTGGTCTGCGCCATCTGCAGCTGACCGCCGATACCCCCCTGGGCAATCGTGAACGGCGCCAGATCCTGTGGTCGGAAGCCGGGGGTGTCGGAATTGGCGACGTTCTGCGAGATCACGGCCTCGCGCTGGTTGAGGTAGCCCAGCCGGCCCTTCAGCGCCGAAAACAGCGGAATGTCGTCCAGCGTCATGGTTGGTGAAAGGTGAACGAACAGGGTTAATCGCTCCTTAAGGCCCTTGCGGCAGGAAGGGCTTGCGGGCGGCTCCCAGCCCGTTTTCTCGTTCCGCCGCCCCCTGATGTTCCTTGCCGACGTTTTCCGAGTGGTCGCGGGCCTGGCGGTGACGCTGGGCCTGATCGGCCTGGCGGTCGTCGCGCTCCGCCGCTTCGGCCCGGAAACGATCCGGCGGCTCAGCGCCCAGCGCGCATCGCGGCGCCTGGCGGTGGTCGAGACCCTGGTGCTCGATCCGAGCCGCCGGCTGGTGCTTGTCCGCTGCGATGAGGAAGAGCGGCTGATCCTGTTGGGCGAGGGCCGGGTGATCCCGGCTGCGTCCGCCCCTTCCCCGGAGTCCTGAAGGCATGAAGCGGTTCGTCGTCGGCTGGCTGAAGCGTCTCGGCTGGTTCTCGGTCTCGGGCGAGGACCTGGGCCGCGCCGCCCGCATCGCGGCGCTGAGCGGGTTGGCGAGCTTCATCCTGCCGGCGGTCGCTATGGCGCAGGCGGTGAACATCGATCTCGGCACCGGCGCCGGCCTGACCGACCGGGTGATCGAGCTCGCCGGCCTCTTGACCGTGCTCTCGCTCGCGCCCTCGATCGTGATCATGACCACCTCGTTCGTGCGCATCGTGGTGGTCCTGAGCCTGCTCAGGACGGCGCTCGGCCTGCAGCAAAGCCCGCCGAACTCGGTGATCATCAGCCTGTCGCTGTTCCTGACCGCCATCATCATGGCCCCGACCTTCACCGCCTCCTACAACGCCGGCATCAAGCCGCTGCTCGACAAGAAGATGGACCTGCCGACGGCCTTCTCGGCCTCGGTGTCTCCGGTCAAGACGTTCATGCTGGCGCAGGTCGACGAGGACGACCTGGCCCTGTTCGTTCGGCTCTCCCACACCCCGCCGCCGCCGCATGCGCAGGACCTGCCGGTGCAGGTGGTGACCTCGGCCTTCATGATCTCGGAGCTCAAGCGCGCGTTCGAGATCGGGTTCCTGCTGTTCGTGCCCTTCCTGGTCATCGACCTGGTCGTCGCCAGCGTGCTCATGAGCATGGGCATGATGATGCTGCCGCCGGTGGTGGTGTCATTGCCGTTCAAGCTCATCTTCTTCGTGCTGGTCGACGGCTGGCGCCTTGTCGCCGGCAGCCTGGTCGAGAGCTTCCACCACGCGGCTGGGACTGGATAGGGCGGCCGCCGGGCCCGCTGGCGCCAGATTTCGACCGCGCGTGGGGTTAAGCTTGGCCGGGTCGTATCCGGAGGGCTTGAAGATGACCGACGGTCTGGAAGGGCGCTGCGCCTGCGGGCAGGTGCGCTATCGGCTCGAGCGGGCGCCGATGTTCGTCCACTGTTGCCATTGCCTCGATTGCCACCGGCAGACAGGCAGCGCGTTCGTGCTGAACGCGCTGATCGAGGCCAGCGAAGTTACGACGCTCGCCGGCGAGACCCACGTCACGCGCTTGCCGACCGACTCGGGCCTGCCGCATGACGTCCACCGTTGTCCGACGTGCGAAACCGCGCTCTGGAGCACGTACGGCGGACGGACAGCGGTGCGCTTCGTACGCATCGGCACGCTCGAGACCCCGAGCGCGCTTGCACCCGACGTGCACATCTTCACCCGCTCGAAGGTCCCATGGGTCGCGCTGCCCGCCGACGCGCCCGCGTTCGAGGTCTACTACGACACCAAAGCCCTGTGGCCGGCGGACAGCTACGAACGCAGGCGCTCCGCGCTGGCGACCTGACGCTTGGCCGGGCGGCTAATGGCCGGCGTTCAGGATGATCGACATGATGAGGCCAGTGGCGACGGCAGGCGGCGGGAGCCTCTGGCAGCCCCAGGCTTGCCGCCACG
>JGI12269J14319_10006452_pt1 | contig 10185 bp, 10 predicted proteins | sample PeaSoiSIISIP2007_FD_14319 | JGI IMG/M metagenome (IMG submission 14319) | reverse complement strand
GCCGGCCCCCGGGGCGGGCGCATCGGCGTCCGCGCGCTGGGCGCCGAGGACCTCGAGCGCCACCCCCAGGCCGTCGCACAGCGCCGCGCAGTGGTGCGCGTCGGCGTCCGCCTCCGCGCGCAGACCGTAGTTGACGTGCAGCGCGAGCACCGCCTGGCTGCCGCGCAGCGCGACGAGCACGTCGAGCAGGCACGTCGAGTCGCGCCCGCCGGAGACCATCGCGACGATGCGCTCGCGACCGTCCAGCAGGCGGCTGTCACGGACCGCCTGCAGGACCTGCTCGGCGAGCATGCCTCAGCCGGTCCGGGCGGTGGCCAGGAACAGCTCGGTCGGCTCGGAGAAGCCCTTCAGCCGCACCTCGCCGATGCGATCGAACTGCACGCCGTCGAGGCCGTCGGCGACGTCCACGACCGGGCGCGTGACGAGCACCTCGCCGCCGCCGGCGCGGGCCACAACGCGCGCTGCCTGGTTGACCTCGCGTCCGAAGTAGTCGCCGTCGCGGTAGATCGCGTCGCCGTAGTGGATGCCGATCCTCGGCGGCGGCTCGCTGCCGTCGACGCCCTCCTGCAGCCGCACCGCCCACTCGGTCAGCGCGACGGGGTCCGAGCCGACGACCATCACCTCGTCGCCGAGCGTCTTGATCACGCGCGCGTCCACCGGCAGGTTTCGCGCGACGGCCTCGGTGAACCGCTCGACGGTGGTGACCGCGACCTCGTCGCCACGCTCAACGGTCAGGCGCGCGAAGCCGGCCAGGTCGGCGAACGCGATCGCCACGCGCAGGCGCCCCTGCTCGAGCGTGTCCTCGCCGATGTCGGCCTCCATGTGCCCGATCATGTCCTGCTCGACGAAGTGGGCCAGCAGCCGGCCGTGCAGGTAGTTCATGAACGGCGACGCGAACGGCAGTACCGCGCGCGTGAGGCCCTCCATCTCCTCCGCGATCTCCAGGCTCGGCACCCCGGCCCGCATCAGCGGCTCGTGCACGTAGAGATGAATCAGGCGCACCTCCGCGTCGGCGATCTGGGCGAGCACCTGCCCGTAGACGCGCATCAGCTGCAGGTACGCCGGCAGCGGGAATCCCGCGTCGAGCACGGCCGCCGCGTAGCGCATCATCTGCACGTCCTCGTCGGTGATCGCCTCCAGCGACAGCGGCCCGAGCCCCATCGTGGCGAAGATCCGCTTGATCAGCTCCGCGTCCAGCCCCGTCTCCGCGGCAGCCTCCTCGAGGCTGTGACCGCCCTCGTGGTTGGTCAGCAGGTTCTCGATCGGGCCGATCGCGAGCTGGCCGCTGTCGCTGGCGTGCTTGATCTGCTCGAGCGTGTGACCGCGCGAGCGCAGCCGCGCGACGACCCTCACGTAGGCCAGCGCAGCCGGCGTCCAGCGTCCTTCGTAGCCCGGAACCAGCCCTATCTTCACCCAGCGCCTGACGGTGGCCGGGGAGACGCCCGCGCGCTCGGCCACCTGGGCGAGCGTCAGCTCGCCCGCGCCGGATACTCGATCGTCTGCGGGGGTCACTCAGGCACGCGGCGCGATCGGCGTTCCCATAGTCATGAGTCTAAAGTCGCGGGCGGTGTCTCAGCGCGACCCGGTCCACCTGCGCCCGACCGCGCCGCTCGGCGAGCGCGTGCTGCTGCCCGGCGACCCCGGCCGCGCGCTCGCGCTGGCCCAGACGCTGCTGCGCGAGCCGCGCATGTTCAACCACCACCGCGGCCTGTGGGGCTACACCGGCGAGGCGCCCGACGGCGAGCCGCTCACGATCCAGGCCACCGGCATGGGCGGTCCCTCGGCGGCGATCGTGCTCACCGAGCTGATCGCCCTGGGGGCGCGCCGCGCGGTGCGGGTGGGGACCTGCGGGGCGCTCGCCGCCGGGCTCGCGCTCGGCGAGCTGGTGCTGGCGAGCGAGGCGATCTGCGCGGACGGCACCTCGCGCGCGCTCGGCGCCGGCGAGCGGATCGCGGCCGACCGCTCGCTGACCGACGCGCTCGCCGACCACGCGCCGGGGGCGCACCGCGGTGCGATCGTGAGCGTGGACCTCTTCTACGAGAACGGCCGCCCCGGTCAGGGACACCAGGCGCTCGCGGTCGAGATGGAGGCCGCGGCGCTGTTCGCCGTGGGCAGCGCCGCGCAGGTGCCCGTGGCATGCGTGCTCGCGGTGTCGGACACCTTCGACGCCGGCGGGGCCCGTCACCGCATCGACGACCACNCGCTGCTCGCCGCCGCCGAGCGCATGGGCGCAGCGGCGATCGCGGCGCTCTCTCCCTGAGCGCCGAGCGCGGGCGCGCCCCCGTCGCGCCCGCTCAGACGGCGGGCGGCTTGGCGGACGCCGATCCGGCCTTGCGCGCGGCGGCGCGGGGTTTGCGCGCCGCGGCTTTGCCCGCGCTCGCGCGCGCGGCGCGGCCGGTGAGCGCCTGCTCGACGCTGTCGGTGAGCGCCCTCAGCTGGGACTCGATCGCCGACAGGCGCGCCTCCACGCCGCTCGGGGAGAGCGCGCGATCGAGGCGGTCGAGGCCGTCCTCGATGCCCTCCAGCCGGTGCGAGACCGAGCGCAGCCTGCGGGTGAGGCGTTCGATGTCGGCGGCCGAGGGGATGTTGAGCGCTCCCATCGCCACCTCCTGAGCCTGCGAGGCCTTCTCGCGCGCGTCGAACGCGCGGCCGATCGCCCCTGTGAGCAGCGGGTTTTCGAGCAGCTCCGAGAGCGCCTTGCCGAGGCGATCCTCGGTGTTGTTGCCCAGACGATCGCGCAGGCTCTTCGCGACGTTGCTCGGATCGGACATCCTTGGCTCCCTGGTGGTCGGTTCGGATGGCCGGCGGCCCTCTCCAGTGGTCGGGACCGGCAGCCTGGAGGAAGGATACGGTGCGCTTGTGGCCGCGCGCCTGTTCGTCTTCATCCAGCTCGAGTTCCCGTGGGCGCTCGGGCCGTCCGATGGTCGCTACCTGCTGCGCGCGGGGCCCGACGCGGAGCCTGAGCGGGTGGTCGTGCTGGGGACGCTCGGCGCGCCCCGGCTGCCGTTCGGGCGCCACACGGGATCGCGTCCGGCGCCCGTGTCGCTGCGCGAGCGCTGGGGCGGCCGCGGCGCCGGGCGGGCCGCCGCACCGGACCCGGCGCCGGTGAGCACCACGCGCGCCACGATCGTGGACCCGGTGTCGCTGTCTGCCGAGAGCCAGGCCCGCGCCTGGCTGGAGGAGCTCGACCGCGAGCGCGAGGTGCTCGCGGCCACGGCCGTGGTCAACCGCGTGCTGCACTCGCATCGCATCGCCGCGGCCGACCCCTACCTGCACGAGGTCTCGCCCGCGCAGGCGCTCGTCATCAGGGCGGGCTGGGGCGAAGGCGAGCAGGTGGCCGACGGCGCGTGGCTGCACGCGCGCGAGCTGCCCTGGCGAGACGACGTGCCCTGGCGGGGCGGCGGCGACACGCCCGGGCGCTGGCGCCGCGGCGGCAGGGATCGCGCGGCCGCGCTGCGCCCGCAGGAGCGCCTGGCCGCTCTGCTCGGCGGGCGCACCACCACGCTGCTCTGCGAGGAGCTCGCGCTGCGGGCCCGGCTCGACCTCGACCAGGGCAGGCTCGCGCACGCCGCGATCGGGCTGGAGGACGCGTTCGCCGCGGCGATCGCCGAGCTCGAGGCCGAGGGTCGCCAGGCGCTGGCGATCCGGGTGGCCGAGCTGCGCAAGCTGCAGCCGCAGGTGGTCGAGCAGGCGCGGGCGGCTTTGGCGGGAAGCGAGGGGGAGCCCGACGCGGACGCGCTCGATCACGCCCTCGGCCGCCTGGAAGCGGCGCTGCGCGCGCGCACCGCAAGTGGGTTTAACCTGAGCTGACATGGTCGAGCCGACGACAACGGCGGTGGGGACGTGGAGCGGCGGTCGCTTCATGCATTTCGGCGAGCCGCTCGCCGACGAGCGCCTGATCGGGCTGCTTCGCCCGGGCGAGGGGATCGACACGGTGATCACCGCCGACGTCTACGGCGCCGGCGAGGCGGAGGAGATGCTCGGCCGCGCGCTCGCCGGGGTCGATCGCGACGGCTACTGCCTGGTGGGCGCGATCGGCCACGACTTCTACGAGGGCCGGCGCGACGGGGCGAAGGGCTTTCCGCGCTTCACCGACCCCGCGCTGCGTGGCGAGGGCGCCTACGGCGACTACATCCGCAGCGCCACCGAGCGCAGCCTGCAGCGCTGCGGCGTCGAGCACTTCGACCTGCTGCTGCTGCACAACCCCGATCACATCGGCTACTCCAGCACGGCCGTCTGGGAAGGGATGGAGGCGGTGCGCGAGGCCGGGCTCACGCGCCGCCTGGGTGTCGCGCCGGGACCCGCCAACGGCTTCACGCTCGACCTGATCGGGTGTCTGGAGCGCTTCGGCGCGCAGATCGACTGGGCGATGATCATCCTCAACCCGCTCGAGCCCTGGCCGGGCGAGCTCGCGCTGGGGGCCGCGGCGGACAACGAGGTGAGCGTGATCACCCGCGTCGTGGACTACGGCGGCATCTTCCACGACGACGTGCGCCCCGGGCACCGCTTCGCCGACTACGACCACCGCAAGTTCCGTCCCGCCGGCTGGGTACAGGCCGGCCGCGAGCGGCTCGAGCTGATGCGCCCCTACGCCGAGCGCCATGGCCTGACGATGCTGCAGCTCGCGTGCGCGTGGAACCTCGCCCACCGCTCGGTGGGCTGCGTGGCGCCGACGCTGATCCAGGAGAGCGGAGCCGATGCGCGCCCGGTCGAGGACAAGCGCGCCGAGCTCGCCGCGGTGCGCGCCGAGTGGTCGGCTGACGCGGGCCAGGCGCTGCTCAGCCCGCAGGAGGTGCGCGAGCTGCGGGCGCTCGGCGACAACACCGGCTGCATGGCGCTGAAGGGCGCGAGCAGCGAACACGAGGGTCCGCCGCGCCCGGACCGCTGGCAGCTCGACGAGGACCTGCTCGCGGTCGCCGGGCGCTGGGGCATCGACCCCGTGCGCGATCTCGTGCCGCAAGAGCTTGCGGGCGCAAGCGACCAGTAAGGGGGTAGGCGTGGGCATCGACGTGGACGCTTTCAAGGACGGTCAGCGGCAGGTGTGGTCGGCGGGCGACTACCCGGACGTGGCCCGCACGATCGAGGAGGTCGCGCACGTGGTCGTGGAGCGCTCCGGCGCGGGGCCGAGCATGGAGATGCTGGACGTGGCCACCGGCAGCGGCAACGTGGCGATACCGGCTGCGGCGAGCGGCGCCAGCGTGACCGCCCTGGACCTCACGCCGAAGCTGCTCGAGGTCGCCGCAGCCCGTGCGGCGGAGGCGGGCGTGGAGGTGCGCTGGGTGGAGGGCGACGCCGAGGCGCTCCCCTTCGCGGATGCGTCCTTCGACCGCGTGACCTCGTGCTTCGGCGTGATCTTCGCGCCGCGTCACCGGGTGTCGGCGGCGGAGCTCGTGCGGGTCGCGCGGCCGGGGGCGCGGATCGTGGTGACGGGCTGGACGCCGGGCGGGCTGACCGGTCAGTTCTTCAAGACCACGGCCGCGTACATGCCGCCGCCCCCGCCCGAGCTGGAAACGCCGCTGCAGTGGGGCGAAGAGGAGCACGTGCGCTCGCTGTTTCAGGACAGCGGCGCGAGCGTGTCCTTCCAGCGGCGCACCGTGACCTTCGCGCACGACTCGCCGGAGAGCTGGTTCGAGTTCCAGGAGCGCACGCTCGGCCCGATGGTGCTCGCCAAGGCGGCGCTCGAGCCGCAGGGGCGTTGGGCGGAGCTGCGGGCGGAGATGATCGCCTTCTACAGCGAGCACAACGAGGCCGAGGACGGCACCTTCCGCGCGCCCGCCGAGTACCTGCTGTCCGTGGCGGAGCTGCCCGGCTGAGCCCCAGCCGTCGCCGGGTTAGGCGGCTCGTGCAGGAGACCGGCCACACGCCCGCGATCAACCAGGTCGAGCTGCACCCCTACTTCCAGCAGGCGGAGCTGCGACGCCAGCATCGCGACCTCGGCATTCGACTTCGGCTTGAGCGAGTTCGAGATGCAGGCGATCGAGGATCTCGACGCGCGCCGGCGCATCGGCCCGGACCCGGACACGTTCATCCGGCCCTAGCGCCGAGCACCTCGGCGAGCGCGCCCAGCTCGGCGACCACGTCGCCGCCCAGGCGCACCGCGGCGAGCTCGTCCAGCGGCGTGGGGCCCTGGGTGATGATCGCGACCGCGCCGCGCGCCTGGTGGGTGAGCAGCGGCAGCCCGGCCACCGGATGCACCTCGAGGGAGGAGCCGATGCACAGCAGCACCTGCGCACGCTCGCACAGCTCGCGCGCACGGCCGAGCGCGTCCGCGCTCAGGAGCTCGCCGAACAGCACCACGTCAGGCTTCAGCGGACCGCCGCAGGCGCGGCAGCGGGGCACCCCGAGCGGGTCCTCGCGGATGCGCGCCCGCGCCTGCGCGAGCGGGGCGACCTCGCCGCAGTCCGGGCAGGAGCAGCTGGCGATGCTGCCGTGCACCTCGACGAGCGTCTCGGTGCCGGCCTTGCGGTGGAGCATGTCCACGTTCTGGGTGATCACGCCGTCGAGCAGGCCCAGGCGCTCCATCGCCACGAGCGCACGGTGGGCGCCGTTGGGCTGCTTGCCGCCGAGCATCGCGAAGCGCTCGCCGTAGAAGCGCCAGAAGCGCGCAGGGTCGCGCCGGAAGGCGTCGATGTGCGCGACCTCCATCGGATCGACCTTCTCCCACAGCCCGGTCCCAGGCGAGCGGAAGTCGGGGATGCCCGACGGCACGGAGATGCCCGCGCCAGTGAGCGCGACGACCGAGCTCGCCCCGCGCACGAGCTCAGCCAGGCGCTCGACCTCGCGCGAGTGCCCGAGCGGCTCCTGCCCGCGCGCCACCGCGGCGTCCGGCGGGCGCAGCACGCGCTCGGCTCCGGCCACCGGCGCTCAGCTCCCCTGGAAGCGCGGGGCGCGTTTGCCGAGGAAGGCCGCGATGCCCTCCTTCGCATCGGCGCTGGCGAACACCTCGGCGAACGAGCGCTTCTCTGCGGCGATCCCCGCGTCGAGGTCGCCGGCGCCGGAGATGCGCTTGATCTGCGCGAGCGCCAGCGGCGCCTGGCCGGCGAGCTTGCGCGCCCACAGCATCGCCGTGTCGAGCAACTCGTGATCTTCGACGATGCGGTTGACGAGGCCGAGCTCGAAGGCTTCCTCGGCGAGCAGCGGATCGCCCACGAGGTTCATCTCGAGCGCCTTGTTGGTCCCCACCAGCCGCGGCAGGCGCTGGGTGCCGCCGAAGCCAGGGATGATCCCCAGCTTGATCTCCGGCTGGCCGAACGTGGCCGAGCGGGCTGCGATGCGCACGTCGCAGGCCATCGCCAGCTCGCAGCCGCCGCCGAAGGCGAGCCCGTTGACGGCTGCGACGGTCACGATCCCGTCCGCTTCGAGCTCGCGGAAGAGCGCGTGCGCGCCGTCGATCAGCGCCGCGCCGGAGGCCTCGTCCATCGTCGTGAACGCCTTGATGTCCGCCCCTGCGCAGAACAGGAAGGGGTTGGAGGAGGCGATCACCAGCGCTCGTACGGGCGGCTGGGATGCGCTCTTGACGTGGGCCCAGACCTTCTCGAGGTCCGCCACGACCTGCGGCGAGATCGAGTTCATCTGGCCGTTGGCCAGCCACGCGATCGCGACCCCGTCCTCGACGCTCTGGAGTTTGACGACCTCGGCCGGCTGCTCGGCATCTGGCTGCGGGTAGGGATAGAAGCCCTGGCCGCTCTTCTGCCCGAGGCGGCCCTGGGCGACGAGGCGGCGCAGGATGGTCGGCGGCGCGAAGCGCTCGCCGTGGCGCTCCTGGGCGTTCTCCATGCGCTCCAGCACGCTGTCGAGGCCTTCGCTGTCGGCCTTCATGAACGGCGGCATCAGGCCGCGCCGGGGGTCCAGGCCCGCGCCGGCCATCATCCCGAAGTCGATGTCGCGGTGGGTGGCCACCCCCTCCTCGAGCACCAGGCAGGCCTCCAGGAAGGTCTTCAGCGAGAGCAGCTCCACGAGCTCAGCCACGTCGGGATCTCCCTCGCCGGGGATGTTGGGCTCGCCCTGGGGGTCGTAGAAGCCGTCGCCGCCGGTCTTCGCGCCGAGCCTGCCGTCGGCGACGAGCTTCTGCATGCCCTTGGGCACGTAGAAGCGTTCCTCGCCGTAGGACTCCACCAGGTGCTCGGCCACGTGCAGCACCGTGTCCAGGCCCAGCAGGTTGACGAGGTGGTAGGGGCCGACCGGCACCACGCCCGCCGCGCCCACGCCCTCGTCGATCTTCTTGATCGAGAGGCCCTGCTCCTCCTGCGCGCGCCAGACCTCCGCGATCCCCGAGTTGAGGATGCGGTTGACCACGAAGCCGGGCACCTCCGCGCACGTGATCGGCTGCTTGCGGATCGCCTGGGCGAACGTGAGCGCGACGCTGACCGTCTCAGCGGAGGTGTCCTCGCCCTCCACGATCTCGATCAGCGGCATGATCGACGCGGGATAGAAGTAGTGGAAGCCGATCACCTTGTCCGGTCGCAGCGTCGCTTCGCCCATCTCGGTGATCGACAGCGAGGAGGTGTTCGATGCAAGGATCGCGTGGCCCGGGGTGGACGCGTCGAGCTCCGCGAGGACCGCCTGCTTGACCTCCATCCGCTCGGGCACGGCCTCGACCACGAAGTCCACCTGGCCGAAGTCCTCGTAGGTGGTAGTGCCGCTGATGCGTCCCACGATCTCCGCGATCTGCGCCTCGGCCTGCTCGGCGGTGATCTTGCCCTTCTCGGCGAGCTTGCCGATCTGCCCGCGGGTGACGCTGGTGGCCTCCTGCAACCCAGCCTGCACGAGCGCGTCGTCGATGTCCTTCAACACGACGGGGATGCCCGCGGCGGCGATCGTCTGGGCGATCTGGCCGCCCATCGTCCCGGCGCCCACGACGGCGGCTTTGAACACGAACATGCGTTGGCTCTCCTCTGCTGACTCGGGGATGGGGGAGCCTAGCGCCGCCAGCGCCGGGCCGCACGTCTCGATGTCCAGCCGACCGGGCCGCACCTCTCGGCCCCCGCCTGGGTTAATGGGGGCAATGCTGTGGAGGATCGCGGGTAGGAGGTCGATATGAGGTGCTTAGGCGCGAGCGCGCCCAGAGCGGCCGGCGCGGGGGGCACCAGGCGGCGCCGGGCGGGCGTGATCGGCGCAGCGCTGCTGGCCGCCGCGGCCCTGACCGCGGCGCTGCCCCCGCTAGCGCGGGCCGCCTCGCCAGCCACGGTGACGACCGGCGCCGCGCACGAAGTCGGCTACGCCTCCGCGGTGCTCACGGGGTCGCTGAACCCCAAGGGCAGCGACACCTCCTATTACTTCCAGTACGGCGTAACGCGCGCCTACGGCGGCCAGAGCGCGATCGCCGACGCGGGCGCGGGCACGCAGACGGTGAAGGTCGCGCTGGCGGTCACGGGCCTGCAGCCGCTGAGCATCTACCACTACCGGCTCGTCGCGGTGAACGCCGCCGGCGCCAGCCTCGGCGCCGACGACACCCTGCTGACGACAAAGGTGCCGCTGTCGCTTGCGATCCTCGCCTCGCCGAATCCGGTGGCGTTCGGCGACCCGGTGCTCGTGCAGGGCACGCTCTCGGGCACCGGCAACGCCGGCCGCGTGGTCATCCTGCAGTCCCAGGCGTTTCCCTTCACCGGCCCCTTCCAGAATCTCGGCAACCCGGAGGTCACGAGCGCCACCGGCAGCTTCGCCTTCCCGATCCTCGGCCTCGCCGCGAGCACCGTCTACCGCGTCCTCACGACCTCCAACCCGCCGGTCATCAGCCCCGTGGTGCAGGAGAGCGTCGCCGTGCGCGTCAGCAGCCACGTCGCGCGCACGCGCCGGCGCGGATTCGCACGGATCTACGGCACCGTGACACCCGCCGTGGACGGCCAGCAGGTGGGGATCCTGCGGATCAGCCACGGCCGCGGCGTGCTCGTCGGCGGCACGTTCCTGCGCCACCGGAGCACCGCCGCCTCGAGCTTCAGCCGCATCGTGCCCGTGCGGCGCGGGGTCTACCGCGTGCTCGTGCGTGTCATCGGCGCCGCCCAGGTCTCCAGCTACGGGCAGCCGCTGCTGATCGGCTGAAGCCCGGGCCACCGACTTCTGTCGGCCTCGAGGAAGTTGAAGCCCGGGCGCTACACGCTGGCTCTGACCGCGTCCGCCGGCGACCTCCTCTCGGCGCCCCGCTCGCTGACGTTCACGATCGTGCCCCGAGGCGGCCGTGTCAGGCTC
>JGI12269J14319_10006450_pt1 | contig 10187 bp, 7 predicted proteins | sample PeaSoiSIISIP2007_FD_14319 | JGI IMG/M metagenome (IMG submission 14319) | reverse complement strand
TCGCCATCTCGGGTGGGATCGCCGGCGTGGCCGGGGTGCTCTTCGCCTACGCCCAGCAGAATGTCGTGCCCGGGACCTACGAGCCGCAAGCCAGCCTCACCATCTTCCTCGCCGTGGCCATCGCCGGCGTCAGCTCGGTCCCCTGGGCCGTGGTGGGCGCCATGGGCATCGAGGTGGCTGTCGTGTTCGGGCCCCGGGTCTACGACCTGTTCCACTCCACCACCATCGAGACCACGCTGCCGCTCCTGCTCACGGGCCCGATCCTGCTCATCAACGCCTACTTCAACCCGGGCGGGTCCGCCGAGATCGGGATGCAGAAACGCGACGACTGGCTGCGGTGGGTGGCGAGGCGCCGAGGGACCGTGGTCCCGGCGCTGATGGAGGATCCGGCCACGACCGCAGCGCCCTTTCCCGTGCCCTCCACCCTCGCCCCGGCGCCACTGCCCGACGCAACCCTGGCCGGCGTGGCATCTTCGGCCGCCCCGGGCCCGTTACCGCCGCCACCCGCTCCCCAAGGTGCGGCCGCGCCGTGATGACCTTCGTCGTGTCACTCGGCGTGGTGGTGGCGGTGTTGGGGCTCGTCTTCGACCTTCGCCACTGGCTCGCCTCGAGAGCCGGCCATCCGGCACCGGGACACGCGCCGCCGCCCTTGCCGCGTCCGATGCCCGCCACCTCCGCTCCGGTGCCGCCTTTGTGGCGTCCGGTGTCCGCCACCTCCGCCCCGGCGCACGCGTTCGTGGTCGCCCCAGCCCCCCCGGTCGTCTTGAGACCGTCTCCGCCTCCGGCGCCCACCAACGTCTCGTCACCGGCACTGTTCATCCCCGGCGTCCCTCCGCCGCTCTTCCCCGGCCTCCCTCCGCCGCCGGTCGCCGTGGTGGCTCCGCCGCCATCGGCCGGGCGGGCGCCGGGGGGAGCTCCACTCCTGGCGTGCCGGGGTGTGCACGTCTCCTACGACAAGGTGCGGGTGCTCTTCGGGGTCGACATGGAGATCCGCCAGGGCGAGATCGTCGCCCTCCTGGGCACGAACGGGGCCGGGAAGTCCACGCTGTTGAAGGCGGTCTCCGGCCTGGTCGAGCCAACCGCTGGCTCGATCGTCTTCGACGGTCGAGACATCACCCACACCGGTCCGGTCGAACGGGCCGGGTTGGGGATCGTGCAGGTGCCCGGAGGCCGCGCCGTGTTCCCCACGCTGACCGTGGCCGAGCACTTCAAAGCGGCCACGTGGCTGTTCACCAAGGAACAGGCCGCCGAGGTCCGTGACCGCACCGAACGCGTCCTGGAGTGGTTCCCACGCCTGCAGGGCCGCTGGCACCAGATGGCCGGGAACCTCTCCGGCGGCGAACAGCAGCAGCTCGGCCTGGGCATTGCCTTCGTGGCCAAGCCCCGCCTCCTCATCATCGACGAGCTGTCCCTGGGCCTGGCTCCGACCGTCGTGGAGCAGCTCCTCGAGATCGTCCGGGCCATCAACGCCGAGGGATGCCCGGTCATCCTGGTGGAGCAGTCGGTCAACGTGGCGCTGACCATCGCACAACGCGCCTATTTCATGGAGAAGGGCGAGATCCGCTTCGAGGGGGCAGCCGCAGAGCTCCTCGCTCGGGGCGACCTCCTGCGATCGGTCTTCCTCGGAGGAGCGGTCAACAACGGCTCCACCGTCTTCGCGGTGCCGGTCAGCAGCCCGACGTCCCGTGACGGTGGCGCCGATTCATGGGCGTCGCAGCCGGTCATCCTCGCCACCCGCGGCCTCACCAAGCGCTTCGGCGGGATCATGGCGGTCGACGACGTCACGCTCGACCTACGGCGGGGTGAGACGCTGGGGTTGATCGGCCCCAATGGAGCGGGCAAGACGACGGTTTTGGACCTCATCTCCGGGGTCCTCCCCGTCGACGGCGGTCGGATCGAGCTGGGCGGCGTCGACATCGGCGCCTGGTCGGCGAGCCGCCGGTCGGCCGCCGGCCTGGGGCGGTCCTTCCAGGATGCTCGGATCTTCCCGTCCCTCACCGTGGCGGAGAACATCGCCATGGGTCTCGAGCGGCACATCACCACGCGAGACCACCTGGCAGCCCTGCTCGACCTCCCCGCCATCCAGCGGTCCGAGCGCGAGGTCGCCGAGCGGGTGGCCGAGCTCATCGAGCTGATGCACCTCGAGTCCTACCGGGACAGGTTCGTCTCCGAGCTCTCCACCGGTGTGCGACGCATCGTCGACCTGACCATGTCCATCGCCCACAAGCCGACGGTGCTGCTCCTCGACGAGCCGTCATCGGGTGTCGCCCAGCGAGAGACCGAAGCTCTGGGTCCCTTGCTGAAGGACATGCAACGTGCCACATCGTGCTCGATCGTGATCATCGAGCACGACATGTCGCTGATCAGTGCCGTGTCCGACGAGATCATCGCTCTGGACCTCGGTCGGATAGTGGCGCGGGGATCACCGACCACCGTCCTGTCCGATGCCCGAGTGGTGGCCTCGTATCTCGGCGACAACATGGGCATCATCCAACGATCGGGCAGCATGCCTGCAATGCACGCGCCGGGTGAAAGAGTCGCCACGACCTAGACTCCCTATGACGAATGCCGTCGGCGATGGCGCCGGGGAGGGCAGCGCGACCTCACATAGACTCGTCAGATCTTGCGGCCAGCGGTAAGAGGGTCTGTCCTCAGCTGCTGGGGCCATCAGCCGATTCTCGCGGCTGGAGCGTGGTCAGACGCGTACGTACACGGTCTTGGCGGTCATGTTCGGCCAAGCCGCTTCTGCGTCTTCCCAGGCAACCCTCTGCGTCGTCACGAGGCCGGGGTCGAAGCGNCCCGTGGCCACCAGCGAGAGCACATCCGGGAGTACAGCGCGGGAGGCGACCCTGCCCGTCACGAAACGCAGACCCCTCCCGTACATGGCGAGGAGGGGGAGTTCGACATCGTTGCCGTAGTAGATTCCCGTATCCGTGCACACCCCTCCCGGCCAGGTGAGGGCGAGGGCCGAGCGCAATTTGTCGGCATTGGCTGAGGTGTTGACCACGACAGGGTAGGGGTCGGTCCCATCAGCCATCGATGGACCCTCTGTAACGTGTGCACCAAAACCGCCAGCGATCTCGCAGCGACTCGGGTCGGTGTCCACATAGTCGACGCGAGCTCCGAGCGCCGTGGCGATCCCGACGGCGTACAGACCGATCGACAGTCCGCCCATCACGAGCACCCGGCGATCCGTCTCAGCCAACGCAGCCAGTTCTTGCTCATAGGGTCCGATACAGCGCCACGCATCGGGCACGTTGTCGCTGGCACTCGCCAGCGACGCCGGGTCGAGCCCTGCCGGCTGCGCAACGAGCATGGCGTCGGCATAGGGAACCCGCACGACATCACTCATGAACCCGCCGCCGTCGAAGCCGGCGATCGGACCCAGACCGTACATCGCTCGCTCAGGGACCGATTGGCAACTCTCGGTATGGCCCCGGCGACATGCTCGGCACGAGCCGCAGGAAATCTGGAAGGGCACGATGACGGTATCACCGGGTGCCACCGAGACAACGTCCTCGCCGACCTCGATCACCTCGGCGACCCCTTCGTGGCCGAGCCGATAGGGAGGCGGAAGGGGCGCGCGACCTTGGGCCACGGCCACATCCAGGTCGCAGCACGCCACCGCCAAGGGTCGCACCAGCGCCTCAGCGGGTCCCTGGATCTGTGGTGTGGGGGCTTCTTGCCACCGAACGTCGCCACCGGGGAGGAGAACGAGCTCGTGCATGGTCAGAGCTCGAGCGTCTTGGTACCCGCGGGGATCCCCAACCGGCGCATCGCCTTGCCCTTGGTGCGCACCAGCGACTTCCGGGGGGCCCGGGCGATCATCGCCGCTGTGCGCTCGGCCTCGTGGGTCAGCTCATCGGGCTCGACGACCGCAGAGACCAGGCCCATCGAAAGCGCCGTGTGAGCGTCGATGCTGCGACCGGTGAGGCAAAGGTCCCGGGCCCGACTCGAGCCGATGAGGTCGGCAAGGGGCGAGAAGACGACGTCGCCCCAGGTCTGCTCGGGGTGTGCAAAACGTGCCGTCGAATCGACAATCCGAAGGTCACAGAGCACGGCCAAGTCGAATCCCCCCGCCAGGGCCGGACCCTGCACGGCGGCGATCGTGGGGAGCGGGAAACTCAAGAGCCGCTGGTGGAACCGGTCAGACGACCGCCAGAGGCGCTCCTGAAAACCAGGCTCCGCCACCTCGAACTCGCCCAGATCGAACCCCGCACAAAAGGTGTCACCCGCCGAGGCCACGATGACCGCCCTGACCTCCTCGTTGTCGGCAAGGGCATCGAGGGCGTCGCTGACGGCGTCACGCACCTCGACCGACAAGGCGTTCTTCTTCTCGGGCCGGTTGATGACCAGCCGGACGACGCCCGCATTGATCTCTGACACCAGCAAGCACTTGGCCATCGCCACCTCGGGCATACTATCTAAGACGCTCTACATACTTGTCAAGTACGATGAGCTCGTGACCAGAACTTCAGACACCCGGGAGCGGATGCTCGACGCCGGCGCCGACCTGTTCCGGCGCCAGGGCTACGAAGGCACCGCACTCAAAGAGATCGTCGGAGAGGGCGGCGCTCCGTGGGGTTCGCTGTACCACTTCTTCCCGGGCGGCAAGCAGGAGCTGGGCGTCGCCGCCCTCCGCCGCTCGGGCGAGCGTTACCGCCGGTTGATCGAGCTGGTTTTCGAAGGCGCCGAGGATCCCTCCACGGCGCTGAGACAGTTCTTCAGTCTGAGCGCCCAGGCCCTCGAGGGCTCTGACTATGCCGATGGGTGTCCCGTCGCCACCGTCGCACTCGAAACGGCCAACACGACCGACGCGCTACGTCAGGTGTGCGCCGAAGTGTTCGAGTCGTGGCTGGCGACGCTGGCGCGGTTCTTGAGCGAAGCAGGCATCGAGGCGGGGGTGGCTTATCCTCTCGCCCTCTTCGGCCTCTCGACCTTCGAGGGGGCGATCACACTCAGCCGCACAATTCGAAGCACCGAGCCCTTGACCGCGTCGGGCGAGATCGTGGCCAGCGTCGTCGATGCGGCGCTCCGTGAGGTTCCTGAAGAGAGCACCTGATCGAGCTCGAGCAGTTGGCGTGTGAGAGGCGCACAGCCCCAGTGCATTCGGGGCAACTTGATCAGCTCACTTGCCCGAGAGCGCTCGAGGCCAGATCCGACTTCATAGCCCCGTGGCTGACGTGCCGCCCTGCGGTTCCTCGACTCCTGACCCCCGACGCCAGTGGTATCAGGAGAAGCTGAACTGGGCGCGCACGGCTAGATGATCTGAGCCGCGAGCAGCGGGAACCACCTCACCCCTGGCCCGAGCGGCGAGGTCGGGTGTGGCCAGAATGTGGTCGCTCTGGATAGCCGGACGCCACGCCGGCCAGGTGCGGCAGCGGACCACGCGCCGGCAGCCGGGGAGCATTGCTCGAAGTAGAAACCCCGGTACGTTCATGTCCCCCGCCACGATGACGTTGTCCGCTGGGAAGAAGCGGACGAGGCGCCGGTACTGCAGCGGCGAGCCGTCGGTCAGGTGCGACATGTGGGTGCCGACGATGGTCACCGGTCTCCGCCCCGGGCCTCCGTGGTGGACGGTGAGGACGACCGCTTCGCGTCGTACCGGGTCGATGCGTAGCTTGCCGAGGTCAAGGACCTCCACCGCGGCGACCGGGATCCGGGTGAGGACCGAGAGGCCCCAGGTCCCTGGTTGGAACCTTGGTGGGACCCGGGTCCGGCCGCGGGCGGTTGCCACCGCCGCGGACGAGGCATGGCTACCGTTGGCGCTAGAGGTGCCTGTAGGCCCGGACACACGAGCGCGGTCCGCCCGGGCTCGCCGCTTGATCACCCGGATCGTGCGCGCCCGGGTCCAGGGCTTGGGGCCCCACGACGCTCGAGCGGGATCGTCAGGGCTCGGTCGGAAGAGCCAACCTGGCGCGAACGGGCGGGTGATGACGTTGTAGCCGAGGGCCTCCCCTAGGCGATGCACGATGCCCGGGCCCTCCCGCGGCGTCCAGGCTTCCTGCAGGACGAGTACGTCAGCGTCGAGCAAGCGGCACGCGCCCTCCAGATCGTAGGGCCGACCCCAGCCGTCAACACCACAATGCACGTTGAAGGTCGCCACCGAGATCTCGACCACAGGCCTTGCAGACTAGCGATCCTCCGATCCACCGCGTCGTCTGTCATACTCCGTCGCCCCGGTGCAACCTTCCGAGCCTGATCGGGATCATCTGGCGACTGCGGGATCCGTTCCGCCCTTTAGCCGGTCCGTGACCCCTGTGCAGTGTCGAAGCGTTCGTCAGCGAACGGTAGCCGGTCGGCAGGCCCAGGTCGGCAGAGCAGGTACCCTTGGCCCAGATCGCAGCCGAACTCGCGCAGCAAGTCCAGTGTGGGCTGGTCCTCGATGCACTCGGCCACCACTCGCATGCCCATCGTATGACCTAGCTCGATGGTTGCCCGAACGAGATCGATGTCGCGCCCACTGTCCGGCGTACTCAGGGCAGCGATGAAGGCTCCGTCGAGCTTGAGCTCCCCGACGGCGAGATCGCTGAGATAGGCGAGCGAAGTGAAGCCAGCGCCGAAGTCGTCAATCGAAACGACGATACCGAGATCACGTAGCTCGTTCACCACCAGCTTGGCCTGGCCCAGGTTCGCGATGATGTTCGTCTCCGTAATTTCCAGCACCAGGGCGTCGGAGGGCAGACGACGAGCGGAGAGCATGTCCCGGATCTGGTCCACGAAGCCGGGAGCGAGGAGGTTCGTGGGTGAGACGTTGATCGAGACCGTGATCTGCTCTCCGGCACTGCGCCATTTGAGACACTGGTCGAGTCCTGTCTCGAGCACCCAATCAGTGAGGGCCGGCATGAGGCCCGCCTCCTCGGCAAGCGGAATGAACCTGGCCGGAGGAACCATGCCGAGACGGGGATGGGGCCAGCGCACCAAGGCTTCAGCAGCACAGAACACCTCTCGTCGGAGGTCGAGCTGCGGTTGGTAGTGCAGCTCGAGTTGGCGGCCCTCGATGGCCAGCCGCAGCTCGTCGCTCAGCTGCCAGAGGTTCCACTCGCCGTCGAGGTCGGAGTCGTACAGGGTGAAGGACGACTCGCTCAGCTTGGCCCGGTACATGGCTATGTCGGCACATCGGAGCAGTGCTTCTCCGTCCCCTGCATTGTCCGGTGCGTAGGCGATCCCGATACTGGCGCCCACCCGAGCCTGTACTCCCTCGAGGACGAAGGGCATCTCGATCTCGGTGATCAGGCGCTGAGCCACGGCGGCTGCGTCGTCAGTGTCCTTCCCCACCACGAGAACACCGAACTCGTCTCCTCCCAGTCGCACCAGGACCTCCCGATTGCGCAGAGACCGGGTGAGCCTCGGCCCGAGCTGCTTGAGCAGCTCGTCCCCAGCAGCATGGCCGAACGAATCGTTCACAACCTTGAATCGGTCGAGATCGATGTAGAGAAGAGCCAGCCGGCCCACAGCGAGCTGCTGGCCGTCCTGTTCGGCAAAGCAGGCATCGAGGACACCAGTGAGATAGCGACGGTTCCGCAGGCCCGTGAGATCGTCGGTCATGGATTGCTGCAAACGCTCCGCGGTAAACGCCCGTAAGCGTCGGGTAGAGAGAATGAGACGAACGCCCACAGCCACCATGGTGGCGGCAGCCAGGACCAGAGCGATTCGGGTGACGTGGTGCAACGCGCCCACGAAGAGCACGCCCAGAGCGGCCGTGGCGGCGGCTCCTGGCAGGGCGAACCCAGCTGGACGCTGCGACGCCAGGGGGTCGTGAGGCCGCGGGCGGAGCCACACCGCCACGAGCACAAGAAAACCCGCTGCCGGCCACGCCAATGCCCGGAACACCGCATCGAGGCGAGGTGTGGCCAGCGACGATTGGAACAGGTTGAAAGTGTCGCCCAAGGCATTGAGGGCCATGGCCGAGGCGAGGAAGACCCACGGCGCCGACGCCCGCCTCGACAGCACTGTGGCGCTTCCGACCACCAACGCGAACAACAGTAGGTCGCCAATGGGATACGCGATGTAGGTGGCCGCCGTCAGCGTGCTGGCGCCTGTGAGGTTCAACCCCGCGAACGCGAAAGCAGCGCACACCGCCGCCGCGCCGAGCCCTGCCACGGTTCCGTCGAGCCAGCTGGGGTCGGCTATCTTGCGCACCTCACGGCGCATGAACAGCACCACACCCACGTAAGCGGGGGGATAGAAGCCCAACCAGAAGAGGTCTGCCCACGTGGCGCCCCAGGAGCTCGTCTTGGCGAGCGTCTCCGTCGTGTAGACGATGTCACCGACCGCCCACGACAGCAGCCCGAAGCCCAGAGCGAGGGCGGCGCCCCGCCCGAGCCCGCGCCGCAGTGCCCGGGCCATGCACAGCGTTGCCACCAGCACCTCAAAGCTGTCAAGGGCCCACCCATTGACGATGGGCGAATAGTGGTAATGGGGCTCGATGGCGAGCCAGGCGACGTAACTGGCGAGCAATCCGCCGAGGACCACGAAGAGCACTCGCATGGGGGCAGGGACCGCTGGGCGCCCGGCATCTGGGCGTCGTCGTTCGGGCGAGCCGACCAGTCTCACGAGAGCGGTATCGGCGATCGATGCGGCAACCTGTAGGAGGTTCCCAGCTGCGGGGGCTTTGACCCTGAGATTGGCCGTCGTGGACCATGCTCACCAAGCGCGGCCACATGACCCCTTGGCGTGAGTCGTTCATATTGAGGATGGCACCAGCATCGCCACAGCGAGAGGGTTAGCACGACCCGGAACAACCGGCTGCAGGACAAGGCGATGCGGGGGTCGCGATGACAAGGTGGGGCCGTATCGCTCTGGTCCTGACGCTGCCCATGGCCCTGGCTGCCACGACGTCAAGCACGGCCTGGGCCGGTCCCAGCTCGGTGGCGAAGGGGAGCATCACTTGTACGGTCGTCGCCGGTCACGCGGCGTTCTCGCCTCCGCTGACCAAGACGGGAACTTCGAACCAGGAGATGATCAGGTTCCGGCTCGCCGTTTCCGGTTGCACAGCGGGCGACGGCTCGAAGCTGACGGCGGTGTTGAGCAGATCATTCCGCATCACCATGCCGGTCCCGACGACGACAGACAACACCGCCAACGCCTGCACCAGTGCCATGCCGGCCAACGGGACCATGCCGGCCACCTCTGTCGGCAGATGGAAGAGCCAGGGTTTGGTGGTGCATCCCACCAAGCTCACGACAACCGGCGAATCGTGGAACACGACAGGGGCCAATGTCTCGGTGTCCCTGCCGGGCAATGGCTCCGCCGAAAATGCAGGGACGTCGTTCGCCGGATATGACGGTGGCACGAACTCGACGATCTCGCTCTCCTTGGCTTTGACGGGTGCGCAGTACGCGGCGGTCTGCGATCCGATCACGGGGAATGGTCACCTGGCCAGATCCTTGGTCACCGGTGGCACGATCTCATTGGGCCCGACCCTGTTCTCGGGGTTCACGGGCTCATCGGGTTGGGTGTCCGGTTCCGACCCGCTGGTGCCGTCCGACAGCGACGGCGTGGTGCTCGACCTCAACTCTCCCAACACCTGCTCGGCAACGAACGGCTACACGAACTGCAGTTACGCCGGCATGACGCTTTGGGGGGTGGACGGTCAATCCCTGGGCGGCATCTCGGCTCTGAGCTACGACTTCGCAGTGCAGACCCCGGGCTGGTCGGTTGGAGGCGGGGGGTCGCCACGCCTCGTCCTCGAACTCAGCGACGGCGGACAGGTCCAGCTCGATACGCCCACCACCTTGACCACCGGGACGTGGGTGCATCTCGACGCCATCTCAGGAGCCGTCGACAACGTGAACGGCACCAACGAGAGCTGTGGCACCTACCAGATTTCCTGGAGCACGGCTGTTTCCTGCCACGGTGCTGCGACGATCGTCGANGCCTTCATCGTCAACGATTCGGGATGGGAGGCGTCATCCGGTTTCGACGTCTGGGTCGACAACATGACGCTCAACCGCACGGTGATCTCGGCACCGCTCGGCTGAATCCAATCGGTGGAGTCGCCCGGCGATCTGCGATAGGCGGCTCGCCCGCCCGCTCGAACGGCCGGGGGATAGGATACCGGCACGGACCTGTTCGATTCCTGGCTCGAGGCTCTGAACGCCCACGATGGGGACAAGCTGGCTGCCCTGTTGTCCGAGGACGGCATCTATGAGGTCGTTCCGACTGGCAGCCGCTTTACCAAGACC
>JGI12269J14319_10006448_pt1 | contig 10188 bp, 9 predicted proteins | sample PeaSoiSIISIP2007_FD_14319 | JGI IMG/M metagenome (IMG submission 14319) | reverse complement strand
CGAATCCTCTTCGCCGTCTTCAACCATGAAAACAAGTCCCAGGGCTCAGCTACCCCTTTCCTCCTGACACACAACAATTGACGTTACCCTCCCGGCGAACCGCACCTCGGCCGCCGGCGCCTGTCCCCTCCGCCTCAGTAGGGGAAGGGCCACTGCCGGAGCTTCTCCTTGCCGATCTGCCAAAGCCGCGCCAGGCCGTTCGGCTCGGCGATCAGGAAGAAGACGATGAGCGAGCCGAAGATGATGAATTGAAGATTGGTAACCGTGGTCACGTTGATGTTCAAGCCGACGAGCGACGGCACATTGATCAAGAGGATCGGCAGAAGCACGATGAAGGCGGCCCCCAAAAAGGCGCCGAGGATGCTGCCGAGGCCGCCGATGATGACCATGAAGAGGATCTGGAACGAGCGATCGATGTCGAAGGCGAGCGGCTCCACGCTGCCGGTATAGACGAAGGCCCAGAGCGCACCCGCGATGCCGATGTAGAACGAGCTGAGCGCGAAGGCGAGAAGCTTGGTCGAGAGGGGGCGAATGCCGATGATCTCCGCGGCGATGTCCATGTCGCGGATTGCCATCCAGGCGCGACCCGTGGCGGAGCGCGCCATGTTCTTGGCGGCAAGCGCCAAGAGCGCCACCACGGTGAGCGCGAAGAGATACTTGCCGACCGGCTGCGCCTCGGGGCCGGTCACGAAGATGTGACCGAAGACCGCGCGCGGCGGGGCCGAGATCACGCCCGAGCTCGAATAATTGGTGAACCAGGGCACGCGGTTGAAGAGCCAGATCAGGAAGAACTGCGCGGCAAGCGTGGCGACCGCGAGATAAAGGCCCTTGATCCGCAGGCTGGGGATGCCGAAGAGGATGCCCACGGCCGCCGCGATCAGCCCGGCGATGAGCAGCACCAGGACGATGTGGAGGCCGGGAAAGGCGGTCGCGAGCTTGTAGGCCGAAAACGCGCCGACCGCCATGAAGCCGCCGGTGCCGAGCGAGACCTGCCCCGCATAGCCGGTGAGGAGGTTGAGGCCGAGGGCCGCGAGCGCATAGCAGAGGAAGGGCACGAAGATCGTGCTCAGCCAATATTCGTTGGCGGCGAGCGGGACGCCGATGAAGGCGGCCGCCAAGAGGACGACAAGTGCTAAGCGGTCCTGCAGGATCGGGAAGATCGCCTGGTCGGCGGCGTAGCTCGTCTTGAATTGCCCGGCCTCGCGGTAGAGCATCGCCTAGACCCTTTCGATGATGCGCTCGCCGAACAGCCCTTGCGGCCGGAACAGCAGGAAGACGAGGGCGAGCATGTAGGCGAGCCAGTCCTCGATCGCCCCCCCCAACGCCGGGCCCCAGAACACCTCGCCGATCTTCTCGACCGCACCCACGATGAGCCCGCCCACGATGGCGCCCGGCACCGAGGTGAAGCCGCCCAGGATCAAGACCGGTAACGCCTTGAGCGCCACCAACGTCAAGGAGAACTGCACGCCGAGACTGGTGCCCCACATGATGCCCGCGACGAGGGCCACGAGGCCGCTCGTGGTCCACACGATCACCCAGATCTGCTTGAGCGAAATGCCGACCGAGAGGGCCGCCTGGTGATCGTCCGCGACGGCGCGGAGCGCGCGGCCGATGCGGGTCCTCTGGAAGAAGATCGCGAGCACGGTGACGAGCAGGCCCGCGACGACCGCCGCCACGAGGTCGAACTTGCTGATGGTGATGAAACCGAGCTTGATCGGCCCGCTCGGCAGCCCGATGTCGAGGGTATGCACGTCCCCGCCCCATAGCATCTGGCCCAAGCCCTCCAGCACGAAGCCGATGCCGATCGTCGACATGAAGAGGATGATCTCCGCCTGATTGACGAGCGGGCGCAGCACCAGGCGCTCGACCGCGAAGGCGAACGCCGTCATCACCGCCATGGTGAGGACGGCGGCGAGCCAGATCGGCAGCTTGAGCTCGATGAGGCCGACGAAGGTGAGGGCCGCGAACAGCACCATGGTGCCCTGGGCGAAGTTGAACACGCCCGAGGCCTTGTAGATGAGCACGAATCCAAGGGCCACGAGCGAGTACATGACGCCCGTGAGCAATCCACCGACCAGCACCTCGAGGAAGAAGTCGGGTGCCGCGATGATCTGCGCGAACGGGTCGATCGTGATCGAATAAAGAAAATGCATGGCCTCCCTCACCCTCCCATTGCTTCGCAATGGGCCCCTCCCTCTCCCGCAAGCGGGCGAGGGGCTACTTCCCTCTCCCGCTTGCGGGAGAGGGTGGCGAGCGAAGCGTTTGACGCCTGCCAAGCGTCCACTGGACGCTTGGCCCGAACATGCCAGTGGCATGTTCGTCCGGCGTCAAAGGTGAGGGACAGCGGCGCTCCCAGCTTACTCATGGCTCACCCCGAGATAGGCGTCGATCACGGCGCGGTCGGTGCGCACGTCGTCGGGCGTGCCGTCGGCGATCTTGCGCCCGTAGTCGAGCACCACGATGCGGTCCGAGATGTCCATCACGACACCCATGTCGTGCTCGATGAGCGCTACCGTGATGCCGAATTCCTCGTTCGCGTCGAGGATGAAGCGGCTCATGTCCTCCTTCTCCTCGACGTTCATGCCGGCCATCGGCTCGTCGAGCAGCAGGAGCTCGGGCTCCGCCGCGAGCGCCCGGCCGAGCTCGACGCGCTTCTGCAGGCCGTAGGGGAGGCGGCCGACGGGGGTCTTGCGGATGGCCTGGATCTCGAGGAAGTCGATGATGCGCTCGGCGAACTCGCGATGGCGGATCTCCTCGCGCGCCGCGCGCCCGAGGTGCACGGCATCGAAGAGGAAATTCGTGCGCATCTTCAGGAGCCGCCCGGTCATGATGTTGTCGAGCGTCGACATGCCGCGGAAGAGGGCGATGTTCTGGAAGGTGCGCGCGATGCCTTCCTTGGCGGCGTCGTGCGGGCGCATGTGGTGCACCGCCCGCCCCTTGTAGGTGATGGTGCCCTCCTGGGGCTTGTAGAAGCCGTTGATGCAGTTGAGCATCGAACTCTTGCCCGCACCGTTCGGACCGATGATGGCGCGGATCTCGCCCTTCCTCACATCGAAGCTCACGGCCGAGAGTGCGCGCACGCCGCCGAAGGAAAGGCTGATGCTCTCGACCCCGAGGAGGACTTCGCCGGTCGCGCGCGCGGCGGGCAGCTCTGCCATCGGCCTTGTCTTCCTCAGCTCGCCTTCTTGAGCGCTGCCGGCTCGCCGAGCTCGCGAGCGCCGGCGCCAGCGAAGGTCTCGGCGTCCGCGATGCGGATTACGGCGCGCACCGTGCCGGTGCGGCCGTCCTCGAATTTCATCTGGATCTCGAGCTCGCACTCCGTCTTCCCGGAGTAGAGGGCCTCCACCAGGGTTGCGTATTTCTCGCCGATGAAGCGGCGGCGCACTTTGCGCGTGCGCGTGAGCTCGCCGTCGTCCGCGTCGAGCTCCTTGCGCAGCACGAGGTAGCGCTTGATCTGCGAGCCCGCGAGCACGGGATCGCGCGCGAGGTCGCGGTTGACAGCCTCGACGTTGCCCTTGATGAGCTCGTAGACCTCGGGCTTGTCCGCGAGCTCGCTGTAGCTCGAATAGGCGAGGCCGCGCCGCTCGGCCCAGTTGCCGACGGCCCCCATGTCGATAGAGATGAAGGCCGCGGCGTGGTCGCGGCCGTGGCCGAAGGCGACCGCCTCCTTGATGTAGGGGAAGAACTTGAGCTTGTTCTCGAGGTATTTGGGCGCGAAGAGGGTGCCGTTCGACAAGCGGCCCACGTCGGCGGCGCGATCGATGATCTTCAAATGGCCATGCTCGTCGATGTAGCCGGCGTCTCCCGTGTGCATCCAGCCGTCCGGAGTCTTGGCGGCGGCGGTCGCCTCGGGATTCTTGTAGTACTCGACGAAGACGCCCGGGCTCTTGAACATCACCTCGCCGCCCTCGGTGATCTTGAGCTCGACCCCCGCCACGGGCCGGCCCACCGTCTCGGGCCAGATCTCCCCGTTGGGCTGGATGGTGACGAACACCGAGGCCTCGGTCGAGCCGTAGAGCTGCTTGATGTTGACGCCGAGCGAGCGGTAGAAGGTGAAGATGTCCGGCCCGATCGCCTCGCCCGCCGTGTAGGCAAGGCGGATTCGGCTCATGCCGAGGGTGTTCTTGAGCGGTCCGTAGACGAGCAACCCGCCGAACCAATAGAGGAGGCGGTCCATGAGCGCCACGGGCTCGCCGATCAGGATGCGCGTGCCGACGCGCCGCGCGTGATCCATGAAGGTCTTGAACATGGCGCGCTTCAAGGCGCCCGCGTCCTCGATGCGGATCATGACGCCGGTCAGGATGTTCTCCCAGATGCGCGGCGGGGCGAAGAAATAGGTCGGCCCGATCTCGCGCAAATCCTGCATGACGGTGGCCCCCGATTCCGGACACGCGATGCAGAAGCCCGTGCAATAGGCCTGCGCCACCGAGAACACGTTGTCGCCGACCCAGGCCATGGGGAGATAGGCGAGTGCCAGGTCGCGGTCGTTGAGTCCCTCGAGCTCGGCAGCACTTTCAGCGGTCAGGATCAGGTTGTCGAAGGAGAGCATCACGCCCTTGGGCTGGCCGGTAGTGCCCGAGGTGTAGTAGAAGCTCGCGACGTCGCTGCCCTTGCCCTTGCCGATCTCGTCCATGAAGAACGCGGGATGAGCGGCGTCGAAGGTGCCGCCCGCCTCCTCGAGGCTGGCGAGGCTCATGAGGGCCGGCTGCTTGTAGTTCCTCAGGCCTCGCGGATCGTCGTAGATGATGCGCTCGAGGCCCTTCAGGCGCTCCATCGCCTCGAGCAGCTTGTCGACCTGCTCCTGGTCCTCGGCGACGGCGAAACGCACCTCGGCGTGCTCGAGCACGAACTGCATCTCGCCGGCATTGGCATCCTGATAGATCGGCACCGGCACCGCACCCAGGGCCTGGGCCGCCACCATCGACCAATAGAGATGGGGGCGGTTGTCGCCCACGACCGCGAGCTTGTCGCCGCGCTTCAAGCCCGCAGCGGCGAGGCCGCAGGCGATCGCGCGCACTTGGGCGAGTGCCTCCGCCCAGCTCCAGCTCTGCCAGATGCCGAAGTCCTTCTCCCGCACGGCGGGCCGCTCGGGGCGCAGGCGCGCGTGGTGGATGAGAAGCTTGGGAAAGGTATCGAGCCCGGGCGAGCCGGGCCTTGCGCCTTGCGGCGTTCCTTGCTGCAACTCAGCCATGACGCCTCCTCGTGACCGCGGCCGGAGGGCGGACACCAGGGATTGGCCCAAGCGCCCGGCGCGACACCGCGCCGAGGCGTTGCCGCCCCAAGTTCCGCCCGCCCGGCGCCTCCCTTTATCTTCGCTAGCTCAACGCTTCTTGCTGCCGGCGAACGCGAGTAAACCATTGCTACTCAACTCTTTTGGCCGGGTCAAGCCAACTGTGCGTGAAGAGGCGGCGCGCCGCTCGCCAGCAGAAGATAGGGCGCGCCCTCACCCTCCCATCCCGCAGGGATGGAAGGGTGAGCGACTGCTCGGCTATCCCTTCGGCACCACCGCGGTCGCTTCGATCTCGACCTTGGCGCCGTCCTCGACGAGGGCCGAGACCTCGACGAGGGTCATGGCGGGGAAGTGGTTGCCGATCACCTCGCGGTAGGCTTGACCGAGCTCGCGCACGTTCGCGAGATACTCCTGTTTGTCGGTCACGTACCAGGTCATGCGGCAGATGTGCGCGGGCTTGCCCCCGGCTTGGGCGAGTACGGCGAGGAGGTTCTTGAGCGCCTGGCGCGCCTGGCCCGCAAGCGCGTCGGTCTCGAAACGCTCGGCCTCGTTCCAGCCGACCATGCCGGCGATGAAGACGAGGCGGCCCTCAGCCGCGATCCCGTTGCTATACCCCTTGGGGCGCGGCCAGCCCGGCGGCTGCAGCACTTGCATGATCGGCCTCCTTCCCTGCCATGACACGGCTGAGCGCTGACGCGCCGCCGCTCAAGCCTCCTCTTTCGAAAGCCTCAGGTAGCGCTCGAGCCTGGCGCGAAACGCCTCGCTGAAGGGTACCGCCTTGTGGCTCTCGAGCGATACGGCGACGAGCACCAGCGCGATCCTCAAACGCTCCTCGCCGGCGACGCGCCCGACCGCCTCGACCTCCATCGAGGTGCGGCCGAGCTTGCGCAAGTAAAGTGTCAACGTGAGCCGGTCGCCCATGCGGCAGGGCTTGCGGAAATCGCAAACCACCTTGACGCGCGGCATGCCGCGGCGCTCGGCGAAAATCCAATCTCGGTAGGACTCGCCCAGCGCCGAGCTCATCCAGTCCTCGATCGCCGCCTCCACCTTGTGGAGGAAATTCGGGTAATAGACGATGCCCGCGGAGTCGCAGTCCTGGAAACGGATCGGCGTGGTGGTGTGAAAGAGGCTCTCGCTCATCGCATCGCCTTGCCATGGGACTTGAACCGCACCGGCGGTTTACTTTAGGTTTAAACTAAATTCCCGGCAAGCCCGCGAGGCGGCACGCAAGACGGTGGCCTCGCGCGAGAGGGCTTCGGGACGAGGCAAAGCGATCATGGCAGCCAGCGCCACCTCGCAGCGAGCCCCACTCCCCACCCGTGCGGGAGTAGGGGATGCCCCACTTCGCGGCCGCCACGCCCTCGTCACCGGAGGCGGGCGCGGCATCGGGGCCGCGATCGCCGAGCGGCTCGCGGCCTTGGGTGCGGACCTCACCCTCGTCGGTCGCAGCGAGGGAACGCTCCGTCGAGAGGCCGAGCGCCTGCGCGCGACCCATGGCTGCAAGATCGAGACCGCCGTCGCCGACGTGGGCGATGCCGAGGCCCTTGCCGCGGCCTTCGCGCGGGCGCGCGCCGCCCTTGGCGCACCCCTCATCCTCATCAACAACGCGGGTGCTGTGAAGAGTGCTGCCTTCCTCAAGACGAGCCGCGCCATGTGGGAGGAGATGCTCGCCGTCAATCTGACGGGCGCCTTTCTCGCGGTCGGCGAGGCGCTCCCCGGCATGCTGGCGGCCGGCTGGGGCCGCATCGTCAATATCGCGTCGACCGCCGGCCTCGTCGGTTATCGCTACGTGAGCGCCTACTCTGCGGCGAAGCACGGGCTCGTGGGCTTGACGCGGTCCTTGGCCCTCGAGCTCGCGGCCAAGGGGATCACGGTCAATGCGGTCTGCCCCGGCTATACGGACACGGATCTGGTGGCAGGGGCGCTCGATGCCATCGCGAAGGCAACCGGGATGAGTGTCTCGGAAGCGCGCGCCGAGCTCGTCAAGAGCAATCCCCAAGGCCGCTTCATAGCACCCGCCGAGGTGGCGGCTGCGGTCGGCTGGCTCTGCCTTCCGGACTCGGCCGCGGTCACCGGCCAAAGCATCGCGGTCGCGGGCGGAGAGGTGATGTGATGGCCGAGGGCGGTCGAGCTCCAGAAGTGGGTCGGCGGCTCGACTGCGAGAGCGGCGTGCGCCACGGCGACCGGCTCGAGCTGCGCGTCTGGCTGCGTCTTCTCACCTGCGCCAATCTCATCGAGAGACGCGTGCGCCGGCGCCTGCGCGAGTCCTTCGAGATGACCCTGCCGCGCTTCGATCTCCTGGCCCAGCTCGAGCGCGCTCCCGATGGCCTCACCATGGGAGAGCTCTCGCGCCGGCTCATGGTGACGAGCGGCAACATCACCGGCCTCATCGAGCGCATGGCGAGCGAAGGGCTCGTCGAGCGCACGGCTGCCGCGAGCGACCGGCGCGTGCAGCTGGTGCGTTTGACGCCGGCCGGGCGCAGCACTTTCGATGCCATGACGCCGGTGCACGAAAGCTGGATCGCCGCCATGATGGCGGGTCTCGGGCGCAAGGAGATGACAACGCTTTACGCGCTCCTCGCCCGGCTCAAGCGCTCGCTCGAGGAGGCCGAGGGAGCTGGGCGCCGGACGGCACCCAGGGACTGCTCGCGCGCGCGGCCCGCGCGGCGGGAACTTTAGCGGCGAAAGGACAAGATGGCGGACAAGAGCTTCCTCGCCTGGCCCTTTTTCGATGAGGCGCATCGCCGCCTCAAGGCCCGTCTCGACGCTTGGGTTGCGGCCGAGTTGGCACCTCGCGAGCATGACGAGGGCGAGGCGGAAACCCTCGTGCGCCGTCTGGTTGCGCGTCTCGGCGAGGCGGGCTGGCTGCGCTACGCCGTACCCGCTTCCCACGGCGGCATCGCCAAGGAGCTCGACGTGCGCGCGCTCTGCCTCTTGCGCGAGACGCTGGCCTATCGCTCGGGCCTCGCCGACTTCGCCTTTGCCATGCAAGGTCTCGGCAGCGCGCCCATCTCGCTTTTCGGCGGCGAGATGCTGAAAGCGCGCTACCTGCCGCGCGTCGCCTCCGGCGAGACGATCGCCGCCTTTGCGCTCTCCGAGCCCGAGGCCGGCTCGGACGTTGCCGCACTCCAGTGCGCGGCCCGCCGCGAGGGCGACGCCTACGTGATCGACGGCCGCAAGACCTGGATCTCGAACGCCGGCATCGCCGGCCACTACGTCGTCTTCGCGCGCACCGGCGAGGCGCCGGGTGCCAAGGGGCTTTCCGCCTTTGTGGTCGAGGCGGACAATCCCGGCCTCAAGCTCCTCGAGCGCATTCCGCTCATCGCACCCCATCCGCTCGGCACCTTGGGCTTCGAGGCCTGCCGCGTCCCGGCGAGCCATCTTTTGGGCCGTCCGGGCGAGGGCTTCAAGATCGCGGTCGCCACACTCGACATCTTCCGCGCCACGGTGGGGGCCGCCGCCCTCGGCTTCGCGCGGCGCGCCCTCGATGAGGCGCTCGCGCGCGCCGAGAGCCGCGTCGCCTTCGGCAAGCCCATCGCCGAGCATCAGCTCATCCAGGCGAAGCTCGCGGAGATGGCGCTCGCCGTCGATGCCTCGGCCCTCCTCGTCTACCGCGCCGCCTGGACCAAGGATGCGCTCGGCCAGCGCGTGAGCCGCGAGGCCGCGATGGCGAAGCTCCATGCGACCGAGTCCGCGCAGAAGGTGATCGACGAGGCGGTGCAGATCTGGGGCGGGCTTGGCGTGGTCTCGGGCAATGCGGTCGAGCGCCTCTATCGCGAGATCCGCGCGCTCCGCATCTATGAGGGCACGAGCGAGATCCAGAAGCTCGTCATCGCGGCGCAAGTGCGCGGCACCGCCGCCGCGGCCGGCAAGGAGTCCGCGGCATGAAGGTCCCCTTCCTTCCGGGCGGGGTGCCGAGCGCGCAAGTAGACGGCTTCGCGCGCGACAACCTGCCGCCCAAGGCACTGTGGCCGCGCATGGACTATGCGACGCTGCCCGAGCTCGGCTCCTATGCGAGCCGCATCAACGCCGGCACCGCACTCGTCGATGCGCACGTCGCCGCGGGACGCGGGAGCCGGCCGGCGATCTACTTCGAGGACAAGGTGTGGAGCTATGGCGAGCTCAAGGAGCGCTCCGACCGCCTGGCACGCGTGCTCGTGGAGGAGCTGGGCCTGGTGCCGGGCAACCGCGTGCTCCTGCACGGGCCCAACAATCCGATGATGGCGGCCGCCTGGCTCGCGGTGCTCAAGGCAGGCGGGATCGCGGTCGCGACCATGCCGCTCCTGCGCGCCCGCGAGCTCGCCTTCATCATCGACAAGGCCGCGATCGGCTTGGCACTTTGCGACACGGCACTCGCCGAGGAGATGGAAGGCGCCAAGGCACGCAGCGCTGCCCTCGAGCGCATCAGCTACTTCAGCAAGCTCGGCGATGGAGCGAAGGCCGAGGCTGATCTCGACCGCAGGGTCGCCAAGGCCGGCACCGGCTTCGCGGCGGTCGACACCGCGGCCGACGACGTGGCCCTCATCGCTTTCACCTCCGGCACCACGGGCGAGCCCAAGGGGACCGTGCACTTCCATCGCGACGTCATGGCGATGTGCGACTGCTTCCCGAAATACACCTTCAAGGGCGAGGCCTCCGACGTCTACACGGGCTCGCCCCCGCTCGCCTTCACCTTCGGTCTCGGCGCCATGCTCTGCTTTCCCTTGAGCTTCGGCGCGGCTACGGTGCTGCTCGAGAGGTTCACGCCGGACTCGTTGCTCGCGACCGTCGAGCGCTACCGCGTCACCACGCTCTACACGGCACCCACGGGCTATCGCGCGATGACCGAGCTTGCCGCCAAGTACCGTCTCTCGAGCCTCAAGAAATGCGTCTCCGCGGGCGAGACGCTCCCGCTGCCGACGTTCGAGGGCTGGCGCGCGGCGACCGGCCTCGCGATCATCGACGGCCTCGGCTCGACC
>JGI12269J14319_10006446_pt1 | contig 10191 bp, 8 predicted proteins | sample PeaSoiSIISIP2007_FD_14319 | JGI IMG/M metagenome (IMG submission 14319) | reverse complement strand
ATCGCTGTCCCCCACATCTTGCGGTCGGACCAGCGAATCACACTTTACCTGGTCTAGAAACCCCTTTCAGCGATTCCAGCCAATGCGGCTATGCTCTAGGTACGGTCTGAGTCCTGACGGTAGCAACGGCAGCGCCGCCGATACGGAGGCTGAGGTTGCCAGTGCTGTCGATACCGCCTTCGGGCTTGAGCGCGATCTACAATTGGCCCTACGGCGGAGCATTGACCAGCTTGAGCCCGGGTTGACGATCACTGATGGCGACCGCGAAAAGACCGTGGCATCGGGACGGATTGACATAACGGCCCGCGATAAAGACGGGGCAACGGTCGTGATCGAACTAAAGGCGGGGATGGCCGATCGGGACGCCGTGGGACAAATCCTCTCCTATATGGGCGATCTGACGGAGAGAGAAACGACGGTGCGCGGCATCCTTGTTGCGAGGGAGTTTTTGCCGCGGGCCATATCGGCTGCTGGCGTAGTCCCAAACGTTCGATTGGTGCAGTACGGCTTCCGATTTTCTTTCGAGACTGTTTCGCTGCCTTCGAGTTAGGTTGGCTCGTGTAAGCCGAACAGATCAAACGAAAGGGTTTCACTCGTTTTAGATTAGACTTCACCAGCTGGCTGCTGAGCTCCACTCGCCAGCTTCCGGGCGCACTCTATGTCCGCTCCCGATCTTTTCGACCTAAATACCGTTACCCCACCTACGAAATCCCGAGTTCTTGCTGCAGATCGGCGACGACCCCGGTCCGCGTTCGCTTGTTCCAGCGCACCCGGCTGCCGATCGGCGCGTTCTCGATCTCCGGATAGACCTTGAGCGCGACAAAGAGCGGGCCGGGCCGGGCGAAAATCTCCGGCAGCGCGCGGTCGAAATCGTCGAGCCTGTCGAAGGCCTGGGCTCGCGGATACCCGGCTGCGAGCGCCAGCCGGTCGTATTTGACGTTCTTCGCGTTCGGCACCGGCTGCCCGCCGGTCGTCGCGTAGACCTCGTTGTCGAGCAGGAAATGGTAGAAATTTACCGGCGCCTGCTCGGCGATCGTGGTCAGCATGCCGAGGCTCATCAGGATGTCGCCCTCGGAATCGAACAGCACGACCCGGCGCTTCGGCTGGGCCAGCGCAAGGCCGAGCGCGAAGCCGGCATGCCCGCCCATCGCCGGGTCGCCGAGCGGCACGTCCATCTTCTCGTTATCGGTGAGCTCGACCCAGAACTTGCCGCCGCGGCCGGGAACGACGATCGCGTCGCCGCGGTGCGGCTTGAACGCGGCGAGGGCTTCGGCAATGCGCATCATGGGCGTGGCCCTCTCTACCGGTTGAAGCCGTGATACTCGTCACCGACCAGGACGACGACGGGGCGTTTGGTCTTCGCCGCCTCCCCGAACGCCACCGAGATGCGCGGCGCGTCGGCGTCGCTTTCGACGAGGTAATAGCTGAGCCCGTAAGCGTTGATAAACGGCTCGGTGTAGGTCGCGGCGGTGTCGGTGGTGACCCCATGCCGGGTCCAGCCGCGATAACCGACCATCATCACCACCCCGACATTCATGCCGAGCAGCCAGCCGCGCAGTGAGTCGCCCGATTCCTGTAGCCCGGTGTTCTGGATGAGGATCATCGGCCGGGCGCCGCCCGCCGCCAGCCCAGAGGCGATCGAGCAGGCATGGCCCTCGCGGCTGACCCCAACCAGGGTCAGCGTCGGCTCGGCCTGCATCAGCAGATAGAGCCAATTGGTCTCGCTGTCGGGCAGCCAGACGATATGGCTGACGCCGTTCTTCTTCATTTCGGCGAGCACCGTCTCCGGGCTCAATGCCGTGGTCGAGGCCTCGGCCATTCGCATCTCCTTCAGTCGCAAAACCATAGGCATCGGCCGCTAGTTCCCGCAAGATTGCGGTATGTCGGACCCTGGGCTGAGCGAGCAGCAACGCCGTTTCATCGAGACCCGCCGGGTCGGCCACCTCGCCACTGCCGATGCGCAAGGGGCGCCGTTTCTGACGCCGGTCTGCTTCGGCCTTCGCGGCGACACGCTCTATGTCACCATCGACGAGAAGCCGAAGCGCCGCGACGTGCCGCTCAAACGCGTGCGCAATATCCTCGAAAACCCAAACACGGCGTTCATCGTCGACCGCTACGATGAGGATTGGACCCGGCTCGGCTGGGTGATGCTGCGCGGCCGGGCGAATATCCTCGACGCGGGCGAGGAGCACGACGCGGCGCAGGCGCTGCTGCGCGACCGGTATCCGCAATATCGGACGATGAACCTAGCCGGCCTGCCAGTGATCGCCTTGCGCATCGCCCATGTCGCGAGCTGGGGCGATCTGTCGGCGGATTGAACCTAGCCGCGCGGCGCGGATCGCGGCTAAGCTTCGACGGTCAGTCAAGATGGGAGAGCGGCATGGATTTCGGCGCATTCATGTTTCACACCGACTACTCGATGCCGATTGTCGCCTTGGCGCAGGCCTGCGAGGCGCGCGGGTTCGAGTCGCTCTGGGCGCCCGAGCATTCGCACATCCCGCTGAGCCGTAAGTCGCCGTTCCCCGGTGGCGGCGACGTGCCGAAAATGTATTACGACGCGATGGACCCGTTCGTGATCCTAACCGCCGCGGCCGCCGCCACGAAGAAGCTGAAGGTCGGCACCGGCGTCTGCCTGGTGATCCAGCGCGACACGATCCAGACCGCCAAGCTCGCCGCCTCATTGGACCAGGTGTCGGGCGGCCGCTTCCTCTTCGGCGTCGGCGGTGGCTGGAACCAGGACGAGATGGAGGATCACGGCACCGTCTACGCCACCCGCTTCAAACGCATGCGCGAGCAGGTCGAGGCGATGCGCGAGATCTGGACCAAGTCAAAGCCGGAATATCATGGCGAGATCGTCGATTTCCCGCCGATGATGACCTGGCCGAAGCCGGTGCAGACCCCGCTGCCTATCATTGTCGGCGGCGCCTTTCCGCACGCGGCGCGGCGCGCGGTGCGCTACGGCAATGGCTGGATTCCGATCGCCGGCCGGCCGATCGACGGCCAGTTCGAGGAGTATTTCCCGAAGTATAAGGAGATGCTGACCGAGGCCGGGCGGAAGCTCGCCGACGCGCCGATCACCATGTTCGGCGCCGCCGCCGATTACGACCAGCTGATGCGCTACCAGGAGCTCGGCGTCGCGCGGGTGACCGCCGGTCTGCCGCCCGAAGGCGCCGACAAGGTCGTGCCGCTGCTGGACAAATGGGCCGAGCTGATCCGCAAGGTCAACGGCTGAGGCGGGAGAATTTCGATGCCCGACGTCAAAATTATGGCGAGCGGCCTCGGGTTTCCCGAGGGCCCGGTGTGGATGGCCGACGGGTCGGTGATCCTGGGAGAGATTTCCGGCAAGAAAGTCACCCGCGTCGCGCCCGACGGCAGCAAGACCGAGATCGGCAAGGCGGGCGGCGGGCCGAACGGGGTTGCCACCGGTCCCGACGGCGCGCTTTACGTCTGCAACAATGGCGGCGCGGTCTACGAGACGACGCCGGGCTTTCTGTCGACCGGTCCGGCGCTCGACTACAAGGGCGGGTCGATCCAGCGCATCGATCCGAAGACCGGCGTGACGAAAACGCTCTACAGCGAGGTCAACGGCCACAAATTGTCGGCGCCGAACGACCTCGTATTCGATCGCCAGGGCGGGTTTTACATCACCGACCTTGGCAAGCGTTTCCCCCACCATCGCGACAATGGCGGGCTCTATTACGCGTTGCCCGACGGCTCGTCGATCAAGGAGCTGGTCTACCCGATCATCACGCCAAACGGGGTCGGCCTGTCGCCGGACGAGAAGACCGTCTACGTCGCCGATACCGAGACCTCGCGCATCTATGCCTGGGACATCGTCTCGCCCGGCCAGGTCAAGCACGAGCCGTTCCCGGCGCCCTACGGCGGCCGCTGTGTCTGCGGGCTGCCAGGGTTCCAGCGCTTCGACAGCCTGGCGCTCGAAGCCAACGGCAATATCTGCGTCGCCACGCTGGTCACCGGCTATATCACGGTCATCTCACCGAGCGGTCAGGTGGTGCAGCAGGTCAAGATGCCCGATGTCTACCCGACCAATATCTGCTTTGGCGGCCCCGGGGTTGCGCACCGCCTACATCACCCTGTCGGCAACCGGGCAGCTCGGCGCCATGGACTGGCCCGAGTCTGGGCTGAAGCTCAATTTCATGTGCTGAATGGCGATGGGCGTTCCAATTCATGTGGTAGGCGGCGCGGGGCAGACATGATCGAAGCGTCAAGCGAGGCCGTGGCATTGCGTATCTATTGCGGCAGTGACGATACCTATGAGGAGCGTCCGCTCGCCGAGGCGATCGTCATGAAAGCGCGGGCGATGCAAATGGCCGGGGCGACCGTGACGCGCGGCATCCTTGGCTATGGTCTGTCAAAGCACATTCACCGGATCGAGCTGATCCTGTCGCAGGATCTCCCACTCATCGTCGAGGTCATCGATGCCGCGGAAAAGATCGACGCCTTCGTTTCCGTGGTCGAGCCCATGATCCGTTCGGGGCTGGTTACCATCGAAAATATCAAGGTACTGCGCTACGGCGCGGCGAAAACCGGCTAGGCAAATGCCGGGCCTGTTCTCCTGACAAGCCGTAGCGGCATCCATAGCCTTCGCAATGGTTGAGCTATCAGCTCATCGGGTTACCCCTCGGTCGGCGGACCGTATCAGCGAGAGATCCGGCGTATTAGCCTACATTCCCGAGATCGACGGGTTGCGAGCCTTCGCAGTCCTCAGCGTGATGCTGTACCACCTCAATCCGAGCCTGTTGGCTGGCGGCTTTGTCGGGGTGGACATTTTTTTCGTTATTTCCGGCTATGTCGTGACTGCCTCTTTATGGCGCGATGTAGATCGGCCGTTTGCGTCGATGATCTTGCAGTTCTATGCAAGGCGCGTTCTGCGGATAATCCCCGCCTTGATCGTTTGCCTAGTCGTCACCGCTGCGGCTACCGTACTTTTCATACCGGATTCTTGGCTAAGTTCGACAACCCAAAAGACGGCGCTTTTCGCGTTCTTTGGCATCAGCAATTTTGCTCTGTTCGATGCCGATGCCTATTTTTCACCGCAAATTGAGTTTAATCCGTTTGCTCATACCTGGACCTTGGCTGTCGAGGAGCAGTTTTATCTGCTGCTGCCCGCCGTCATTTATTTTTCTGCAAGGTCGCGTCATTGGCCGCGCGTATGGCGGTTTTTGGGCCGCTACCTACTGCCTATCCTATCTTTCATTTCAATTTTCATTTTGACCTTAAACAACAGCGGCGACCAAAGAAGTAATTTTTACTTGCTGCCAGGGCGGTTTTGGGAACTCGGAATCGGAGCGCTGCTGTTTCAGCTTCAAGTGGCAGGGAAAACGGGTCGCCTTTCGTCGGCAAGTAAACACGGATTGCTGATAGCAGGAACCGTGTCGATGGCATGTGCGGTAATCTTCGCCGACCGCCATGCGTTTCCATTCCCTTGGGCGATACCGGCCGCGCTGGGGTCATTATCGGTTATTGCAGTCGTCTCTCATAATGGAATTGTCGAATCTCCGATAATTAACGTACTACGAACGCCGACAATTACTGCGATAGGGAAAATCTCGTATTCGCTTTATCTATGGCATTGGAGTGTGTATGCGATATTTCGATGGACTGTGGGAATGGCGGGAGTTGTTCCGCTGATATTGGCGTTTGGATTGTCATTTTTGCTCGCATATTTGTCTTATGCCTTTGTCGAGGAACCGATCCGTCACGGCAGGCGAATTTTGGCATTGCCGAAATTCACTGTTGTCGCGGTCGGGCTGGCGGCTGTTGTCCTGGGCTGGGGAGCTGTGCGTGAAGGCATGACCGATAGAAGGTCGCTGAGCCTGAGCGTCGTGATGAGGTCTGCTGCTGACTGGTACCCAGAAAAATGGCCGGATCCGTTACTTGCGCGAGGCTGCGAAGTCCGCCCTAAAACCGATTACATCGACGGGGTAGCCGTCGAATCGGTCCAGCCCTCCTGCGTCGGTGACAGAGAGCCGCCGCGACGATTATTTGTAATCGGTGACTCACACGCCCAAGTATACTATCCAATTTTCTTGCATTTAGCAAGTACAGAAAATATGCAGGTCGTGATCTACTATAAAACCGGCTGCGGCTTTGCCAATTTGTTGGATCCCTCACCCAGCTGTCAGAACTTTGCCGCGACGAGCGTGGCTGACATAACAAAGAAAGGGAGCGCCGGCGATTTGGTGTTTCTGGCGTCGAGGAGGATGCCCTATCTGTATGATCTACGGGGGCCGGTTGACCGACAAGAAATTCTCCAGCGTCAGACGAGTGCGGACGCCGCAGAGAACCGTCGCCTAGCGTACCAACAAGCAGTCGATCTGATCGCCGGTTTTGAGAGACGCAATATGCGAGTTGTCATGGAGGCGCCGCCGCCGGTGTTCCGTGCTCCGGCATTTCAATGTTCCGATTGGTTCAACGCGGGGAACCCGGTGTGCAGAGGTGGCCTGTCGATCAGTCGCGATGAACTGCTAGAGTATCGACAGCCGGCCATGGAGTCGATCGTCGCCCTCGCAAAAACATACCCCGATCTAGTTGTATGGGATCCTTTCCCAATTCTCTGCCCCGAGGCGACCTGCCGGGCGCTGACGATTTCGCGCCGCCCTTTGTTCTATGATGGGGACCATATAAGTGCCTTCGCCAATACGGTGCTTTATCCTTCATTTGTGTCGTTACTGCACCGGGTACAGGGAGAAGCGGGCGCCGCTCCGCGCGCCTCCGACGCGACTCTAGGTCAAGAGCTGCCATAGCTGACGCAAGCTGACAAAAAGCACGCGATGCAGCGTTCCTTCTCTTTCCTCTGCGCTCCGGATCGGGTTTGATTGGGCGTTGAATGTCACGAACAACCTTACGGACATGCTGATCGAAGTCATCTGCACTGGCGACGAGGTCCTCACCGGCAAGATCGTCAACACCAATTTCAGCTACATCACCCAGAAGCTGGAGGATGTCGGGCTGGCGGTGCGTTGGGGCACGACGGTCGGCGACGACCGCGAGTCCCTGCTCGACGCCTTTCTTTACGCCGGCAAGCGCGCTGATGCGGTGATCGTCAATGGCGGGCTGGGGCCAACAGTCGACGATCTGTCGCAGGAGATCGCCGCCAAGGCCGCCGGGGTCGAGCTTGCGCTCAACGAAGAATGGCTGGCGACGATGGAGGCGTTCTTCCAGCGCCGCGGCCGGGTCATGTCGCCTAACAACCACAAGCAGGCAATGCTGCCGACCACCTCGGAGATCCTCGACAACCCGATCGGCACCGCCTGCGGCTTCGCGATGGATATCGGCAAGGCGCGATTCTTCTTCACCCCGGGCGTGCCGCGCGAGCTGCGGCGGATGCTCGAAGAGCAGATCATCCCGCGGCTGCTCGCCAAAAGCGGAGCGCAGACCGCGATCCAGCTGAAGCGGTTTCATTCCTACGGGCTCGGCGAGTCGCATGTCGACCAGCTGCTGACCGGGGTCGAGGAGCTGGTGCCAGACGGCAGCGTCAAGCTCGGCTTCCGCGCACACTACCCGCAGATCGAGACCAAGTTGACCGTGCGCGGCGCGGACATAGCGGAGATCGATCGCAAGCTTGAACCGGTCGTCGCCGAGGTCAGGAAACGGCTCGGCAATTTCATTCTCGCCGAGGACGACGATTCGCTCGAAGGCGTGATCCTCAAGGCCTTGCAGCGCGAAAACGGCTCGCTGGCGCTGGTCGAGACCTTTACCGGCGGTCAGATGGCGGCGCGCTTTCTGCCTCAGTCCGGCGCTGAGGCTGTATTTCGCCGCGGCATCGTCTCGCGCGACCTGAGCGAAATCTTCGACGCGGTCGGGCTCGGTGGCGCCGAGCCGCTCGAGATTACTCGCGAGACCGCCGAGGCCGTGGCCCGTGCGATGCGGCGTGAAAGCGGCGCGACTCACGTCCTTGCCGTGCTGATCGACCTCGACGATGGTCCCGACCGGATCGATTTCGGCGGCTCGATCTGCATCGGCATCGCCACCGAGGACCATGTCGAATCGCGCCGCTCGCGCATTCTCGGCGGGCGCGAATGGGTTCGGCTCGGCGCGGTCGAGCTGGGCCTCGATTGCCTGCGTCGCTACCTTTATGGCCTGCCGGTCAGCGAACGAATCGATTTCGAGAGAACCTGAGTGACCCAACAAGAAAACAATGTGGGCGAGGTGACCCTCGTTCACAGCTCGGATTTGCATGTCGACGACAGCCGGATCGCCGCGCAGCACGGCGGCGACGGCACCGGCGGCCTCAGGGCGGTGCTGGCTTACGCCCGATCGATCGCGGCGAACGCGGTGATCCTCGCCGGCGATACCTTCGATAATCACATGGTCACCGCGGCGACGATCGATCGCGCCGGGCGGCTCTTCGCCGACGCTGGCGTCCCGGTGGTGATCCTGCCCGGCAACCACGACCCGGTAACCGCCGACTCGGTCTATGTGCGCGGCGGCTATGCGGCGATCCCTGGCCTGTCGATTCTCGGGCTGACCGATGACGGCGCCGCGCATCTTGCCGACCGCCGGCTTGAAGTCTGGGGCAACGCGCATCGCGACTATCACGACATGGTTCCGCTGCGCGACCCGCGGCCACGCACGACACGATGGCAGATTTGCGTCGGCCACGGCCATTACGAACCGCCGGAGACGTGGCATAACCCGCTGCGGCCGTCCTGGCTGATCAGTGACGAGGCGATCGCCGCGACGGGCGCCGATTATGTGGCGCTTGGGCACTGGGATCGGCCGGCGCAGGTCGGCAGCGGTGTGGTGCCGGCCTATTATTCGGGATCCCCGGACTGGGCGAAGACGGTGAACCTCGTGCGGTTTACCGCGACGGATGGCGTGGTCGTCACCCGCGAGATGTTGCCCAACGGTATGATTTAGCCGAAATCGGGTTCCCTGGTTGGTTTTTGGGCCTTAGATTGTGACAATTGTGCCACATGTCGCTAACCAATGCTTATCTAATGCCCATTTAGAATTGCTGGTAGTGTCCTGGACACTACCGAATTGCTCCTTGAGTTGACCTGGGGGGTCGGGTCGACGATATTTAAAACATCCGACCGCGTAGTGTGTGGAGGGGGTAATGCGCTTGTGGAAAAGTGGAGCGGCCGCGGCCGTGCTGGTTGCGTCGATGGCGCCTGCGTTGGCGCAGTCGCCGCCGATGGTTGCCAATTGGGCGGGGTGTTATCTCGGTCCGACGTTTGGAGGCGACTGGGGCGATTCGGCTGTTAAGGGCACGCCCAACGGTGCTTTCCCGCTTCTCGAACCGACGGTCATTCCCAACCTGAGCGCGATCACGACCGGGCATCTGCATCCGGCCGGTGCGATCGGGGGTGGCGAGATCGGCTGTAACTTCCAGTCGGGCAGTTTCGTGTTTGGCCTTGAAGGCGACATGAGCGGCTGGGGCTTTTCCCAGGGTGTCGCCGGTCGTCTAGGCCCGGGCGATCCGTTGGCCCCGGGAACGACGCTGACGTCGAACACGTCGATTCACTCGAGCTGGCTGGCCACGGTCCGGCCGCGTATTGGCTACGCGGTCAACAACTGGCTGCTCTACGCGACTGGCGGTGTGTCGCTGTCCGAGATGACGGCCAAGCAATCGGTCTTCTTCAGCGCGACCGGTTCGACCCAGGCGGGCAAGGCGACCAGCAGCGACATGGCGAGTTGGGTTGCCGGTGGCGGGTTGGAGTATTCGATTTCGCCGGCTTGGTCGGTGAAGGGTGAATATCTCTATGTCGACCTGCCCAGCGTGACCGTGCATCAGTTCAACCCGGCCTTCCCGACCTTCACCCAGACGACCAAGTTCTCGAACAACGCCAACGTGATCCGCGTTGGCTTGAACTATCACTTTGGCGCGCCGGCTCCGATGCCTCCGGCTCCGATGGCGGCGCCGGCACCGCCGCCGGCGGCTCCGGTGGTGTTCATTGTGTTCTTTGATTGGGACAAGGACACGATCACGCGAGAGGGCATGGGGATCGTGCAGCAGGCGGCCGATGCCTATAAGTCGGGCGCTCCGGTGCAGATCCAGGTGACCGGTTACACCGATCGCTCGGGTTCGCCGGGCTACAACCAGCGGCTTTCCGAGCGGCGTGCGAACCGGGTCGCCAAGGCCCTGGCGGCTTTGGGCGTGCCGCCGGCCTCGATGGTGGTCACCGGCCGCGGCGAGAACGACAACCGGGTGCCGACGGCGGACGG
>JGI12269J14319_10006444_pt1 | contig 10191 bp, 9 predicted proteins | sample PeaSoiSIISIP2007_FD_14319 | JGI IMG/M metagenome (IMG submission 14319) | reverse complement strand
GGGCCGGGACCGGATTAACCACCACGTTTTCACGGCGGGAACATTTCTGGCTTTCATCGTGGCGGTGTTCAAACTGTACGACCCGGTGCGCAAGTTCGCGCAGTTCAATAACAATTTTCAGCAGGCGGTGGGCGCTTCGTCGGAAATTTTCCGGTTCATGGATATGGAAGACGAAGTTCGCGAGCGGCCGGCAGCCAAGCGGATGGGGAAGTTTGCGCGCGCGATCCGGTTTGCGGACGTGTCGTTTTCCTATTCCAGTGAAAACGCCGAGGAGTCGCCGCTGGTGCTGCATGGCATCAATCTGGAAGTAAAGGCGGGCGAGGTGCTGGCGGTGGTGGGATCGAGCGGCGCGGGCAAGAGCACGCTGGTGCACCTGATACCGCGGTTTTTTGACGTCAGTGGTGGGCGCATTCTGATTGACGACAGCGATGTGCGCGATATGACCCTGGAGTCGCTGCGCTCGCAGATTGGAATTGTCACGCAGGAGACGGTGTTGTTTAACGACACGGTGAGAAACAACATCGCCTACGGCCAGCCCCATGTGTCGCAGAAGCGGGTGGAAGAAGCGGCGCGGGCGGCGCATGCGTATGAGTTCATTCGCGGGCTTCCGGAGGGATACAACACGATGATCGGGGAGCGCGGGGTGCGGCTTTCGGGCGGAGAGCGGCAGCGCATCGCGATTGCGCGGGCGATCCTGAAAAACGCGCCGATTCTGATTCTGGATGAAGCGACGTCGGCGCTGGACAGCGAGTCTGAGGCGCTGGTGCAGGCGGCGCTGCAAAATCTGATGACTGGGCGTACTGTGTTTGTGATTGCGCATCGGCTCTCGACGGTGCGCCGCGCGGATCGCATCGTCGTACTCGATAACGGCACGATCAGCGACATTGGCGCGCATGAAGAGCTGATGCAGAAGGCGGGCACGTACCGGCGGCTTTACGAATTGCAGTTTGCGGAAGCGGATGCGCCCAAGGCAGTGTAGACGTAGGGACAGCCGAGGGCGGCTGTCCCTACGTGGAGTGAGACGAACTTTTATGCCACTTCGTTCCATGACGGGATTCGCGCAGATCAAAGGGCAGGTCGATGCCCAGCTGGCGTTTTCTCTATCGCTAAAATCGGTGAATCATCGCTTTCTTGATCTCCACTTCCGGCTGCCGTCCGATACCGACGTGCTGGAAATGAAGCTGCGCCGGATTTTGAAAGAGAAAATGGCTCGCGGCCATGTAGAAGTGATCCTGAACCTGGAGCGTTCGGGAACGAACGGAGTTGCGCTGAACCGGCAACTGATTGCCGGCTATGTGGAGGCGTTCCGCGCGGCGGCCGATGAATTCGGGGTCGAAGGGGAGCCCGATCTGAACGTGGTTCTGAGGATGCCGGGTGCGATGGATTCGGGCGCCGAGAAATCAGGAGACGAATTGGAGAACGCGGTGATGGCGCGAGTGGAGGAAGCGCTCTCCCGGCTGAATGAGATGCGCGAAGAAGAAGGCAGGAGCATTGCCACGGAGTTGCGCGCCCGCATGGCAAGCCTGCAAAAAGCGGCGTCGGGTGTGGAAGGCCATCGCACCACCATACTGCGCAGCTATTCGGATCGGCTGCAGTCGCGCATGGCGGAATTGCTCGGTGCGCAGGTGGACAAGGAACGGGTGCTGCAGGAAGTGGCGGTGCTGGTGGATCGCAGCGACATCCAGGAGGAACTGGTGCGGCTGAATGCGCACGTGAAACATTTTCTCGGGTTGCTTGACCAGAGCGGCGAGGTGGGCAAGAAGATGGACTTCCTGCTGCAGGAAATGAATCGCGAAGCCAACACGCTGCTTTCGAAGACTTCGGGACTGGCGGGCGACGCCTTGAAGATTACCGAGATGGGTCTGCTGATGAAATCGGAGATCGAGAAATCGCGGGAACAGGTACAGAATCTGGAATGAGCCTTCTTTAGATGAGCATTGTTTATATCGTTTCCGCGCCATCGGGTTCGGGCAAATCGACGCTGGTGAACGAACTGTTCAAGATGGTTCGTCACCTGGACTTTTCGATTTCTTACACCACGCGGCCGCCGCGTGGAAGTGAACAGAACGGCAAGGAATATTTCTTCGTCTCGCGAAAAGAATTCGAAGCCATGATCGCGGCCGATGAGTTTCTGGAGCACGCGGATGTCTTCGGTAACTATTACGGCACGGCACGGCGGTTTCTGCGCGAGGCCGAAGCGCACGGCAACGACCTGCTGCTCGATATCGACGTGCAGGGGGCGAGCCAGATCAAGCAGACGATCCCGCAGGCGGTGAGAATCTTTATTCTGCCGCCCGACCGGGAGAAACTGGAATGGCGGCTGCGGAACCGGGGGCTGGATTCGGAGGCGGTCATCCGTCGCCGGTTGGACACGGCCCGACGAGAGATTGAGAATTACTCGAAATACGACTACATTTTAGTTAACAACCTGCTGGAGCAATCGGCGGACCAACTGAGGGATATAGTGTTGGCAGAACGGTTGCTGCGCAGTGGAACGCGACCTTCCGGGGAAGAAGCGCGGCGAGTGGCGACCGCGCAAGCTTGCCGCTTAGAACAGGCGCGCGAGCGGGTGCAGCCGATTTTGGCTTCGTTTAACCCGCAGGCGGTAAACGGTACTTGAAGGTTTGGGGGAGAGAGTATGAAGCTGATAGAAGGGTTCGACAGTAACTACCGGTACATTCTGGTAGCGGCGCGGCGGGCACGGCAACTGCAAGGCGGCGCTCCGCCGGTGATCGATACCGGATCGCGCAAACCCTGTCGCATCGCGCAGGATGAAATCAAGGCTGGCAAAGTGAAATGGCTGATTCCGGAGGTCCCGAAGTTGCCCGTGGTGGCGGCTGGCGAGATCCTCAACAAGGTGTTCCCGGAAGACGCGTAGAGATAATTTCGTGTAGAGGCGGGGCTTGCCCCGTCTCCGCCGCGGGCGACGCGGGGTTGAATCGCGCGCCCGGTGGCGGCATCAATTCTGTAGGCGGGGCTGGGCTGGACCTTGAAGCCATGGCCGCCGTCTTCCTGCTATGAAAATTGCGCTGGGTGTCTCCGGTGGGATTGCAGCTTATAAGGCCGCGGAAATCGTGCGCCTTTTGCAAGACCGCGGCATTCGTGTGCAGGTCGTGATGACCCGTGCGGCGCAGGAATTCGTTCGTCCTCTTACCTTCGCAGCGCTCTCTGGAGAAAAAGTTATTACCGATATGTTCGGCTCCGCATCGGGAGACGAATCGGCGAACGTTGAGTCTGCAATCGAGCATATTGCCATTGCTCAGGCGATCGATGCGCTGCTGGTGGCTCCGGCAACGGCCGATGTTTTGGCGCGATTTGCGCAGGGAATTGCCAACGACTTTCTCAGCACTCTTTATCTAGCGACCACCGCTCCGGTGGTGGTGGCTCCGGCGATGAACGTCAACATGTGGAATCACGCGGCCACGCAGGCGAATCTGGAGATTCTGCGACAGCGCGGGGTTCGCATCATTGAGCCGGGCCAGGGTTATCTGGCCTGCGGCATGACGGGCGCGGGGCGACTGGCGGAAAACGAAACGATTGTAGCGGCGGTGCTGGAAGCGCTCGGCGCCGCGCAGGATCTGGCGGGCGAAACCGTGCTGGTGACGGCGGGGCCGACGCGGGAGAAGATCGATCCCGTGCGGTACTTGACGAACCGTTCCAGTGGGCGCATGGGCTATGCTATTGCCGAAGCGGCGCTGCGTCGCGGAGCGCGCGTGCTGCTGGTGAGCGGGCCAACTGCGATTGCCGCTCCGGGCGCGGCGGAAGTGACGCCGGTCGAAACCGCGGAAGAGATGCTGACAGCGGTTTTGAAATTGCTGCCCGAAGCCACGGTAGTGATCAAGACGGCGGCGGTGGCGGACTTTCGGCCGAAAGCAGCGGCGGAGCAGAAGATCAAGCGCAAGGGCGAGATGACGCTGGAACTGGAACCGACCGCGGATATTCTGGCGGCGGTGGCGCGGCGGAAGACTACGCAAGTGGTCGTGGGATTTGCCGCCGAGACGGAGAACGTGCTGGAAAACGCGCGCAAGAAACTGGCGTCGAAATCGCTCGATGCGATCGTCGTCAATGACGTTTCGCGCGAGGGCATTGGCTTTGATTCTGACCGTAACGCGGTCACGATCATTTCGCAGAGCGAAGTTGTCGAGGTTCCCGAGACCTCGAAATGGGAAGTGGCGCAACGCGTGCTTGACGAGGTCGTGAAGCTGCGGAAACGCAGCGGCGTGGCGATCCGCTAACCAAACCCACCACGGAGTCACGGAGACACAGAGAAAAGCAACAGCTTTTTCTTCTGGTTTCTCTGGGACTCCGTGTCTCTGTGGTGAAAAGTTGTTATTCTTATCCGCAATGCCCCGCACTCTTGACCCTGAACTTCGTCGCGCGCTTGCGGCGCGCATTCGCTACTACAACGAAATGGGGATTTACGATTTTTACCGCCGTGCTCCGGTGGAACATGCGGAGGAAGTTGCGGCGGCGATGGCGGTGGACGAAGCGGGAACCACTGTTTTGGAGCATACCCTTGATCCAGGAGAAGAGATGAGCCCACGAAAGGCTGCGGCGGTCGCGAGGCCGGTTCCAGTTGAAGAGAACATTTTTGAGGCGATTGCGCTGAAGCCTGAGCACGGTGTGAGCGATCCGGTTAAGGCGCTGAAGATTATCCGCGAAGACCTGGGCGACTGCACACGCTGCGTGCTGCATAAGCAGGGACGGAAGCAGATTGTGTTTGGCGTGGGGAATCCGAAGGCCGACTTGATGTTCGTGGGTGAGGGGCCGGGCGCCGATGAAGACGCGCAGGGCGAGCCGTTTGTGGGGCGCGCCGGGCAGTTGCTCAACAACATGATCAAAGCGATGGGGATCACGCGCGAGCAGGTCTACATCGCGAATATTGTGAAGTGCCGTCCGCCGGGCAATCGCACGCCGGAGCGCGAGGAGTGCGAGACATGTTCTCCATTTCTGATGCGGCAGATCGCGGTGGTCAAGCCGAAGGTGGTGGTCGCGCTCGGAGCGGTGGCGGCGAAGACATTGCTGGCAATGAGTGCTTCGATGATGCAACTGCGCGGGCGCTTTTATGAGTTCCGGCCAACGGGCGTGCGCAGTAACGATCCTAATTGGGATGGATGCAAGCTGGCGGTCACCTACCATCCGGCATTTCTGCTGCGCGATCCACGGCAGAAGGGCGAGGCGTGGAAGGATTTGCAGATGGTGATGAAGGAGCTGGGGATGAAGGCGCCGGCAAAAACACTCAGTAGCGATCACTAGTTTCAGCGATCTGTATGGACATCAGCGCGATCAGCAAAGGAACCGCCGAGCATTACATCTGGGGCAACGGCTGTGATGGCTGGCACCTGGTAAAGAATCCACAGCTGAGCGTAATTCAGGAGCGTATGCCGGCGGGTGCGGCGGAGGTTCGCCACTTCCACCGTCACGCGCAACAGTTCTTCCACATTCTTGCGGGAAGGGCCGTCATGGAAGTGGATGGCCGCCCCACGGTACTAACTGCCGGAGAGGGGATTTGGATTCCTGCGGGCACTTCACACCAGATGAGGAATGACTCGGGGGACGAGGTTCACTTCTTGGTTATTTCGCAGCCGCCGTCACACGGAGATCGGGAAAATACGTAGACAAAACCGTTCCCCTTCAAAATTTGTCATCCTGAGCGGAGCCGGCCAGACGCGAAGCGCGTGGCCCGGCGTACTCGAAGGACCCCTACTCCGCCAAACCCTGTCCCCGCTGCCGCAGGGAGTTCTCACAAGGGACTGCACGATTCCGTGGAGTGCATGGACTAAGGCCGGGGGTTTGTGGTGAGAATTCCCTGACGCGATCTGGATGGCGCAGAGGGTATAGGGGTCCTTCGACTTCGCAGAACGATCCGCTTCGCCGATCGTTCTGCTAGGCTCAGGATGACAAGTTGTAGGTCTTTCTTCTCCAAATGTCCCTCTTCTGCGACGTCGCCCTCGCCGTGCCGCTTGACATGGTGTTCACCTACGCCATTCCTCCCGGCATGGAGCCGGTGGTGGGCGGGCGGGTGCTGGTGCCGTTCCGGCAGCAACGGCTGTCGGGCATTGTGGTTGAGTTGCATGACCGTCCGCCGCAAGTCGTTGCTTCTCAAGTCGCGGCTTCGCAAATAAAAATCAAGAAGGTTATCGAAGCGCTTGACCTCTCTCCGGTTCTCGATGAGCAACTGCTGAAACTTGGGAAATGGATTGCCGATTACTATCTCGCGCCTGTGGGTGAGGTGTTTCGCACCATGCTACCGCTCTCCGCCGAGTTTAAACGCTCGGTCGCGTACCGCATCACTGACGCGGGGCGGATGGCGCTGCATCTGGCGGGGATGTCGGGGTCTCCGGCGCGATCGAAGAGGACTCCGGACGAGCAACTGGTCGAATTTCGGGTGCTCGACTATCTGGCGGAGCGGGAGAGCGTGCGCGAGGAGCGATTGCGCGGGGCGACGGGGGTGGGGCGGGCGCTGCTCTTGGGGATGGCGCGGAAGAAATGGATAGCGCGCGAGGATGTGTCGGCGGCGCGGGATGCGGCGCGAATGGTGAAAGTGGCGGTGCTGCTGGCGGCCGAGGAGCGGGCGGAGGCTTTGCCTCCGCTGGACGGGCGAGGCGCCCGTCCCCACACGAGCACAGTTGACACGACCGCAAAGAAGCTCAATGACAATCAGCGGACTTTGATTGAGACACTCGCTGCTTCCGGCGGGCGCTTGCCGGTCGAGGCTCTGCGCGGGTTGGATGTGCCTCGCACCACTCTCGGCACTCTAGTGCGACGCGGATTGATTCAGCTGGTTGACGAGCCGCAGGACCTTACGGGTTCAGTTTCAAAGCTCAAGCCGCGGCAGTCTCCATTTGAGTTCGAGTTCAGCGCGGCGCAGAAGGAAGCGCTGGCCAAGATTGGCGAGGCCGTCGCCTCGCGCAGATTCGCCGGTCTGCTGTTGCACGGCATCACTGGATCGGGAAAGACGGCGGTTTATCTGGCTTGTATGCGGCAGGTGCTGGACGCGGGGCGGTCGTCGATCTTGCTTGTACCTGAAATTGGGCTGACTCCCGCGGTGGCGGCGGACTTGCATCAGGTGTTCGGCGACGAAGTTGCCATTCTGCATTCGGGGCTGTCGGCAGCGGAGCGGGCGGAGCAGTGGCATCGCATACGGCGCGGCGCGGCGCGGGTTGTCGCGGGAACGCGGTCGGCGGTGTTTGCGCCGGTCAGCGATCTGGCGCTCATCATTGTCGACGAGGAGCAGGATTCGTCTTACAAGCAAGAAGAGACGCCGCGCTATCATGCTCGCGACGTCGCCGTCATGCGGGCAAAAATGGCTGGCGCCGTTGTCGTGCTCGGCTCGGCTACTCCTTCGCTCGAGTCGTACTACAACGCCAAGAAAAATAAATATGCGCTCGTCGAGTTGCCCGATCGCGTGGAAATGCGTCCGCTGCCGGAAGTTGAGATCGTCGACATGCGGCAGGAATTTCAGGAAACGGGGCAGGAGCAGGTCATCTCGCGCAAGCTGGCGGAGGAAATCCGCGAGCGGCTGGCAAAAAAAGAGCAGGTCATGGTGTTGCTTAACCGGCGCGGGTATTCTCCGGTGGTGTTGTGCCGCGCGTGCGGCAAGACGTTGCAGTGCAAGAACTGCGCGGTCTCGATGACGCACCACAAGCGCGAGCGCAAGATGGAATGCCATTATTGCGGGCATATCAAGCGCATCCCCGACAAGTGCGCGCAGTGCGGCAGCGAGTACGTTTATTTTGTCGGGACGGGATCGGAGAAGCTGGAAGAGTTGCTGCACGGCATGTTTCCGCAAGCGAGAATCGGACGGCTCGATCGCGACACGGTGCGCGGGCGGGAAGATTTCGAGCATGCGCTGAACGCGCTGAATGAAGGCGCGCTCGACATGCTGGTGGGGACGCAGATGATCGCGAAGGGCCACGACATCCACGGGGTGACGCTGGTCGGCGTGATTGGGGCGGACATGGCGCTGGGGTTGCCGGATTTCCGCGCGGCGGAGAGAACGTTTCAGCTATTGACGCAAGTGGCGGGGCGCGCGGGGCGTGGGCAGTCTCCGGGGAAGGTTGTGCTGCAGACTTATTTTCAGGATCACTACGCGGTGCAGTTTGCGGCGCGGCATGACTTTGCCGGGTTCTACGAAAAGGAGCTGCAATTTCGCGCCTGGATGCACTATCCGCCGTACAGCGCGATTGCGAATGTGCTGATCCGCTCCGAGAAGCTGGACGACGCGCTGACCTGGTCTGGCGAACTTGGACGCTGGTTTGAGAAGACACGGCATGAGGGGATTCGCGTGCTTGGGCCGGCGGCGGCTCCGATTACGCGGTTGAAGCGCGACTACCGCTATCACTTCATTTTGAAGTCTCCCAGCCGCGAGAAGATGAATGCGCTTTTGCGGACGATGCTGGCGGAAGCGGCGGCGCGAAAGATTCCGCGCACGCAGATGATTGTGGACGTGGATGCGGTGTGGCTGATGTGAACCGTCGTTGGTCGCTAGTCGTTGGTCGTTACCGGGCGCAAATCCTTCTGCCTGCGGCGCGATTATCTACGGTGCAGCAGGTGGCGGGCGCCGTCGCGGAGGTCGTGTAACGTGTCGCGGCTTCCGTCTCGGATATCCGGCCATTTCTCCCGGCCGGAAGCGTGAGTAATAGGCACCGGCGTGAAGGCCAGCCCTAGCATTGCGATGGCAAAGACCGCGAGCCACTTTCGTGGGACGGAAATTCCCGGACGGCTCGCAATCTGCGGATGATGGCTGGTTAGCCACAGCACTACTGCCCAAATCAGCCAGCCGACCCAGCAGTACCTGGCAAGCGGGACGAGCGCGATGACAACGGCGAGGGAAACCCAGCGGTGCAGTTTTGGAAACACCGAAAATAGAATGTGACCACCATCGAGTTGGCCACCTGGCAGCAGGTTCATCGCCGTCGCAAACATACCTACCCACCCGGCGACCGCGACTGGATGCAAGGATAGCGATGTTAGCGGCATGCCCAAGTGCAGAAGACGGGCTGCGAAGTGAAATGCGAGGGGGAATCCCGGCTCAACGTCGGTTGTTGCGCTGCCGAACAGCAGGGGGCGGGACCAAGAAAGTCCCACCAGGACAGCGGCGCATGAGGGGATAAAGCCCGCAATCGGACCCGCAATCCCGATATCGAACAACGCAGTGCGATTGGGGATCGGGCCCTTAATGCGAATGAAGGCTCCCAGCGTGCCGATCAAACTCGGAAATGGAATAAAGAACGGCGGCGTTGCATATACACGATAATGCCGGGCGTAGAGGTAATGTCCCATCTCGTGCGCGAGCAATATGAACATCAGCGCGAGTGAGAAAGGAAGGCCCTGCATCAGTTTTGCGGGAGCCTGCCAAAGCCACTCGATCGGAAATAATGAAATGCTGTCATCGCTGAACGAGAAAGCCGGCCGTCGAAGCGCGAAATTGGCGTAGATGCGCGCACCCACCACCAGCGTACTCAGGAAGGTCGCAGCCAGAAGCAGGAAATGCAGCCACCAGCGCGGCCGCGGCGGCGGGATGACCCAGACGCTGGGCTGGGGCTGCTGATCCCAATCGAGGGTGGCCGGAAAAGGGGAGGTGGGTTCGGACATAGGAACCTGAGAGGTCAGAGGTTCGAGGTTAGATTGCAGAGGTGTGCATCTAATTCTGCAATCTGACCTCTTACCTCTGCAATCCGCGCGAGCGGCTAGTCAATCGACTGCAGTTCCTTGCCGGGCTTGAAGCGGACGGCTTTTCCGGGCGGGATGGAAACTTCGGCGCCGGTGCGCGGGTTTCGTCCGATGCCGGTCTTGCGCGGACGCACGTTGAACACTCCGAAACCGCGCAGCTCAATGCGATCGCCGGTGGAGAGCGCCTTCTTCATGCTCTCAAAGACGGTTTCGACGGCGAGCTCCGCCTTGGTCTTGGTGATCCCGGTGCGGTTGACTACTTCGTTGATGATGTCGAGCTTAATCACGGGTTGCCCCCGTCTTCCGAGGATTGTTGTGCCTCAAGTTATTGATGCTAAGGGGGATAAGCGAGATTGTCAACCGGGGGACCAATCTCGTAATATGGCAGCACCAGCCAAACAAATTACCAATCACAAAATCCCAAGGAGTTTCATGATCAAGAGTGACCGCTGGATCCGGCGCATGGCGCAGGAGCACGACATGATTAATCCGTACTCGGAAAAGCAGGTGAGCGCG
>JGI12269J14319_10006440_pt1 | contig 10191 bp, 8 predicted proteins | sample PeaSoiSIISIP2007_FD_14319 | JGI IMG/M metagenome (IMG submission 14319) | reverse complement strand
CCACCACGGCGGCGACCACGACGGGCCCGACGACGACGAGCCCGTGCACCGGCCGTAGCTTCGGCGGCCCTCCTGTCGGCTGGATCATCTCGCCACCGCCGTTCCTGGGCTCTTGGGCCGCCCCGTTCGTGCGGTCCTTGTTAGCGATTCTACCTGGGGCGGAGCCCAGTCAGTCGTCGCCCGCCGGGCGTCGCGCAAGCTTGAGAAGTTGACGAGCTCACACTACACACATAATCTTGACCAAAGCAGTCGGATTAAGTGCTCTGACTGGCGAACTAACCTAACTAGGTCATCGATCGGCGTGTCTCGGCCACGGGACGCGCGGAAGGAGACGTGCGACGTGCGACTCGCCCACCGGCCCGGATCACCCGAGCGAGCCCGGCCCGCCAAGGCGCCTACGACCGCCCGCGGTGCCGAGCCAGCGCGCCGACGCCGCCGGAACCAGCTCGCCGCCGTCGGTGCCGCGCTCCTTGCCACGGGCACCGGCATCCTCGCCGGCGCGGGCAGCGCCGCCGCCGGATCGGCCCCGAGCGGTCAGGTGGCGCTCGTGGCGTACTCCACGCCGGCGCCCGCCTACGACGCCTTGATCAAGGCCTTCCAGGCCACCTCGGAGGGCAAGAACGTCACCTTCACGACCTCCTTCGGGCCCTCGGGCAGCCAGTCGCGCTCGGTGGCCGCGGGTCTGCCCGCCGACGTCGTGAACTTCTCGCTCGCGACCGACATGGAGCGGCTCGTCAAGGCGAAGCTGGTTTCCCCGAGCTGGAATGCCGACCCGACGACGCACGGCATGGTGACGAACTCGGTCGTCGTGTTCGTCGTGCCGAAGGGAAACCCCGAGCACGTGAAGACCTGGGCCGACCTGGTGAAGTCGAACACGAGGGTGTTCACACCGAACCCGTTCAGCTCCGGCAGCGCGCGCTGGAACCTGATGGCCGCCTACGGCGCCGAGCTCAAGCTCGGCCAGAGCGCCTCGAACGCCCAGAGCTTCCTGCGCACCTTGCTGACCAAGACCGTCGTGCAGGACACGAGCGCTGCCACCGAGCTGCAGGCATTCCTCCAGGACGAATCGTCGAACAAGAACGACGTCCTCCTCGACTACGAGGATGACGCCATTCAGGCCGAGCGGGCAGGTAGGCCCATCAGCTACGTCATCCCGCCGCAGACCATCCTCATCCAGAACCCGATCGCAGTGACTGCCAATTCGAAGAACTCGGCCGCCGCCCAGGCCTTCGTCAGCTTCCTGCTCTCACCGGCCGGACAGGAGCAATGGGCTCGTCTCGGCTACCGACCGGTGCGCCCGACCGTGGCGGCACAGTTCCGGAAGAAGTTTCCGGACCCGCCGAACCACGGGCTCTTCACGATCCAGTATCTCGGCGGTTGGGACCAGGTGGCGACCACGTTCTTCGGCACGAAGACCGGCGTCGTCACCCAGATCGAGCAGTCCCTCGGCGCCTCGACGTCGTCCAGCTAGCCCGGCGGCGTGACAACCTGGCTCGAAGCTCCTCTCGCAGGACGACGCCCGACCCGGGGCGCTTCGGCGCCCCGGGTCGGGCGCGTCGTCACACGCCTGCCCGGCCCGGGCCTCGCAGCCGTCTATCTGAGCTTCCTGGTCTTGCTGCCCATCGCGGCCGTGCTCTCGAAGGCCTTCACCGGCGGCCCGGGCGCCCTTTGGCAAGCGGTCACCCAGCACGAGACGGTCGCCGCTCTCGAGCTGAGCGTCGTCAGCTCGCTGATCGTCGTCGTCGTGAACGCCTTCGCGGGCCTGGCCATCGCGTGGCTGCTCGTCCGTGACCGATTCCCGACGAACCGGGTGATCGGCGCCCTTGTCGACCTCCCGTTCGCGCTTCCGACGGTGATCGCGGGGGTGACGCTGGTCGCCGTGTACGGTCCCGGGAGCCCCGTTGGCATGAACATCGCCTTCTCGAGGGTGGCGGTCGTCGTGGCCCTGGCGTTCGTCACGCTGCCGTTCTCCGTGCGCAGCGTCCAGCCGGTGCTGGCCTCGCTCGACCGGGAAACCGAGGAGGCGGCCGCATCCCTCGGCGCCTCCTCGTGGACGACCTTCCGGCGGGTGACGCTCCCGGCCCTCGTTCCTGCGCTCATCACCGGCGCCGGCCTCGGCTTCGCCCGCGCCCTCGGCGAGTACGGCTCGGTCGCCCTCGTGTCGGGGAACATCCCGCTCAAGACCCAGGTCGCCTCCGTCCAGATCTTCGGGCTCATCGAGAGCGACGACCTGGCCGGCGCGGCGGCCGAATCGCTCGCCCTCTTCGTCATCGCCCTCATCGTCCTCGCGGCCTTCTCGCTCTTGCGCCGCCGCCTGCTGCCGAAGGACGCGGCGTGACCGGCGGCACGCGCCGCTGGGCGCGCCTCACCTGGCGCTGGGGGCTCCGGGCCTTCGGCCTCGCCTACATGGGCTTTCTCGTCGGCTTGCCGGCCGGCTCGGTCATCTGGCGTGCGCTCTCGCCCGGGGTCGGCTCGGCGTGGCGCGCCGTCACGACACCGGCCGGCGTCCATGCCTTCGAGCTCACGATCGAGGTGGCGCTGGTCGCCGTGGTCTGCAACACCGTCTTCGGCATCGGCATGGCCCTGCTCCTCGCGAGGCACCGCTTCCCGGGGGCGACCGTGGTGGAGGCGCTGATCGACCTGCCGCTGTCGCTCTCACCCGTGGTCGTGGGCCTCGCCCTCGTCCTGTTCTACTCGAGTCGCGAGGGCTGGCTCGGGCCGTGGCTCACTGCCCACGGGATCACTGTGATCTTCGCCTTCCCCGGCATCGTGCTGGCCTCCGCCTTCGTCTCGCTCCCCTACGTGGTCCGGGAGGTCCTGCCCGTCCTCCAGGAGCTCGGCGACGAGCAGGAGCAGGCAGCCGCCACCCTCGGGGCCGGGCCCTTCGCGATCTTCTGGCGGATCACCCTGCCCGCCATCCGCTGGGGCGTCGCCTACGGCGTCGTGCTCACGACAGCTCGCGTGCTCGGCGAGTTCGGCGCGGTGAGCGTGGTGTCCGGCGACATCGTGAGCCATACGCAGACGTTCACCCAGTTCGTCGACGATGCCTTCACCAATTTCAATACCGCTGGCGCTTACGCCGGGGCCCTCGTGCTCGGGCTCATCTCGGTCGTGGTGCTGATCGCGCTTAGCGCCAGCAGGCGCAAGGAGGAGGCACTGCAATGAGCATCACGGTCGAGCACGTCTCGAAGCGCTTCGGCGGCGCCGTCGCGCTTGAGGACGTCAGCCTGGAGGTGCCGGCCGGCTCGCTCATGGCGCTCCTCGGGCCAAGCGGCGGGGGCAAGTCCACCCTGCTCCGGGTGATCGCCGGCCTGGAGGTGCCCGACGTCGGGTCCGTGGCGATCGACGGCGAGGACGTCACCCGCCTGCCGGCGCGCTCGCGCGGGATCGGTTTCTGCTTCCAGCACTACGCGCCGTTCCGTCACATGACGGTGTGGGAGAACGTCGCCTTCGGCCTCAAGGTGCGGCGCCGTCCCCGGGCGGAGATCGCGGCGCGCGTCGACGAGCTGCTCGAGCTCGTGCGGCTGGAGGGCTTCGCGAAGCGCTACCCGGCCCAGCTCTCCGGTGGCCAGCGTCAGCGCATGGCCCTGGCGCGAGCGCTCGCGGTCCAGCCCCGTGTGCTGCTGCTCGACGAGCCGTTCGGCGCCCTCGACGCCCAGGTCCGCAAGGAGCTGCGCAGCTGGCTACGCCAGCTCCACGCGCGGATCAACGTCACGACCGTGCTCGTCACCCACGACCAGGAGGAGGCGATGGAGGTCGCCGACCACATCGCCGTCATCCACGACGGGCGCCTGGAGCAGGTCGGCACCCCGGCCGAGTGCTACGACCACCCCGCGAGCGAGTTCGTCCTCACCTTCCTCGGACCGGCGACGCGCCTCGACGGATCGTGGGTCCGACCGCACGACCTGGTCGTCACGCGGGAGCCGGCGCCGGGGTCGAGACCCGGGACGATCCGCAGCGTGGCCCGGCTCGGCTTCGAGGTGCGACTCGAGATCGCGCTCGACGACGGCACCGACACCTGGGCACAGCTGACCCGGCGCGGTTTCGACGAGCTCGGCGTCGGGATCGACGGGCGTGTCCACGTCGCCTCTCTCGCGCCGTCGGCAGCGCCGAACCTGGCAACACGGGACGTCGCATCGGTCCCCTAGCCTGGGCTTCGATGACGAGCGACCCTGCGACGGTGCGTCCCGAGCCTGGGACCGGGCCCGAGCCTGTGGCGCGCTCGATCCGTACTGCACGCGACGAGCTCGCCGCGGCCGTGCTCGGCGGGGCGCTCTGGCCCGGTGAGCTGCCTCGTCGTTACTCCGACGCCGTCGACGCCGTCCTCGCGAACCTCCTCGACCAGGCGACGGAAGGAAAGCCCCGCGGCTACGCGCTGCTCGCCGTCGGCGGCTACGGGCGGCGCGAGCTCTGCCCGGGGAGCGACCTCGACCTCGTCCTGCTACACCGCGGCCGGCGCGGCGTGGAGAAAGTCGCCCAGGCGCTCTGGTACGCGATCTGGGACGAAGGGCTGCGCCTCGACCACAGCGTGCGAACGCGCCGCGAAGCGCTCGGCGTCGCACGCGGCGACCTGAAGGCGATCCTCGGCCTGCTCGACTGCCGGGTCGTCGCCGGAGACGCGAAGCTCGGGGAGCCGCTGCAGTCGTCAGTGGCCGAGCTCTGGCAGCGCCAGGCCCCGACGATGCTCCCGCTGCTCGACGACGCCGTGACGGCCCGCCATCACAGCGCGGGCGAGCTGGCCTTCCTGCTCGAGCCCGACCTGAAACGGTCGGCGGGCGGCCTGCGAGACGCCGCAGCGCTTCGCGCCCTCGCGCTCGCGATGCCCGTGATCGCCTCGGCACAGGAGCCGATCGCCATCGCGGAGGCGGAAGGGCTGATCCTTTCCGCTCGCGTCGCGCTGCACTGCCGCGCGGGATCCAGCAACGACCGGCTGTTGCTCCAGGAGCAGGACCAGGTCGCGGCGCTGCTCCAAATGGACGACGCCGACGTGCTGATGGCGGCCATGGCCGAAGCGGGCAGGACGATCTCGGCGAGCAGCGAGGAGGCGTGGCGCCGTGCTCGGCGGGTGCTACGCGGGCCGGCCGCGCTCGACGCCGCGACGACGTCGACCATCGAGCCCGGCGTCGTCGTGCGCGACGGGGAGGTCGCCCTCGCCGACGACGCCGACCCCGCCGGCGATCCGACGCTCGTCGTCCGGGTCGCCCGCGCCGCCGCGCAACGCAACGTCCTGATCGAGCGGGAGTCGCTCGATCGCCTCGCGGCCGACGCCCGCGCCCCGGCGGAGCCGTGGACCCCTCGGCTGCGCGACGCCTTCCTCGATCTCCTCCAGACCGGTGACGCCCTCGTCCCCGTCGTCGAGGCGCTCGACCGCCGGGGTCTGTTCGAACTGTTCCTCCCCGAGTGGACGGTGGTCCGCAACCGGCCGCAGCGCAACGCCTACCACCGCTACACGGTCGACCGGCACCTGCTGGAGGCGGTCGCCCGGTGCTGCTCGCACCTGAGCGCGGTCGACCGCCCGGATCTGCTCGTCATGGCGGCGCTGCTCCACGACCTCGGCAAGGGCACGCCGGGCGACCACAGCCAGGTGGGCCGGGACATCGCGGAGCGCGTCGTTCGGCGCATGGGCTTCTCCGAGCAGGACGTCGCGGTCCTCCTGCGCCTCGTCGCCTACCACCTCGTCCTCCCCGAGATGGCCACCCGCCGCGATCTGGACGACCCCTCGACGGCGCACGTCGTCGCTCGCTTGGTGGAGGACCGCCGGACGCTCACGCTCCTCGCCGCGCTGACCGAAGCCGACAGCGTCGCCACGGGGACGTCCGCATGGGGACCGTGGAAGGCGGAGCTCGTCGCGACCCTCACCGCGCGCGTCGGCGACGTGCTCGACGGTCGCCCGCTCGCCGCCCCAGCCCCTCCGGCGATGCCACCGGAGCTGGTCGGCGCGATGGAGGAGGGCCGCCTCGCGCTGCGCGCCTTCGGGCGCCGCGTCACGGTCGTCGCGCCGGACCGGCCCGGCCTGCTCGCCGCCGTGACCGGCGTGCTCGCGCTCCACGGCTGCAACGTGCTGCGGGCGACGGCGGGTGCGGGGACGCGCGACATGGCGTTCGAGGTCTTCGACGTGGAACCGGCCTTCGACCGCCAACCGAACTGGGCGGCCGTCGAGGCGGACGTGGCGGGCGCCCTGAACCGCTCCTTCGAGCTCGACGAGCGCCTGGAGGCCCAGGACCGCACCTACTCGCGCTCTCGCCGGCCGGCGGCGGCCCGGCCCGCGCAGGTCGCCGTGGCGGTCGACGACACGACCTCCGAGCTCGCCTCGATCGTCGAGGTTCGGGCCCCTGACCGCCTCGGGCTCCTCCACCACGTCACCGCCACGCTGGCCTCGGCCGACCTCGACGTCGCGGCGGCGCTCGTCGACACGCTCGGTCACGAGGTCGTCGACACCTTCTACGTACGCGACCGCGAGGGGCGCAAGCTTGGCGCGACCGCTCGGGCGGAAGAGGTACGTACACTCCTGGCCGAGGTCCTGGCCCGTGTCTGCTGAGCGATCCGAGCGTCGGCGCAGTGCGGGCCCCCGTGGTCGACGGGGGCTCTGGATGGGCGCGGGCGTGGCGATCGCCGTCGCCGGCGGGGGCGTGGCAACCTTCGCGGCCGTGCGCCGCGCCGAGGCGATTACCGGTACCGGGCAGGCACACGCCGGTGGCACCCTGGCGGCGCGCGCCACCAAGGCTCGCACCCGTGCCCACCGGGCTGTCGCACCGCTCCGGCTGCTGGCGATCGCACCGGCCCCCCGGGCGGCGAACGTCGGCTACCGCCCGACCATCAAGATCCGCTTCTCGCGGCCGCTCGCGGCCAGCTCGCCGATGCCGGCGCTGCGGCCCGCCGTCGCCGGCACCTGGTCGCGGCCGAACGACACGACGCTCGCCTTCCGCCCGACCGGCGAGATCCCTCCCGGGACGACCGAGATCGTCACCGTGCCCGGCGGCGCCGCAGGGGTACGCGGACGATCGGGCGGCCGCTTCGCTTCCACGGTCGCCTGGAGCTTCACCGTCGCCAAGGGCTCGACGCTCCGCCTCCAGCAGCTCCTCGCCGAGCTCGGCTACCTCCCGGTGCGCTTCGTCGGAGCCGGGGCGAGCCTCGCCGCTGAGCCGACGAGCCCGAGCGCCATCCCGCTCGCGGCACAGCCCGGACGCTTCGCCTGGCGCTTCGCGCACGTGCCGAGCCAGCTGGCCACGTTGTGGCAGGCGGGCGAGTGGAACACCATCACCGAGGGCGCGGTGATGTCGTTCGAGTTCGACCACGGCCTCACGGACGACGGCATCGCCGGCCCACAGGTATGGCGCGCCATCCTGCAAGCGGTGGCCGCCCATGACGCCACCACCCAGCCCTACAACTACCTCATCACCACCGAGACGGCGCCGGAGACCCTCTACATCTGGAGCGACGGGCGCGTCATCTACCAGACCCTCGCGAACACCGGCGTGGCAGCCGCGCCGACGCAGCTCGGGACGTGGCCGGTCTACGTCCGCTACACCTCGACGACGATGACCGGCACGAACCCAGACGGGTCGCACTACAGCGACCCCGGCATCCCCTGGGTCTCCTACTTCAACGGCTCGGACGCCGTCCACGGCTTCTACCGGGCGCAGTACGGGTTCCCACAGAGCGACGGCTGCGTCGAGCTCCCCGAGGCCAACGCCAAGATCGTCTACCCCTACGACCCGATCGGCACCCTCGTCACGGTCACGACGGGCGACCTCGGAAGCGAGCTCGGAAGCGGCGGCACGATACCGCCGACCGTGCCGGCGAGTCCCACCACGTCCACCACCACCTCCACGACCACGACGACCACACCGGTGCGCTCCGTGCCACCGCGGCGCCCGGCGCCCGCAACGACTACCTCGACCACGACTACGACCACGCCGGCGACCACGACGACCGTCACGACCACGCCCGCGACGACGACACCGGCGACGACACCAACGAGCTGAGTCCCCCCGATGGGGCGATGACGGCCCGTCCGCCCCCGTGCCGGGCGCTCCAGTGCCGGGCGCTCCGCCACCGCCCGTCGTGACGAGGCGCCGCCCCATGCCGCTTCGTCGTGAGGAGGCGTCCTAGTGTCTGTGCGAGAAACTTCCCTTTGCCTCGGCGTCCGTCAGCGGCGAGTCGTTCTGGAGGTGGTGCGTATGTGGAGGACCCGGTGGTCACGAGCCGCGGGGTCGGCGGCCGTTGCCGTCACGTTGGCGGGGCTGAGCTCGACCGACCTCGGCAGGGCGCCGAAGCCCGCCAGGTCACCGATGCCCTGCGCCGTCCAGCACGGTTCTCCAGCCGTCTCCGAGATGCATGCGGGCCGGAAGGCCGTCTTCTTCGACCCGGCGCACACGGCGGAGGCGATCCGACCCTTGCGGAACGGTCGGCGGTTCGCAGCGATCGTCCGCCGCCGGTTCTCCCCGCTCGGGGAGTGCTCCGGCGCGCGCCTGCCGCTTCGCCCGCTCTCCACCACAGCCTGCGCCGGCGCGTAGCGGGAGACCGGCATCGCCTCGACACCGCTCGACGTGATGCACCCCCGGCCGACCGGCGACGGCCGTGGCGAGCGCCGCGCGCTCACGACGCTGTGCGCGGTGCTGTTCCTCACGTTCCTCGACACGACGATCGTCAGCGTCGCGCTGGCCAACGTCCAGGCGACGTTGCACGCCGGCGTCTCGCAGCTCCAGTGGGTCGTGAACGCGTACGCGCTCGTCTTCGCCAGCCTCATGCTCATGGCCGGGTCGCTCTCGGACCGCTTCGGACGCAAGCGCTTGCTGCTGACCGGCCTTGCGGTGTTCTGCACCGGCTCGCTCATCGGCGCCCTCGCCACCAGCCCGACCATGCTGATCGCCGGGCGCGCCGTGATGGGGCTCGGCGCGGCAGCCTCGGAACCGGGGACGCTCTCCATCCTCCGGCACCTCTATCCGCAGCGGAGCAGCAGGGCGAAGGCGCTTGGCGCATGGGCAGCGGTATCGGGGCTGGCGCTCGCCGCCGGCCCCGTGGTCGGGGGTGCCCTCGTCGGCCTCGGGACCTGGCGCGCCGTCTTCTGGTTCAACCTCGCCGTCGGCGTGCTGCTCATGGCCGCGGCGAAGGTGACGCTGCCGGAGAGCTCGGACCCCACCAGCGCCCGGCTCGACATCGCCGGCTTCCTCCTCGGCACGCTCGCCATCGCGTCGCTCACCTTCGCCGTCATCGTCGGCGAGACCGCCGGCTACCGCGCGAGCGACGTGATCGCGCTCTTCGCCGTCGGCGCTGCCGCTGCGTTCGGGTTCGTGGTCGCCGAGCTGCTCGCCCGCTCGCCCATGTTCGACCTGCGGTACCTGCGCCGACCGCAGTTCGCCGGTGCGCTGATCGTGGCATTCACCTTGTTCTTCGGGATCTTCTCGATCTTCTTCTTCACCGCCCTCTACTTGCAGGTGGTCGTGAACTACTCCGGCTACCGGGTGGCGATCGAGTTCCTGCCCATGGCGGCGGCGATGATCGTGGCGTCACTCTTCGCCGGTCGCTGGGTCGCCGAGATCGGGCCGCGCATCCCGATGGCCGCAGGCGCGGCCTTCGCCGGGGCGGGCATCCTGCTCTCCGACGTGATGCTCGGCTCGGGCACGCCCTCGAACTGGCTGATCCTCACGCTCGTGATGGCGGGCGTCGGCTTCGGCACGAGCGTCGTCCCGGTCACCTCCGTGGCGCTCGGCGTCGTGCCGCCCGAGCGCTCCGGCATGGCCGCCTCGGCGACGAACACCAGCCGCGAGCTCGGCGCGGTCTTCGGGGTGGCCGTCCTCGGCGCCCTGGTGAACGGCCACTTGACGACCGATCTCTCGGCGCGGCTCCACGCGCTCGGCATCCCTTCGGCCTTCCAGGCCATCGTCATCGGCGCCGTCGAGACCGGCGGCATCCCCGCCAACGCGTCGAAGCAGACCAAGCGCTACGGAGCGATCGTCAACAAGGTGATCCACGCCGCGTACGGCGCGTTCCACGCCGGGCTGCACATCGCCCTGCTCGCCGCCGGCCTGGCGATCATCGGTGGGGCGCTGGTCGCCCTGGCGACCCTCGGCTCCCGAAGCGAGGAGGCCCCGGGCGCCTAGCGCCGCGTCGGCGGGCGCCGGCCTGGCGGTCCCCCGCCGGGCGCCGGCCGCCGAGTCCCGCCGGGGCGATCCCCCACGAGGCCGAGAA
>JGI12269J14319_10006438_pt1 | contig 10193 bp, 5 predicted proteins | sample PeaSoiSIISIP2007_FD_14319 | JGI IMG/M metagenome (IMG submission 14319) | reverse complement strand
CGAAGCCGCCCCCGCCGAGGACGCTGCCACCGAGGCCCCTGCCCCCGCCGAGGCCGCCGTCCCCACGGAGCCCGACGTCCCCGCCGAGGCCGCCGCCACGCCAGAGGCGCCCGCGCCCGTCACCGCCGAGGTCGATGCGGCCGCCGGCGCCGAGGCGGCGTCGGAGGTCGAGCCCGAGGCAGCGCCCGAAGGCCAGCCCGGCGAGGGCTGAGCCGGCTTCCGGACCGCGCCAGACCTTTTCGATTCGAGCAATTCCGAGCGATTCAGACCATCGAGCAACGCAAAGGAGCAGAACCACCATGGCCACCAAGATCAGCAAAGACGACATTCTCGAGGGGATCGCCAACCTCTCGGTCCTCGAGCTCTCCGAGCTCCTCAAGGACTTCGAGGAGAAGTTCGGGGTCACCGCAGCCGCCCCCATGGCGGTCGCCGCGGCCCCGGCCGCCGGAGGCGGGGACGCCGGTGGCGGTGAGGACGAGAAGACCGAGTTCGACGTCATCCTCAATGCCGCCGGCGACAAGAAGATCCAGGTCATCAAGGAAGTCCGGACACTCACCAGCCTGGGACTGAAAGAGGCCAAGGACCTGGTGGACTCCGCCCCCAAGCCCGTGCTGGAGCGGGTCTCGAAGGAGGACGCCGACAAGGCCAAGGCCCAGCTCGAGGAGGCCGGGGCGACGGTGGAGGTCAAGTAGCCCGGGGCGCCCCGTGGGGCGCGAGTGCTTGACGACACCCCGGCGCGTCCGTAGCCTGTCGGTGGCAGTACGAAGGGGTTGCCATTTGCCGCGCGCGCGCGTATGCTGTGCGGTTGCCGTGCCCCTTTCTTCGCGCCACCCTTGCCGTATCCGGCTGGCTGACGCGCGCCGCTGTGCCCGCGGCGCAGGCGTAATCGTCACCGTTTTCCCGTGTCCCTGCCCGTCCCCCGTGTAGCACTCCTAGCCACCCCGTCCCCGGCTCGCCCGGGGACACTCCACCCGTCACCGTCCCGCCGTCTCGTTCATTGCCCGCCACCCACCTGGGAGGAGTCGACCGTTGCCTTCACGGTCTAAAAGCCCGGAGCGTTTTTCGTTCGCCAACCTCGATGAGGTCCTGCGCCTGCCTGATCTCATCGCCATCCAGCGGGACTCGTTCCGCTGGTTCTTGGACAAGGGTCTGGCCGAAGCGTTCGCTGACATCAGCCCCATCGAGGACTTCACCGGCCAACTGAGCCTCGAGCTCGAGTACGACCCGTCCGACCCCGACCTGCGCCCACCTCCCAAGTTCCCCGAGGAGGAGTGCAAGGAGAAGGACATGACCTATGCCGCCCCGGTGTTCGTCCGGGCGCGGTTCATGAACGCGCAGACCGGGGAGATCAAGGAGCAGACCGTCTTCATGGGGGACTTCCCGATGATGACGGACAAGGGCACCTTCATCATCAACGGCACCGAGCGGGTCGTGGTGAGCCAGCTGGTGCGTTCCCCCGGTGTGATCTTCCAGCCCGGTCGCGACGCCAAGACGATCGTGACCGGCACCGTCCATCCCTACCGTGGGGAGTGGATCGAATTCGACGTCGAGGCGAAGCCCTCCAAGGACGTCACCGCCGGCGCCCGCGTGGCCCGCAAGCGCCGGTTGTCGCTGTTCGTCCTGCTCCGTGCGCTCGGCTACGAGGACGAGGGGTTCCTGAACCGGTTCGTCCGACACTTCGACTTCCTCGAAGGGCAGTGGGAGAAGGAGCGCGACCTCGCCCCCACCCGCGAGGACGCCCTCCTCGAGATCTACAAGAGGGCCCGCCCCGGGGAGCCGCTGTCGGCCGACGCGGCCCGCGCCTACTTCGAGAACGCCTTCTTCAACCCCAAGCGCTACGACCTCACCCGGGTCGGCCGCTACAAGTTGAACCGGAAGCTCGGCCCCGAGATCGAGCGGATCTCGAGCGTGCTCGACATCGACCTGGAGCGGCCGTCGCCGACCCAGGGCGTGTTGAGCCCGTCGGAGATCCTCGCCACCGCCACGTACATGCTCCACCTGGCCGACGGCGAGTCGGGGTACCGCATCGACGACCAGGACCACTTCGCCAACCGCCGCATCCGGTCGGTGGGCGAGCTCATCCAGAACCAGGTGCGCGTCGGCCTGTCCCGGATGGAGCGCGTGGTGCGGGAGCGCATGACGACCCAGGACGTCGAGGCGATCACGCCCCAGACGCTGATCAACATCCGCCCCGTCGTGGCCGCCATCAAGGAGTTCTTCGGGACCAGTCAGCTCAGCCAGTTCATGGACCAGAACAACCCGCTGTCGGGCCTCGCCCACAAGCGTCGCCTCTCCGCCCTCGGCCCTGGCGGCCTGTCGCGTGAGCGGGCCGGCTTCGAGGTTCGTGACGTGCACAGCTCCCATTACGGGCGGATGTGTCCCATCGAGACACCCGAGGGCCCCAACATCGGCCTGATCGGTGCGCTGGCCACCTACGCCCGGGTCAACGAGTACGGGTTCATCGAGACCCCGTACCGCAAGGTCGTCGACGGTCGCGTCAGCGACGAGATCGTCTACCTGGCCGCGGACGAGGAGGAGGAGCACGTCATCGCCCAGGCCAACGCCAAGCTCGACGAGCGGGGCCGCTTCGTCGACGAGCGCGTCCTCGTGCGGCGCGGGCCCCAAGGGGCCGGCGTGCGGGTCGGGGCCACCACCACTTCCTACGGCACGACCAGCGAGATCGACTACGTCCCGCCGGCCGAGGTGGACCTCATGGACGTGTCGCCGAAGCAGATCGTGTCGGTGTCCACCGCGCTGATCCCCTTCGTCGAGCACGACGACGCCAACCGCGCCCTGATGGGCGCCAACATGCAGAAGCAGGCCGTCCCGCTCGTGGTGCCCGAGGCTCCCTACATCGGGACCGGGGTCGAGGCTCGTGCCGCCCAGGACGCCGGCGACGTGCTGCTGTCCGAGGGCGAGGGCACCGTGGCCGAGGTGTCGGGCGACCACGTCGTGGTGGAGTACAAGTCCGGCCAGCGCGACCGCCTCGGTCACGAGCTCGGGCGGCGGCGCTACACCCTGGCCAAGTTCCGGCGTTCGAACCAGAACACCTCGATCAACCAGAAGGTCATCGTCGACGAGGGCCAGCAGGTCGGGGCCAACGACGTCCTGGCCGACGGGTCCGCCACCCACAACGGTGAGCTGGCGCTCGGGAAGAACCTCCTCGTCGCCTTCATGCCGTGGGAGGGCTACAACTTCGAGGACGCCATCATCCTCTCCGAGCGCCTCGTGCGCGACGACGTGCTCACCTCGATCCACATCGAGGAGCACGAGGTCGACGCCCGCGACACCAAGCTGGGCGCCGAGGAGATCACCCGGGACATCCCCAACTTGTCCGAGGAGATCCTGGCCGACCTCGACGAGCGCGGCATCATCCGCATCGGGGCCGAGGTCGGTCCCGGCGACGTGCTCGTGGGCAAGGTCACGCCCAAGGGTGAGACCGAGCAGACTCCCGAGGAGCGGCTCCTGCGGGCCATCTTCGGGGAGAAAGCCCGCGAGGTGCGCGACACCTCGCTCAAGGTGCCTCACGGTGAGTCGGGCAAGGTCATCGACGTGCGCGTCTTCTCCCGTGAGGACTCGCACGAGCTGCCCCCCGGGGTCAATCAGCTCGTGCGGGTGTACGTGGCCCAGAAGCGCAAGATCTCCGAGGGCGACAAGCTCGCCGGACGCCACGGCAACAAGGGCGTCATCTCCAAGATCCTGCCGGTGGAGGACATGCCGTTCCTTTCCGACGGCACCCACGTCGACATCATCCTGAACCCCCTCGGCGTGCCCAGCCGGATGAACGTGGGCCAGGTGCTCGAATCGCACCTCGGTTACGCGGCCCGCTGGGGCTGGGACGGGTCAGAGGCCCACCAGACCCTGGCCGGGGCCAACGAGGAGAAGACCCGGCCTCGTACCGACCCCGCCGTGTGGGTCTCGACCCCCGCCTTCGACGGTGCGCACTGGGATGAGGAGGACGATGCCGGCCGGCACCCCACCATCAAGCGGCTGTTCGAACTGTTGCACACCGACTCCGCCGACGGCACCCGGCTCATCGGTCCCGACGGCAAGGCGACCTTGTTCAACGGCCGCACCGGCGAGCAGTACGACAACCCCATCTCGGTGGGTTACGTCTACATCCTGAAGCTCGCCCACCTCGTCGACGACAAGATCCACGCCCGCTCGACGGGGCCGTACTCGATGATCACCCAGCAACCCCTGGGCGGGAAGGCCCAGTTCGGTGGGCAGCGCTTCGGAGAGATGGAAGTGTGGGCCCTCGAAGCGTACGGAGCGGCGTACGCGTTGCAGGAGCTGCTCACCATCAAGTCCGACGACGTCCTCGGCCGTGTCAAGGTCTACGAGGCCATCGTCAAGGGCGAGAACATCCCCGAGCCGGGCATCCCCGAGAGCTTCAAGGTGCTCATCAAGGAGATGCAGTCGTTGTGCCTCAACGTCGAGGTGTTGTCGACGACCGGTGAGGAGATCGAGATGCGAGAGCTCGACGAGGACGTCTTCCGGACGGCCGAGGAGCTCGGCATCGACATCAGCCGGCCCGAGCGTGGGTCGGACGAAGAAGACGAGCGTCGCGCCGCCGAGAGGAGCTTCTAGCCGTGCTGGACGTCAATAATTTCGACCAGCTCCGTATCGGGCTGGCCACTGCGGAGTCCATCCGCTCGTGGTCCAACGGAGAGGTCAAGAAGCCGGAGACCATCAACTACCGGACGCTGCGCCCTGAGAAGGACGGCCTCTTCTGCGAGAAGATCTTCGGTCCGACCAAGGACTGGGAGTGCTACTGCGGGAAGTACAAGCGCGTCCGCTTCCGCGGCATCATCTGTGAGCGTTGTGGCGTCGAGGTCACCCGCTCGAAGGTGCGGCGCGAGCGCATGGGCCACATCGAGCTCGCCGCTCCCGTGGTCCACATCTGGTACCTGCGCGGTACCCGCAGCTGGCTGGCGTACCTCCTCATGGGGACCGAAGCCCGCGAGGAGCTGAAGGCCAAGCAGCTGGAGAAGGTCATCTACTTCGCCGCCAACCTGGTCACCTGGGTCGACGACGAGCGTCGGCACGAGGACCTGGCTGCGCTCGAGGGCGAGCTCGCCGAAGAGGTCACCCAGCTCGAGCGCCAGCGCGACCTCGAGATCGACCGCCGCTTCAAGGAGCTCGAGAAGGAGCTCGCCGAGCTCGAGGCTTCGGGCGCCAAGGATGCCGAGATCAAGGCCCGTCAGCGCCTGTCGGAGAAGGAGATCGGCTCGGTCCGCGAGCGGGCCGAGGGCGACATCGACCTCGCCAAGCGCGCCTTCGACGAGTTCCGCGACCTCTTCCCCCGCAAGATCATCGAAGACGAATTGCTGTGGCGCGAGCTCAAGATCCGCTACGACGACTACTTCGAGGGCGGTATGGGCGCCGAGGCCATCGCCCGGCTCATCGACCGGATCGACTTCGACGTGGAAGAGGTGAAGCTGCGCGAGGCCATCGACGCCACCGACGGTCGCCGTCCCCTGTCGGCCCAGCGTCGGCAGAAGGCGATCAAGCGCTTGAAGATCGTCACCGCCTTCAACCGCCGTGACGACCACGGCCGCCGTGCCAACGACCCCCGGGCCATGATCCTCGAGGTCGTCCCCGTGATCCCGCCCGACCTGCGGCCCATGGTGCAGCTCGACGGTGGCCGCTTCGCCACGTCGGACCTCAACGACCTGTACCGACGCGTCATCAACCGCAACAACCGGCTGAAGCGCCTGCTCGACCTGGGCGCCCCCGAGATCATCATCAACAACGAAAAGCGCATGCTCCAGGAGGCCGTCGACGCCCTGTTCGACAACGGCCGCCGCGGCAGGCCCGTGACGGGTCCGGGAAACCGGCCCCTCAAGAGCCTGTCGGACATGTTGAAGGGCAAGCAGGGGCGTTTCCGCCAGAACCTGCTGGGCAAGCGCGTCGACTACTCGGGCCGGTCGGTCATCGTGATCGGCCCCACGCTGCAGTTGCACCAGTGCGGCCTGCCCAAGCTCATGGCCCTCGAGCTGTTCAAGCCCTTCGTCATGAAGCGCCTCGTCGACCTCGAGCTGGCCCAGAACATCAAGTCCGCCAAGCGCATGGTGGAGCGCCGTCGCCCCCAGGTGTGGGACGTCCTCGAGGGTGTCATCAAGGAGCACCCCGTGCTGCTCAACCGGGCGCCGACCCTGCACCGCCTCGGCATCCAGGCCTTCGAGCCGGTCCTGGTCGAGGGCAAGGCCATCCAGGTCCACCCGCTCGTGTGCACGGCCTTCAACGCCGACTTCGACGGCGACCAGATGGCGGTCCACCTGCCGCTGTCGGCCGAGGCCCAGGCCGAGGCGCGCGTGCTCATGCTGTCGGCCAACAACATCCTGTCCCCCGCCACGGGGCGGCCGATCACCGTCCCCACCCAGGACATGGTGTTCGGTGCCTACTACCTCACCCTCGAGGTCGACGGGGCCAAGGGCGAGGGAAACGTGTTCCGTCACGCCTACGAGGTGGAGCGCGCCTTCGAGGAGAACGAGATCGACCTGCACGCCAAGATCGTGCTGCGGACGAACCCCGGCTCCTCGATGCACACCGCGCTGACCAAGGCCCTCGACGCCGTTCCCGGTGAGGACGACTTCCTGTCCATCGTCACCACGGCGGGGCGGGTGTTCTTCAACAGCGCGCTGCCCAAGGGCTTCCGCTACGTGAACGACGTCGTCGGCAAGCGCTCGACCCCCATCGGCGGCATCGTCGAAGAGGTGTCGGCCACCGAGCCCAAGAACGTCGTCGCCGAGAGCCTCGACCGCATCAAGGCACTCGGCTTCCGGTACGCGGCGCAGTCCGGGCTCACCATTTCCATCGACGACGTGCGCACGCCACCCGAGAAGCGGGCCATCCTCGACCGCTACGAGCGCGAGGCCGAGAAGGCCGAGGCGCAGTTCAAGCGGGGCATCATCACCGACGACGAGCGGCGCCAGAAGGAGATCGAGATCTGGACCTCCGCCACGTCCGAGGTCGGGCGGGCCATGGAGAAGACCCTGTCGGCGATCGCCTTCAACCCGCTCGACATGATGGTCGACTCCGGGGCCCGGGGGAACTCCCAGCAGATCCGCCAGATCGCCGGCATGAAGGGCCTGGTGTCGAACCCCCGCGGCGAGATGATCCCCCGGCCCATCAAGTCCTCGTTCCGTGAGGGCCTGTCGGTGCTCGAGTACTTCATCTCCACCCACGGCGCCCGAAAGGGCCTGGCCGACACCGCCCTGCGGACCGCCGACTCGGGCTACCTGACGCGGCGTCTGGTCGACGTGGCCCAGGAGCTCATCATCCGGATCGACGACTGCGGCACGGCGCGCGGTATCTGGCTCGAGGGCATGGTGCCCGACGAGGCCAGTCGCCGTTCCTATCTCGAGACGCGCGCCTACGGGCGGGTCCTCGCCGAGGACGTCAACCTGGCCGGCGGGGTCATCCCGGCGGGGACGATGCTCGACGACGACCTGGTCGCCCGCATCCGCGACGACGAGCACGTCGACCGCGTCCGGGTCCGCTCCGTGTTGACGTGTGAGTCCGAGCACGGCGTGTGTGTCACCTGCTACGGCCAGTCCCTCGCCACGGGGCGGCTGATCGAGCTGGGCGAGGCGGTCGGGGTCATCGCGGCCCAGTCGATCGGTGAGCCCGGCACGCAGCTGACCATGCGTACCTTCCACACCGGTGGTGTCGTCGGTGAGGACATCACTCACGGCCTGCCCCGTGTCGTCGAGCTCTTCGAGGCCCGCACGCCCAAGGGTGCCGCCGTCCTCGCCCACTACTCGGGCGTGGTCCGCATCGAGGACGAGGAAGGTGGCCGGCGCATCACCGTCGTGGCCGACGACGGCACCGAGGAATCGGTGCTCGTCTCCGCCCGGGCACACCTCGAGGTGACCGCGGGCCAGGAGGTCGCTGCCGGCGACGCGCTGGTCGAAGGCCCCAAGGACCCCAAGGAGCTCCTCGAGGTCAAGGGCATCCGCGAGACTCAGCAGTACCTCGTCGAAGAGGTCCAGAAGGTCTACCGGGACCAAGGTGTGTCGATCCACGACAAGCACATCGAGCTGATCGTCCGTCAGATGCTGCGGCGGGTGCTCGTGGCCGAGCCCGGGGACGCTCCCTTCCTCCCCGGTGAGCGCGTGGACAACCAGATCTACGCCGAGGTCAACCGCAGCCTCGTCCAGGAGGGCAAGCGCCCCGCCGAGGGACGCCCCGAGCTCATGGGGATCACCAAGGCGTCGCTCGCCACCGACTCGTGGTTGTCGGCTGCCTCGTTCCAAGAGACCACCCGGGTCCTCACCGAAGCGGCCATCGAGGGCAAGTCGGACCAGCTCTTCGGGCTCAAGGAGAACATCATCATCGGCAAGCTGATCCCGGCCGGGACCGGCATGGGCCGGTACCGCGACATCGAGGTCGACCTGCCCGACGCGGCGGGGGTGTCTCTGCGGACCTACGGGTTCGACGAGGAGACCGAGGACCTCGCGGCGTGGCTCCGTGACGTGGGCGGGCCCACCGGGAGCGGCGACGCCGGTTTGGGCGAGGCCGGCCTCGGTGACGCCGGCTTCGCGGCGCCCGAACCCGGGGGCAGCTCCGCCGGGTGGGGTGCGCTCGATGCCGGGACGGCCGACCCCTTCGCGGTGTCGTCGAACGGTGAGGGCACCGACCACGGGGTCGACGGCAACGGCCAACTCGAGGCCGGGGCCTGACCGGGGACGGCCATGGCGTCGCCGGCGCGATTGCTCCCAAGACGCCATAGGATCTAGGATTGATTGTTCGCGTGGCGTGGTGTCCTTGAGGGCCCTGCGCCCAGCAGTTCCCGCGAGCAAGTCCGAAAATCCCCCAGAGGTCACGCGTGCCCACGATCGAACAGCTCGTCCGCAAAGGACGTGCGTCAAAGCAGTCCAAGACCAAGACGCCGGCGCTCCGAGGCGCGCCCCAGCGTCGGGGTGTGTGCACGCGCGTCTTCACGACGACCCCCAAGAAGCCGAACTCGGCGCTGCGGAAGGTGGCCCGGGTGCGGCTCACCAGTGGGGTCGAGGTGAGCGCCTACATCCCCGGTGTGGGCCACAACCTCCAGGAGCACTCCATCGTGCTCGTGCGCGGCGGCCGGGTGAAGGACCTCCCCGGGGTGCGCTACAAGGTGATCCGAGGGGCCCTCGACGCCGCCGGCGTGCGTGAGCGCAACCAGGCCCGCTCGCGCTACGGCGCCAAGAAGGAGTCCTGACATGCCCCGCAAAGGCCCCGCCACCCGGCGCGAGCTCGTCCCCGACCCGGTCTTCCGGTCGGTCCTCGTCACCCAGGTTGTCAACAAGGTCCTGTCGCGCGGCAAGCGGACGCTGGCGGAACGTCTCGTCTACGACGCGCTCGAGGTCGTGCGGGACAAGACCGGCGGCGACCCCGTGACCATCCTCAAGCGGGCCGTCGAGAACACGAGGCCCGAGCTCGAGGTCAAGAGCCGTCGTGTCGGTGGTGCCACCTACCAGGTGCCCGTCGAGGTGCGTCCCCGTCGGGCCACCACCTTGGCCATCCGGTGGCTGGTGGGGTTCTCCCGGCAACGGCGCGAGAAGACGATGGCCGAACGGCTGGCGAACGAGGTCCTCGACGCCGCCAACGCCACCGGCGCGGCGGTCAAGCGCCGGGAGGACATGCACAAGATGGCCGAATCCAACAAGGCCTTCGCCCACTACCGCTGGTAGCGGCGAAGGCGCCCGGCGGGCGCCACCGCGGCGGTCGGGCCCACCCACGAACAACCTGAAAGCTCAGCATCATGGCCGAAGCACGCCCTATTCGAGAGTTCCCCCTCGCCCGGACCCGCAACATCGGGATCATGGCCCACATCGACGCGGGCAAGACCACCACGACCGAGCGCATCCTGTACTACACCGGCAAGAACTACAAGATCGGTGAGGTCCACGAGGGCGCCGCCACCATGGACTGGATGGTCCAGGAGCAAGAGCGCGGCATCACCATCACGTCCGCGGCCACGACCTGTAAGTGGCGTGACTGCTGGATCAACATCATCGACACCCCGGGCCACGTGGACTTCACTGTCGAGGTGGAGCGGTCCCTGCGCGTGCTCGACGGGGCCGTGGCCGTGTTCGACGCCGTGGCCGGCGTGGAGCCGCAGACCGAGACGGTGTGGCGCCAGGCCAACAAGTACTCGGTGCCGCGCATCTGCTTCATCAACAAGATGGACCGCATCGGCGCCGACT
>JGI12269J14319_10006432_pt1 | contig 10199 bp, 9 predicted proteins | sample PeaSoiSIISIP2007_FD_14319 | JGI IMG/M metagenome (IMG submission 14319) | reverse complement strand
TTGCGCAGTGCGTTCAGGAAGGGGTCCTGCAGGGACTGGCCTTTGGCCATTGTCGTATCTCCTTGTTCTTAATCGACTAATTCGTACCCGCTGCCGTCGCCGTGCCATGGCCGTCGTCGGTTCAGTTAGCGCGGGGCATCCGGACTATGGGGCCGGATGCCAAAAATACTAGCACACGGTGTCTGACGCTTTGCAGTGCCGCAAATTCCATTCCTCGAGCCGGGCCGCGAGGTCATCGACGAGCCGCCCGCTCCCGGCCCTGAACCATGCCGCCCCGGGCTCGGCCCGGAGCCAGGTGTACTGGCGCTTCGCGAGCTGGCGGGTCGCCCGGATCGCGGCGAGGCGCGCCGTTGCGAGGTCGCACTCGCCCGCAAGGTGCGCCCAGAGCTGGCGGTAGCCGACCGCGCGGATCGCGGGCAGGCCGGGAGTGAGGTCGCCGCGCGCTCGCAGTGCTGCGACCTCATCCAGCAATCCGGCTGTGAGCATCGCATCGAAGCGCCGCTCAAGCTCCGCATTGAGGTCGGCCCGCGCGGGGGGCGCGATCACGAGTTTCAGATACTCCTCGCCCGAACCCCCGCGCAGGTCCTCCCGCTGCAGCGTGCTGAGCGGCTGGCCTGTGAGCGCATGAACTTCGAGCGCCCGCTGGATCCGCTGCGCATCGCTCGGCCCGATCCGCCGCGCCGCCTCGGGATCCACGGTCGCGAGCTCGGCGTGCAGCGCCGGCCAGCCCTCGGCCGCCCCCCGGGCATCGAGTTGCGCGCGCACTCGCACGTCCGCTCCCGGCAGCTCCGCGAGACCCGACTGCAGGGCGCGGAAGTAGAGCATCGTCCCGCCGACCAGCAGCGGGAGCCGCCCGCGCGCACGGATGGCAGTGATTGCCAGGCGCGCATCGCGCATGAACTCGCCGGCCGAGTAGCGCTCGGCCGGATCGCGGATGTCGATCAGATGGTGGAGCACGCGGGCGCGGACGGCGGCCGACGGTTTGGCGGTCCCGATGTCGAGCCCGCGGTACACCATCGCCGAGTCGACGCTGACGATCTCGACGGGCAGCCTCTCGGCGAGCGCGAGCGCGGTGTCGGTCTTGCCGGCACCGGTCGGGCCCATCATCAGGATCACCGCGCGCATCATTCAGCGGCCGCGCAGGAACAGGCGGTCCAGCTCCTCGAGCGTGAGGCGCACCCAGGTCGGCCGGCCGTGGTTGCACTGATCGGCGCGATCGGTGCGCTCCATGTCCCGGAGCAGCGCGTTCATCTCCGTGAGGGTCAGGCGCCGATGCGCCCGGACGGCCGCGTGGCACGCGACCGTCGCGAGCAACCGTTCCTCGGCGTCGGCAACCCGTGCGGTCGTGCCGCGCTCGGCGAGCTCGATCAGCGCATCGCGCACGAGGCCTCCGAGATCCCGGCTGCCGAAGGCGACCGGCATCGCGCGCACGGCGAGCTGCCGGGCGCCCAGGCGATCGACGACGATGCCGAGCTCGGCGAGCGCCGGCGCCTGCTCTGCGGCGAGCTCGGCCTCCGCCTCGCTGAACTCGAGCACCTGCGGCACGAGCAGCGCCTGCCGCGGCACGCCGCCGCTGGCACGGGCGTGCTTCAACTGCTCGTAGAGCACCCGCTCGTGGGCAGCATGCATGTCGATAAGCGCGAGCCCGTCGGCGGTCTCGGCCAGGATGTAGATTCCATGCACCTGGCCGAGTGCAAAGCCGAGCGGCGGGATGCGCGCGCCGCTGTCGCTGTCCCGGTCGGCGCCGGTAGACGACGGCGCCGCCGCGACGAGCGCGGACCAGTCGATGCGTCCGGGTATCGACGGCGGGCGCATCAGCCCGAGGGCCGACTGGGACTGCCCCGTGTCAGCCTCTCTCGACGCGCCGACCGCAACGCGCGCGTCAATGGGCACGGGACCCGCGAGCCCGGCTGCCGGCCGGGTCGTCGCGAGCGCGCTCTCGACGGTGCGCATCACGAAGTCGTGAACGGTCCGGCCGTCCCGGAAGCGCAGCTCGAGCTTCTGCGGATGCGCGTTCACGTCGACCCGCTCTGGATTGAGCGCCAGAGACAGCACGTAGGCCGGGTGGCGGCCGTGAAACAGCACGTCGCGGTAACCCTGGCGCACGGCGTTGGCGAGAAAGCGGTCGCGCACGGCCCGTCCGTTGACGATGAAGTGCTGCTCGTCGGGCTGCGCCCGCGAGTACGTCGGAAGGCCGAGCCAGCCAGAGAGCGTGAGACCCAGCGCCGCGTGCTCGACGTACAGCGCGCCGGCCAGAAATTCCTCGCCGAGGAGCACCGCGAGTCGTCGCTCCGCCGCGCCGCGATCCGGCGCCGCCTCGAGCGCAAAGCTTCGCCTGCCGTTGTGAGTCAGGACGAAGCCCACGTCCGGACGGCTGAGCGCCAGGCGTATCAGCATGCGCTCGATGTGCTGGAACTCGGTGGCGGCGCTGCGCACGAACTTGCGCCGGGCTGGCACATTGAAGAACAGGTCGCGCACCTCCACCGACGTCCCCGGCGGATGGGGCGCCGGGCGCGGCTCGGCCGCGACTCCGGCGGCGACCTCGATGCACATGCCGTGGCTCGCCGGCAGGCGGCGGGAGGTCAGCGTCAGGCGCGCGACGGAGGCGATGCTGGGCAGCGCCTCGCCCCGAAAGCCGAGGCTCGCGATGTGCTCGAGATCCTCGAGGCTCGAGATCTTGCTGGTCGCGTGCCGTTCGATCGCGAGCCCGAGCTCGGCGGCGTCGATCCCCCCGCCGTCATCGCGCACCGCAATCAGCGCGACGCCCCCCTTCTCGACCGCGACCTCGATCCTCCGGGCTCCCGAATCGATCGCGTTCTCGACGAGTTCCTTGACGACGGACGCCGGCCGCTCGACGACCTCGCCGGCAGCGATCTGGTTGACTAGGTGCGAGGGAAGGACGCGGATCGACATGCGCAACCGCGCCGGGAGTGGCCCGCCGCGGTGCCCGAGTCTAGCAGTCGCTCAGCGCCGAAGCGCGCTCGCTGGCGCGGCAGCGCCGCCGGCAGCGCCACTTCCTGCCGCCGACGCCGCGAGCATCGCGAGGCGCGTACCGGGCGGCGGGTTCTCGCGGAAGTAGTTGCGGATGCCGGTCAGGATCGCCTCCGCGAGGCGTGCCTGGTGGTGCGGATCTCGCAGGCGTCGCTCCTCGCCGGGGTTCGTGATGTACGCGGTCTCGATCAAGAGCGACGGGACATCGGGCGACTTCAATACGACGAAGCCGGCTTGCTGCACGCGAGCTTTGCGGACCTCGCCGACCTCGTTGAGCTCATCGAGCACCTTCTCGGCTGCCACCATGCTGGCGCTCATCGCCGCCGACTGCGACAGGTCGAGCAATACCGAGGCCAGGACGTCGTCCTTGTCATCGAGCGAGACCCCGCCGACGAGGTCGGCTGCATTCTCCCGGTCGGCGAGCCATTTGGCCGCCTCGCTCGAGGCGCCCCGCTGCGACAGCACGTACACCGAGGACCCCGCGACGCTGCGGTCGACCACCGCATCGGCGTGCACTGACACGAACAGATCCGCCTGCGCGACCCGCGCCCGGCGGATCCGCTCGCGCAGCGGCACGAAGTAATCGCCATTGCGCGTGAGGACCGCGCGCATGCCGGGCTCGGAATTGATTCGTGCGGCCAGCACGCGCGCGACCGCAAGCGTCACGTCTTTCTCGCGGGTGCCGTCCCGGCCGGTCGCGCCCGGGTCGTCGCCGCCATGGCCGGCATCGACCGCGATGATGAGGTCGCGCGTCGCCAGGGACAGCTTTCGCTCGGGCGGTGCCGCCGGTGCCTCCGCAGGCACTGCAGTCGCGCCCGCCAGGTCCGCGCCGAGCGGCGCGAGCTCGACGGTCAGCCGGCGGTCCTCGCCGACGGCGTTCTCGTTCGCGACCCAGTGCGCCCGCACCTGGCGGTCGACCTCGAGCACGATCCGCAGCACGCCGCCGTCGCGCGGTGCCAGACGGACCTTCCGGACGAGCCCCTGCGCCGCCGGGACCTTCAGCCGCTGCCGGTCGACGACGACCGCTTTGAGGTCGACGACGACCCGATCGGGCCGCGTGAGGGTGAAGAGCGAGGCGCTCGCGGAACCGCCGAGATCGAGGACTAGATGCGTTGCATCGGGGGTGCCGGTGACGTCGAGTGTCTTGAGCGCGACCGGGGCGGCCCCGGCCGCGGATGTGACGCCCAGTAGAGCGAGCGCGCACGCGGCCGGCGCGAGCCACTCACACAGGGCACACAGTCGGTCTCGCAGCGGGCGTTGCATGCGCGGACTCTAGCCCCGAAGATCAAAAAACTCAAATCGGATTATGGACCTACAAGTTCATCCTAAAGCTTTATCTGTCTTGAGCCTCGCAACCACCTGTCGGCCCGTCGGCGAACCGGCGGAAACGACAAGGTCGCGCCCCGCGGGCGCGTACGTCAGGTTGAGCGCCAGGTCGGCGCGAGCCGCCACGGCCGGGGCGCGCTCCGGCCACTCAATCAGGATCCACTGGCCTGCCCCCACCAGCTCCCGAAAGCCGAGCCCCTCGAGCTCCTGCGCAGCCGACAGGCGGTACCAATCGCAGTGGTGGACCGTGCGCGCGCCCGCCCGATAGGACTCGACGAGCGGGTAGGAGGGGCTGCGCACTGGCCCGCGGACCCCGAGCGCCTCGAGAAAGCCGCGCGCCAGTGTCGTCTTGCCCGTGCCGAGCTCGCCGGCGAGGGTCACGAGGACGCTATCCGCGCCCGCCGAGTCGAGTGCCCGGGCAAGCGCCGCGCCGGCCGCCCGCGTCGCCGCCTCGTCGGCAAGCGCGGCACTCAGCTGGTCGGGTTCACGCATGCGGGCAACTGCGCGATCACGTCCGTCGCCAGCAGCCCGCGCTCGCCGGCGCGTGCCGCGAGGTCCCCGGCGCTCGCATGCACCAGCACGCCGACCGCGGCCGCAAGGCCCAGCGCCGCACCCGGATCCGGCTGCTGAGCCGCGATCGCGGCGATGACCCCCGTCAGCACGTCACCCATGCCGGCCGCGGCCATGCCCGGGTTGCCCCGCTCGCAAACGTAGGCGGGCCGGTCCGCCTCGGCAATCAGCGTGCCGGCTCCCTTCAGGACCGCAACCCCGTCGTAGCGGGCAACCAGTGCGCGGACCGCCGCGAGCCGGTCCTTCTGGACGGAGTCAGCGTCCATCCCGAGTAATCGCCCTGCCTCGCCCGGGTGCGGCGTCAGACACCAGCCGCCACGCGCAACAGGCGCACGCGCGAGTGCATTGAGCGCGTCGGCATCAACGACGAGCGGCTTACCGGTCGCGAACGCGGCCTCGACGAGGCCGCTCGCCCACGCCGTGCGTCCGAGGCCCGGACCGATCGCGACGACGTCAGCGGATGCGAGCAGCGCCCCGAGGGCTGTCGGCTCCTCGACGCCGATGCAGATGAGCTCTGGGCGGCCAGCCGCGATCGCGGCCGCATGCGCGGGCCAGGTGGCGAGCGTGACGAGCCCTGCCCCGACGCGCAGCGCAGCCTCGCCCGCGAGCCGCGCGGCGCCGGCCATGCCCGCGCCACCGGCGATCACGAGTACCCTTCCGAACGTTCCCTTGTGTGCCGTGCGCGCGCGCTGCGGCAGCGCCCGCCTGAGATCCGCGTCCGTGATGCGCCTGAGGACTCCGAGCGAGGAGCCGAACGCGCTCGCTGGCACGTCGAGATCATCGCAGACGAGCCGCCCGACGTACTCGGGCCCGAGCCCCAGAAAAAAGCCTGGCTTGAGACCCACGAAGGTGACCGTCAGCGTCGCCCGCATGGCCGCACCGTGCGGAAGGCCCGTCTCGGTGTCGAGGCCTGAGGGCGTGTCGAGCGCGAGGATCGGACGGGCGGCGTCGTTCGCGCTTGCAATCACTGCGGCGAGCGGCCGCTCGACGGCGCGGGTGAGCCCGGTCCCGAGCAGCGCATCGACCACGAGATCGGCGTGGGCGAGGAGCGCCTCGTGCCACGGTTCGGTGCGCCCGCCGGTTGCCGCCCAGTCCCTTGCCGCGCGGGCGGCATCGCCGTCGGCCGGCGGCCCCGCCGGGGCGGTCACGGTGACGGTGAGCCCCGCGGCCTGCGCGTAACGCGCCAGCACGTAGCCATCGCCGCCGTTGTTGCCGCGCCCGCAGATCACGAGGATGCGTCGCGCCAGCGGCCACTGGGCGCGCAGCGCACCCAGCGCCGCCTCGCCCGCGCGCGTCATCAGCGTGTAGCCGGGGATCCCGAGCACGTCGATGGCATGGCGGTCGGCCGCCCGGATGGCTGCGGTCGAATGGATCAAAATGGGTAGCGGCTGCACCGGCCGATTATCGCGTAGCTCGCGGTTCTATACTCGACTGACTCCGATGAACGACCCGTCGCACCCGGAATTCGCGGCCGAACTCAAGGGCCTGGCGCTGGCGCTCGGCTTTGACGAGGTCGGGATCGCCGGCATCGACCTCGCGGACGACGAGGCGCGACTGCTCGAATGGCTGGCCGCGGGCTTGCATGGCGAGCTCCACTATATGGAGCGTTTTGGGGCCCGGCGGGCACGTCCCGCGGCCATCAAGGCCGGGACGGTGCGGGTGATAACCGTCCGCCTCGACTACTGGCCGGGCGCCGCGCGGCCGGCGCAGGCCGTGCTTTCCGACCCCTCGCTCGGCTATGTCTCCCGGTACGCGCTCGGCCGGGACTATCACCGGCTGATGCGCGGCCGACTGCAGCAGCTTGCCGATCAGCTTGGCCGGCGCATCGGCCCGTTTGGCTACCGGGTATTCGTCGATACCGGGCCCGTGCTCGAAAAGCCCCTTGCCCGCAATGCCGGGCTCGGCTGGATCGGCAAGCACACGAATCTCATCAACAGCCACGCGGGGTCCTATTTCTTCCTCGGCGAGCTCTACACCGACCTCGAGCTGCCGATCGACCCGCCGGCCAGCGCGCACTGCGGCAGCTGCGCCGCGTGCATTCCTGCCTGCCCGACGGGTGCGATTATCGCGCCCTACCGGCTCGATGCGCGACGCTGCATCTCGTACCTGACGATCGAGCTCAAGGGAACGATTCCGGAGGAACTGCGCGCGCCGATCGGTAACCGGATCTACGGCTGCGACGACTGCCAGCTGGTCTGCCCGTGGAACAAGTTCGCGCGGGTCACGTCCGTGCCCGGCTTCGAGCCACGCCACGGGCTCGACGCGCCGCGGCTCACGAGTCTGTTCGCGTGGTCCGCGAGCGAGTTCGATGCGCACTTCCAAGGGAGCCCGATCCGGCGGATCGGCCACGAGCGGTGGCTGCGCAACGTCGCGGTGGCGCTCGGCAATGCGCCGGCGGAGCCGGGAGTACAGCAAGCGCTCGAGGCCCGCGCCGACCACCCCTCGGCGCTGGTGCGCGAGCACGTCGGCTGGGCGCTCGCGCAGCAGCGGCGCAAGACGGGCGCCGGCTGAAGACGGCGGCGCCCCAATCCCGCCTGCAGCGCGCGCGGCTTGCGCGCACGGCCTGACCGGCTCAGCTGCGGAACGCGTTGAAGTAGTGACGACCGCGGCGCGGCCGGCTGATCTCGGCGGCGAGCTGCGCAAAGTGCGCGTCGTTGCCGATGAAGTCGACCTCGCCCGCGTTGACGATCAGCAACGGCGCGGCGTCGTAGTGGTGGAAGAAACGCGTGTAGGCATCGACCACGCGCTCGAGGTACTCGCGCTCCATGCCCTGCTCGTAACGGATGCCACGTCGCGCGATCCTATCCTGCAGCACGTCAACCGGCGCCTGGAGGTACACGACGAGGTCGGGTACCGCGGCATCGATGGCGAGCCGCTGGTACACCTGCTCATAGAGCGCGTACTCCTCATCATCCAGGGTGACGCGCGCGAACAGGCGGTCCTTCTCGAGCAGAAAGTCGGCGACGCGCACCGGCGCGAACAGATCGCTCTGCTTGAGCTGGTGCAGCTGGCGGGTCCGCTGGAACAGGAAGTACAGTTGCGCGGGCAGCGCACCGCTGCGCGGGTTACGGTAGAAGCGCTCGAGGAACGGGTTCTCCTCGGCGCGTTCGAGCACGGGCTCGGCACCGGCGAGCGCCGCAAGGCGACGGGCGAGACTCGTCTTGCCGACGCCGATCGGTCCTTCGATCACGACGTAGCGGTGTGCGAAAGCTTCGGACGGCTGGGCAGGCGCGGTACTCACGCGTGGCGGATCACGGCAGCGACAGGGTGTCGCCCGGGACCGCAGCCCGGAGCGCGGCAACGCGGCCGCGACCCGGTATCCACAGCTCGGGCGCTATGTCTGAGAGAGGATACAGGACGAACGCCCGCTCGTGCAGGCGCGGATGCGGCAGCTCGAGCGTCGGCGAGCGCAAGGCCTGCGTGCCGAACGCCAGCAGATCGAGGTCAATGCGGCGCGGTCCGAAGCGCACCGGTGGGGGGCGCTTGCCGAGCTGCACTTCGAGCGCTCGCAGCTCCCGAAGAAGCGCCTCGGCATCGAGCCGGGTCAGCAGCGCGGCCGCGGCATTGATGAAGTCTGGCTGATCCTGGAAGCCGACCGGGCGCGAGCGGTAGCGGGGTGAGACCACGACGAGCACGCTCGCCGGCAGTGCCGCGAGACCGGCGAGTGCCGCATCGAGCTGGCGCGGCGGATCATCGAGATTGCTGCCGAGGCCGATGAACGCCGGCGTCCACCAAGACCCAGCGTCCACGCTAGCCTGGCGGATGCTCGGCGCCGCCGTGCGGGCGCCGGCGACGCCGGCGGCGGCGCCCGGCCGGAGGCGTCTCGCCGCCCTCCGGGGGCGCGAGCGCGGCGATCCGCTCGACTCGTTCCTCGGCGCTGACCGTCTGGATCTCGGTCCACCAGTCGGCGAGCTCGCGCGGGACTGCCCCCGCGTCCGCCCGCAGGACGAACAGATCGTAGGCCGCCCTGAAACGCGGGTGGTGAAGGAGTGCGAGGGCCTTGCGTCCGTCGCGTCGCTCGAAGCGCGGCTGCAGCGCCAGCATCTCGCGCAGTGGCAGCGTGAACCGCTTTGGCACCGCGACCCGCCTGACCTGGGCGGTGAGGACGGCATCGGTCGCCTCGGCGAGCGCCTGAACTGGCGGGACGCCCGCCGCGCGGCGCTCGGCCGCCAGCCGCATGATCGGCCCGTACAGCAGCACCGCGAACAGGAACGTCGGCGTGACCGAGCGATCCGCGTGCACCCGCGCGTCGGTCCCGGCGAGGCCGAGCGCGAGCAGGCGCGCCGCCTCGCCGTCCGGCTCGCGCGCCAGTTCCTCCGCGAGCGCGGGCAGCAGGTGCGGCAGCAAGTCGAACTCACGCAGGCGCTCGAAACCCGCGACCCCATGGCCGCCGAGAAACAGCTTCGTGCACTCATCGAACAGGCGCGCCGCGGGTACGCTCGCGAGCAGCGGTGCGAGCGCACGCATCGGCGCGCGGGTGTCGGAGTGCAGCTGAAAACCGAGCTTGGCCGCGAAGCGTGCTGCCCTGAGCAGCCGGACGGGATCCTCGCGGTAGCGAACCTCGGGATCGCCGATCAGCCGCAGCACCCGTGCCGTGACGTCCTCGAACCCGCCGACGTAGTCCCACACGGAGAAATCGGCGATGTTGTAATAAAGCGCATTGGCCGTGAAATCTCGGCGCCAGACGTCTGCGTCGATCGTGCCGTAGAGGTTGTCGCGCAGGATCCGTCCGCTGTCGTCGTGGGCCCGCGCATCGTCAACCTCGCGATGATCCTCGTCGTCGACCTCCTCTGGCGCCGTCGCCGCGCGGAAGGTCGCGACCTCGATAATCTCGTCGCCGAAGTGCACGTGCGCGAGCCGGAAGCGACGCCCGATCAGGCGGCAGTTACGGAACACGCGCCGGATTTCCTCGGGCAGCGCATTTGTCGCCACGTCAAAATCCTTGGGTCGGATTCCGAGCAGCAGGTCGCGGACGCTCCCGCCGACGAGGAACGCCTGGTAGCCAGCGTCCTTGAGTCGATACAGGACTTTGAGGGCCTGTGGTGAGATGTCGGCGCGCGAGATGGAGTGCGCCGCGCGCTCGATCACAACGGGGCCGGCTGGGCGCTCAGCGTGCGGCGCGCGCGCGGCCGCGATGGACGGGTTAGCCAGAAGAGGGTCTCGCTTGTGGTGCGATGGTCGCGCCGTATAATAACAGGCTAGCATCAGCCGGCGCCTCCCGGCCCCGGCCCTATTGCTCCCATCGTCTAGAGGCCCAGGACACAGCCCTCTCAAGGCTGGTACGAGGGTTCGAATCCCTCTGGGAGCGCCAT
>JGI12269J14319_10006427_pt1 | contig 10205 bp, 9 predicted proteins | sample PeaSoiSIISIP2007_FD_14319 | JGI IMG/M metagenome (IMG submission 14319) | reverse complement strand
GCCAAGCAAGCGCCACGGCAGGTCGCCGTGGCCCGCATCCGGTTCGCGTATGCGCATCACCACCGGGGCGCCGCTGCCGCCACGGTGCGTGCGTGCATCCGTGAGAAAGTAGCCCTCCCCTTGGAAGCGCAATCCGAACGAGGAAGCAATGCCGGCTTGTCGCACGACCGGAAGATGGTGCAAGGTGTCGTGAAAGCCGAGCGGAAAGCCTACCACCAGTATATGGGAGCCCACCTCGACGCGAACCTTCGGGTCGTATAGATGCTGCGGCACAAAGGCGCGATAGACCGCGGTTGCCGGCAGCGCCGCGCGCTCCAACTCGATCACCGCAACGTCGATCTCGCCGGCCGAATCTCGGGCCTGGCGCCACAGGCTCTTGCCGTTGCGGTACAGCGGTATGGAATAACCGGTGGATTTTGCGATGTTGTACGGGTCGACGTGAAGTTCGATTTCGATGCGGTCCGGGAAGTGCTTGCTCGGCTGATCGATCATCACGTGCCGGCTCGTGACCAGGAACAGCCGCCCCTCCCGCTCAAAGAAAAACCCGCTGGCGTTGGTGAGTGGCGCGCTGCGGTCGAAGGTGAAGATCTTTGCGGCGGCGAGCAGCAGGGATTCGATTACCAGGGTCGTGTGACCCAGCGGCAAATCATAGGAATGGGTTGCGAAATCGCCGGCGCCGGCCCCCGCAACCTTTTCATCGATGGCCGTCGTACCGACCTTCCCGCCAGCGCTAGGGATACCCACCGCCAATGCCGTTACCGCGGCAGAAAGGGCTGCCCGGTCTCCTTGGAATCCTTCTTGGCTTTTTTCGCAGCGCGCTTTTCCTTCAAGTTCATGCTCGCCGGCTTCTTGCTTTCCTTGCTGCTTTTTTGCGCCTTGCCCATGGCATTTTCTCCTGAGAGTAGGGACCAGCCCAGTATAGACTGGCGCGTTGCCCGCGCGCGGCTAATCCGTCCTCGGTCCGACCATTTTGATCGGGTCGACCCAGCGCGCAAAGTCACTTGCGGAAACATACCCCAAGACCAGCGACGCCTCCTGCAGGGTAATGCCGTCCTGGTGCGCCCGCTTCGCAATTTGGGCGGCCCGGTCGTATCCGATGTGCGGCGTCAGTGCCGTCACGAGCATCAGTGAACGCGACAGCATCTCCGCGATTCGAGCCCGGTTCGCGCTAATGCCCCGTACGCAGTGCCGGTCAAAGCCATGCATACCGTCGGCCAGCAGCCGGACACTTTGCAGGAAATTGTGTGCAATGAGGGGTTTGAAGACATTGAGTTCAAAGTTTCCCGATGCCCCGCCGAAGTTGATCGCGACGTCATTGCCAAGGACCTGGCAGCAGACCATGGTGAGCGCTTCGCACTGGGTGGGATTGACCTTGCCCGGCATGATCGAACTGCCCGGTTCGTTCTCGGGGATGTTGATCTCGCCCAGGCCGCAGCGGGGTCCGGATGCCAGCCAGCGGACGTCGTTGGCAATTTTCATTAGCGCCGCAGCCAGCGTCTTGAGCGCGCCATGGGCCGCCAGCAGGGGATCGTGCGCGGCGAGGGCGGCGAATTTGTTGGCGGCACTGACTAGTGGCAAGCCGCTGCGCCGGGCAAGTTCGGCCGCTACCCGGGCGCCGAAGTGTTCATGGGTATTGAGGCCTGTGCCGACGGCGGTTCCGCCGACCGCGAGCTCTTCGAGCGCGGGCAGCGAGGCCGCAATGACGGTCTCGGCATGCTGCAGCTGCGCGACGTAGCCGGAGAACTCCTGCCCCATGGTGAGCGGGGTCGCATCCTGCAGGTGCGTGCGTCCGATCTTGACGATGTCGGCAAAGGCTGCGGCCTTCTCTTCCAGACTCTGCCCCAGGCGACGCAACGCCGGCAGCAGTGCGCTCGTTATGCTCGTGCACGCTGCCAGGTGCATCGCCGTGGGGAAGATATCGTTGGACGACTGGCCGAGATTTACATCATCGTTGGGATGGACCAGGCGCTCGGCGCCGCGCGGCCCGCCGAGCAGCTCCGAGGCACGATTTGCCAGCACCTCGTTCACGTTCATATTGCTCTGGGTGCCCGAACCCGTCTGCCACACCGAGAGGGGAAACTCGCCGCTATGGCGGCCCGCGAGCACCTCCTCGGCGGCGGCGATGATAGCGTCGGCCTTGGCTCGGCTGAGCAGACCCAGGTCGCGATTGACCACGGCGCAGGCGAGCTTGGCGGTGGCGAGCGCGTGCACTAGTTCCTCGGGCATGCGCTCGGTGGAAATGTGAAAAAACTCTAGAGAACGTTGCGTCTGCGCGCCCCAGAGCCGGTCAGCAGGGACCGCAATGGGTCCGAACGAATCGCGCTCCGTTCGTGTTTCGGCCATGGTTGTCCTCCAGCATCTGCGCTGCGATGCGGCCAGCGCGTGGGGCGTTCGCTGCGGCGCTTGCGCGCCGGATCGATTCTTTACGTCACAACCGCCGCGGCCCCGATGGCGTTCGGCACCGCAAGCGCATAGGACCGCTGCAACAAGGCATCGACGGCGAGTTGCCGGGTGTCGATGGCACCGACCACCTGACCCCACGGACCGCGCAGGCGGGTAGCCAGAAAACCCTCGGCCACCGCGGCCGGTGCGCTTGCGCGCAGCAGGCAGGCCTGGGCGACCAGGACCAGACGCTGCACGAAGCTGCGGCCCAGGGCTTCGAGTGCATCAGGGGGCAAATCCAGGTCCCGGCGCAGCGCCTGCAACTCGGCGTGAATGCGCGCTTCGTCGCCGCCAAGCCGCCCCAGCTCATCGAGCAACATGCGTGCCGCGTCGGGTTCGCGGCCGAGCGCGCGCATCACGTCCAGGCACATCACATTGCCGGAGCCTTCCCAGATCGAGTTGACCGGCGCCTCGCGATACAAGCGCGCCATCGGGCTGTCGTCCACATAGCCGTTACCACCGAACACTTCCAGGGCTTCGCCGCTGAGCTCGAGCGCCCGCTTGCACACCCAGAATTTCGCGGCCGGGGTCATGATGCGCGTCCAGGCGCGCTGCTCGGGAGCAGCGGCATTTTCGAAGGCCTGCGCCAAGCGCAGCATCAGCACCGTGCCGGCCTCGCTTTCGATTGCAAGGTCGGCCAGGACTGCGCGCATCAGCGGCTGCTCTGCCAGCCGGCGGCCAAATGCCTGGCGCTGGCGCGCATAGGCAAGGGCCTGCACCAGGCACTGGCGCACGATGGCCGCGCTGGCGATCACGCAGCTCAGCCGCGTGTAGCTTGCCATCTCGATGATGGTGCGAATGCCGTGGCCTTCCTCGCCCATCAGCAGGCCCCAGGCGTCGAGGAACTCGACCTCGCTGCTCGCATTGCTGCGGTTGCCCAATTTGCTCTTCAGGCGCTGGATCTGCACGGAATTGCGGGTGCCGTCGGGACACCAGCGTGGAACGTAGAAGCAGGAAAAACCCGCCTGGCTGCGCGCCACGACCAGATGGGCATCGCACATCGGTGCCGAGAAGAACCACTTGTGACCGCGCAGGCGGTACTCGGCGCCACGCCCGGCCGCGGCCAGCGGCGTGGCTGTCGTGGTGTTGGAACGAACGTCCGATCCGCCTTGCTTTTCGGTCATGCCCATGCCGATCCACACCGAGGTTTTTTGCGCAAGCGGAAGATCGCGCGCGTCGTAGCCGTTGGCGTAGAGCCGGTCGCGCAGTAGCGACCACAAGGCGGGCTCCTTTTGCAGCAGCGGGATGCAGCCCTGCGTCATCGAGGCCGGGCACATCGTGCCGGCTTCCACCTGCGCGTGCAGGTAAAAGCCCGCTGCCGCGGCGGCCCATCGCCCGGGACGCTCGTCGGCGAAGGCCAGGGATACGAAACCGGCCTCGCGAAAACTGGCCAGGAGCGCATGCCAGCTCGGGTGATAGTCGACCTGGTCGATGCGCCGGCCGCGCCGGTCGAAGGCCTTGAGTTCGGGCACATACCGGTTTGCCTCGTCGGCCATGCGGTAACTCTGCGCGCTGCCGATGCGCGCGCCATAGCGTGTGAGCGCGGTTGCGAACCAGCCGGCCCCCGCGCGCTGCACTCCTTCGGCGAGCGCCGCATCGGTAGAGAAAACGTTGTAGTCCGTCAGCTCGTCGAACTGGTTGACAATTTCGTGTGTCTGCCAGGACATGCCCGTGTCTCCGTAAGTACAAGACAATGCCGCACGAGCATAGCGCGCCCAGGGCGCAGGTGGTGCGTCGGCCGGGCGCGCATCGCCCGTAGCAGGATCGGGGCTAGGCAGGGCGGCCCTGGTTCGTCCACTCCACGCCGGGCCTGCGGCTCCGCGACGTGCATCTGCACGGGCTTGTCCTCCGCAAAAGCATCGCTGCAAGTGCCGTTGCTGGCGCGCGCAAACGAATCGCTAGCGCAGAAAATCCGTCAAGGACCGGTACGGTTTGGGGGCGACGATCCGGCGCAGTAGTATTGCAAGCTTATGCCCCGCATTCCAAGAGTGGAGTGTGGGTCTTCTGCCGATCGGATGCCGGTGCCGGATATTGAAGTGGACGAACGGGAGAGGGCGTTCATGCGTCTGGCGCTGGACCAGGCGAACAACGCCTGGGTGCTCGGCGAGGTCCCGGTCGGCGCCGTCGTGGTGCGGGAGGGGGTCGTAATCGCCACGGGATTTAATCAGCCGATCGGCAGTGCCGATCCGACCGCGCATGCCGAGATTCGAGCGCTGCGCGCGGCTGCCGAGGTGCTGGGCAACTACCGCCTGAACCATTGTTCCCTGTACGTCACCCTGGAGCCCTGCGCCATGTGCGCCGGGGCGATCCAGCAAGCGCGCATTGCCCAGCTCGTCTACGGCGCGCCGGATCCGAAGACCGGCGCCTGCGGCAGCGTGGTGGACCTTTTCGCCGACGCGCGCTTGAACCATCACGCCAGCGTCCGCGGCCGCGTTATGGCCGACGAATGCGGGCGCATGCTGGCGGATTTTTTCGCCGAGCGCCGCCAGCGCAAAAGGGACGACGAGGGGCCGGGGGACGTGGAGGAGATCATCCTTGAGTAGCGCCGCCTCGGCGCGGCCGCGGATGGTCGGTTTTTTCGCCCCCTCCGGCTACCTGCCGGATTCGGCGGTAATGGATAGCGCGGCGCAGTTCCTTGCCGCGCGCGGCTGGCGCGTGAGCGCGGGCGATACTGTCTTTGCGCGCGAGCAACGCTTTGCCGGGCCCGATAGCTTGCGAGTCGGCGAGTTACAGCGCTTTGCCACTGATCGGAGTCTGGATCTCGCGGTTTCGGCACGCGGGGGCTACGGGCTCTCGCGCGTGCTGGACCAGATCGATTACGCGGCCATTGCCGCGGCCCAACTACCGCTGGTGGGGTACAGCGATTTCACTGCCTTCAATCTTGCGTTGCTCGCGCAAGCCGGTGGAATCAGCTTTCAGGGGCCGTCGGCGGCGGATTTTTCCGACCACGCCGACGCGGTGTTCACCATGGAGCATTTCTTTGGGGCGATATCGCAATCCACCTACGGGTTCGATTTTGAGCCGGCCGCAGATCTGGGTGCGCCCGACGTTCTCGACGTGCGCGGCCGGCTCTGGGGTGGCAACTTGGCGATGGTATGCAGTCTGCTGGGAACCCCGTATTTTCCGCGGGTCCATGGCGGGATCCTGTTCCTCGAGGATGTCAACGAGCCGGCGTACCGGATCGAGCGCATGTTGCTGCAGTTGCTGCACGCGGGTGTCCTGGCGCGGCAAAAGGCGATTTTGTTGGGCGAATTCACGTCGATCCCGAGCCTGGCCAATGACAACGGCTTCGACCTGGCCGCAGCGTGCAACACCGTAAAGCTGCGCTGTCCCACGCCGGTCGTCAGTGGTCTTCCATTTGGACATGGCCGGCGCCGGGTGACGCTTGCCGTTGGGGCCCAGGCGCGCCTCACGGTGAGCGCCGGGCGTGCCCACCTGCAATTTCATGGTCACCCGAGCCTGCGAGGCGGGTGACCCAATGCGCGCATTTCAGGGTGCACGGTCTGCGGGAATGCGTCTCGGTCCGGTTCGATCGGACTGGTCGCGATGGCTGTGCAAAGACCTTTTCTTTATGATGGCTAGATGAACGGCGGCCCGATTACTCGCCTCGGCCTGGATGATGAATCACCCGAGAAGCGCCGGGAGCGGATTCTCACGGGCGTATTCACCGGCGTATTCCGCCAAGTTCCCCAGGCCGTGCTGGTCAGCATTGTGGGTGCCGTGGCCTTGGTGGCCGCGTTTTGGAATACCCACGACCAGACCGAACTCATTTTCTGGTTCATAGCAGTACTCGTGGAATCGCTCTTGCGCCTGCGATCTGCTCGCGCCTTCACCCGCGCTGGCGCTTCGTCGAAGGAGACGCCGAAATGGGCCATGCGCTGGGTGTGGATGGCCGCCACCGCCGGCGCGCTCTGGGGCGCGGCGGGATTTCATTTCTATACCCCGGATTCGGCCATCCTGCAGCTGGTGCTGGTCGCAGTGATATTGGGCGTGGCCTTCGGTTCGCTCACCCTGTACGCCTCCCATGGCCCTGCGCTTTTCATCTATTTGCCGCTGGCGCTAGTGCCGCTCATCTGGCGCATGTTGGCGCAACACGATCCGGCCTACTACACCGGCGCTGTCATCGTGATGGCGGTGCTGGGGTTTACCTTGTTCTTCGGCCGCAATTTCGGGCGCACCATCGCCGAATCCGTCAAGAGTAGTTTCGAAAACGAGGTGCTGGTCCGGCAGCTGATTGCGGAAAAGCGCATCGCTGACGAGGCACGCCGCGCCGCCGAAGCCGCGACTCGGTCCAAGACCCAGTTCTTCGCAGCCGCAAGCCACGACCTGCGTCAACCGCTGCAGGCGATCGGCATCTACTGCTCCTTGCTGCGCAAGCGCGCTCATGGGCCCATCGTGCCGCTGGTACGCAATCTCTCCACCGGTGTGGAGACGCTGTCAAAGCTGGTGGAGGAATTGCTGGAGATTTCGCGCCTGGACTCCGGCGCAATCCAGCCGCGCGTCGAATCGACCTCGCTGGCGGAGATTTTTTTGACCATGCAGCGCGAGTTCCTGCCCTTGGCGGCGGCCAAGCGCCTGGATCTGCGCATTCGGCCGACGCAGCTGGCAGTGAAGACGGATCCGCTGCTGTTGTCGCGCGTACTGCGCAACCTGATTGCCAATGCGATCCGCTATACGGCCCGCGGTGGGGTCTTGCTCGTGGCCCGACGCCACCGCGAATTGGTGCGCATCGAGGTCTGGGACACCGGACCGGGTATACACCAGCAGGAGCTCAGTCGAGTATTCGAGGAGTTCTATCGCGGCGAGAGTTCCAAGACGGAGGTCGGCGGCGCCGGCAATGCCGGGTTTGGATTGGGCCTATCGATCGTGCGGCGGATCTGCAGCCTGCTCGGGCATGCCTTGACCGTGCGCACCCGTCCGGGTTCTGGAACCGTGTTCCGCGTCGAGCTGCCGCGTTCAACGCAATTGCATCCGCGGCAAAGCCCCGTCAGCGAGACGGCGGAATCGGCGATCCAGAGTATCCCGGGCCAGTGCATCGTGGTGCTCGAGGACAACGAAGCCATCTTGAACAGCCTAACGCGCTTGCTGCGTTCCTGGGGCGCGGATGTCATTTCCTCCACCGGCTTTACCGGGGCGTTGATCAAACGCTTGGGGCATGACCGGCGCGTCGACCTGATCATCGCCGACCAGAATCTGGGCGGACCGATTGATGGTGTCGAAGCCGTGTTCCGCATTCGCGAGTTGATCGGCGTGCCCCTGCCGGTGATCATGCTCACTGCCATCAGTACCTTGGACCTGTTGGCCGAATTCCAGCGGCAGATGCAGCTACGGATGGCGCATAACCCGGAGGCCGCCAGCGCCATCGCGCGCAGCAGGGTAGAGGAGCCGATTGTGCTTACCAAGCCAACCGATGCGGCGGTACTGAACGCCCGCATCCTCACGGCACTGGGAATACGTCCTGTAGGCCCGGGAAGCGCGGCACGCAACCAGAACGTGGCCGAGGGCAGGGAGGAGCGCATCCTATAGCGCGGAAGCGCTTGCGGTTGCGCCGTGGCTCGCGGTGTCTACCTCGAAGATGCCGCGCAGCCAACGCGGGGCAAATCTGTCATTCGCGTGCCGTCCGCGCTGTAGCGGATGGAGCGCTGTATGCCCCTGCGAATCAAAGACGCAAAGAGAATTTCCTGCGGGGGTAGCCGTTTTCGATGGCTGCGGGCCGACTTCGCGCGCAAGAAAAGGCCGTTGCTTCGCCCGGTCCCCGCTGCGCGAGCGTGACGACGGCAGGCGAGTAAACGGCGTCCCCGAAGCGGGCTGCGCGTTCTGGCGCGGGAGCCCGGTGCGGACGACCAGTGAACGGTGGATGTCCTCGGAGGGGGCACGCATCCCGCATAGTGCGACTTGACAGTCCTATCATAGTAACTATAAAGTTGAATTAAATATTACTATATAGGAACTATGGAGAAACTATGGAAGTCGTCCAGCTGCCCGTAAAGCGGGAAGTGTTCGAACGGTTGAAGGCGCTTGCGGAGCCGCTGGTCGACGATGCAAGTTCCGTGATAGAGCGACTAATTGGGCACTGGGAGTCCTCGCCGCCCAGGCCGAGGAATCGCACCGTCGTATTGCCGGAAGCAGAACCATCGGTCTGGCGCTCCGCGCGTGGTGGGGAGTTCCCCGTCGGCACCAAGCTGCGGGCGACGTATCTAAGTCATTTTTTCGGGGCCACCGTCGCCGCGGGCGGCATTGAGTTCAATGGGCATACGTACGACAACCCATCGTCTGCGGGAATTGCGGCGAAAGAATCGGTTGGAACGAAGCGCAGGGCTGCGACCACCAACGGCTGGGACTTTTGGGAAATGCAAGACCCCAAGACAGGTCGCTGGGTTTCTATTGATACCTTGCGTTCATCCAAAGTGGGCTAACCGCGCACCGCAAGGACGCGAGTGGGGAATGCAGGTGATCAAGATCGGTCAAGATGGTCTGCGCGAGGCTCACGCCCCCGGAAGGCGTAGCTCCCAAGCGCAGAAAAAACAACAGTCAGGAGATGTCGTAGCCGTTGCGACGCGCCGCCAACAGGGCTTCCGTGCGGTTAGAGGCACTGAAAGCACGGTATATCGCTGTCACGTGCGTCTTGACCGTCCCCTCTGACAGGTTGAGCTCGCGGCAGATCACCTTGATCGGGGCCCCGCGCGCCAGCAACTGCAACACCTGCTCCTGCCGCTCGGTTAGCGCGACGCGCGTACCGCCCGGCGGCACCTCGTGTACGCGCGGTGGAGGGCCGGAGAGGGGGCCAAGGCGTTGCGCCTCATCGAGCAGGTCACCGGGTATGTAGACCCCGCCCGAGAGCACGAATTTGATGGCCGAAATCAGCGTTTCCGTGGCCATCGACTTGGGCACGAAACCGGCCGCGCCCAACTGCAATACGCGCATTACGCTGCGCTGATCCTGCAGCCCCGAGAGCACCAGGATCTTGAGATCCGGCGCCTGCTCCACGATTGCCTCGAGCAGGGACGTGCCGGTCGCGCCTGGAAGCCCCAGGTCCAACAGCATCAACTCGGCGTCGCTGTTTTCCTTCAGCAAGCGCAATGCGCCATCGGCGTCATGGGCCGTCCGAACGTCGACGTCCGGATCGAGGTCGAGCAGCAAAGCGCTCAGTGCATTGGTGATCAGCGCGTGATCGTCAATCAGGAGAATCTTCATCGTCTGCCTGCAGTTACATCCGCGGCGCAGATCCTTCGCGTGCGGTGCAGAATCCTAGGGCAAAGGCGCCCAAGATCCGGACGGGATGCCATGGGAACCGGGAATGGAGCGCAATTGTACTGCGCGCGAGCTGGAGACAAAGCTAGGAGTAGCGCGCCTTAGTGCCGGAAATTAGCGACGTACATCGGGTCGGCGCCCGTCGCCAGGACGATCAGCTGGCCACTTTGGGCGCAGGCCCAGTCGTGCATCGGGGCGTCGCAATTGCGGTACGGTCCGTCCCCATTGGAGGGTTCGGATATCCAAGGACGTGCCCGTGCTGGGCGGGCAATGAACAGGGCCCGCTATCGCGGGCCCAAGTCATGCACGATGCCAAAGCAACAAAATGTTACAAGGTGAAAACAACGACCCCGCCGCCGCCGATTTTGTCCAGAAGATAGACCGGCAGTTCAACGACTTGTTCGTCTTCGACCGCTTCGGCACGGTCCTCCGAGATTTCGAGAATTTGTTCCATTGCTCCGCTCCGAAAAATATTTTTGGAAGAACGCCCTAAAAGCCCTTGAATTTCCCGC
>JGI12269J14319_10006425_pt1 | contig 10207 bp, 8 predicted proteins | sample PeaSoiSIISIP2007_FD_14319 | JGI IMG/M metagenome (IMG submission 14319) | reverse complement strand
CCCGCCCGCGGAGAGCTTCTCCCACAGCTCATCTACTTCCGCCTGCGTTTCGCAGTCCACAAAGAACGATATGGCTGGTGAAAAAGTGTAATGCGGGCCGCCGTTCAGCGCCATGAATTCCTGTCCTTCGAGTTGGAAGGTCGCCATCATCACGGTTCCTTTCGCTCCCGGGCCTGCTTCGCCGTAACGTGCGATGTTCAGGATCTTCGAGTTCTTGAAAATGGAAGTATAAAAGTTCGCCGCCTCTTCGGCCTGGCCGTCGAACCACAGGAACGGAGTGATTTTTTGCATGCAGTTTTCCTCCAGTAACGAATTGTTGTCATACGGATCCTGATCTCGCCGGATCTACGACGCTGCCCTCGAACTTCGCAATGGAATGAGCGCCCGCAGCCGCTCATCGCGGAGGAATAGTCCCGCCCAGACCACGAGGCCGACAATGATCGGCAGGAAGAATGGCTCACCCACCCGCAGGTGCGTAGCCGTGGCGCCGCCGAGATAGCCCGTCAGCAGGACGGCGCCGAGAACGGAAGTGCGAGGGACGGCGTAGAGGAGCGCGCACGCGATCTCCACAATAATGATGCGCGGCAAAGCGGTGGCAGGGTAGCCGTAGTGAACGAATCCGTGCAGGGCGACGGCCGGTTTTAGCAAAGCGAACGTGCCGGTGAAGATCATTAGCAGCACTGGCAGTGCACTCAGAATACGGCCGGCCCAGATCGTCCTGGAAACGGAGGGATTTTGAACCTTGGTGGGAGTAATGGTGCTCGATGAACTCATGGTTGTTCCTGAACTGCGAAATTGAGAATGCCGGGGTAGCAGGATACACCATCGCAGGTGGTGAGGGGCATCCGAGAGCCGTTCCCTGGCTCCCATTCTGGAAGGGGGAAGCGGGTTTTTTCCGTAACCCGGACGTACACACCCTTTCGGTAACCCCCGGTAATCGTCGGTAACCATCGGAACCCGGGTACCCGGCCTTACAATTACCTTACTCCGCGATCCCCCTGCGCGCTTTGCGGTGTCTCGCCTGGGAATCCCCGGCGAGGTTCGGCCCGTTCGGCAACGCTGGCGGAAATCGCGGGCGTTCGGCGGGGAAAAGGCTGGAGTCCGCACATCCTATGGCGTTTGGTTTTGGCTTCAACAAACAGAAGGTTCTCAGCGCCGCGGAAAAGTTTGTCCAGCAGGGCAAGCTGCAGAACGCCATTGCTGAGTACGACAAGGTTCTGAAGCACGACGCCAACGATCTTACCGTCAACAACACCATCGGCGATCTCTATGCGCGTATCGGCGACAACGCCAAGGCTATAGAGTGCTTCAAGACGGTTGGCGATGCCTATGCCGCGCAGGGCTTCACCGTCAAGGGTATCGCCATGTACAAAAAGATCACCAAGCTCCAACCGAGCATGGATTCTTCTCTGAAACTGGCGGAACTCTATACCCAGCAGGGGTTGTTCAACGACGCCCGCGCCCAGTACCTGCAAGTCGCCGAAGACTTCATGAAGAATGGCGACCTCGAACAAGCGGTTCGCCTTTTCCGCAAGGTCCTGGAAATGGACCCGGAAAATGTGCCCATGCGGGTGAAGCTTGCCGAGGTTTATGTCCGGCTGGGAAAAAAGAAAGAGGCTTGGGAGATTTTCAGCGCGGCCGCTGAATCGTTGCGCGCTCGTGGTTCCCTTACCGCCGCCGAAGACATTCTGAGACGGATGCTGGTCCTCGATCCGGGCAACAGTTACGTTCTGCTGCTGCGCGGCCGGGCCGCCGTCGAGAGTGACGATCCCAAGCATGCCATCGAGTACCTGGAGAAGGTTCCCGACCTCGATTCTCATCCCGAAGGTTTGCGCGACCTGCTGAAGGCGTACCTGCAGGTCGGAGCGCTGCCCAAGGCTGGCCCCATCGCCGAGAAGCTGCTCGCGGTGCACAACGATCCCGAAGGGCTGTTTTTGATGGCGGAAGGTTCCACACGCCTGGGTCAATATCACGAAGCACTCGACGTTTATACCCGGCATGCCGACCATCTGTTGGCGACGGACTCGACTAAATTGCTGAGCAGCCTGCATAGCATGATCAGTCATGTGCGCGACGATGCGGGCGCGCTCGACGCGCTCATGGCGCTGCTGAACAAGGCCGGCGATACCACACACGTCAATGAAGTCACCGAGCTTCTGGCTCACACCTCCGTCAAGGACGGAAACCTGGCCCGCGCTCGCGACCTCTACCAGATGCTGGCTACCTCCGAGCCTCAGAACCAGCTGCACATGCAGAACTATCAGCAGGTGGTGGAGCGCATGGAGGGAGTTGCGCCCGCCGCCGGGATCACCTCCGAAGAAGGGGCGGTTATCGTCGAGGAGTTGGAAGCGACCGCACCGGTCATCGATCAGTCTTATCCCGACCATATCGCGATCGCAGTGCGCTCCGCGGTCACCGATGCGGACCTGTTCCTCTCTTACAATCTGCCCGACAAAGCGATAGTCCCGCTGCTGGGCGCCTTGCCTCAGGCGCCGCGCGACGCGCGCCTGAACCAGCGTCTGGCCGCTCTCCATACCCGCTTCCAGCGCTTTACCGAAGCTGCCGTTTGCTGCCGCACACTGGAAGGTGTGTACCACGATGCGGGCTACCCTGATGAAGCCGTGCGCTATGGAGAATTGGCCGCGCGCTACGAACAGAGCGCCGAGACCACCGCTCCGTTGCCTGCTACATCCACACCATTATCATTGCCTTCCGTACCATCGGCGTTTGCGCCTGCTGCTCCTCCGGTCGCTGTTCCACCGGTCGCTGCACGGACCGCTGCCAGCGCTGCCGCCGTGGCTCCGTCCGCGCCCTGGCCGATGGCTCCGCCCGCCGCCGATCACGAAATTGCCCCGCCCGCCCCGGCCGCGCATCCGGAATTCGCCGTCCCGGAACTGCCTACAAACCCGCCCGCCGACCCGCACGACCTTTCTTCCGAGTGGGAGCATTCCCTCTCCGTTGACGAGGCTGCTCCGGCCGCGGAACTGCCGGCGACCGTCGAAGCTGAAGCTCAACCCGCAGCCGATGCTTCCAGCAATCCCGAGATCGCCGAGACAGTCGAAGAAATCCGATTCTACCTCGAGCACTTCATGACGGACCAGGCTCGCACCGGGATCGAGAAGCTCGAATCCCTGACCAGCGATGCCCGCATTCTCGATCCGTTGCGCGCCGCCGTCGAATCCGCCAGCCAGCCGGCAGCCGAGCCGGAATCGGAGATGGCGGAGATTAACGCCGACGAGATCAATGCTGACGAGATCAGTGTTGATGAGATCAGTGCTGACGAAATCAACGCCGACCAGCCCGCGGAATTCGAAGTTGCAATGGAATCTCCGGACGGGCCCGAAATCGCCGCATCCGCCGATTTGATGGGTGGTTACGACCACGAGATCCGCAGCGCGCCGCCGGCGAAATTGGCGCCTGAACCTGAACCGGCATACCCAGAACCCGCTCACGCAGAGCCCGTACATGCGGAGGCCAACGACCTGACCGCGCTGGTCGCAGATTTGGAAGCTTCCCTCGGCGATGCTTTCCCGCAGGCGCCGCCCGTGCCCGAGCCTCCTGCAACTCGTCCGCCCGCAATCCAGTCACCGGCAGCTAAGTCACCCACAGCTCAACCATTGCCGAGTAAGCCGGCTGCGCCAGCGCCGAAGCGCCCCGCGGCAACGTCCGTCCCTCGAAAGCGCGAGCCGGAACCCGAGCCCGTGGCCAACATCGAAGTTAGAACTCCGGCTGCGCCGGCTATGCCCGCGATGGCAGCATCGGCTGGAGGCGCCGCAACCGCCGCCGCTCCTGCACAAGTTAAACCTGCCATGAGCTACAGCTCCGCTCCCGTGCGCCCGTTGGGCGCTGGGGCCCAGGCCATGCATGCCTCCGACAGCGTCGATCTTTCGGAGATGTTCGGCGAGCTCAAACAAGAACTAGAGGAAGACGTTGCCGCCGGCGATGACGATCCGGAGACTCACTACAATCTGGGCGTTGCCTTCCGCGAAATGGGCCTGCTCGACGAAGCCATCGCCGAATTACAGAAAGTTTGCAACTCGATTGAGCGCGGCAAAGCATTCTCGCAGCCCGTCCAGACCTACACCTGGCTGGCCCAGTGCTTCCTCGATAAAGGAGTCCCTGACGCCGCCATCCGCTGGTATGAAAAGGCGCTCAACATCCCGGGGCTCGATGACGAGGCGCGCCTGGCCATTAACTATGAACTGGGCTCGGCCTGCGAAACTGCCATGGACAAGCCTGCCGCCCTGCGTCATTTCACCAGCGTTTACGGTTCGAATATCGATTATCGCGACGTGGCCGAGCGCATTCAGGCCCTGAAGTCGTAGAATGCACCCAGTGGGTTCGAAATTTGCGCGGCGGATGCCACTGGACTCCGCGCCCGCCCCACGGCCTAACTGATAACGACGCGTGCAATGATTTCCGATCCCAAGCTACCCTTTGCCAGCAACTCCACCAGTGTCGGGGAACTCAAACCCCCACCCGAAGCACGCGTCCCGGTCGTTCTCCCACCAGCGCCGGTTCCAGTCTCCGTTGCGAAACCCTCGCCTTCGGTCGCGCGTGTGTGGCTCCGTCGCGTCGGCGTGCTACTGTTCGTGTTTTTGTGCGCAACGCTTGGGGTCATGCTCATGATCCTGCCCTGGCGTCCGGAGTGGTCAGACAACCCGCTGCTCCTGCCGTACCCGCAGCTGCGCGCCGTGGTAGCGAGCGGGTTCGCGCGCGGCGTCTCGACCGGCCTGGGCGTGATCAATGTGTGGATCGGGTTCTGGGAGGCCATTCAATATCGGGAAGAGGAATAAACAATTGAGACATTGAATGATTGAGTCATTGAATCATTAACCCCACCGCCCAATGATCCATTTCTCAATGACTCAATACCTCAATGATTTAATGTCTCAATACTTTTATGACTGATCAAAAGCTCAAACCCGCTCCCCTCGCGTATCAGAACGAGCCGTTTCTCAACAGTCCGGACGGCAGAATTTTGCGCCTGCTGTCGGAGTACAGCGAGCCGCTCTCGCGCTTCCGCCGCGAGCAGATTCAGGACACGGTCGTCTTCTTCGGCTCCGCCCGCATCCATAGCCACGACAACGCCAGCGACCGGCTGAACGAAATCCACGGCAATGGCGCTCGCGTCTCCCCCACCCAGCAGGCCCAGGATATAAAGCGCGCCGAGGCCGCCGTTGACATGGCTCGCTATTACGAAGACGCGCGCCGGTTGGCCCGCCGGTTGACCGAATGGTCCCTCCAGATCCCCGCCAAACGCCACCGCTTTGTGGTCACCACCGGCGGCGGCCCGGGCATTATGGAAGCCGCGAATCTCGGCGCCCACGAGGCTGGAGGAAAAACCATCGGCCTCAATATCGCGTTGCCCTTTGAGCAGAATCCGAATCAGTACATCACGCCTTCGCTCAACTTCGAGTTCCATTATTTTTTCATGCGGAAGTTCTGGTTCGCGTACCTGGCCAAAGCGCTGGTGATCTTTCCCGGAGGTTTCGGCACGCTCGACGAATTTTTTGAGATCCTCACCCTCGCCCAGACGGAGAAGCTGGCCAAGAAAATTGTCATCGTCATGTATGGCAGCGAGTACTGGAAGAAGATCATCAATTTCGAAGCCATGGCCGACGCTGGTATGATCGCGCCGGAAGACCTCGAACTATTCAAGATGTCCGATTCGCCGGAAGAGAGCTTCGAGTTCCTGAAAGAAGGACTGACCAAGTACCATCTCGGCGCGCAACAGCCCAAGCGCACCTTCGACGCGGCTGTCCCCGAAATCGCCAGAACGCGACCGTAAGCCCGTGTGGCGCGGGCGCCCCCGCCCGCGCGCCCTCACATGAACGCCTGAGCGACGGGCTTCTGCGGCCACTCAAATTGAACTCCGGTTAGGCGGATTCCTTATACACTCCAAATCGGTCACTGTTTTCCGGAGACAGAATCAACATGGCCTCAAGAACATTCTTGGCGAAAGCGCTCTGTTGCTTGATTTGTTTCTGCGCAATTTTCTGCACAACTCCTGCGCTCGCCCAACTGCCTGCCGCCAACCAGATGCCATCCGTGATCCAGGTTCCCGCGGAAGCGCAGGCCTCGTCACACTTCGATCCCACCGCGGCCACCAATGCTTACCTGGCGCAGATTCCAGCCGACAAGACGGCCCGCTCCGACGCCTATTTCGAAGGCGGCTACTGGCTGATTCTTTGGGAATTTCTCTATGGCGTCGTGGTTGCCCTGCTATTCCTGAATCTCCGGTGGTCCGCCCGTATGCGCGATCTGGCGGAGCGTGTCACTCGCTTCCAGCCGGTGCACACGTTCGTGTACTGGTTGCAATATGTCGTTCTCACCAGCATCTTCATTTTCCCGCTCACCGTTTACGAGGAATACTTCCGCGAACACAAATATGGACTCGCCACGCAAACCTTTGGCCCCTGGATGGCAGATCAGCTAAAGGGTCTAGGGGTGGGACTGATGCTGGGCGGCGTGCTGGCGATGCTGCTGTTCGGCGTTGTCCGCCGTTTTCCGCAAGCCTGGTGGATCTGGGGTGCGGTCGTAACCATCCTCTTCTCGATCTTCACCGTGCTGATCGAGCCGGTCTACATCGTGCCCCTCTTCAATAAGGTCACACGTCTCGACGATCTGAAGATTGTCGATCCCATCCTGAGCATGGCGCGGGCCAACGGAATCGCTGCCAACGATGTCTACGAGATCGACGTTTCGCGGCAGACGACGCGGATGAGCGCCAACGTTAGCGGCTTTGCCAATACCTTGCGCATCACCCTTAATGACAACCTTCTGCGCCGTGGATCGCCGGAAGAAATTCAAGCCGTCATGGGACACGAGATGGGGCACTACGTTATGCACCACATCTATGTTGGCATCATGTTTTTTTCGATCGTCACAGTGCTGGCTTTCTCCTGCTTGCGCTGGGCACTTGATTGGACGCTCCAGCGCTGGGGTGCGAAGTGGCAGATTCGCGGCGTGGACGACCCGGCTGTAGTTCCGCTCGTTGTGCTGCTGGCCCTCGTGTTTATCTTCGTCGCTACTCCCATTTCGAACACCTTTAGCCGTACCCTCGAATACGAAGCCGACATGTACGGCCTGAACACGAGCCGTCAGCCCGACGGCGAGGCCCAGGCGGATATCCATCTCGGCGAATACCGCAAGATGAATCCCGGCCCCATCGAGGAGTGGATTTTTTTCGATCACCCCAGCGGACGCAATCGAATTTATGCCGCAATGCGCTGGAAGGCTGAGAATTTGAAGTTGTTCACCGCGCAGCAGTAATGCAAGTATGGAGACGGGCTCTGCTCTGCCCCGTCCCAGTTCGCGGAGGGACGGCCCTCACAGCCTGCCCTGAGCGAAGTCGAAGGGTCCAAGCCGAGCGCAGCTTTGCTGTCTGTCCACGCCGCCTCTCGTAGTAGGCTGAGAGCTGATGGTGGACCGCTGTCTGCTCTATTACATCACCGATCGTAGCCAGTTTCACGGCGACGAACTCGCCCGCCGCCGCGCCCTGCTCGCCAAAGTCGCCGAAGCCGCGCGTGCCGGAGTCGACTACATCCAGTTCCGCGAAAAAGATCTGAGCGGGAGAGAACTGGAAATGCTGGCCAAGGACGCCCTGTCTGCCATGCGCAACGACCCTCCACTGAGCACTGAGAACCCGGAATTGAGAACTGGTCGTGAACTGAGAACGCGTCTCCTCATCAACTCCCGCACCGACGTCGCACTCGCCGTGGGAGCCGACGGCGTTCATTTGCGCGCAGACGATGTCGCGCCTTATGAAGTGCATCAGGTGTTGAAGCTTTCTGTCCACCAGCCACTGACCACTGACCACTTCCTGGTTGCCGCCTCCTGCCACACTGCCGCGGATGTCTTCGGCGCCGAATCGGAAAAAGCCGACTTCGCGGTATTCGCACCGGTTTTCGGAAAAAGAGGCGTCGTCGGAACGTCGCCCGCCGGCCTCGCCGCCTTGCAAGAAGCCTGCCGAGCGAAAATCCGAGTCCTTGCTCTCGGCGGCGTCACGACGGACAATGCCGCATCATGCCTGAACGCGGGAGCAGCCGGAGTCGCCGGCATCCGCTTGTTCCAGGAGAATAAGATTGAAGAGGTCGTCCGCGCGCTGCGGGCGCTCTGACACCATGGGTCCGACGTATTCAACGCGGCCAATGCAACTGCTTTCCCCACGCCGAGCGCAAGAAGAAGATTGCGTTCCCGCGCTCGTCCGCATTCCCGCCGGATGGTTTCTCATGGGCTGCGCTGCTGGACAGGACAACGAAAAGCCGGTGCATCGTGTCTGGGTTGACGAATTTCTGCTCGCCGACCGCCAGGTCACCAACGCCGACTATGGTTGCTTCCTGCGCGACAACCCATCATTTCTGCCGCCGCCGTTCTGGACCGACCCCGCCTTCAATCATCCGGAGCAGCCCGTCGTCGGAATGTCGTGGCACGAGGCCGTCGGCTACTGCGGATGGCTCAGGGCAAGCAGCGGCAGAAAGTTCCGCTTGCCTACCGAGGCCGAGTGGGAGCGCGCGGCTCGCGGAGGACGCGAGGAAACACTATTTCCCTGGGGCGATACGCCTCCGCAGTCGCTGCCCAGCTATGCCGATCGCTGCGCCGGTCGCTGGAAGACCGGCCCAGAACCCGTTGGCCGCGCCGAACCGAACGCGTACGGCCTCTACAACATGTGCGACAACGTGCACGAATGGTGTAGCGACTGGTACGCGCCCGATTATTATGCGGCGTCGCCCAAGCGCAATCCCGGCGGCCCGGAAACCGGAGAGAGGCGCGCTTCCCGCGGCGGTTCGTGGCGTCACCATGTCAAGATGTCGCGCTGCGCCGCCCGCTCCAGCATTCCTCCGGAGTTCAAGTACGCGGACTATGGGTTCCGCGTCGCCTGCGACGTAGCACTGGTGTAAATTGTGAGCATTCTCGCGAATGGAAAATCATGTACTCTCTCCGTTCCATCGATGTCAACTCCTGCGCCAAGATGAGGCTCATCTGACTTCTATGACTGACCTCGCCTCCCACTACCTCGAAGAAATGAAACGACAGTTCCGCGGCCACAAGCGCATGGGCGAAGCCGCCATGGCGCAGCTGCAGGAAAACGATTTCTTTGTCGCGCTTGATCCGGAATCGAATTCGGTAGCTGCCCTGGTCAAGCACATCGCCGGCAACGCGCGCTCACGTTTTACCGACTTCCTCACCAGCGACGGCGAGAAGCCGGACCGATTTCGTGACCAGGAATTTGAAGTCTCGGCGAAAACGACGCGCGAAGAAGTCCTGAGCTGGTGGGAGCAGATGTGGTTCCATGTGTTCTCGGCGCTGGACTCATTGAAGCCCGAAGATATGCAACGCACCGTGACTATCCGCCAGGAACCGCACACGGTGATGCAGGCGCTCAACCGCGCGCTCGCCCACTACGCGCAGCACATTGGACAAATCGTCTTCCTCGCCAAACACCTGCGCTCAAGGGACTGGAAGACATTGAGCATCCCGCGCGGCAAATCCGAAGACTACAAAGCTGCGAGCCCGCAAACGCATACTCGCGGAACGTATAAAACCTGACGCCCGCACCTAGCCCGGCGGCATTCGATTACGAAGCGGGTCCATAGTAGCGGTAGTGTCCCGTGATTTTCCAATTGAATAGCACATCTTCGATTCTGGGTCCCTGTCCGATGTTGTGTTCGATCATGTAACGGCCGCTCGCGCCTCTACGGTCGACGACAATTCCAATGTGCGGCACATTGCCGCCCAGATCGTAAGTTACGAGGTCTCCGGGATCGTAGTCTTCTGCTCGGGTGCTGATCGGCAAGGATTCGCCCTTTCGACTGAAAAATACCATCAGATTCGGAACGCGGCGATGATCGATGTTGCTGTCAGGTTTTCCGGAAATCCACTTCCACTTCCGCGGATATGCCGAGAAATTCTGCACCATATCCTCATGCACTTCTTTTTGCAGATCGATGCCTAAAGCCCGATATGAACGGATCACCTCGTCGGTACAGACGCCTGTCCCAGGTGGAACGTCCCCGCCCGGATATGGGATACGCACATATGACGAGTCGTAGCGAACCGTGTGACTTGTCCGTTCGGTCGCTGCGCTTACCAAGCGCCGGAGAAAATCTTGCCTGAACTGTTGCCGGGCGGGCGTGACCTGGCTGGATGCGTATGAACAACAGATAGCGGCAACGATAGCCAATGGTCGAAGCATCGTGGAGTG
>JGI12269J14319_10006421_pt1 | contig 10209 bp, 8 predicted proteins | sample PeaSoiSIISIP2007_FD_14319 | JGI IMG/M metagenome (IMG submission 14319) | reverse complement strand
GGACAGAGCTTCATCGAGGTCGTCGGCAAGCGCATGCCGGCGCGCTGGCGCGCAGTCGAGGAGCGCCTGCCGATCGACATCCGCAACGGTTCGAGTGCCGCGGCGGTCTATCTTGGGCGCCAGGTGATCGTCGGTGACATCGAGCGCGATGCGTTCTGGCAGCGGCGACGCGAGCTTGCACTCGAGGCCGGCTTTAGGGCCGCATGGGCCGTGCCCATCAAGTCCGCAAGCGGACGCGTGCTCGGAGCCGTAACCGTCTATCGGCCGCTGGCCGGCACACCGCAGCCCGCCGACCTGGACCTGATGGTGCATGCCGCGCGGCTCGCCGGCATTGCCATCGAACGTCGCCGGGGCGAGGAGGCGCTGCGCGCAAGCGAAACCAAGTTCCGCCGGCTCTACGAGCGGGTGCTCGAGGGCGTCTATCAATGCGCGCCGGACGGCCGGCTGCTCGAGGTCAACCCGGCGTTCGTTAAAATGCTCGGCTATGGCAGCGCCGAGGAGATCTATGCGCTGTCGGGCATCGCGATGCTGTACCTGAACCCGGCGGAACGCGCCGAGTTCGAGCTCGCCCTGGAGCGCCACGGGGAAATTCACAATGCCGAGTTCGTGCTGCATTGTCGCGACGGCTCACAAGTCGTGGTGTTGGAGAGCGCGCGCATAGTGCGCGACGACGAGCAGCGGATCATCGCCTACGAGGGCACGGTGGCGAACATCACGGCCCGCAAGCGCGCCGAGCAGGCCATGTTCGCCGAGAAGGAACGCGCGCAGGTGACATTGCAATCGATCGGCGAAGCCGTGATCACCACCGATCGCGAGGGCCGCATCGACTATATGAATCCAGTGGCCGAGCAGCTCTCCGGCTGGCGCAGCGACGAGGCGCGCGGCGAGAGACTTGGCACGGTCCTGCGGCTGCGCGACCAACGGACGCACCGCGAGCTGGAGAATCCGCTGGTGCGCTGCCTGCGTGAAGGCCAGCTGGTGCATTTTGCCGAGCACAGCGTACTGCAGAACCGACTCGGCAAGGAGATCGAGATCGAGGATTCGGCGGCGCCGATTCGCGATCGTAACGCCGAGATCGTCGGTGCCGTCGTGGTGTTTCGCGACGTGACCAAGGAGCGCAGACTCAAGCGCGCGCTGTCGTATCAGGCCAGCCACGACGCACTCACCGGATTGATCAATCGGCGCGAGTTCGACAATCGGCTCGGTCACGCGCTGCAGAGTGCGCGCGAAGGCCAGGGTCCGCACGCGCTGCTCTATGTGGACCTGGATCAATTCAAAGTCGTCAACGACACCTGCGGTCATTCGGCCGGTGACCGGCTGCTGCGCGACGTCACCGGGCTGCTGCAGGCGCATGTGCGCACCGCCGACACCATCGCTCGCCTGGGCGGGGATGAATTCGGCATCCTGGTGCAGCATTGCACCGCCGAGCAGGCGGGCCGGACGGCCGAGAGCATCCGTCAGGCGATCCTCGACTACCGGTTCTCGTGGGAGCAGACCACCAGCAGCATCGGCGCCAGCATCGGCGTGGTCGAAATCACCTGCGACACCGAGAGCGTCGCCAATCTGCTCAGCGCGGCTGATATCGCCTGCTACGCCGCCAAGGATTCAGGGCGAAATCGCGTCCACCTCTACAACTCCAGCGAGGTGTCGGGCCGGCACCGCGAGATGTACTGGGTAAGCCGCGTCACCCGCGCAGTGGATGAGGGGCGCCTGGAATTGCACTACCAGCCGATCGTCGCGACCGGCTGCGAGGCGCCGACCATGCCGGCGGCCTGCGAGCTGTTGGTGCGACTGCGCGGAGATGAGGGTGAACTGGTGATGCCGGAGGAGTTCATTCCCGCCGCCGAGCGCTACAACCTGGTGTCCTCGATCGACCGCTGGGTCGTACGCCGCGCGGTGCAAGCCCTGCAGCAGCATGTCAGCGGCGATGAGCCGCCGTTTTTATTCGCCTTGAACCTCTCCGGGACCTCGCTCAGCGATCGCAGTTTCCTTGACTTCGTGCTGTCGCTGGTTGAGGAACCGCGCATTGCACGCGGCCTGTGCTTCGAGATCACCGAAACCGCGGTGATCACCAGCATGACGCAGGCCGTATCCTTCATGGATGAACTGCGCAAACGCGGCTGCCGATTTGCACTCGATGACTTCGGCAGTGGCCTGTCATCGTTCCATTATCTGAAGACGCTGCCGGTCGACTTTCTGAAGATCGATGGCCAGTTCATCGGCAGCGTCACCACCGACGTCGTGGACCGCAGCATGGTCGAGGCCATCAGCCGTGTCGGGCGCGCACTGGGAATTGCCACCATCGCCGAAAAAGTCGAGTCGGCCGCCGTGTTCGCGGAGCTCAAGCGCCTGGGTGTGCAGTTCGCGCAGGGCTACTTCGTTGCCAAACCCGCTCCGATCGACACGCTGACCGCGGCCAGCGCACGCGGATTCGGTGGCGTGGCCGCGCCTGAACAGCGGGCGTAGCTCCGCCCCGGTCAGGCGCCGGCGGTGCGGGCCGCGGGCGCACCGGCGCTGCGCCCCGCTGGCGGCGACAGGTCGCTACTGAGCGGCAACGGCTTCGGCAACGGCGCCCTGGTACACCAGCATGGCTGCCGCCACGTCCTCGACCGCCATCCCCAACGACTTGAAGACGGTGGTCTCGCCCGCGCGGGAAGGGACCTTTGCGGCGAGAACCTCGCCGATCTCCGCGTAGATCGGCGCACCCGAAAGAAAGAATGACATCACCGGATTCCTTGAGTGCACCCGCGCGCGAATCCACGTAGAGGACGTTTGCCATCGCCGCGTCGTCGAGTTCGCGCCACTGCGGCCGCGGGGCGCCGATCGAATTGACGTGGCAGCCGCGCTTCAGCCAGGAACCGCGCAAGATCGGCGCCTGGGCGTTGGTGGCGGTAACCACGACGTCCGCACCCTCGACCGCGCGCTCGGCCGTCGTTGCCATCGCGCCGCGTGCCGGCTGGACGACCTTGCCTGCGGAAAAATCCTGCAGCGCCTGCTCTATCGCCGGCAGCAGCTCGTACATGCGCAGATGGCGCCGGACGGCGACTTCGTCCAGTAGCAGCGGTGCCGTTCGCAGGTTTGCCACCAGTTGTACTCTCTCCCTGCGATTGCCGGATCGATCGTGGAGCGATAGCTCGCGGCGACCGGCAGTGCCCGGTTGCCGCGGGCCAGCTTCTCGACTAAACGTCGGCCGATGAAACCGCTGGCCCCATATACAAAATGCGTCGCCGAATCGGCACGCTGCTCGCCCCTGAGAACTCCCGTNTAGCATCGCCGAAAGACGTTGATTCAGGCATACTATGAATTATTTTGCGAATACCGGTCAGCTACGTTAACAGTCACGTGGTTCGTCGGATTGGCGCCGGCTCCGGGGCGCACATTCAACGAATCGCAGTGCTTATTAAGTAAAGTATCATGGATCCGGAGCAACTTCTGTCGATGGCCCCGCACGCGGGCTTTCAGTCTCCTACAAAGTGTAGCAATGCTGTAACTGCGCCCGCCGTCGATCGTCGCAGTTGCGTGCGTCTCTTCGTAAGCCTGCTTGGCGTGCTGTCGCTGGGCCGGTCATTGGGTCCGCTGGAGGACTCGCTCCCTGCAGCCGACTTGGAGAGCTGGCTGAAACACTTTGGCCCAAGTCGCCTCGGGGACCCCATGGCGCTGAGCCAGCTTGGCGCCGTCTATCTTGCCTCGCACCCCGGGGAACAGGAACCAGAGCGTCTATCGCGACTGATTCTCAGGGACAGTGCAGATCCGGTGGAGTTTGTCCTGATCGAGAGTATCGCCCGGGACTGGTTAAAGCACGATGTCACGCAAGTAGAAGGTTGGATGTTGTCTCGAACCGAAGCGCGCATCTGCGCCGTTCTGCACTTGATGGGCGGCAGACCGGGGTGATTGAAGATCTGCGCAAGTTCCCGCCGGGCACCACGATTCCCGCGGACATCTGCTTGATTGGCGCCGGAGCGGCGGGCATCACCATTGCCCGAGAATTAGCCGGCAGCGCACTGCGCGTTTGCATGGTGGAAGGCGGCGGAACGCAATTCGAATACCAGGAATCGCAGGAACTGTATGCGGGCGATAGTGTGGGAGCTCCGGTCGCACTGGAAGCGGGTCGTCTGCGCTTCCTTGGCGGCACGACGAACCATTGGTCAGGCCGGTGCGCCCCCCTCGATGAGCTTGATTTTCGGCGACGCGATTGGATTCCCCACAGTGGATGGCCGATTGATCGGGTCGAGCTTGACCCCTACTACGTGCGCGCCTGCAAGGTAGCCGGTTTTTCATCGCCATGGCTGTCGGACCGAGACACTCTTTCATACCTGAACGTCACCCTGCCGTCGATCAACGAGGAATGGCTGAAACCATTTCTCTGGCACTTCACTCCGCACACGAAGGATGCCCCGGCCTGGAGGTGGGCCACTGCCTATGGCGGACTGCTGCAGGATTCGAGCAATATTCGAACGCTTCTGCACGCCAATTTCACAGCGTTCACAACCAACGAGGATCGAACTCGAGTACACAGTCTGACCGTCCGATCTCTGAACGGAGTCTCCGCCACGATTAATGCGGCGAAATTCGTTCTCTGTTGCGGCGGAATTGAGAATGCTCGCCTGCTGTTGCTCGCCGCCGAGGCGAATTCTGGCGGATTTGGCAACAACAACGATCTCGTCGGACGGTTCTTCATGCAGCACCCGCGCGGCCCGGCCGGGCTGATCGTCAGTTCCGAGTTGATGTCGCGAACCCAAGAGCAGTTCAATATTTTTCNCGGTCGTGACGGCCTCGTAGTGGAGGTCGGATTGACCTTGACTCCTCAGCTGCAACAGAAGGAGCGTTTACTCAATTGCAGCGGTGTACTTCGGTATCAGGGCGACCCCGAGTCGGGCCTGGCCATAGCGCAGGACATTTGGCGCTCGCTGCTCAGCGGCCAGTGGCCACCTGAAATGGGCGAGAAGGTAGGACGTGTCGCCGGCGACTTCGGCGCCGTTGTTCGGGGACTGGAGCATCGCATTGCAGCGGGACACTCGATGGACCTAGAGGGTTCGAAGGGAGTCCCATCGCGATCGGCAATTCTTCTGCTCGACTTGGAGCAAGCTCCCGACCCAGAAAGCCGCATATCGCTTGCGCCGGATCGCGACGCCTTGGGTCTGCGGCGGGTTCAGGCGAATTGGCGACTGGGCGAGCCGGAGCGTCGGACTGCGGCACGATTCGCAAGTTACGTGGCTGCTGAATTCGCGCGCCTCGGGATCGGCCGCTGCCGCATCGAACCTTGGCTGCGAGATGATCAGGTTCCGATGACGAACGCGCTAGAGGAAACGTATCATTACATCGGTACCACCCGAATGGCCGATGATCCGAGCCAAGGTGTCACAGATCGGAACTGCGCAGTTCACGGAATGGAGAACCTATTCGTAGCCGGTAGCTCCGTGTTTCCCACCGCAGGCCAGGCGAACCCAACACTCACAATTGTTGCAATGGCTCTGCGTCTGGCAGACCACCTCAAAAACTAGGCTCTACTGCGCTCTAGGTGTGAAGCGTCAAGACGTTATTGTCTGACGCGGATTTGATTCTGGATATGGGCGGGACGCCACCGATGCCGGCGTGAGGGCGGTGCCAATTGTAGTGGTGCTGCCATTTTTCAAGCATTTGGGTGCGCTCAGCGGAGTGGGTGTAGGGGATGCCGTAGGCCCATTTGCGGAGGGAGCACTGGATGAAGCGTTCGGCGTTGCCATTGGTCTGTGGGCGGTAGGCGCGGGTGAACTTGTGCTGGATCCCCAGCTCAGCGCAGGCGAGTCGGAACTGTTTGGAGCGGAACGCGGAGCCGTTATCTGTCAGCAGACGCTTAATGCTCACCCCAGGGGCTGGCGTGATAGGCCGCCGCGGCCTGCACGAAGGCCACGGCGCTGCTGTATCGCTCGTCGGGGTACATTTTGGTGAAGCCCACGCGAGCGTGATCGTCGATGGCGACGAACAGGAACTCCCAGCCGGCACCCACGACCCGATCGCGTCGATTGTGAGTGACGCGGTGACTGGCGCGCTCGATGCGTCCGAGCTTTTTAGTGTCGATATGCAGCAGATCTCCGGGAGCCGCATGCTCGTAGCGCCTGATAGGTTCAGCCACTGCCAGCTCGCTCAAGCGCGAGAGCCCAGCGCGGGGGCGAGCACACGGCTGACCGTGCTCTTGGACACACCCAGGCTGGCTGCGATGCGCTGCTGGGTGAGTCGCCGGCGACGCAGCTCGATGATCGCCAGCGCTCGGATGGATCGCTCGGGGGCTGCGGCGCGGACGCGAACTGGCGTCCGCCAGTGCCGCCGGGCCCTGGGCCAGGAAGCGACCCAGCCACTTGCGCGCGCTTGGCTCGCTCACCCCTGCCGAGGCCGCGTCCTCGGCAGGGGTGAGCTTCAGATCGATGATCTGCATGACCATCTCAAGTCGACGAGTAAAGGTCAGTCGGGCAATTCTTGTGGTGGTTCGTTCGGCCGGTCCTTTTGAGATAACTGGCGGTTTGGCGATTTCCAGTGTCTCAAATCCGGTCCGAATGGACCCTCACAACAACCTATTGAACCTTCACATCTAGGGAAGCTCTGCACAGGCCGCTGCGCGAGCCGGACCTGAGATGAATGGAACGATGAAAGTCATAGAAAAATGCGCGATAGAGGCTGCAGCGGCGCATCTACGCCGGGTTTCTCGCGCTTTCTTGTGCTCATCGCTTTCACCAGGCGCACGTCCCCTGCGCTGGCAACAATCGTCGTCGCAGCAGATACAGGTTCGCCAGGGCAAAGCTCGTGTACAGGCGCGCCGTGTTCTTCGCCAAGCCACGGTAGCGTACCTTGCTGAAGCCCCACAGGCGCTTGACCACGTGGAAGGCATGCTCGACGCGAGCCCGGGCAGCAGAGCGCCGGCGGTTGATGAACCTCTGGTACTCGCTCAGCGGGCTGTATCGGCTGCCGCGCCGATTGATCCGGTAGCGAATACCCAGAGCCTGGGCACTGTGGCGATGCGCCTCATTCCAGTAGGCCTGATCCCCGAATACCTCTCGCTCTTGCCCGTGCAGCAGCTTGGACATCTGCGTGCTGTCGTGCACGTTCGCGGCCGTGGTGCTCAAGCTGTGAACGATGCCGCGCCGGTCGGTACCGATGTGCGCCTTCATGCCAAAGTGCCAGTCCTTACCCTTCTTGGTCTGGTGCATCTCCGGATCGCGCGCTCCTTGCTCATTCTTGGTCGAGGGCGGTGCGGCAATGATGGTCGCATCCACGATCGTGCCGCTCTTGAGAAGCAGCCGTTTCTCTTCAAGCAGGGATCGAATCTCGGTAAAGATCCGCTCGGTGAGTTGGTGCTGCTCCAGAAGGTGGCGAAAGCGCAGAATTGTCGACTCGTCGGGAATGTCGTGCCCGAGCAGCTCGATGCCGGCGAAGCGGCGCATCGACTCGATGTCGTACAGAGAGTCCTCGGCTTGCGGGTCCGACAGATTGAACCAGTTCTGCATGAAGTAGATGCGCAGCATTTGCTCCATAGGCTTCGGCTGAGTCCCGTTACCCGCCTTCGGGTAATGCGGCTCGATCAGCGCCAGAAGTCTGGCCCATGGAATCACCGCGTCCATCTCGGCCAGAAAACGCTCCCGGCGCGTGATCTTGCCCTTCTTCTCCCAAGCAACCGAAGCAAACGTCGTCTGTTGCATCGTTCTATCAGCTCCACCGCTGCTGCTCACTGCACACAGTATCGGTCATTCCGTGACACCTGTGCAGAGCTTCCCTAGATTGTCCGGCCGAAAGGGCACGTTCGAACTCACCGTGAGACGCCGACTCTTCACATGCTTGCCGCGCGAAGTGTGGCGATCGTGGCGATCGTGACGCCCCAGTCCGGGCTGCCGAACACAGCGGACCCGGCGACCAAGCTATCGGGCCCGGCTGCTGCGATTGTCCCGATGTTGTCGGTTTTGACGCCACCATCGACCTCGAGCGGGATCTGGCGCCCTGTCGCGCGGGCATAGGAGTCGATGCGCTGGCGCGCCTCGCGCAGCTTGGGCAGCGTCGAGGCGATGAAGCTGTGTCCGCCGAAGCCCGGGGCCACCGACATCAGCATCACCAGGTTGAGCTTGTCTATCACGTTGTCGAGCCATTGCAGTGGCGTGGCAGGGTTGAACACCAACCCGGTCTTCCAGCCTTGCTCCCGGATCATCGCCAGCGTGCGATCGACATGCCGGCCCGCCTCCGGATGGAAGCTAATCAGGCCGGCACCCGCCTTGGCGAAAGCCGGCACCAGCGCATCAACCGGCTCGACCATCAGGTGCACGTCCATCATCGCCGCGCCGCTGAACGGGCGCAGCGCCTCGCACACCATTGGGCCGAACGTGAGGTTGGGCACGTAGTGGTTGTCCATTACGTCGAAATGAACCTAGTCCGCGCCGGCCGACACTACCTTGGCCACGCCGTCGCCCAGACGGGCGAAGTTGGCCGACAGAATGCTGGGTGCGATGATCGTAGGTTTGGCGCAGGCGACGGCTCCGTCGAGTATCAGCCGGCCTTCCGCAACGCGGCCTCCTGGCGTACGTAGGCTTGCGCCATCACCGCGAGCGGCAGTACCTTGATCTTCGAGGCCTGCCCCGCGCAGCCAAAGGCTTCAAAGCGTGCCTTGACCACGTCGCGCGCAGCGGCAGTGGCGGCTTTCAGGAACGCGCGCGGATCGAACTCGTCGGGCTTCTGGAACATCATCTTGCGCATCGCGCCGGTCATCGCCAGGCGGATGTCGGTGTCGATGTTGATCTTGCGCACGCCGCTCTTGATGCCACGCTGGATCTCTGCAACCGGAACCCCGTAGGTCTCCTTGATGTCACCACCGAACTCACGAATGGTCTTCAGCCATTCCTGCGGCACGCTGGAACTGCCGTGCATCACCAGATGGGTCTTCGGGATACGCGCATGGATGGCGGCAATCCGGGCGATGTCCAGGATGTCACCAGTGGGCTGGCGGCTGAACTTGTAGGCGCCGTGGCTGGTGCCGATGGCGATCGCCAGCGCATCGACGCCGGTACGCTGCACAAAATCGGCGGCCTGGCCGGGGTCGGTCAGCAACTGCGAGTGGTCCAGCGTACCCTCGGCGCCGACACCGTCTTCCTCACCGGCCGTGCCGGTCTCGAGCGAGCCCAGGCAACCGAGTTCGCCTTCGACGCTGACTCCTACCGCATGCGAATTCTCCACGACGCGGCGCGTGACGGTCACGTTGTAGTCGTAGCTGGACGGCGTCTTCTGGTCTTCCAGCAGCGAGCCGTCCATCATGACGCTTGAGAATCCGCTGCGGATCGCCTGCAGGCACACCGAAGCAGAGGCGCCATGGTCCTGGTGCAGGCAGATCGGCAGCACCGGATACTGCTCGAGCGCGGCCTCGACCAGCTTGCGCAGGAACGGCTCGCCGGCGTACTTGCGCGCGCCGGCGCTGGCCTGCAGGATCACCGGCGCATCGCAGGCTTCGGCGGCCTGCAGGATGGCCTGCATTTGCTCCATGTTGTTGACGTTGAAGGCGGGCACGCCGTAGTCGTGTTCGGCAGCGTGGTCGAGTAATTGGCGCAATGAGATCAGGGACATGGTGGGCCTCTCGTTTCAGGCAATTAGGGTCTGGCGCGCTGCGCCAGGATCTGCAACGCTGGCAAGGTCTTACCCTCGAGTATCTCGAGGAAAGCGCCGCCGCCGGTGGAAATGTAGCCGATATCCTTTTCGATGCCGTACTTCGCAATCGCCGCCAGCGTGTCGCCGCCACCGGCAATGCTGAAAGCGCTGCTGGCGGCGATGGCGCGCGCCAGTGTCTCGGTGCCGTGCGCGAAGGCGTCGAATTCGAACACGCCCACCGGGCCGTTCCAGACGATCGTTCCGGCAGCTTTAAGTTTTGCGGCCAGCTGGGCCGCTGTCTTCGGGCCGATGTCGAGGATCAGGTCGTCGTCGGCCACCTCGGTGGCGGCCTTGACGGTGGCCGGTGCATTGGCGGCGAAGACCTTGGCGGTGACCACGTCAACGGGAATTGGCACCTCAGCGCCACGCGCCCGCATCGCCTCGATCACGCCCTTGGCGTCGTCGATCAGATCGGGCTCGGCCAGGCTCTTGCCGATCGAAAGGCCCACGGCCAGCATGAAGGTGTTGGCGATGCCGCCGCCCACGATCAGGCCATCGACCTTGGCCGACAGGCTGCGCAGGATCGTGAGCTTGGTGCTGACCTTGCTGCCCGCG
>JGI12269J14319_10006419_pt1 | contig 10209 bp, 7 predicted proteins | sample PeaSoiSIISIP2007_FD_14319 | JGI IMG/M metagenome (IMG submission 14319) | reverse complement strand
TGGATCCTGTGGGTGGCGCGCATCTTTCCCGTGAGGCATTTCGCCCTCGGAATGCAGGCCGGATTCCTGGGCACCCCATTTGACTGGGGTGATGTCGGCGTGGTCGCGGCCTGGGGTGCAGCCGGTCTCGTCCTGGCGATTCGATTCTTCAGCTGGGAACCAGGGAGATGACGCGATGAGGCCTATCGGTCGGCAGCACCCACAGGCAGAACACGCGCAACAGAACCTCGTAGCAGACCGAATAGTCAGGTTCGGAGTCACGCGGCCACGACCGGAGGTCCTCGAGTCCGGAGGGTGTCATCTCATACACCTTGCGGCCCCTCGGCCCGCCCTGTGATTGAGGCTCTCTGTCGTCAACATTCGGCTCTCACCGAATGCTTGATACAGCCGACGCCTACTGTTGAAAAAGCGCTTTCGCGTGGCCAGGCGTCATTCGAGCGGCCCGCTCCCGTCGGAACGGCACGGTCACTCCGTGTCACCGCACTTCTGGAGCTTCGCCATGCTTGCTTGTGTCCCCTCGGCCACCCTCCACGGGGTCGACGGCCGTTCGGTCTCGGTCGAGGTCCACGTCTCGAGCGGCCTGCCCGGCTTCACCGTTGTCGGCCTACCCGACGCGGCGGTGCGCGAGTCGCGCGACCGAGTCCGGGCAGCGTTGCTCTCGAGCGGCTTGTCGTGGCCGTTGCGCAGGGTAACTGTGAACTTAGCCCCCTCGGGCGTTCGGAAGACGGGTGCCGGGCTCGATCTTCCCATCGCCATCGGGTTGCTGGTCGCCGCCGGCGCGTTGCCGTCTGATCGCGTCGAAGGCACGGGATTCGTGGGTGAGCTCGGCCTCGACGGTTCGGTGCGTCCTGTCCCCGGCATCGTGTCTGTTGTGGCGGCGATCGCAGCAGAACAGATTGTCGTGCCCGCCGGCGCCTCGGCCGAGGCCGCCCTGGTGGCGGGGGCGCGCGTCAGGCCCGTCTCCACGGTGGCCGAGCTCGTCGGCGCGTTACGGGGTCAGACGCCATGGCCTGCCGTCCCCGTTTCCGCCGCGGGGCCGGGGCCCGGTCCCCGCCAGCCTGACCTCTCCGATGTCCGGGGCCAGCTTGTGGCCCGCCGTGCGCTCGAGATCGCCGCCGCCGGCGGGCACCACCTCTTGCTGGTGGGTGCCCCCGGATCGGGCAAGACCATGCTGGCCACCCGTCTCCCGGGCATCCTGCCCGACCTCACCCGCGACGAGGCGCTCGAAGTGCTTCGCATCCATTCCGCCGCAGGCGTCGGCACCTCCGGCGGAGCATTCCCGTCACGGCCTCCGTTCCGTGCTCCGCATCATGGCGCCACCGAGGTGGCCATCGTCGGGGGAGGGACGTCGTGGTTGCGCCCGGGCGAGATCTCCTTGTCCCATACCGGCGTCCTCTTCCTGGACGAGCTGGGGGAGTTCCCGGCGACGGTCCTCGACGCCCTGCGCCAGCCACTCGAGGAGCACGTGATCAGGGTCAGGCGGGCCCGAGGGGCGGTGGACTTCCCGGCCCGCTTCTTGTTGGTGGGGGCGATGAATCCCTGTCCGTGTGGCGAGGGAGGGCTCCCAGGTGCGTGTCGTTGCAACGACGTGATGCGCCGGCGTTACCTGCGGCGACTCTCCGCACCCCTGCTCGACCGCTTCGACCTGGCGATCGCGCTCGGGCGTCCGGACGTGGAGGACCTCCTGGGCGGACCGCCGGGAGACTCGTCGGCCGTGGTGGGGGCCCGGGTCCGACGGGCCCGGGCGATGGCGCTCGGCAGGGGAGTGCGATGCAACGCCGAGCTGCCGATCGATGGGATCGAAGACCGGACGACACTTTCCGCCGACGCCGCCGCCCTGCTCGAACGCAGGTTGCGATCGGGTACGCTGTCGGCTCGAGGCTTGCACCGCGTGCGCAGGGTGGCCCTGACCGTTGCGGATCTCGACGGCGCCTCGGGCGTCGACGAGCGGCACGTGGCCGAGGCACTGCAGCTGCGGGCGGCGCGCGCTGCACTCGTGTCGGAGGCGGGACGGTGACCGCGTCGTCGCTCACCGACGACCAGCGCTACGGCGCGGCCCTGGCGGCGTTGGGAGCGGCGCCGGGCACGCTCCGGAAGTTCCTTGACGGGTACGGTGCGGTCGAGGCGTGGGAGGCCATCGCCAGGGGTCGCCACCGCGCCGATCCCCAACGCCGCTACCGGGACAAGGCGGTCCCCGCCACTCTCGAGAAGGTGGGCGCGGCGTGCGCCCGCTCGGGTGTGTCGGTCATGGTCCGGGGACACCCCGGATATCCGCCCGCATTGGCGTCGGACCGCCAAGCTCCGGCCGTGTTGTTCTCCACCGGAGACGTCACAGCCCTCGAGGGCCGGCCCAGGGTGGCGGTGGTCGGGACCCGTTCCGCCACGCAGTACGGGTTGGGCATGGCCTCGGAGCTCGGTCGGGACCTGGCCCGAGCCGGTGTGGTCGTGGTCTCGGGGCTCGCGCTGGGCGTCGACTCCGCCGCCCACGCCGGAGCCCTCGGCTTCGACGGCGCCGCCCCCACCGTCGGCGTCCTGGGCACGCCGCTCGACACGTCGGCCACCCCTTCCCAGATGGTGTTGCGAGACGCCATCGCCGTGCGCGGCGCCGTGCTCTCGGAGATCCCTCCCGGTGTCCACAGTGCCCGGTGGTGGTTCGCGGTACGAAACCGGGTCATGGCCGCGCTGGCCCATGTCGTGGTGGTGGTGGAGTGTCATCAACGGGGCGGCTCGCTGCACACCGTGTCCGCCGCCCTGGCGCGCGGGGTGACGGTCATGGCGGTGCCGGGCTCGGTGCGCAGTTCGGCGTCGGCGGGGACCAACCGCCTTCTGGTCGAAGGTGCGGTGCCGGTCCGGGACGTCGACGACGTTCTGACGGCGGTGGAGCTCGCCGTGGTGGCCCGCCCCGAGATCACGCCCCCATGTCGCCGACGAGATGAGAAAGCGTCGGTGTCGTCGGTCAGCCCCCGGCCCGTGCTCGGAACGGTGTCGGGACGGGTGCGTCAGGCACTCGACCACGACCCGGCCACCCTCGAGGACGTCGTGCGGCGCAGCGGGCTCCCTCTCGGAGACGTCGCGCTGGCACTGGAACAACTCGCCGAGGCCGGCATGGCCGTCGGCGAGCAGGGGTGGTGGTCCCGCCCTCGCCGGTGACGCCACCCGTGACACGCCGGAGGGGGGCCGAGGATCCCTTCGGGAGGCCGGGCGGGACCTCGGGGCCTCCCCGGCCACCGAGGGTGGGTCGTTTCCCGCCACCCACGGCGAGGGAATCCTCAAGGACCTCGCGCCGGACGTCGATACGAAGGGGCGCGAACTGGCTGCTCATGGCACCGGGGGGGACGAATGTTCGCTGAGGAGACGGCAGGGCCCGAGGTGGGCCTCGCCTTGAGCTGGAGCGGCCAGGCCTCCGAGAACGCGGCGCAGCCCCCGTCCCCCAAACCCACCCGGTTGAACCCGTACATCCTCAGCTACGCCATGGGCCCCGCCGCCCTGGTGGCGATCCTGTTCCTGCGGCACTTCGGGGTGGTCGCCCGCGAGCCGGTATGGCTCTGGCTGGCGGTGTTCTTGGCCATCCCGATCACGAGCATGGCGTGCGAGATCCTCTACCGTCGCAGCCCGACGACCGTGCGCCTGCACGCCCGGGTGGCGGTCCACGCCGCCGCCGTCACCACGGTCATCTACCTGAGCGGGTGGGGGCCCGTGCTCATCGGGGCGTTCGCATTCGTGGCCCTCGAGAACGTCTCACACGACGGGTCGCGCACGTGGCGGGTCACGGCGCTGTGGAGCCTCCTCGGCATCGCCATCGGTCAGCTGTCCATCTGGCAGCGATGGGCGCCGTCGTTCCTCTCCGTCGGCAAGGGTGAGGCGCTCGGACTCATGGGCGCCTTCGTGCTCATCTTCGTCATCCGCATGGCCGGGGCCACCATCGAGCAGAAGGAGGAGGCCGAGGCATCGATGCGTGTGAGCGAGGAACGCTTCCGCTCGCTCGTCCAGAACTCGACCGACACGACCTTCGTCATGGGAGCCGAGGGACGGATCCTGTACGCCAGCCCGGCCACTGCCTCGCTGTTCGGCCGGGATCCCGAGGAGGTGCTCGGTATCCGGGCCACGGATCTCGTCCACCCCGAGGACCGGGCGCGCGTCGAAGCCCAGATGGCGGCGATCATCGACACCGTGACCGTCACCGAGCCCATCCAATTCCGTGTCGCCCACGCGGATGGCTCCTATCGCTACGCCGAAGCCGTGGTGAGCAACCTGCGCGACAACCCCTCGGTGGCGGGATACGTGGGCAACCTGCGCGACATCACCGAGCGCAAGGAGGCCGAATCCCAGCTCCGCCACGTGGCCCTGCACGATCCACTCACGGGGCTGCCCAACCGCACCTTGATCCTGGACCGGGCCGACCAGATGCTGGTGCGGGCGCGGCGCGAGTACCGGCCCGTCGCCGCCCTGTTCGTAGACCTGGACAACTTCAAGGACATCAACGACTCGTTGGGCCACGACGCCGGCGACAAGGTGCTCCAGGCCGTGGCGCAGCGCTTCGTGGGCATCTTGCGGGCCAGCGACACGGTCGGGAGGCTCGGCGGTGACGAGTTCGTCGTCCTCGCCGAGGGGGCGTCGCTGGGTGCGGGCCCGGAGATGGTCGCCGAGCGGCTCCACGACGCGCTGCGCGAGCCGTTCCGGATCGAGGGATATGACACCGTCTCCTTGACGGTGACGGCCAGCATCGGGATCGCCGGCGGGCAGCGGAACTCCGCGTCCGAGCTGCTACGCGACGCGGACATCGCCCTATATCGGGCCAAGGCGCTGGGCAAGAACCGCTCGGCGCTGTTCCAGCCCGAGATGCAGACGGCGGTGCTCGACCGCATCGAGCTCGATGCCGACCTGCGCAACGCCTTGGCCGAGCGCCAGTTCTTCCTTCTCTACCAGCCGGTATTCGACCTCGACCACGTGAATGTCTCGGGGGTCGAGGCCCTCGTGCGGTGGAGGCATCCCACCCGGGGAGTGGTGCCTCCCGACCACTTCATCCCGATGCTCGAGGACTCGGGTCTGATCGTGGACGTCGGGCGCTGGGTGCTGTTCGAGGCGTGCCGCCAGGCGGCCGAGTGGCACCGGCGGGGCCATCGCCTGTCGATGTCGGTCAACGTCTCGATGCGCCAGCTCGAGGTACACGCCTTCGTGGACCACATCAAAGAGGCGTTGGCGTCCAGCTCGCTCGACCCGACCTCCCTCGTCATCGAGATCACCGAGAGCACGCTGATGCGCGACGCGGACGCCACGGTCCGGCGCTTGCGCGAGATCAAGGACCTCGGCGTGCAAGTGGCCATCGACGACTTCGGCACCGGGTACTCGTCGCTCGCCTACCTCCGGCAGTTCCCCGTCGACGCCCTGAAGATCGACCGCTCGTTCATCGCCGCCATGGCCGACTCGCCCGAGTCCGGGGCCCTCATCCACACGCTGGTGGAGTTGGGCCGTACCCTNGGGCTCGAGACCCTGGCCGAGGGGATCGAGGACAACGACCAGCTCCACAAGCTCCANGAGGAGCACTGCGACCGGGGACAGGGCTTCCTCTTCTCGCGGCCCATCGAGCCCGAGGCCATGGAGGCCTTCCTCCTCGAGGCGGCCGAGACCAGCCGGGCCGCCGCCATCGCGGCGTCGGTCCGGACCCGGGACCTCTCGGGCGTGGCGTCCGAACCCGTGGGCACCGACGCGCCCACTGTCCTGGCGTCGGGGATCGGGACCAACACCTGAGCGCCGCCACCTGCGGTCCCGGGCTCGCGGTGCTCAGAGCTCGCCGAGGTAGAAGCGGGTGCCCTGGTCGTCGACGCAATCCGACGTCACCCCGTAGGGCTGGCGCTGGGGTTCCGACGCCGTGCCGCCCGCGGCACGCACCCGTTGCACGGCGGACCCGATGTCGTCGACCAGGTACATGGGCACCCCCGTCGCCGAGGCGTGGCCGCCGCTGATGCCCGTCCCGGGACGCACGTCGTCGACCTGCCAGCCGTCGTCGACGCGTCCTGGGGAGAAGCGCCACCCCAGCACGGCGCCATAGAAGGCGCGCGTGCGTGACGAGTCGCCCACCTCGAGCGTGATGTAGGCGAGGTCGCCCTGGCGCGTCCCGTGTTGAGCCAGGCGCGGCCCGGGCTCGTCACCGGGCGGGCGGAAGACGGCGAAGGCCGTGCCCTGGTCGTCGACGCAGGAGGCGACCCGCCCGTAGGGCTCGTCGGTGGGCTCGTGCGCCTCCCCTCCCGCGGCGCGCACCCGGGCCAAGGCCGCGTCGACGTCGTCGACGAGGTAACAGAGGAAGAGGGTGTTGTGCTCGACTCCTCCCCACAGCCCGTGGTGGAGGGTGACGCCGGCCACCTGCGCCCCCCGCTCGGCGCTGCCGGGGCCGAAGGACCACCCCAGCACGGAGCCGAAGAAGGCCCGGGCCCGGTCCACGTCGGGTACCCACAACGAGACGTAGCCGATGTCCCCGGGTGCCATGAGCTGCCCCGCCGGAGAGGCGGCCCCATCGGCGTCGGTGGCGTCGGGCGCGTCGGTGGCGTCGGGTGTCGCCGAGATGATCCAGCGATGGCCGAAGGGGTCGCGGACCACAGCGTTGCGCCCGTAGGGATTGTCGGCCGGCGCGCGCTCCACCTCGGCGCCGGCGTCTGCGGCCCGGCGCACGGCCGCGTCCACGTCGGGCATCTCGACCACGAGGGTGACGGTGGCGTCGGCCCCGGGGCGCGGTGCGGCCACGTGGCTCTCGGGGGACTCGTCGGCCAGGAACAGTGCGCTCGAGCCGAGCGCGAGCTCGGCGTGCCCGACGCGCCCGTCGGCCATGACGATGGCGTCGCCGCGGCGGCGGGCGCCGAGCACTTCGACGTACCACTCCAGGGCGCGCCGGGTGTCGGACACGATGAGATAGGGCGTCACCCCGGTGGCGCCGTACCGGGCTGTGGCGGGCCGGGTCGTGGCATCGGGGGACGGCAAGGTGGTCTGGGACACGATGACTCCTTTCGGAAGGGACAGGGCGCGCTCGACTCGGGCGCGCAGGGCGGCGGCGAAATCGGGATCGGGCTCGACCGGGGTGAGCGGGGAGCGCAGAGCCTCGAAGGGATCAGGCATCGTCGGCCTCCTCTGCGCCGTAGGCGCGGCGAAAGGCGCCCCGGGCCCGGACCAGTAGACCTTCGGTGGCGTGCACGCTCCGGTTCACGAGGGCGGCGACGTCGGGGACCGACAGGTCGTCGAGGTAGCGCAACGTCAGCACGGCGCGGTGCAGCGGTGACAACCGCTCCAAGGTGGTGCGGGCCCGCAACGCATCGAGGCGGACGTCCCAGTCGCCGCTGTCCTGTTCATCGTGGGCGCGGCCCTCGGTCCCCACGGCGCGCAGCCCGCGTTCCTCGCGCGCCTGGCGTCGCCAGTGGTCCACGAGCTTGTGCCGGGCCACCCCGACCAGCCACGGCACCGACACCGGGGCGCGCTCGTCGGCGCGCACCGCGTCCACCGCGGCCAGGAGGGTCTCGGCGGTGAGGTCCTCGGCCAAGGCCGCGCCCCCGCAACGCGACATCAGGTACCCGTAGACCTGGGGAAGGGCACAGTCGTAGAGGGCGAGCAACTCCGACCCCCGCCCGCCGCTCGCGGCCGCCTCTTCGCTCACTCCCGTATTGTCGTCCCGGGACCTCGTTCTCCGACGGTCCGCGGAGGTTTTTTTGTGCACTGGGTCGTCGACGGCATGAACGTCATCGGGTCGCGCCCCGACGGGTGGTGGCGCGATCGCGCCGCCGCCCGCCGCCGGCTCGTGTCGGACCTCGCCGCCTGGGCCGGCCCCGACACCGAAGTCACAGTGGTCTTCGACGGGCGCCCCGGTCCCGACGAGGTGGAGGACGCGGCGTCTCGGGGGGTCACGGCGCGCTTCGCGCCGGGGGGTCCCAACGCCGCGGACCACGCCATCGTCGAGCTGCTGGGCACCCTCGGCGACGGCGTCGGGATCACCGTGGTGACCTCGGACTCCGCCCTGGCCGACTCGGCGCGGCGGGCCGGGGTCGCGATCGAGGGGGCCAAGACCTTCCGGGCCAAGCTCCCCGACGGGGACGAGGCGGCTACCCCGGCTGGGGCCGACCCGTGGGCAGGGCCACCAGGGGGTCCACGGCGCGGCCCCCGAGCGCGTCGGCCGCCGCCTCGTTGGTGAGCCGGCCCGCCGCACACAGCACGCCGCCGCCGAAGGCGGGGTCCGCCTCGANCGCCCCCCGCACCCCGTGATCGGCGACCAGGAGCGCATAGGGGATGGTGGCGTTGGTGAGCGCGTAGGTCGAGGTGTGGGGGACCGCNGCGGGGATGTTGCCCACGCCGTAGTGGANNACCCCGTGGCGCTCNACCACGGGGTGCTCGTGGGTGGTCTCCACCGTCGTCTCGATGCACCCACCCTGGTCGACGGCGACGTCGACGATCACCGAGCCCGGCACCATCTCGGCCACCATCTCGTCGGTGGCGACCACCGGGGCCCTGCCGCCGGGTACGAGCACGGCCCCGATGACCAGGTCGGCGTCGCGCATGGACCGCTCGACCACGGCGCGGCTCGAGGCCAGGGTCATGATGCGGCCGCGATGGATCTGGTCGACGACGCGCAGGCGGTCGAGGTCGCGGTCGATGAGGATGACCTCGGCCTCCATGCCCTGGGCGATCCACGCCGCGTTGGTCCCCACCGTCCCGGCCCCGATCACCACGACCCGCGCCGGGCGCACGCCGGGCGCACCGCCGAGCAGGACCCCCCGCCCCCCGTTGCCGCGTTCGAGGAAGTGGGCGCCGACCTGGGGGGCCAGACGCCCTGCCACCTCGCTCATGGGGGCGAGCAGTGGCAGCGTCCCCGACGCGCTGCGCACGGTCTCGTAGCCGATGGCGGTCGTGCCCGCGCCCAGCAGCGCCTCGGCGACGGCGGGGTAGGCGGCGAGGTGCAGGAAGGTGAACAGCACCAGGTCGGGGCGCAACCGGCCGTACTCGTGTGCCTGGGGCTCTTTCACCTTGAGCACGAGCTCGGCGCCCCAGGCGTCGTCGGCCGTCACGAGCTCGGCGCCCGCCGCCGCGAAGTCGTCGTCGGCGATGGCCGAGCCTGCTCCGGCGCCCGTCTCGACCAGGACGCGATGGCCGTGGGTGGACAGCTCGCGCGCCCCGTCGGGGGTGAGGGCGACGCGGTTCTCCCCGGGCTTTCGCTCTGCGGGCACCCCGACGATCACGAGATCCGACGCTATCGTCCACCGGTGCGGGCACCTTCGCCGACGTGCGCCTTGACGGGCGAGGCCTCCGTCCCTATCTTTCGGAGGAAAGCGTTCAGCATTCGGATCTGGTGTTCAGGATATTGAACACCACGGGGCGACATGGGGGTGGGTGTGAAGCTCGACCTGCTGTATGAGATCGACGTGCCCAAGCCGTGGCCCGGGGAGCACCCCTGGGGCCAGCGCAAGGCCGAGCAGGAGGCCTACGCCGAGGCACTGGAGCAGATCAAGCTGGCCGACACCCTCGGGTTCAACACCGTGTGGCACGTCGAGCACCACTTCCGCGAGGGCCGGTCGCACTCGCCGGCCCCCGAGGTGATCATCGGCGCCCTGTCCCAGGCCACCAAGAACCTCCGCCTCGGATTCGGCGTCGTGCTCATGCCGCACCAGTTCTGCCACCCCGTGCACGTGGCCGAGAAGGTCGCCACCGCCGACGTCCTCTCCGGTGGGCGCATCGAGTGGGGGACGGGCCGATCCACCCCCATGGAGCAGACCGCGTTCCACGTGCCGGTGGAGGAGAGCCGGGCCGAATGGCAGGAGGCCATCGAGGCCACCGTCCAAGCGTGGCGCGAGGAGTACTTCGAGTTCCACGGCAAGTACCTCGACTTCCCCCGCCGCATGGTGACACCCAAGCCCGTGCAGGTTCCCCACCCGCCGGCATGGATGGCCGCCACCTCCGACGGATCGGCCGCCGTGGCCGGCAAGCTGGGGATGGGCCTGCTGTCGTTCTCGATCATGCAGCCGATCACCAAGATGGCCGAGCACATCCGCCAGTACCGCGAAGGGGCCCAGAACCCCACGCCGCTGACCGAGGTGACCACGAACAAAGTGGCGGCCTACACCCTCGTGCACTGCGCCGATTCCATGGAGCAGGCCGAGGCCAACGGCATCTGGGACTCGGTGTGGTGGTGGTACAAGAACCTGGCCGAGTTCATCTTGGAGTGGGAGGTGCCGCATC
>JGI12269J14319_10006418_pt1 | contig 10210 bp, 9 predicted proteins | sample PeaSoiSIISIP2007_FD_14319 | JGI IMG/M metagenome (IMG submission 14319) | reverse complement strand
CGCGCTCATCGGGCCGTCCGCGCGCGTGCCGTCGCCCGGGCGCGGGACGCGCGCCGCCGGCCCGGCGCGTCTAGCAGCTCGCGGCATGCCTCTCCCCCCTTCCTCAGTGATCGATGGCCCGCGCGACGCGGGCGGCCCCGGTTCTCGGCGCCGCCTCCCGGCGCGGCCCGGAGACCGCGACCCGTGAAGACCAGGAAGCGGTCAGCCGCGCGCTGGGGACTCGAGCCGCCCGACGACCGCCCGCACGTACGCCGCGGCGCGGTCCAGGCGCGAAAACACGCGGGCCTCCCACGGAATCCGCTCCGCAGCCTCCAGGCTGTCCAGCGTCCCCGCCGCGATCCGCCGCTCGCACTCGCGCGCCAGGCGGACGACGCGCCCCATCTCGCGCGGCTGCAGATCGGGAAGGGTCGCCAAAAACTCATCCTCAAAGATCGGGATCTCGTAGAGTCCCCCGTGATCTTCGATCGAGACGGTGAGATCGGGTGCCGTCGCGGACAGCGTCTGGAGGATCTCGGGGATCGGGACCACGCCGTCGCCGCACGCACGGGGATTGTAGACGAGCCCGTCGTCCGCGAACACGACGATCCCGTCTTTCACGTGCGTCGCGATCGTGTACGGGGCCGCCCGCTGGACGGCGAGCAGCGGATCCTCGACCGTGATCGCGATGTTGCCCGTGTCGAGCGTGATCCCGGCCACGTCGCTCCCCAGCGTCTCCGCGATGCGGACCAGATCGAAGGTGCTCGCCTCCGCGTGGTTCTCGAACGCGAGCTTGAGCCCGAGGTCCCGCAGGATCGGCGTCAGGTCCCGCGCCACGGCGATCGTGTCCGCGACCTGCCGCGGCCACGGCACGGGATGGCGGTGGCGGGCCCCCCGGCTGCCGACGAAGCAGCGGACCGACCGCGTCCCCTCCGCCGCCGCCGCGACCGCCTCGAGCTGGCGCCGGAGTCCCGCGCGCAGGTCGCCGCCGCCGTCTTGGAGCGCGACGGGGCCGGGCGCGTGCGGATTCGGACACGAGATCCCGACCTCGAGATACATGCCGTGCGCGCGGGCGTGCGCGCGCACGTCGCGCAGCTCCGCGGGGTCCAGCGTGGGACTCACCTCGTGCGGGTCCCGGAACTGGCAGCCGTCCAGGCCGTGGGCGCGGACGAGGTCGAGCAGCGCACTCCCGCGGACGCCGTCGAGGTGCTTCAGCGTGTACTGGTCAACCCCGACGCGCATCGGTCGCGTCTCCCTGTCCCGACGGCGTCGGCGCGGGCTAGCGGCCCAGCGCCACGCGGCGCCCTTCGGCGGCGGACACGTAGCCCGCGTAGACCGTCTCGATCACGTCCCGTCCCAGCCGGCCGTCCGCGAGCGGGGCGCGGCCGGTGGCCACGCACTCGACGAAGTCCTGCAGTACGTGCCGGTGTCCCTGCGCCCAGTCCTCGTCCGGCGCGGGGGCGCTCCAGCCGGCTTTAGTCTCGAGCTTCTCCATCAGGTACTCGCCCTCGAACACCGCAGGGCTCGGAGCGTACGCCTCCACGAGGCCGGTGTGCTCCATGTTGCACTTCAGGTGGGCGTTCGACAGGAAGATCTCGAGGCTGCTCTCCATGCCGCCGAGCACCGCCTCCGACGCCCAGGCGATCCCCCGGCTGCCGTCGTCAAAGGTGATGATCAGCGCGCCCCAGCTCTCCACGTCGACCCATCCCACGCCGACCCAGTGCTCGCGCTCCTCCTGAAACCCGCGCGTCTTGGTCAGGTCGCCGACCTCGGCGACCACCGCGGACGGCCGGATCGCCTGCCCGCTGCGGCGGAGGCCCTCCTGGCGCTTCAAGTGCAGCATCGCGCCGACCGGGTGCACCCCCAGCTGCAGCANCGCGCCGCCGCCGGCGTGGCGCCACTCGCGCGAGTACGGAGAGTGCGACCCGCTGTGACACTCACCGCCGCGCATCTCGAGAATCACCCCGTCGGAGGCCGCGATCAACCGGTCGGCCTTCGTGATCGGCGGCGCGTACACCCAGTTCTCGGCGTACATGAGGTGCACGCGCGCCCGCTCCGCCGCGGCGACCATGGCGTCGGCGTTCTCGAGCGCCGCCCGGAGCATCTCGGTCCGGGGCACCGTGCGAAAATCGGTGTCCGCGGCGGCGGTGCCGCCGTCGAACGCGGTCAGCGGCTTGGCACAGACGATGTGCTTGCCCGCCGCGGCGGCCGCCTCNGTCATCGACCGGTGGAGGTGGTTCGGGACGCACAAGTCCACCAGGTCGATGTCGGGTCTCGCGAGCANCTCCTGGAAGTCGCCGTAGACGTCGGGCACGCCGTACTTCCGCGCGTAGGCGTCGGCGCGCTCGCGGGANCGGCTCATCACCGCGACGATCCGCGCGTCGCACCCGGTGACGCCCGCGTAGCACCGAGCGCGCGTCTCCGCGATGAACCCGGCGCCGACCATCCCGATGTTGACCTGCTGGCGCGTGCTCATGGGNGGNGCGCCGGGGTTCACCCCGGCTANCTCCTCCAGTAAAAGGTCTGCGGCCGGGAGACGCCCGGACTGAAGAGCGGCGAGCAGTTGAGCTCCCGGGACGGCGCGTTCCCGAGGTTGGTCTTCACGACGCGCACGCCGGTCGACGCCGGCCCCAGGCCCACCACGCCGATCGCGATAACGTTGTCGGCCGCGGTCCGCCAGATCTCCTTACCGAGGCGGATCTGCTCCGACGCGGGCACGCCGAACGCCTTGCGCCAGTCATCCATCATCAGCCGGATCCAGGATGGGGGCTGCTTCCCCTGCGTCCCGTCCGTGTTGAACCACCGCGCGTACAGCGGCCCGGTGACCTCGGTGTTGCTCTCCTCGTACGGGAAGACGTGCACCGGCGAGACGAACAGCCGGTCGCTGCCGTCGTTCGGCCACGCCGCCAGCTGCTGCTGATTCGCGGCGGCCCGCGTCAGCGCGAGGCTCCGCTCCACCTCTTGGATGACCAGGTCGATGCCGATCTGCTTGTACTGTTCCTTGATCATCTCGCAGATGTCCGAAAACGGCAGCAGCTGCGCCGAGATCGTCGTCACCGTGATGCTGAGCCGTCCCTTGCCGTCGGTCCGCAGGCGAAAGCCCTCCGCGTCCTTCGCCTTGAGCCCGATGCGGTCCAGCATCCCGTTCGCCCGCGCCGGGTCGTGGGTCGCCCACAGCGTCCGGTAGTCCGGGCCCGGGTTGTACGCGTTGGTCTCCGCCGGGACGACCGAGCCCGGCGTGCCCGTCCCCAGCCAGAACGCCTCGTTGATCTGATCGCGGTCGATGCCGAGCGCGAGGGCGCGGCGGAAGTCCGTCGTGTTGAACCACTTGGCGATCTCCGGATCGGCGTCGAAGCTCATGTTGAAGAACAGCGCCATGTCCGAGCCGTACTCGCCGGGATCCAGGTGGACCTGATAGTTGCCCTTCGACTGGTTTTGGATCAACAGCGCCATCTTGTCGATCAGAATGTTGCGCGACTGGTAGTCGATGTCCCCCGACATCGCGCGAAGGCTGAGCACGTCGAGGTCTTGGGTGAGCGTCATCTCGACCCGGTCGACGTACGGCAGCTGGTTCCCGGCGGTGTCGACCCAGATGCTGTAGGGGTTGCGCTCGAGCGCCCACACCGACCCGGTCGCCGTGGACACGGACTTCCAGGGCGAGACCACGGGCAGGTCCGGATTGAGGTGCCAGGAGTTGCGGTTCTTAAAGTAGCTCACCCAATCGTCGAACTTCGCGGCCCGGAACTTCTGCTGCAGCTCGTCCGCCGAGGTGTACTTGGGATGAAACTGCTTCAGGTACTGGCTCGGCGCATAGCCGCCGAGCCCCGTGAGGCCGTACCACGCCGGGCTCGCGACGTGCGTCCCTCCGGCCAGCTGCTGGGGGAACAGGAAATTCGGGGCTGGGCAGTTGTACCGGACCGTGTACGCGTCGACCTTCTCCATTACGATCGGCTTGCCGCCGGCCTGCATCAGCTCTTCCGATTGGGGGACGAGGTCCTTGTTGCCGTACATGTCCTCGAACCAAAACAGGAAGTCGTCCGCCGTGAACGGCGTCCCGTTCGACCACCGCATCCCGCGCCGCAGGTGCAGCGTGATGACCCGCCCGTCCTTGCTGATCTCGTATCCCTTGGCGACGTTCGGGACGATCGTGTGCCCGGTGTAATCGTACATCAGCGGCGAGTCCGGCCCCGACGCGAACCGGACACCCCCGACGAAATCCGCAGGGCCGGTGAACGCCAGGTGCAGCGTGCCGCCGTACTTCCCGATGTCGTGCGCCGGCTTCAGCACCAGCGGATCGTCTCCGATCCGGTCCTTCGCCGCCGGCAGCTTGCCCGCCGCGACGAGCGCCTGCAGCGCGGGCGCCTCGCTCAGGGTTTTCGGGAACCGCGAGGGATCCGTCACGACCTCCGGACCTTCGAGCTTCCCGATCAGCGACGCGCCGATGCGCGACACCGCCGCCCGCGCCGCCGGCGGCGTCCGTCCGAACGCCGTCCAGAGCGATGGGACGACCGCCGCCGCCCCGGCGCAGCGGGCGAGCCATCGGAACACCTCGCGGCGTCCCCGCAGGGTTGCCATGCGTCCACCTCCGTCGAGATCGCGCCTGGCCGCCGCGCACGCGGCCTTCGAGGTGGTTCGACGCAGTGCGCATCTCCCCTTGCGTCCGGCGCCGGCGCGAGGGCTCCCGCTCGGCCGCATCCGACGAGAGTCCCAGGGCCTTGAACAGACGTAGTAGTGTAGTATGATGGCGGACGTGGGCGTCGCCCGTCGACATACCACACGACTCGAGGTGCTGTATGCCAAGATTGGAGCGAATCATCGTGATCGTCGCGGTGCTCATCGTGGTGGTGGGGGGGGCGGCATGGTACTGGGAGCGCGAGGCCCCGCCGACCTGGACGACCCCGTTCCAGGCGGTCATGCTCGACAGCGGCGTCGTCTACTTCGGGCGGCTGTCGGGATATGGGACCGCCCACCCGGTGCTGAGCGACGTCTACTACGTCCAATCCCAGGTCGACCCCAACACCAAGGCGGTCAGCAACACGCTGGTGCGGTTGTCAACCCAGTGGCACGGCCCGGACCGCATGGTGCTGAACCCGAACCACATCGTGGCGGTCGAGCCCGTGGCGACAGTGTCCACGGTCGCTACGCTGATCGAGGAAGCCGAGAAGAAGAAGTAGCGGGTCCCGGAGCCGTGGGAAGCAGCCGGCACCGCAGCGGCCCGACCGATGAACCCACCGCGCATCGCCGAGCTCCGGGCGACGACCGTGGCCGTGCCCCTCGAGGCGCCGCTGCTGCACAGCAACGGCGCGCACTGGGGCCGGTTCGTCCGGACGATCGTCGAGGTGCGGTCGGACGACGGGCTCGTCGGCCTCGGCGAGCTGGGCGGCGGCGGCGAGAGCGCGGAGCAGGCGATCCTGGCGCTCGCCCCGTACCTCGTCGGCCACTCGGTGTTCGAGCTCGAGGCGCTGCGGTTCAAGATCAGCAACCCGACCGCGAGCCTCTACAACAACCGCACCCAGCTGCACGCCGCGATCGAGTTCGCCTGCCTCGACATCGCGGGACAGGCGCTGGGCGTGCCCGTGCACGTGCTGCTCGGCGGGCCGCTGCGGAGCGAGATCCCGTTCGCGAGCTACCTCTTCTTCCGGTACGCGGGCCCGGCGGCGGGCGAGGTGCGGACGTCGACCAGCTGCTCGCGCACGCCCGCGACCTGCAGCGGCGCTGCGGGTTTCGCACGCACAAGCTGAAGGGCGGCGTCTACCCGCCGGACTACGAGCTCGACTGCTACCGCGCGCTCGCGGCCGCATTCCCCGAGGACTCGCTTCGCTACGATCCCAACGCGGTGCTCAGCGTCGAGGAGGCCACGCGGTTCGGCCGCGCGATCGAGCACCTCCGCAACGACTATTTTGAAGATCCGACCTGGGGCATGAACGGCCTCCGCCGCGTGCGGGAGCGCGTCCGCGTCCCGCTCGCGACCAACACCGTGGTCATCAACTTCGAAGAACTGGCGGCCAACGTGCTGCAGCCCGCGGTCGACGTGGTGCTGCTGGATACCACGTTCTGGGGCGGCATCCGGCCGTGCGTCAAAGCCGCGGGCGTGTGCGAGACGTTCCAGCTGGGGATCGGCGTGCACTCCTCGGGAGAGCTCGGCGTGCAGCTCGCGACGATGCTGCACCTGGGCGCGGTCCTCCCCAACCTCACGTTCGCCGCGGACGCGCACTACCATCAGCTCACCGACGACATTCTCGAGGGCGGCAAGCTCCCGTATCGCGGCGGGGCGATCGCCGTACCGACCGCCCCGGGCCTCGGCGTCCGGCTCGACCGCGAACGTCTCGGGCGCTACGCCGAACACTACCGCCGGGTCGGCGGCTATCCCTATGACCGCGATCCGGGCCGGCCGGACTGGTATCCCCTCATCCCCAACACACGCTGGGCCGATCCCACGGTCTCCGTCTCGCCCCCGGGTGTCAAGTAAACGAGGGGGCTCGTCACTCCGAGCCCGACGCGACTCATTCCGCGACCCGATCAGACTCCCAGCGCCGCCCTGATCCGCGCGCCGGCGCCGCGGATCCGCTCGACCGGCTCGTTCGCGAAGACGAAGCGCAGAAACTGCCCGCCGTTGACCTCCCCCCAGCCATCCATGGGCGTCGCGGCGACGCCCGCCCGCGCGAGGAGGCGCCGGGACATCTCGGCGCCGGTCAGACCCAGCGGCGCGCCGTCGACCAACAGCGACCAGCCGCCGCCCGGTATGACGGCGGGCAGGCCGGTAAGTTCGCCCAGCAGCGCGTCGCGCCGGCGGCCCCACTCGGCCACGGCCGCCTGCACGTCGGCGTCGCCTAACTCGAGGGCGACCGCGGCCGCCTCCTGTGCGATGCCGACCGGGACCACGACGTTGCCCATCGACACCAGGGCCAAGTCCGCCATGAGACGCTCGGGCGCGACGATCCACCCGACCCGCCACCCGATCATGCGCAGCTCCTTGGACGCGGCGCCGACCGTCACGACGCAGTCGGCCGCGCCCGGCAGCGACGCCGGGTGGACGTACGCCCGGCCGTCGTACAGAATGCGCTCCATCGCCGCGTCGTAAATCAGCCACAGATCGCGCTCGCGCGCGAGCCCGGCGATGACCTCCCAGTCGTCCCGCCGCAGCACGGCGCCCGACGGCATCGACGGGCTCATCATGAGCAGCGCGCGCGTCTGCGGCGTCACCGCCGCGCGCAGCGCGCCGAGGTCAAGACGCCACTCGCCTCGATCCTTCGTGAACGCCGCCAGGCGGGGCACCCCGCCGGCGAGCCGCACCCGGTTGATCAGTCCGATGTACGTGGGGTCGGTCAGGACCACTTCGTCGCCGGTGTCGATCAGAGCCAGCAGGACGTTGAGGATGCCGGACAGCCCGCCCGCCGAGATGATCACGTTGCGGGTGGCGGAGTACGGCACGCCGGAGAGACGCGACACGTGCGCGGCCGCGGCCTCCCGCAGCCGCGCCTGCCCGACGAACGGCAGGTAGCTGTTGTTGCGGTCGTCCACGAGGGCCCGCCGGGTCGCGTCGATCACGACCGGATGGGGCCGCAGATCCGTGTCCAGGTTCTCGAACCGCAGGACCGACGGGTCGCCCAGCGCGTCGGCGGCGGCGCCGATCGCATCGACGCCGATGCCGGCCATCCCGGCCAAGCGCTGCGGCCGTCTCCCTGCCATGCGCGGGCTCGCCTACTTCGCGCGGCCGGCCCAGCTGTGGGCTGGGTCTTCCTGCATCTTCAGCGTGCGCCCCTCCCCCGCGAGCGCCCACAGGTAGCACAGCTGATACCCCGGCGCCGCCACCACGGGGTGATACCCGAACGGAATGAGCACCGAGTCGCCGTCCTCGACGATGTACGTCTCGTCAAAGTGGCGTTCCGGAGAATAGACGCGCTGCATGCCGAAGCCCTGGGCCGGATCGACTTTGTAGTGGTAGATCTCGACGAGCTTGACCTCGTTCGGGGGGTCGTGCCGGTCGTGCTTGTGCGGCGGATAGCTCGACCACGCGCCCGGCTCGTTGAACGTCTCGCCGGCGACCAGCGCCTGCGCCGGACGGGATGCATCGAGGATCGTGTGCACCCGCCGGCGAAACGCGCCGGTGCCCCGCACGGCGACCGCGACGTCGGACGGCTGGATGACGTACGCCTGCCCGCCGGGCTGGGCCGGGGCCCGCCAGATCACCGCCTCGAGCGGGCCCTCGGCGACCACGCGGTACGGCGCCCCGGCCGGCACGTACACCGACGCCGCGACCCCGCTGAAGACGTTGGCGCGCTCGCCCAGTCCCTTCCAGCTCCCCATGCCGTCCACCGAGACGGCGCAGCGGCCGCCGAGGATCGTCAGCAGCGACTCCCGTCCCTTGGCGGCGGCCTCGATCGAACCGCCCGCGTCGAGCCGCAGCAAGGCCAGCTCGAGCCCCCCGCTCTCCGAGTTGCCGGGATTGAATACCTCGCGCAGTCCGGTCGCTGCGTCGTGCTTCGCGTACAGGTTCATCGCCCCACCCCCCAGTCCGATGCTGCGAACGCGGCACGGTGCGCCGCGACACGCGCAGAACCTCGACTCACCCGCGCCGGCGAGGCACGAGCGGCCGCATCACCGAGAGCGTCTGCCGGGCCGCGGCCTCGAGGGTCGGCTCCTGCGACACCTCCGCGGACACGAACCGGTCGTACCCCAGCGTCCGGAGGACGGCGACGCTCGCCCCAAAGTCCAAATGCCCCCACCCCGGCGCGCGCCGGTTGTTCTCGGCGACGTGAAAGTGCCACAGGCGGGGCGCGGCTTCGCGCATCGCCGCGGCCGGATCCGCCTCCTCGATGTTCATGTGGAAGGTATCGAGCAGCACCCCGACGTTCTCCTCCCCGAGCCGCCCGAGCAGCTGCATCACCTCATGCGCGGTGTGCAGCCAGTTCGTCGAATACCGCTGGATCGGCTCGACCACGAGGCGCACGCCGCGGCGGCGGGCCGCCTGCGCGACCCGGCCCAGCGCGGCGAGCAGCCGCTCTTCGGCCTGCTCGCGGCGCTCCCCCGCGGGGATCGGCCCGTGAATCACCCCGATCGTCAGCATCGCCTGCAGGCGGGCCGCTGCCTCGACCTGGGCCAAGAGCCGCGCCACCGCGCCCTCGCGCGACGACGCCTCGGGGGCGGTCAGCGCCAACCCGTCCTGCGTGTACGCCTGCCCGGTCGCGATCGCCGGCACGACGATCCCGAGCGACGCCGCCCGCGACGCGACCGCGTCGAGATCGATGCGCGCAGGATCGCGAATCGAGAGTTCAACGCCGTCAAAGCCGAGGTCCCCGAGCACCCGAAGCGCGTCGAGCAGCGCGGCGGACGGATCGACGGGCGCCGAGGCTGGCGCGTCGGACACGGAGATCGTATACCCAAGCTTCATCCGGGGGATCCTCCAGGCCGCGTCGGCACCGACGCAGCGCGCGGGGCGAGGCTCGTGTACGGGAGGCACACACCTGCCCCGATGATGTTCCAAGGCACCGGGCGGTTTCCTCCCACGAGACGCGGGCGATGGTCGACGGTGGCTGACCCGCGGCGCGGCCCGCCGCCGCGCGCAGACCTCCCTCCTACGCGCCGGCCCGGTATCGCGCCACCGCCGCGCACGCGGCCCGAAGGTTCGCCTCCGGCGTGTCCGGGGGGATCGAGCACCCGGGTCCGATCATCATCCGCACGCCGCCGGTGTCCGCGATCGCCGCGCCGACCTCGGCTTCGACCCGCTCGGGAGACAGATCGAGGAGTCCCGGCTTCGGGGTCACCCCGCCGATCACCGCGCGCCGGCTCCGGCCCCGTCCCTCCGCCAGCGTCGGGTTGCCGGGCTCGAGCGCCCAGTTCACGAGCGGGGTCGGGAGCCCGTCGACCACGTCGAAGTAGAGGTGCGGCCCGCACAGATGGAGCATGTTGAGCCATCCCCCGGCGGCGGCGTCCAGGACCGCCCGATCGTACGGCAGCCCAAACTCCTCGTACTCCGCGCGCNTCATCTGATCGGCGCTCGCGGCTTTCACCGCGANAAAGATCCCGTCCGCGCCCCCGGCGAGGCACNCGCGNGCGTAGGCGGCCATCGTGTCGCGAATCGCCGACAGNGCCGCGTGCACATCCGNCCCGTGGGCGCGGATCAGGTCCCGCAGCGGNGCCNCGCCGNCCGGCNCGGGGTCCAGCAGGTACGACAGCACCATCGCCGGCGCGAACACGGTCTGGAGGATCGGCACATCCGGCCCGACGGCCCGCC
>JGI12269J14319_10006413_pt1 | contig 10214 bp, 10 predicted proteins | sample PeaSoiSIISIP2007_FD_14319 | JGI IMG/M metagenome (IMG submission 14319) | reverse complement strand
GTTTTATAGAGCGGAGTAAATAAGTTGAACCGTTTTAGTAAACAACTATATTATTGGGAGCCAAAAATATTGGACGAGTCGGCTCACGAATGATTATAATGAGTTAACGGTAATCTTCATGAGAGCGAATATTACAAAGGGGGAGAAATGTGTGAAGGATCTTATTAATAAAGGTCTGGCTTTTGGCTTAGGTTTAGCAGTGGTGAGTAAGGAACAGATCGAGAAGCTTGTGGATGAGTTGGTTAAAAAAGGGGAAGTTTCTGCAGGGGAATCTAAAGACCTGATTCGAGAGCTGTTTGAAAAAGGGGAAGCAGAGAAGAAAGAAATGAATGTCCGTATCCGTGAACAGATGGAAAAGCTGCTTAGAGACTTAAATATTCCAACAAAAGCTGATCTAGAGCGTTTAGAGCAGCGTATTCAAGACTTGGAGAACAAGTAAAAGCATGTGCGGATCTGTGAGGCCTGAATAACGTTCAGGCCTTTATCTGTGGACTTTGTTTTTAAGAGAACACATTTGCAGTAGTTTGTCACCTGAAGATTTGATTTGAATGAATATAGACAGGGACGAGATATGCGATCTTCGAACCACGAACCACGAACCACGAAAAGGGGACGTTTTCTTATGATCGGGAAAAGGATACGCCAAATTAAACGCTATCGAGATGTTGCTAAAGTTCTAGCACGCCACGGATTTGGTTTTTTAGTGGAAGAGATGGGACTTTTACATATGCTTTCCCTGCCCAAACGACTCTTCACGGATACAGAGGAGCTTGATCCCTTGACGGTCGGGGAGCGAATACGCCAAGTAATTGAGGAACTTGGTCCGACTTATGTCAAGATCGGACAGATTGCTAGCACTCGTTCAGATATAATACCAGAAGGAATTCTTAAGGAACTAGAAAAACTTCAAGATAACGTTCCTGCCTTTTCCTTTACTGAAGTGCGCCAAATTATTGAGGAAGAACTAGGCTCTTCGTTAGAGGAGGTATTTTCTTCGTTTGAGGAGGGAGCGATTGCGGCTGCCTCCATTGGTCAGGTTCATCGTGCCCAGTTACGGACAGGAGAGGCAGTTGCAGTTAAGGTTCAGCGTCCTCGCATTAAAGCCATGATCGAAACCGACTTAGAAATCCTGCTGGATTTAGCTACGCTGGCGGAAAACCGTATGGAGCGAATGGAACGGCTTCAATTACGCGAGGTGGTTGAAGAGTTTGCCAAGTCACTACGTAATGAGTTAGATTATACCGTCGAGGGCAGAAATGCTGAGAAAATTGCTAAGCAGTTTAAGAATGATCCTAAGATTCACATTCCGGCAATTTATTGGGATTACACGACGCGAACCGTACTGACGATGGAGTTCGTTGAGGGACTTAAACTAAATCAGTTTGAGACTTTAGAAAACAAGGGATATGACCGCAAAGTAATAGCAGAACAACTTGTTCAGGCGCTCTTCCAACAAATACTGATTGAAGGTTTTTTTCACGCAGACCCGCATCCAGGAAATATCTTTCTATTAAAAGACGGCGTGATTTCGTTGATTGATTTTGGCATGGTCGGAAGACTGACCATAGATATGAAAAATACCTTCGCTTCTTTGGTCATCGCTATGATGCGCCAAAGTACTGAAGGTATGATGAAGGCGATCTTAAAAATAGGAATTATTCCAGAGGATGTTAATCTGGTGCTTCTGAGCAATGATGTGGATGAATTAAGAGAAAAGTACATGGACGTGCCGATGAGTCGCATCAGCCTTGGGGAGGCGATTAGTGACCTTTTTGTGGTTGCTTTTAGACATCATATACGTATTCCCTCTGACTTTACCATGGTGGCAAAGGCTTTACTAATTCTTGAAGGAATTGTGGAAAAACTGGATCCTCATCTTAGCATTATGGACATGGCTGAACCGTTTGGACGTCGGCTCCTTAAGGAACGCTACCGACCAGGTGCGATGGCGGGGAGGGTATGGCATAACCTCTCGGATTACAGTGAGATTCTCGTAGATCTTCCGAAGCAAATGAAAGGGCTAATGCGGGACTTGGGGCGTGGTCGAGTTCGCATAGAAGTGAGTGTACCGGAGCTAGATATTTTTCTTAGGAAATTGGACCGAATTACGAATCAGATTTCCTTTAGTATAGTTTTGCTTTCCTTTAGTATCGTGATGATGGGGATAATTATTGCCTCCGCTTTGAGTCACCAGCCTATCTTAATCTTTCAGATCCCAGCCATTGAAGTAGGGTTTACGATGGCTGGGCTCATGTTGCTTTGGCTGTTTATCTCAATTTTTAAATCTGGAAAGTTTTAGTTTATCACAGCTACATACTTTGATTGGACTGTGTACTTCAATGCCTCTTGCCACTTTACAGTATTAACGATGAATAAATGTGCCATTTTTTAGGCCAGTAGGGCTCGATGCATGGGCGAGCCCTACTGGCCAGTTCAACAAATTATCCGAGGATCGGAACATTGGGTTCATTGTACCAAATGGAGATTACTGTCGCAGCACCAGTACTTTGAGTGATGTTGACCACTTTCAGCCAACTGTTGTCCTCTAACCATTGATTGACTTCTCTATCTAAGATTCGAGAATCCGGGGAACTGAAAATCTTAACTTTCATTGTTGCGTCCTCGTCCTTTCAATAACCATCTTTTTGGGTCTATAACATTCTGATATATACCTAATCATACGAAATTCGGGGAGATTGTCAATGTTTGGGCATATCAGTAAATCTTAACTTTAAATTCACAAATATTCACAAATTATTCACCTGTTTAGTGCAGTATATCTGTATACTAAAACTAGGTCATGTTAAGAGATAAAAATAGATTAAGTAAGAGAGGATGTTTGATATGTTTGTTTTGCTCATAGTTTTACTATGTATTGGGGCTTATTTTCATTGTAAACAGGGTGGCTGTCGTTGTAATAAATTGGTAAGTTCTCACCAAGATGCTCTCGAGATAGTTAGAACACGTTATGCACGAGGAGAGATTAGCTCCGATGAATTCAACGAACGCAGAAAGACTTTAGAATAAGGGGGAATTAGAAATGATGTATGGTAGTGGTAACGTAATACGCGGTGGTGGAAATGCAATGCGTAGATTTGGTCCTGGTTTCATGGCCAACGGACATACCGGGTGGTTGGGACTGCTCCCTCTAGCTTGTCATTTAATTTTCATGATTATCATCATTGTAATTGCTGTTATTTGTTTAAAACGTCACAGCAAGAAGGTTAGGGCGATTCAAAAACAAAACGATCCTGCTTTATTGGTTCTACGTCAACGATATGCTCTGGGAGAAATTGACACCGAGGAGTTTAATCGCCGAAAACAGGACCTTGCCAATTAAGCAGCCGCTGGCCATGAATGGCCGAGTGTCACTGCAGCCGGTCCGTTTTTCTTGCTAAAAAGGATATCGTAGTCAAGTCTCAGACTGGAAGTGAAAAGACGGCAGCCTTTGCCATTCTTAGAAAAAGAGAGAAGCTCTACCCTGAGGAAATTTCAGGGTAGAGCTCCTTTGCTGAGATAGCCAAATTAGAAAAACACTGTAAATTCGCCTTGGGGATTTCTGAACGGGGAACCACAGATTACACATGAAAAGAACGATAAGAGAAACCACAGATTAACACAGATATCACAGATTAAGAAGCATTAAGTATAGAAAAATGGCGAATATCAATTGCGTTACAAGCGATTGATATTTTAGAGCTAAAAATGTATTTTTTAAATCTGTGTTAATCTGTGTAATCTGTGGTTGATTAACTGAGTACCTGCTTGTCATTTCTAAATCTTAATTATAATTACCCTAAATAGTTCCTGTCAATAAATAATCTCCTCTTTTTCTCTTTCGTTATTCGCCAATCCGCTCTCCTCCNCAATTAAGGTCCAAAGANTAAAGCCTTCAAGAGAACCTTGTCTTAATTTCCCGAATTATCGACAAGGATATACTTAAATTTCAGAACAATGGGAATAGTAAAGATTATATTTTTATTAAAGGAGGGGGGGTTCCCATGTGTGACAACGTATCGCTTGATGCTCCCTATCGACAGTTAGACGACTACATTGATAACCTCCCCTACAAAAAGGAAAATCTGATTGGAATCCTACATCAAGCTCAAGAGCTTTTCGGATACCTGCCCGACAAACTACAGTGGCATATCGCTCAAAAACTTGACATTCCTTCTGCCAAGGTCTATGGGGTTGTGAGTTTCTACTCTTTTTTTACCATGAAACCTCGAGGAAAACACGTTATCAACGTCTGCATGGGCACCGCCTGTTTTGTGCGGGGTGCTGAAAAGCTACAGGCGGAAGTTGAAAAACAACTAGCAATTAAAACTGGGCAAACAACGAAAGATAATCTCTTTTCCTTAGATTCTCTGCGCTGTATCGGCGCGTGCGGCCTTGCTCCAGTCATGATGATCGATGGAAAAGTCTATGGACGCCTTCACGATCCTGAGGAGATTAGACAAATCCTGGATGAGTACCGTCTGGAAACGAAGCACGAAGAACGAGTCGAGATGCACGTTAATTGAACCGATGCGAGATACGAGGCACAAAACGCGATACTTAAAATATCGACGTCGGACTTGAACCTTCGCAATACGCGATATTTGCAACTTAGACCGGAACCTGGACTTCTGACTTCGAGTTTCGAACCTCGCGCTTGGCGCATCGCGCATCGAATAAAGGAAGGGAACACATATTATGAAACTCAATAACATTGAGGCACTGAATGCCTTAAAAGCGCAAAACCGTATTCTTCTTGAAACACGACGTGCAACTAACCCTGTCACAACTAAGAACGCCCTCGGCTTGGACAGGCACGTTTTGATCTGCGGGGGACCTGGTTGCGATTCCTCAGGCAGTCCTAAAATTGCCAAACTCCTGAATGAGCAGCTAACCCAGCGAGGTTTAGCGCAACAGGTTAAAATTATCCAACCCGGCTGTTTTGGTTTCTGCGAAAAAGGTCCGTTCATTAGGATTTACCCCGACAACACAACCTATTGTGAGGTTTCCGCTGATGACGTGACAACCATCGTTGAAGAGCACTTCATTCAAGGAAACCAGGTAGAACGCCTACTCTTTAAGGATCCGAACACCGAAAAGAATTTCCCAACTGACCTCCCCTTTTATGAGGGCCAACTTAAGATCGCTCTTCGCAACGTCGGCTTAATTGCCCCTGAAGAGATTCTTGAATATATTGCCGCCGACGGCTATCAGGCCTTGGCTAAAGTTCTTGCCCTGAATCCAACCTCGGTGATTGACGAAATTAAGAAAAGTGGTCTCCGGGGACGAGGCGGCGGCGGGTTTCCCACCGGCTTGAAGTGGGAATACACGCGTCAAAGTGAGGCCGAACAACGGTATATTGTTTGCAACGCGGACGAGGGGGATCCGGGGGCCTTTATGGATCGCTCTATCTTAGAAGGAGACCCGCATAGCGTTTTAGAAGGGATGCTCATCGCCGGTTTGGCAATTGGAGCTAGCTATGGATTTATCTATGTCCGGGCGGAATACCCGGCAGCCATTCACCGTTTACATATCGCCATTAAACAAGCTCAAGACTACGGTTTACTTGGCCAAGAGATTTTGGGCAGTGATTTTTGCTTTGACATTGAACTGAAATATGGAGCCGGAGCTTTCGTCTGCGGTGAAGAGACAGCCCTGATTCATTCTGTTGAAGGGGCTAGAGGGGAACCTTCAGTCAAACCTCCGTTCCCTGCCGAAAAGGGTCTGTGGGGTAAACCCACATGCGTTAACAATGTCGAAACGTTGGCGAATGTCCCTCCCATTATTTTAAGGGGATCAGATTGGTTTGCTGGAATCGGCTCGGAAAAAAGCAAAGGAACAAAAGTGTTTGCTTTAGCTGGTAAGGTCAGGAATGTCGGACTTGTGGAAGTCCCCATGGGGACAACTCTCCGGCAAATTATCTTTAACATGGGCGGCGGCATCAAGCACGATAAAGCGTTTAAAGCCGCCCAAACCGGAGGACCCTCTGGAGGCTGTATTCCTACTCAGTATTTAGATACCCCCATTGATTATGAATCCTTAGCTGCTATCGGCTCAATGATGGGTTCTGGCGGTCTCATTGTCTTAGATGAAGATGATTGTATGGTGAATGTCGCCAAGTTCTTCCTCGAATTCACAGTCGACGAATCCTGTGGTCGTTGCACTGCTTGCCGTGTCGGCACCAAACGCCTGCACGAGATTTTGACAAAAATTACCGAAGGCAAAGGCACCGAAGATGATTTAGATAAATTAGAGAAGCTGGGCAAAATCATCAAGGACACATCCCTTTGCGGGCTCGGGCAAACTGCCCCCAACCCAATCCTTTCCACTCTTGAGTATTTCCGTGCTGAATATCTTGCCCATGTGGTAGACAAAACCTGTCCAGCTAAAGTTTGCAAGAGCTTGCTTAAATATCAGATTACAGAAAAATGCAAAGGGTGTACCCTTTGCACAAAACATTGTCCCGCTAATTGTATCACTGGCACAGCTAAAGAGCGACACGTCATTGATGAAGAACGTTGCCTAAAATGCGGGGCTTGCATGGAACAATGCCGTGTGACTGGCGCTATTATCCACCATTAAGTTACCCCAAAGGAGGACTCTATGGATATACAGTTTATTATTAACGATATTCCCCTTACCGTTCCAGAAGGAATGTCTATTTTAGACGCAGCCCGAACCATAAACATTGACATTCCAACCCTATGCTACCTCAACCTTCATGAAATGAACATGAATAACCACATTGCTTCCTGCCGTGTCTGCGTGGTAGAAGTTGAGGGTCGACGTAATCTTGCCCCAGCCTGTTCAACTCCTGCAGCTCCCGGCATGATCGTTAAAACAGATACCCCTCGCGCCATCCAGGGCAGACGAGCAATGGTGGAACTCCTACTCTCGGACCATCCTAAATCTTGTTTAACCTGTCCTAAAAATCTCGATTGTGATCTGCAAGCTCTTGCTGCAGATTTGGGCGTGCGCAATATCTCCTACGAAGGGGAAGAATCCGAATATGAAATCGATAAATCCAGTTTAGCCATTATCCGAGATCCTAACAAATGTATTCGTTGCCGCCGTTGTGAAACCATGTGTAACGAGGTCCAGACCGTCGGTGTCTACTCTGCTGTGGGGCGCGGTTTTGAGACAGTAGTTAAAACCGCCTTTGATCTACCCCTTCACGAAACCTCTTGCACGTTCTGTGGGCAATGTGTAGCGGTCTGCCCGACTGGCGCTTTGATGGAACTGGATCAAGTGGACAAGGTTTGGAAAGCCCTTAGTGATCCCAAACGCTTTGTTGTTGTGCAAACGGCACCGGCTGTACGGGTTGCCCTCGGGGAGGGATTTGGTTTAGAACCAGGTACGATTGTCACTGGCAAAATGACCGCAGCCTTACGACGACTTGGCTTCGACCGCGTCTTTGATACAGATTTCGCAGCGGATGTGACGATCATGGAAGAAGCCTCAGAGCTGGTTCACCGCCTAAAACACGGTGGACGGTTACCTATGTTGACTAGTTGCTGTCCTGCCTGGGTCAAATTCTTTGAACATCAATTTCCGGATTTGTTGGACATCCCTTCAACTTGCAAATCTCCTCACGAAATGCTAGGGGTCTTAATTAAAAGCTATTATGCTAAGACCTACGATATCGATCCTAAGAACATTACCGTTGTCTCAGTTATGCCATGCATAGCCAAAAAATATGAAGCGGCCCGCCCTGAGCTGGGACAAGGCAAAGGAACCCCGGATGTGGACATCGTCATCACTACCCGAGAACTATCGCGCATGATCCGGGAAGCTGGCATTCACTTCACTCACCTCAAGGATGAAGAGTTTGATCATCCCTTAGGGGAATCAACTGGTGCTTCCGTGATTTTCGGAACAACAGGTGGAGTGCTTGAAGCGGCCCTACGGACGGCCTATGAAGTGCTAACCGGCGAGACGCTGGAAAAAGTGGAGTTCGAAGCTCTGCGGGGAATGGACGGAATTAAGGAAGCGGTCATCTCGATCGGTGGACGCGATTTCCGGGTTGCAGTCACCCACGGTCTGGGTCATGCCCGTTACATTCTGGAAAAAATTCAAACCGGGGAAGCTAATTATGACGTGATTGAGATCATGGCCTGCCCTGGAGGATGCATCGGCGGCGGTGGACAACCCTATCACCATGGCAATATTGAAATCCTTAAAGCTCGTGCCAACGCCATTTATCAAGAAGACCGCTCCAAACCCCTGCGCAAATCGCACGAAAACCCAGCTGTCAAAGCTCTGTATAAGGATTTCATGGGCGAACCTTATGGAGAAAAAGCACATGAATTGCTACATACCAGCTACACCAAACGCAAGAAAATATAGCATGCTGCGTGTAAGTGGGCATGCAAGAGGGGACGGTTCTGTTTTGCATGCAAGCAAGAACCGTCCCCTCTTGCATACTACTGGCACGCAAGCTTTCTTTTGATGCCTAGCACTTCTCTTTCAAGTACTTCTTAATTTTTTTCTATTTCTCGAACATCAGACGATAGCTTTTTTAAAATAATTGAATGCAAACCGATCTCATGATCTATGAAGGTGAATAATTTTTCATGATCTCGTTCATTTTGATCTATATGCGCTTTTTGGATTTCTGCGATTGTTTTAATATCCGACTTAATAGATTCTATCTCTATAGAGTTTTTGGTTACTTTTTGGTCCACTGAATCTACCTTCTGATCTAATGAATCTACTTTCTGATCTAGTGAATCTAATTTCATAAGGATTGTCCCGAAAATCTCTTTCATTTCAGCGTCCACTAATTTATCACAACCTTATTAATTACTGGTAAATTATTATACCATATCTAATCCAATTGCCTTGAATAATCTATAGTCTATTTTCGACATTCAGTAGAGCTCAATGCATAAGGCCCTTGTGACGGAACAAAATGACCATTACTATTCTCCTGAGCGGGGTTATGATAAAGTATAGGCACGATACGTCGTACCCCTACATTGATAATAGGAGGACATGATGGAACATATATTCTCAAGAACTGAACTTCTTATCGGTAACAGTGGTTTGGAAAAGCTTCGCGAGAGCACGGTCATAATTTTCGGGGTTGGAGGGGTAGGCTCATTCGCTGCGGAAGCTCTGGCCCGTGCTGCTGTTGGGCATCTGATCCTAGTTGACTATGATGATATTTGCTTAACAAATATTAACCGCCAATTACATGCCCTCCTCTCCACCGTGGGCGAAGCTAAAGTCGAGGTCATGAAACGACGAATATTGGAGATCAATCCGGAGGCTAACGTCGAAACGATTATGGAGTTCTATACAGCCGCTAATGCGGAACGCCTACTTGACCGAAAGCTAGACTATGTAGTCGATGCCATCGATAATGTTTCTAGTAAGGTCAATTTAGTTAAAGAATGTTTGCTACGCAAAATCCCTTTGATCTCGAGTATGGGGGCTGGGAACCGCCTGACTGCGGAAAACTATAGGGTGTCAGACATATCCAAGACCAGCGGGGATCCACTCGCGAAAGCGATGCGCAAGTTGTTACGCAAAGAAGGCATTACCGAAGGGGTTAAAGTTGTATCCAGCTCTGATCTTCCCATTAAACTACTCTGCGCCGAAGACGATCTAAATGACTGCATCTGTCGAGATGGGGATATAGGCTATGCAAAAAATCGTCAAATTCCCGGGAGCATTTCCTTTGTTCCGCCCGTCGTCGGACTCCTTATTGCCGGAGAAGTGGTTCGGGATCTGTTACTGGACTGAAAAAGAGAAAAAGGTCATTCTCCTGAATGAATTGAGATATTTGATATTTTTCTTGTCGTCAACTTAAAAACCAGCAAAAAACTGCCGATATCAATAAAAATATCCCCAACACTGAATACTTGTTTTTGTACTCCTGGCATAGCTAAGTAAAACCGATCCGCTAAAAACCTGACCTGTGTCGCTGCAGTCATCAACCCGTGAGTACCCTGTCCCTCTAGCAAAACTTTACGGTTGGCCTCTGGAAGGAATGACATGTCCACTGGCATGACTCCCCCATTTAACGAGATGACTAAGGTGTTAAGCAGAATCCCCAAGGTAAGCCAACGGATTCCAGGCAGTGAGCGATTCCGCAAAGTAAAGATTAACAATAAAAAATAGGACACTGTATCAAGTACTGGGCTAAGCCAACTCGGTCCTACCCCAATTCCTCGAACAACCGTCCAATAGACACCACTCTGTACCAACAAACC